>LNFM01000067.1_pt1 | contig 313238 bp, 293 predicted proteins | sample 596031 | NCBI WGS metagenome assembly LNFM01 (sample SAMN04254537, study PRJNA301005) | activated carbon metagenome | isolation source: dual media filters at the Ann Arbor, Michigan drinking water treatment plant | place: USA: Ann Arbor | reverse complement strand
ACGCTGCGCTCTCCTGCGGTTTGATTTCTCATTGCGGCTTAAAGCCTCGGGCTGGAGCTTCGCTTCCCTCTCCACTCCTTCGTCGTGGAGCCTCTTCCAGCTTTGCTCCAGTGCCAGGTTAAGACTTCCGAACCGTCTTTGGAAATCTTTACCTGGAACTGCGAGACGACGCGAGAAGGGGACCCAGCCTGAAAGGTTGGGGAAGTGAGCGCGCGAGCAGCCCGACGACTCAGATCGCACAGAAAAATTCCACCACAGGAGAGCGCGAAGCGCGTGCGGGGTAGTGCTTCGCACACCCCGCCGACGAGGAGTTGATTTATCGAAGCGGATTAAAGCTCAAGGGGGTCGCGGGGGGTGCGAGGGCGACACGTAGTGCTCCCCTCAACCCCCGACATGTCTCTAGGGCGCTTCCTGAGGTTTTTGTAAATTCTTTTGCTAACAGACTCTCTCATGAGATATACCGGTTATGTGAAGTACCAGAACCTCCAAGCCTTTGAGAAGCATCTGAGAGAGGCCTTTCCGGCCCATCTGTCGCGTGTTTATATGGTCATCTCTCCGGATCCGATGGAGAGAAGGCGTACGGTCGAGAAGATCGCGGAGCTCCTTGTGCAGCAAGGGGGAGGGAAAAAGGTCTTTTCTTGTGAGGAGAAGGAGGGTTTTTCTCATGCTCTGGAGCTCTTGCGGTCGCAGCCTCTTTTTGAAAGCCATTGGATCGTTCTTCTCGATGCGGTCGATCAATTGAAGAAGGATGAGATGGCCTCTTTGACAGCCTATGTTGCTAGCCCCTCTTCATTTGCCTATTTAATCATGAGTGCGGAGGAGGCTCCCTCCTCAGCGGATTTCTATCTGCAGGTGAAAAAAGAGCTTATTCTCCTCGATATGAGTGGGGAAAAGCCTTGGGATAAGAAGACGCGTTTAAAAGAGTGGCTGATTGCCGAGGCTGCGAGGGAGAAGAAGCAGCTACCTGATGAGGCCGCTCTTTTTTTGCTCGACCGTGTGGGGACGGATCGCGCTGCACTCGAGCAGGAGATCTTTAAGCTTCTCACCTTTGCGCACGATAAAAAAAATCTCACGCTTGCAGATGTTCGAACAATCTGCTCAGGCTCGCAGCAAGCAAGTCTCTGGAAGCTCGCAGAAGAGCTCGTGTGGGGAGAGGGTCCCTTGTTGCGGCAGCCTCCGGAGGATGTCAGCGGACTTCTCGCTTTTATCACGCAAGTGCGGACACACCTGGAGATGGGTCTCTCTCAACGAGCTCCACAAAAATATATGTCGATTGCCAAGAAAAGGGGAGCGAACTTTTTTGCGCAAGCGCTCATCGTTCTCTTTGAAAGTGAGATGAAAGCTAAAAGTCTCTCGCTTTCAATCGATCTTTTGTGGGATCTTCTTGTTTCGAAAATCACAATCCTAAAAGCAAATGACGCTACTTCTCTTTCCAAATCTACTCGCTGAAGGCACCTCGCCGGATCAGTTTTTGCCTAAAAGCTTAGGTGAGGCAGTAAAAACGATCGAAGGTCTCATTGCCGAGAGCGAAAAAGGTGGACGACATTTTCTACGGCTCTTCTCTGTACGAGATCTTCCGATTAAAACACTCAGCGAACATACGAAAGAGAAGGAGATAGATGATCTCCTCGCGCCGCTCCTAAAAGGAGGGCGTTGGGGTCTCGTATCCGATTGTGGGCTTCCCTGTCTTGCCGATCCGGGGGCAAGACTGGTCTTTCGTGCGAAACGACAGGGTATTCGCGTGCATGCATTTGTGGGCCCCTCGTCGATCACCCTTGCTCTGATGCTCTCGGGCTTGCCCGCTCAGAAGTTTACCTTTCATGGCTATTTGGAACGAGAAGAGGAGAAGCTAAAACGAGAGATCCGAATGCTCGAAAAACGATCGCAGCAGGAGAGATCGACAGAGCTTTTCATCGAAGCTCCCTACCGCAATCAGAAGATGTTGAAAACACTTCTCGATACCCTTCATCCGACGACACTTCTTTCTGTAGCATGGGATCTCACACTTCCCACCGAAGCCGTGATCACAGAGAGCGTTGCGACGTGGAAGAAGATGACACATCCGGACATCCACAAAAAGCCCGCAATTTTCTTAGTAATGGCTGGGCAATAAGAGAAAAGAGATCGGGCACGCACGCGGGCACGGGCACGAGAGAGAAAGGAAACTTTTCTCTCATCGGCTTTTGCCGAGTCCAATTTGTCCATTGGGTCGATTTTATTAATTCCCTTCTCGGTTCTTTCTTTCGTGCCCGCGCCCGTGCCCGCGTGCGCGCCCGATTCCACTTTCATCTTGCTTCTTTTAGATGAGTTCGCTGGCCACTGAGTCGTAGAACAGAAGCCCTTCTTCAGAAAGCTTGATAATGTTCTCGTTTCGAGTTAGCCACCCCTTGCGTATAAGCTCTTGGATGGTCATATGAGTTTCTTGCGGGAGTGGTCCATGGCGTGTCTCAAAAGTACCAAGTTCAACACCGCGGAGAAGGCGCAGTTCGACGGCTAAAAGCTCCAGAATATTTTGTGGGTGGGGGAGAGCTTCTTCGAAGTCGACAGGAGATCTTCCTTGCAAGAGATTCTCTTCGTAGGTTTTTAAATTTGCGATATTGCGGTAGCGCCTTCCCTTCCAGTGGCTGAAAGCGGAGGGGCCGAATCCTAGAAAGGGGCGTGCTGTCCAATATCCGGTGTTGTGGATGGAGTGGTAACCTTCACGCGCAAAAGCGGAGATCTCATAGCGTCGCAACCCCATCTTTTCTAGATATTGAACAGCCATCTCCAGCATGCGTAAACTTTCATCGGGCGTTGGAAGAAGGGGAGTGAGTTTCTGTTTGCGCTTAAAGAAGACGGTCTCCGGTTCAAAGGTTAGGTTGTACAGAGAGATGTGGGTAATGGGAAGTGTTGCAAGAGTTTTGAGCGTGTTCTCAAAGGAGGAGGGCGTCTGTTTTGGGATCTCGTACATGAGATCGAGCGAGAGGTTTTGTACTCCTGCTTTGTGAAGAGCATGAACAGTCGAGAGGGCCTCTTCACGTGTGTGTTTGCGTCCGAGTTGTTTGAGAATTTCTTCATCGAGAGATTGGACACCCAAGCTCATGCGATTTATGCCAGTTTGTGCGAATGCGGTGAGCAATCTTCCCTCCTCGGGATTGGCTTCGATGGTGATCTCACACTGTGAAGATAGCTTCGCATCTCTTTGGATCCAGCCGAGAATCGTTTCTATCGCTCGAGGTCCAAACAGCGAAGGGGTGCCCCCGCCAAAGTAGATCGAGACGATCTCTCTGCTCTGGAGTTTCGGGAATTCTCTTTTCCATTCAAGAGAAAGAGCAGCGAGCAGCTGCTCTTTTAGCTCCTGCTTATCGGGAAGCACGTAGAAATGACAGTAGGGACACTTCCGTGCGCAAAATGGGATGTGAAAATAAAGAGAGGCCGAATTATTGCCAGTCACTTGCGTCAGGGTCTTCTAGAACGCCGCGTCGCCAACGGTTGCGGTCTGAAAAAGGATCCTCCTCCTCTTCTTCCTCTTCGGCGGCTCCTTCCTCTTCACCCTCTGCACCACCCTCTGCTGCCTCGGTCTCTTCGCCTGAGCTGGTTTCAGCTGCATAACCTTCGGTTTCCATCTCTAGGCCGGCTTCTGTGAGGCTCTCCCCCTCCATCTCCATGCCGGGCATACTAGCCTCTTGGAATGCAGGACGTCCATGAGTGGGGCGTTTAGGAGGAGCAAACTCTTCCATCTCGCCGCTCTCTTTAAGAAAGCGCAGACGTTCTTTCTCTTCAGAGATCTTATGCTGAAGCGCGTCGATCTCCTCTTTGTGCTTGTTGAGATCCTTTTTGGGCACAAGACCGAGTTTGAGCCACTGCTGAAGGTCTTGAAGTTCGGTTTCTAACTTTTTGAGTCTTTCACTTTTGATATTCATTCTGTGCTTCTCCAACAAACATCCTCTTAGATGGTTCTCTTAGAGGGTTTCAATATTTTTTACAAATGCGGAAACGATAACGAAATGGAAATTTTCGTTCCAAGTGAATTTGTGTGTAAATATTTATTTTAATCTCGTGAGGAGTTGTGGTATAGTGAAGTTATGAGCCAAGAAACTTTCTCAATTGCGAACTTAGCTAACCTTCCCGCACTCGAAAATCTTTATGAAAAATATTTGCAAGATCCACGAAAGGTGGATTCATCATGGAGATCGTTTTTCGACGGTCTCTCTCTAGGCATTTCTGCAAAAGCTGAGCGTGGGGGCGAAGAGAGTTTAGACCTGAGGATTCATGAACTGATCTATGCCTACCGCACCTACGGGCACCTGATGGCACAAACCAATCCGCTCGAGACACAACCTCCAAAAGAGGTGCCCGAGTTAGATTTGCGACAGTTTGGATTCTCGGAAGCAGATCTGGAGCGAAGCGTTCCAACGGTAGGTTTTCTTAAAGAGAAGGAGGTTCCTCTTAAAACGCTTCTAGATGCTTTACGCAAAACCTATTGCCGCACGATCGGCGTCGAATACATGGGATTAAATGAGCCAAAAATCGAACGCTGGATTCAAGAGCAGATCGAACCCTATTTTGAGCTGCGTCTCTCTTCGGATCAGAAAATTGATATCTTACACGCGTTGAATAAAGCAGAGATTTTTGAGTCTTTTATTCACACCAAATATGTTGGGCAGAAGCGGTTCTCTCTAGAAGGAGAAGAGACAATGATTCCGATGCTGGTCGCTCTTCTTGAAAAGGGGGCTGAAGAGGAGCTTCAAGAGGTCGTGCTCGGCATGGCGCACCGAGGAAGATTAAATGTTCTCGCTAACATCCTGAACAAATCCTATGCGCTCATCTTTCACGAGTTTGAGGACAATTATACGCCTAACCTCTCTGAGGGGACCGGAGATGTGAAATATCACAAGGGGTTCCGCGGCGCCTTCCAGACAAAAAATGGGAAAGAGATAAAAGTCGCTCTCTCTCCAAATCCGAGTCATCTCGAATCGGTCGACCCTGTCCTCGAAGGGCAAGCGCGCGCGCTCCAAGAGCTCCGAGGTGATAAGGAGAAGAGACGTGAAGTGGTTCCGATTTTGATTCATGGGGATGCGGCGATTGCGGGGCAGGGGGTGGTTTACGAGACCATTCAACTCTCGCGCCTCACTGGGTATGCAACGGGTGGAACTGTGCACATCATCATCAACAATCAGATCGGGTTCACAACACTTCCCAAAGATTCGCGTTCGACACGCTACTGCACAGATGTCGCGCGCGCCTTTGGTTCTCCCGTATTCCACGTCAATGCAGAAGATCCGGAAGGGTGTGTCGCTGTTGCGAAGCTTGCCATCACACTCCGCCAGACTTTTGGATGCGATGTCTTTATCGATCTACAGGGCTATCGGAAATATGGGCATAACGAGGGAGATGAACCGACATTCACGCAACCTCTCGAGTATCAAAAGATCCAGAGCAAGAGCTCAATTCGAGCCCTCTATCGCGATCAACTGATCCAAGAAGGGATTTTAGATGCAACACAAGCAGAAGCTTTGGAAGCAGAGTTTAAACTGGGGCTTCAAAAAGCGCTTGAATCGATTCCAAAACCGGCTCCTTCAACAGGAGAGGTGCGCGTTGCTAAGCAGGATCTTTTCCAAAAAATGGAAACTGGGGTAGCGGAAGACAGGCTTAAGGCGCTAGCGCAGACCTTTTGCAGAGCTCCGGAAGGGTTTCATATACACCCCAAAATTCAGAAGCTCTTGCAAGAGCGTATGGCCATGCTAAGCAGCGAGAAACCCGCGATCGATTGGGGAATGGGTGAGCATCTCGCCTATGCGACACTTCTTACGGATGGAGTCCACATACGTATTGCAGGGCAAGATGTGCGCCGGGGCACCTTCTCTCATCGACATGGGATCTGGATCGATCATGAGAACGCAGAAAAGTATTTTCCCCTATCTCACGTTGCCAAAGATCAAGGGCTTTTCGATCTTTTTAACTCTCCGCTTTCAGAGTTTGCAGCTCTGGGTTTTGAGTTTGGCTATAGTTTTTTTTACCCCCATTCACTCGTGATTTGGGAAGCACAATATGGCGACTTCGTAAACGGTGGGCAGATTGTGATCGACCAGTATCTATCTTCCTCCGAACAGAAGTGGAATCATACGACTAACCTGACTCTTTTCCTTCCGCACGGATATGAGGGACAAGGTCCTGAACACTCTTCAGCACGCCTCGAGCGATTTTTGCAGCTATGTGGCGAGGAGAATATGCAGGTTGCAAATGTGACAACTCCTGCGCAACTCTTCCATCTTCTCCGCAGACAAGGAAAGCGCGAAATGAAAAAACCGCTCGTGCTTTTCACCCCTAAAGCGCTGCTGAGACATCCACTTTGCGTGAGCAGTTTAAAAGATTTCACCACAGGCACTTTCGAAGAGATCTTGGACGATTCACGTTCCCCACAATCCGTTAAACGCCTTCTCTTATGCTCCGGTAAAATCTACTATGATCTAATCGCCGAGCGAGAAAAGAGAAACGCGTTTGATATTGCGATTTTGCGCATCGAACAGTTATATCCACTAAATAGAAAGAGGCTTCAGGAGCTGCTCCAAAAATACGTCGGATTCAACGAATGTATCTGGGTTCAAGAAGAGCATCAAAATATGGGCGCATGGGAGTATATCCGTCCGTTGATTGACGAGGAGCTACAGGGAAAGATGAGTGTAAAATATGTAGGGCGTGGGCGGAGTGCAGCACCGGCTGCAGGCTCTTTTGCCCTACACAAAAAGCAGCATGCACAGCTCCTCCAAGAGGTCTTTGAAAGAAGCGATGAACGATGAGTGATGAACAGAAGAGAAGAAGGAATTTAAACACCGAGTACACCGAGATAAGAAAAAAATATCTCTCTTGTCTCTGTGCTCTCAGTGTGCTCGGTGGTAAAGCTACACCATTATGCAACATTCCACGATGAGTGATGAAATATGAAAAAAGAGATTAAGGTTCCACAGCTCGGAGAATCGGTCAGTGAAGGTGTGGTAAGTAATATCCTGAAGCCGAGCGGTAGTTACGTACGTGCCGATGAGGAGATCCTGGAGCTCGAAACCGACAAGGTAAACCAGGTTCTCTACGCGCCCGCAGCCGGCGTTTTAACGCTCACAGTTTCTCCCAACCAGAGTGTGAAGACAGGGGATGTCATTGGGTCTGTCGATACAGAGGCAAAAGCTCCTATCGCACCACCTAAAGAGGAGCCCCAAAAAGCTCCTAAAGCGGAGCCTGCTCCAAAACCTTCTGAAGGACTCACATCGCGCGTGATGGGAAAAGAGTTTGTGGCAGAGCTAAAAACCCCTGCACAGGCTCCGACGCCCACAGCAGCACCAACAGCTAAGCCTTCTGTCCAGGCCCCAGCAGAAAAGCCCGCGCGCCTTCTTGTCGATGAGACAAAGGTGACACGCAAACGGATGAGCACTCTCCGCAAGGTGATCTCGCAAAAGCTTGTTGAAGTGAAGAATAACACAGCGATGCTCACCACCTTCAACGAGATCGATATGGGCGCCGTGATCGAGATTCGGACGAAAGAGAAGGAGAATTTTGCAAAACGGTATGGTGTGCGCCTCGGGTTTATGTCCTTCTTTGTTAAAGCGGTGGTTGCAGCTCTCAAGGCCATTCCCGAGGTCAACTCGATGATCGATGGCGATGAGATTGTCACGTTTAAAACGTATGACGTAGGCGTTGCCGTCTCCACGGAAAAGGGGCTGATGGTTCCTGTGCTTCGCGATTGTGATAAACGCTCGTTTGGGGAGATCGAAGGTGCGATCGAAAATTATGCCAAAAAGGCGCGCGATGGAACAATCTCTGTCGACGATCTCCGAGGCGGCAGTTTTACCATCACCAATGGTGGTGTCTTTGGTTCGCTACTCTCAACACCCATTCTCAATCCACCACAAAGCGCGATTTTAGGGATGCATACGATCGTGAAGAGACCTGTTGTGGTGAACGATCAGATCGTCATCCGTCCAATGATGTATGTGGCGCTGAGTTATGACCATCGGATCATCGATGGACGAGAAGCCGTCCTCTTTCTCGTTCAGCTCAAGCAGATCCTAGAAGCTCCTGCGAAACTCTTCCTCGAGGCATAATGGCTGAGCCGTTTGATGTTGCAGTCATTGGATCGGGGCCTGGCGGGTATGTCGCGGCGATTCGCGCGGCACAGCTCGGCCTTAAAACCGTCTGTATCGATAAAAATGCAGCCCTTGGAGGGACCTGTCTTAACGTCGGATGCATTCCTTCAAAAACACTTCTTCACTCGACTGAACTCTTTTGGAAGATTCTTCACGAGGGAAAAGAGCTTGGCATCAAAGGCGAGAAGCTCATTTTCGATTTTCCTGCGCTCATGAAGCGCAAAGAGGCGGTGGTTCACGGTTTTAACGAAGGAATCCGCGCACTCTTCAAAAAAAATAAAGTTCAAGCGCTGGTTGGCCATGCAACACTCCTTTCACCAACAACCATTCAAGTTGGCCAAGAGGTTGTCACCGCGCGAAATATTCTGTTGGCGACAGGTTCCGAACCCATCCCTCTTCCTTTTCTTCCTTTCGATGAAAAGGAGATTATCTCCTCTACTGGAGCTCTTGCGCTCGACAGAATTCCTAAAAAGTTGATCGTCATCGGAGCGGGCATCATTGGAGTGGAATTGGGATCTGTTTATCAACGGTTGGGGTCGCAGGTCACTTTTGTCGAGTTCATGGATCGCATTTGCCCTACCCTCGATGAGTCTCTTTCCAAAGGGCTTCATGAGAGTTTAGTGAAGCAGGGACTGACTTTTCATCTCAGCAGTAAAGCCACTTCGTGTGAACGCAAAGCGGGTGAGATCAAGCTCCAGATCGAAAAGGGTGACCAGACGAAGATGGAACTCGCAGGAGATGCTGTTCTCGTATCCATCGGAAGACGACCCTATACAGAAAATCTGGGACTAGATCGTGTTGGCATTAAGCCAACTCAAAAAGGGTTTATCCCTGTCGACGGAAGCTTCCGCACCACGCAGTCCAACATCTTTGCAATTGGAGACATCATCGATGGTCCCATGCTTGCGCATAAAGCCTCAGAGGAGGGGGTTGCCGTTGCAGAGATCATTGCGGGGCAAAGACCGCGCATCGAATACCTCGCCATTCCTAGCGTTGTCTATACCTATCCCGAAGTCGCTTCTGTGGGAATGACAGAAAGCGAAGCAAAAAACTTCGGATTGAATGTTGTTAGCGGTCAATTTCCTTTTAAGGCGAATTCGCGTGCCCGATGCACGCACGAGGAGGAGGGTTTTGTGAAAATTCTTGCCGATGGTGAAACAGACCGCATCCTCGGCGTTCATATCTTTGGCGCACATGCCTCAGAGCTCATCGCAGAGGGGGCTCTTGCGATCCAAAGGCACCTCACAGCACTCGATCTCGCCCATACGCCCTTCGCTCACCCCACTCTGTCTGAGTCGGTGAAAGAAGCCGCTCTTGCTGTTCACAAGCGCGCCATCCACAAATAAGAAATGATGAACGAGCGTAGCGAGTTCCTTGGAGTGCGGCGCTCTGCGCCGCCTTGGTTTCTAAAGATGATGGATTAAGCAAATCTAAGCTACCGATATGAAGGCGGTGCAGAGCGCCGCACTCCAAGGAGCTTCGCTCAGTAGCTTTGGGATTTGCCGCAGCCGCAGGAACCTTTGGCGTTGGGGTTGGTCACCTTGAAGCCTGAGCCTTGGAGACCGTCGATGTAATCGATCTCGGAACCCATGAGCCGGCCTACCAGCTTCTTATTCACGTGGATCTGAACACCGTGTGCTGAGAAGGTCTCATCATCAGACTTGGCTTTTTCAGAATAGTCGAGAATGTATTCAAAACCGCTGCAACCAGCCGCTTTATCGCCAAAGCGAAGGCCCCAGCCCTCTTTGCCTTCATCCGCCAGAATCTCTTTGTATTTTTCTGCTGCACGTTTTGTCAAACGAATGGTGGAGAGGTCCACAGGCTCAGAGAGAATATCGTTGAGTCTGTCGACGAGGCGATCGATCTCCTCTTCGGGGAAACCGTGACCGAGCATACCCGCTTCTAGTGTTTCCCAGGTCGCTGCTTGGCAGCCGACGCAGTGAAGACCTGCATTTGTAATCTCTTGCGCGAGCTTTTGGCTCTTGTTGGGAAAGCCCCCGAGGATCTCCTCGATTGTCATGTCGCGTCGTACTTGTTGATTTGCCATAATTTTGATCCTCTAGAATTTAATTTTTACGCAGCCGCCTTTGATCTTGCACTGACAAGCGAGCCGTTCACGTTCTGTTTCGCCGAGAAAATCGAGTTCTTCTTGTGTTCTCTCGGTGAGATTCTCCATGCCCTCTTCCACTTCAATAATGCACGTACCGCAGATCCCCTCTGTGCATGCAAAGGGAACTCCTGCGTCTTCGCAAATTGGTTGTAACGGTGAGCCGTCTTCAAGTTCTTTTTCTTCGCCCGTCGGCTCAAAGATGAGTTTTGCCATAAGGTTGTTGAATTTATCAGAGATGGGGATAAAAAAAAAGCCAAGCGAGTCTCGCTTGGCTATTTAAATCAAAAATGTAGTTGAGATTTTAAAAGAGCTCGCCGCCCAGTTTTCTTTGAGGGGGATTTTCAATAAGAAGTTCTTCAACTGTCATCTTGAGCGTTGCGATCCCTTCAGGGAAGCCACACTCAATTAAAATATGGTTGAGGTAGCTCAGTTCCGATTCGAGAAGATCCACTTTGCTCTCTAAGCGAGCAATTTTTGAAAGAAGAGCTGATGTATTATTATTTTCCATAATTCTCTCCAGTTATTAAAACTATAAAATTAATTATATATTTAAATAATTATTTTAACAATTAAAATTATTATTTTATAAGTCGTTGTGGTTCAGAGAATAAAAGAAAAAGCCCCAATGCTCGGGTGAGCATAGGGGCTTTGGGGTTCATCTAGAGATCAGTTTTATAGAGATTCGAGCTGGTTATTATCAAAGGCGTTTGAAACTCGTGTTACTCCACCTCTTTTTCCTTCTCTATCACCGGCATCGCCATAGCGTAGTGTCGCTGCCTCGTCTAGGGCATGCTCATCGAGGTCGTCCACAGAATCCATAATACTTGCCACCGGCTGACCTTCGGCTTGCGACTCCCCAAAAAGCTTCTGCGCAAGCGGCATATGCTTCACGAAGCCAACGCATCCACGGTGCAGTCTTCCGACGAGCTGGAGAATGTCTCTAGGTTTGAGTTTGTCTCCCGTTGCAATTTCGATGAGGAGGAATCCGCAGAGCATTGCGAGAGCAAGACCTGCAAGAGCTCCTGCTGCGTCAACACCCATGACTAGTGCATCAACACCGAGTTCAAGAGCAACGTAGAGGAGTGCCGCTGTGAGAGCGAGTGTGAGGCCAACAAGTTCAAGTGCATATCCGGCGAGAGCTACCGCTGTAAAGACTCCTGCACGCGCAACGGCAGCGACGACGAGCGCGACAAGGCGTCCGGTTCCACCCGCTACTGCGGCAAGAAGAGATCCTCCAAGTAGGTTAGTGATAGCAGCTGCAATTATTCCGGCGTTGTCAGCAAACCGTAATGGTTTGAGAAGCGCTTTTCTTGCAAAGCTCTCTTCATCGTTGTCCTCGTTGTGCACAGGAAGGGAGTTTCTAGCAATATGGAACTCCATTAATGATGCGGTCACGTTTACACATCTAGAGATCTTAGCTGGCAGAGAGCGAGAGAAGTCCTGGTCAGGCCAGTATCGTCGCACTCGGCGATTTTCGCCCGTAGCTCTTGGTGAATCATGGTTCTGTGGTGCAACCGCTGTAGCTGCAGAGGCCGATGGATCTGGTTGTACATTTAACATAGGTTTATTATCTCCTTTTTTTTGTTTGGTAGTTTTATCTCCTCTTGCGAGGGTTAAGCTTTTGCCTTGTGTGAGCCGCTGAATATTTTGAGCGGAAGACGTAGAAGGTTGATGTAAGCGTGCCCCTTCTGGCTTTTCAAAGCGTGCGACGAGTGCTTCAGGCGTGCTGGTAGCGGCTAGATCTTGAAAGGCCTTTAAAGCTGCGTTTTTGATGCGTTCATCTGCTGAGTCTGGAAGATCGAATTGGATGAGAAACTTTTTGTTTCCAAATGTTGTTCCACCAACGTTTATAAATGTTGCCATAATTTTGTTTTGTTTATTAAATCATAAGAAATTATATATTAATAAATTATTTTATTCAACATTTTATCACAAATTATTATTCATACTTAACTCATTTATGATAAGATAGATGCGGATTTTGGCTTTACTTTTAAAGGCGGAAGGCGTTGAATGTCTATTTCTTACAACTCATGGTATTCTATGCCCAGTAAGCAGTCGCTCATTGAAGAGAAACACCAGCCCTTTCGCAGCATTCTGATCTTTGGTCCCCCAGGTGCTGGAAAGGGGACACTAGGTAAGTTTCTTAGCAGCGCGGGGAACCATTTCCACCTCTCTTCGGGGGACATCTTTCGAGGGCTTTCACCAGATTCGCCCGCAGGAAGGCTTTTTCATACTTATGCGGGAAAAGGGCATCTTGTGCCTGATGAGGTTACGCTGCAGATCTGGCGCCACTTTGTGAATGGACTGATCGCAACTAATCGCTATTTCCCACATGAACAGTTTTTGCTTCTCGATGGGGTTCCACGCACTGAAAAACAGGCTGAGCTTTTTGCCCCATACCTCAACATCCTGCATGTGATTGTGCTGGATACTCCGCATATCGACGTGCTCGTAAAGCGCATGCAAAGACGTGCGATTATCGAACGGCGCATGGACGACGTGGATGAAAAAGTGCTTCGCACACGAATGGAAGTTTATGAGAAGGAGACCTCCAAGCTTCTCTCTCACTATCCGTCGAGGCTTATCTCGCGATTTAACGCCGATCAGAGCCCTTTAAAGGTTCTCAGAGATGTCCTGGTCAAGCTCTGCGATCTTCTAACACATAGCAAAGAGTAAGTTTCTAATAATCAGCTGCTTGCGCCGCATTATTATTAAATATTTTATTGTATATTTAAAAATTTTTAATATATAATAGAAATATAATTAATTAATAAGGGTAAGTAGCATCCATGGCTACTAAAGCGCATATAACAGATCGATTGCCACTCCTTGCTTCGCAAGGTCAGATCCCTGCCCCGAGCGGAGCAGATGCATCTGCACGTCGTGTACACGCAGCGGCCATCTCAATTTTGCGTAACCCCGCATTCGCTCCCTCTCCCGCTGCATTTTTTCGTGCACAAAAGAGCGCGCTTTTAGGGGGTCGTGTAAGCGCGGGTCAGGACGTTGCAACGGATATCTCATTTGTTGGGCGAGGTCTGCTCGGATTTTCAGCAGATGGGTCTACAGCTCTTGATACGACACTCGGGAATTCGACGGGAATCAACGCCTTTCTCGGTTACAACTCATATCTCAATGCGTCAGAGAGAGCCGAAGAGGCAAAAGCAGTTGACTACCATGAAAAAGCGAATACTGAACATTTAAGTCGCGTACGTTCTGCTACGCAAATGGTTGGTGGTGCCCTCTACTTTGGCGTGCGTGGGCTATCACTTGCTTCCTATGTCAAAGGCGTGGATACCTCATCTGCAACGGCGCCGACGCTCCTTGGAAGGGTCACATTTGTTCTCTCGAGCGTAGGAAGTGCGCTTTGGGGTGCAGTTTATGCACTTCTCGCAGGGGCTATGGGTCGCCGCCTCTACCACGCGCGTGAGTTCCGCCAAGAGCTCGATAAAGCGCTTGAAAGCAGCGAGAATTTAGAAGCGTTTATTGCGAAATGGAGCTGCTCAGACATAAATGAACTCAAAGCTGCCGTGTGCGCTGAGGGGTATACACCGGAACAGCTGCGCGAAGAGGCGCTTACCTGTCAAGCAGAGGTCTTGAAAGATCAACTCAAAGAATCTGGACTGAAAGAGCTTACCGAAGAAGATCGCAAAGAGATGGCATATGAAATGGTCCGTCAAGAGGCACTGGCCGGTCGAGAGGTGGCTGAAGATGTGCAAAATATGGTAGTTAATCAACGACTGGAACATCTTGGCGCAAAATGGAAGATGGCAAAACTGCAGGCAATGCGCGAGCTCAAGGTTGCGAGCATGACGAGTAAAACATGTGCGGACAAGTTATTTAGACGCGACAGTGAAGCAGAACTAGATCCGATTGCGCTCATAGCTGAAATGAAGGCAGAGATGGATAAGGCCTTCTGGATCAATCTTGGTTATATGGTTGCATCTATTATCGGTGTAGGAGCGACGATTGCCGCGTTTGTTGCAACTGCAGGTCTTGGTCCGCTGCTTGTGACGCTTGCATTTCTTGTTGTTGGACTCATGATGACCGGGCTTGATGGCTACACTCTGCATGAAGCGATGATCGCAGAAAAAACAGGGGGGGTATTTGACAAGAAGATGCTCGCAATGAGCTCGGTAATCTCTTTCCTCTCATTTGTGGGCTCGATCGTGCTCATCTCTGTACTGTCATTGGGAACTGCACCTCTTATTGCAGCGATTGCCATTTTTGTTTTCTGGCTAGGCGTGAACGCGAAAGTCTGGAGCGCGCTTCCTGCTACTCCAGCCTCTACGCAGGATCCTGAAGCTCTGTTGATTCAAGAGTGCAGTAAGGCGGCTAAAAAAAGAACAGGGAAGTTCTTTCGTTTGAATGCTGATGCGCAAGAGCGCGCGCAGAAAAAACAGCGTTCCGACCTGGTTAGTATAGTTCAGCACCTCTTCTTCCCCGATCTTGAAGAAGAGGGTTTAAAAAAATTATTACTATCAAATTCTAAAATTATATAATAATTTATTTAGTTTATAGTTAATTAAGATTTCATTATAATTAATTGTGAAATTAACAATTAACTATTATGTCTATAGTATTCGAATCTGTACCATTCTCGACGTCATTATCCTCCTTCCGAAGGTGGGTCCAGGAAGATGAAAGCGAGAACGATCTTTTTCTCAGTAAAGCAGCGCTCTCTTCGATGGACTTTGTCTCCAAAAGCTCCGGTTTTACTCGGAGTATGGTTAAGGAGTATGATGTCATAACGGGGACTAAGCATTCGGAGCATTTTTCAGCCCTCGGATTCACAAGTGCCTTTAACGTGATTGGCGGTGCGCTTTCAATGCGCAAAGGATTTAGCGAGCTTAGACAGCGCATAGGCGATGCTACGGGTAGGGCACTTGCCTATCTCAGTTGCGCACGGGGTGGCTTGCAGTTGCTTGGAGGACTCGTTTTCGTCACTATTCGTTCTCTCGATGTCGCTCAGCTTTTTACAGAAAATAAGATGGTCAAGGCAGTGACGACCGTTTTCGGATTCATTGCGAGCGGTGTTTCTCAGACGAGAGGTGTTTTAACAGATGTCTCATATGGAATCGAAATTTATGAAGCCTACTGTGTGGTGGAGCTCATTGTCGATCGAGATCCAGAAGAATCTCTAAGAATATTACAAGATAAGTTGCGCGACCCAGGGGAAAGAACGTCGTTTATTCGCGCGACAAGTGAAGAGTGTGCGGTAGCGATCGAAGGGGCGAATCCCGCACAAGCAGAAGAGATCATTTCTCGGGTCTATGAGGAGAGTTCCAAAGCTTATCTCAACTCACTCTTGGAGTTAACGCTTGTAGGGTTGGGTATTGCAGCTTCGATGCTCGTGACGCTGAGCGCAGCACCTTCAGTGCTGCTCGCTGCTACGGGAATCAATACGTTCCTTCAGGTGTTCGGGTTGATTTCTTCGCTGGTTAAGTTGGTCGGCGCGTTTAAGAAAGAGGGTGCAGGGCGATATGACATGCTGCTTCTAGAGACGCTCTCTGCGGGTTGCGTACTTGCGCTTGGTATGACTCTCTTTTTCCAAAATGAGTGGATGGTGTGGGGGGTCTCGATGGGGCTTGGTCTTGCCTGGTTCCTCGTAACTGCTGCGGCCTTCCGCAAAACAGTGATCGATCAAGCTGCTGATAGTGAGTACGTCTAAAAATGTAACTTTGCGCCGAGTGTGATCCCTTGCAGGCTTAGATTGCCCTTAAATTTGTGAGAGGAGGATTGCATACCCACTGTTGGGTCATCTCCTCCAGTGAACTGGCGCAGCATGTTCTGGTGAAACCACATGATGAATTCCCAGCCTAAATTCACTTCAAAACGGTAGCGGTCCTTATCTGTCGATGATTCAAGATGCACTCCTAAGGCAAGGTCGATCTCCGGAACGATATTGTAAAAGTGTTGATGGGAGTTGATGTAAACTCCGAGATTCGGGGTGGCGGGGCTGAGAAGTTCATTAAATTTCTGTTTCACGTCGAAGTTTCCACCAATAAGACTGAAGGCAAAATTGCCAAAGAGAGCCACACTTGGATTGAAAAACCATTGTGTATCTAACCCGCCTCTGATTCCCGTTCCCCGGAAATCATTGTCAAATTTAAGATTGTGAATGATTGTGCCATAGTTGTAATCGATCTCATAATCCTGGTTGATCCAGACTGTGCGTACTCCAATATGAGGGCGAAGAGTGGTTCGGCGCGTAAATTTGTAATTTCTTGAGAGGTCGAAATCCACGGTGTTGTAATGGAGATGGAGCTTTCCCGAAGCAGAAACAAGACCTGTAAGAGACGCAAAACTTGCGGCATCTAGTATCATGAGGAGGCTGTTAACGTTCACATCCCCAGAGTGGGAAGCAGATTTTTTTGCTTCTGTACTAAGGCGTGTCCAGTTGACCGAAAGATCCCAAAGTCTTTTTGGGAGGGTATATCCTAAGCCTACACGAAAACCTGTGCTCCACTTAAAATCTGGTTCGTAGACTGTTCCTTGCGAGATTGGATCGGGATTTGGATCACCCGGCATTTTCATGCCGGTCAGGGCAAACTCGAGATCTTCTTCGTGAGCTTTCCAATAGAGCAAATCACCCGTAAAGAAGATGCCGGGCTTTTGATCTTCTTTCATCGCACGTCTGGGCGCAGGAGTGGAAGGCGTATGTGAAGTCGGAACGTTTTCACTGGTGGGTCGAGGAGCTACTGATTCCAAAGATTCATCTGCGAGCAGCGAAAGGGGAATGAGACTTGCGGCGACGAAGAGAAAAGCGTTATGGTTCATAATCATGAGACCTCTGTAGAGAACGGTGAAAAAATATTTGTAACTCTGAGTGAATTAATATGAAAGAGAAAAACGCGCTCATGCTCTCCGATTTTCTTTCTTATCTCGCCTCAGAACGCGGGCTTGCACGCAACACACTTCTTGCGTATGAACGAGATCTTCAAATTTTTTGCGAAATTCTGGAAAAAGAGGATTGCACGCTGGCGCAAGAAGATGATCTCATTCGCTTTTTGGCGTACCTTAAAGATCAAGGTTATGCGAGCAGCACGGTTGCGCGGGCGCTTGTCGCTGTGAAGGTCTTTTTCCGTTTTTTAAGGAGAGAAAAAAGAACGGAAAAAAATGTGGCGCTCTATCTCGATTCTCCCAAGATGTGGCAGTTGATTCCCGAAGTGCTCACCATTGGTGAGGTGGAAGCGCTGTTAAAGGCGCCAGATAAGGAGAATCCTCTGGGGGCTCGAGACAAAGCCATTTTCGAGGTGCTCTATGCTTCAGGTCTTCGTGTCTCGGAAATTTGTGGTATGAATATTACAGCTCTCGATGACGCATTTGTGCGTGTGAAAGGTAAGGGGGGCAAGGAGAGAGTTGTTCCCATTGCAAAAGCAGCCGTGGATGCTGTTGACCACTACCTCGCAAGTTTCCGCCAGGCACCCAAGGGAGAAGAGGCGCTTTTCGTCTCCTCAAAAGGAAAACGGATCGATCGCGTGGAGATCTGGCGGCGGATCAAGTTTTACGCAAAAAAGGCGGGAATCACGAAGAAGATCTCGCCACACACGCTGCGCCACTCTTTTGCCACGCATCTTCTTGAGAATGGAGCTGATCTTCGGATTATTCAAGAGATGCTTGGTCACGCGAGTATCTCCACAACAGATCGCTACACACACATTAGTCAGAAACATCTTCACGAAGCATTCAAGGCGTTTCACCCCCGACCATGAGGGGGAGAAAATGAAATCGGAAAACGGTAACGGGTTTTAGGGGACCTTTCTTCGAATATCGTGAACGTTACCGATTGCGTTTTCCGTTACCGGACCCTCTAACTGTGAATAGCTCGGAAAGCGCCGCGACGAGTCGCGGCAGAGAAAAGCGGTGACAAGTCACCGCACTCCAAAAAAAAGGCGGCACCAGATGGTGCCGCCTTTTGGCTTCACAGCTTGCTATACAAGCTTAGAAGTAGAGGCTCGCTCCTACAGAGATGCCCTGGAAGCTGAGATCTCCGAGAGTGCGCATAGAGACGCCTCGGTCCTGATCATCCAAGAATCTCAATAGCTGGTTCTGCTTAGGATAGAGGACATACTCGTACGCAGCGCTAATTTCACAGCGCTTTAATGCTCCGCAAGGGCCGAGTTGGATGCGGAAACCGAGAGCTGTATCAAATTCTGACATCACGCGCTGAAAGTCGTCATGAACGTTTCCATACAAATTATTTGCAGCGACGTTTTTGTAGGTCTGCTCGGTATCAACCCAACCATGGAAAAGGGTCATCCCTGCTTTAGCAAACAGCGTGAAGTAACGGTGGCACTCCCAGTACGCATCGAATGCTGTGCGGATGCCAAGGCCGCTAAAGTCGTTGTCGAGCTTAATGCGGTGGATAGGATCCTCTGGAATTAGGGTAGGCGAAGCATAGGTAACGCGGTAGTGCTGATTAATCCACGCGCCTCTCAATCCAGCAGATGGGCGTAAGGAGAAGTATTCGTTTACTCTCCACTCACGTCCGATCATAAGATCCAGTGCATTGTATTGGAGTTTCAGTTTGGAAGCTGCAGATTGGAGCTGCGCCATTGCTGGCCCAGCAGGGTCCAATGTAGGAAATTTGGTGTTGAAGCTGCTGATCGGTGTTGCAGCGGTGAAGCTGTCGTGCGTTGTTGTGTCAAAGCGTGTCCAGTACAGGCCAACGTCCCAGTTTCTGTTTGGTATTGTGTAACCGATGCCTAGTCTGAAGCCAGGATCCCAATTAAAGTTGGGCTCTCGAGATCTTCCCTGTGCAACGGGGCTAGTTGTTCCTGCTCCCACGGTTGTCACTCCACTTACAGCGTACTCGAGACCTTCTTCGCTAGCGATCCAATAGAGGAAGTCGCCAGTGACGAATGGGCCGTCGTTTACTTTTGCATCAGCCGCTTTTGGCTGAGAAGGGATGCTCAGCTTGGCGTACTTATTTCCTCTGCGAGGTGTTCGTGCTTCGCTTCCTGCATCCGCATGCACGAGCATGGGAACTGCTGCAGTGAGTGTCAAAAGGGAAAATAGTGTCTTCATGAGATTTTCTCCGTGTTACAACAAATGTAAGAATTCAGTTTTAGGGAAACGCAGAATTTATTGCACCAACTTTCTCAAAAGAGTTCGCGAAGAAAAAATGGGATTCACCACAGAGGCACAGAGAACACAGAGACTGCACAGAGGGAAGAGAGATTAGCGGAGTTTTTTTGTGAGGAGTTCACCTACAACGCTCGGTGATGCTTTGCCTTTTGTGGCTTTCATGACTTGGCCGACAAGGAAATCAAAGGCGCGACCTTTGCCGGCTTTGTAATCCGCAATCGATTGCGAATTTTCAGCGAGAACCTGATCGACGATTGGTTCGATGGAGCTGCTTTCGTTAAGTGGTTTGAAGTCGGGATTCTCACTGACGATGTTTTCAGGATCTTTTCCGGGGTGCAGAAGCATCTCATCTGCCACTGCCTTTGCGATTTTACCGGTGATGATGCCTCTATCAATCAAATGCACAAGTTTTGCGACATGCGCGCTTTCGATGCCTGCTTGCGTCATCGTTTTACCGCTCTCCTTCAGACGTCCTGCAAATTCAACAGTGAGCCAATTGCATAAGCTTTTGGCATTGGGGCATAATTTCAACGCATCTTCAAAGTAGTCAGCCAGTGATTTGTCATTGATTAAGACGGAAGCGGAATACTCGGGGAGTTTTAACTCGGCAACGTAGCGCTTATACTTTTCGTGTGGGAGTTCGGGAAGCGCGCGTTTGATCTCTTCGATGTACGCATCAGTGAGAATGAGGGGAACGAGGTCGGGCTCTGGAAAGTAGCGGTAGTCCTCAGCCTCCTCCTTCTGGCGCATGAGAACGGTCTCTTTTTTTTCCACATCAAAGCGGTAGGTGCCCTTTGCGATCACAAGGCCGTGATCTTCATGGGGACGAAGCGTGTAAGCACGGATTTGGCGGCGGATCTCCGATTCGATCGCCATCTCCATATGCGCAAAAGAGTTGAGGTTTTTCACCTCGATCTTTGGTCTAAACGTTTTTTCGTTCTTGGGACGGACAGAAACGTTGACATCGAAGCGCAAAGATCCCTCTTCCATGTTGCAATCGGAGGCATCGATGTAGAGCATGATCGCACGGATTGCCATGGCGTAGGCGCTCGCTTCTTTAGGGGAGTGGATGCAGGGCTCCGAAACGATTTCGAGCAGCGGCACACCCGCTCGGTTGTAATCGACACCTGCGAAGGTGCTAAAGTGTTTGAGCATGCCCGAGTCATCTTCTAGATGGGCGCGGTTGATGAGGAAATGCTTTGTCTGTCCCCCTACATCAGCGGTTACGCTGCCCCCCAAAATAATTGGCTTGTCGAACTGCGTGATCTGAAAATTGCGGGGGCTATCTGGATAGAAGTAGGATTTGCGGTCAAATTTGCTGAAATGTGCAACGCGCGCATTGACGGCGCAACCAAACTGTACAGCCTTTTTCACCGCTTCTTTGTTGAGTACAGGAAGAGAGCCTGGCTGTCCCGTGCACACCTCTGTGATATTGGTATTTGGTTCATCACCAAAACGGTTAGGCGCACTGCTGAAAAGCTTAGAGCGGGTATTTAGCTGTACGTGGATCTCAAGGCCAATAACGGGTTCCCAAGCGTCGTAATGGATATCTGTCATGAGCTTTTCTCCCGAGAGAATAGAGGAGGCACCGCTGCATGCGCTGTCGCTTTTTCAAAGGCGTGCGCGAAAGAGAGCACGACCTTGTCGTGTAGGGCGGGACCTAATATTTGTAGTCCTAGCGGCTTTTTCTCTTTGGTAAATCCACAAGGGATACTAATTGAAGGCAGCCCGCAGAGATTTGCGCAGATCGTGTAGACGTCTTGCAGATACATCTGTAGAGGTTCTTGAATCGCCCCAATAGGAAATGCTGCGAAAGGAGAGCAGGGGAGTGTGATGGCATCGCAAAGCGTGAAGGCCTCGCGCAATTTTTGTATGATGAGTGCGCGAACTCTCTGCGCTTTCTCATAGTACGCATCTTTATATCCCGAGGATAGGACAAAGGTTCCAAGGAGAATGCGATTTTTTACCTCGGGTCCAAATCCCTCCTGCTTGGAAAAATCATACACCTCATCAAGAGTTTTCGCACGCGAGGAGCGAAGGCCGTAGCGTATTCCGTCGAAGCGTGCGAGGTTAGTAGATGCCTCAGCTGTGGATAGAATGTAATAAACTGCAATCGAGTATTTCAAGATGTCAAGGTTCACATCGACGATTTTGGCTCCTAAACTTTGAAAAATTTCGACGCTTGTTTGAAAGGAGGCTTTCGCTTCGGGGTTTAAATCTTCTAGAAAGCTTCGGGGGACGCCGATCGTTTTACCTTTGAGATCTAACGCGAGGTGTTGCATGTAGGCTTCGGGAGGAATTGCAAGGCTTGTGGAATCTTTTTCACAATGCTTCCCAAGCACCTCCATAAGAAGCGCGGTATCTTCCACTGTTGTTGAAAGAGGACCGATCTGATCGAGAGAAGAGGCGTAAGCAACGAGACCGTAACGCGAGACGCGGCCATAGCTCGGCTTATATCCCACGATACCGCAAAAAGCAGCTGGCTGTCTCACAGAACCACCGGTGTCACTTCCCAGAGCTATAGGGCATAGTCTAGCTGCAACGGCTGCAGCAGAGCCTCCCGATGAACCTCCTGGTGAGCAGTTCAAATCCCATGGATTTCTGGTTTTCTTGAAGGCGGAATTCTCAGTAGAGGATCCCATTGCAAACTCATCCATATTGGTCTTGCCGATGATGAGAGCATCTTCTTCTTCGAGAAGATGGGTCACTGTCGCGTCAAAGATAGCGCGGTAGTTGGTTAGAAATCGAGAACCGCAGGTCGTGAGCTCTCCCTTGACGTGCATATTATCCTTTAGCGCGATGGGAACGCCTGCCAGCTTGCCAAGGGGCTTTCCTGCAGCGCGCTTTGCATCTAGCGCCTTTGCACGCTGAACGGCTCTCTCTTTAAAAACCGCGAGAAATGCTTCTACTTTGGGATCGAATTGTTCGATTCGTGCGATCGCCATTTCGGCGACGGAAGTCGCGGAGATCTCTCCCTTTTGCACGAGGGAGGCGAGCTGTTTTGCTGTGAAGTTATGCATGTTATTCTGATCCCTTGATCACGGGAGGCACCCGGACCATACCGCCCGTATGGAGTGGGGCGTTTGAGAGAAAGAGTTCTCGTGAGAGGGGGTCTTTAACCTCATCTTCGCGCATGACGTTTGAGACAGTTTCTAAAATATGGGTAAAGGGGGGCACATTTGTTGTGTCCACTTTGCTGAGCTGGTCGACATACTCGAGAATGCTTTTTAAACTGCCTAAAAATTTTTTTCTCTCCTCTTCCGAGAAGGCGATGCGTGAAAGCTTGGACAGCTTAAGAAGATCTCTTTCCTCAAAATGCGACATATGCCAAATAAAAGTTAGATAGGGTATGTTAAAGCCCCGCAGGAGAAGTGTCAAGCATGAGTATGAAGGATATTGTCATCTACGTCGACCAGGGGGTCTCTGGGGATGCGTTGCGCCAAACCGTGAAGTGCCTGCAGCAGGAGGTCGACCTCAAAGCTCACCGGCTTAAAAGAATGGACGCCAAAAATCTCATTAACGGGGGGTGGGAGCTGAAAACGGCACTCCTCATCATACCAGGAGGAAGAGATGTCTATTACCATTCCGCCTTAGACGGAAAGGGGGTGGAGCGTGTGAGGAATTTTATCAAATCTGGAGGCGGATACTTTGGTATTTGCGCTGGAGCGTATTTTGCTGCAGATGCGATCGAGTTTGATAAGGGAGGACAACTTCAGGTATGTGGTAAACGCTCTCTGGAGTTTTTCCCTGGAATGGCAATTGGTCCTGCTTATGGACGGGGAAAATACAGCTACGAGAGCGATGCAGGAGTGGAGGCGGCTCACATCTCTTGGAAAGATGAGGAGTGCTTTGCCTATTTTAACGGAGGATGTTATTTTGACTCTGCACACAGATTTTCTGGCGTGCAGGTATTAAGCAACTACCTGAATGTCGAAGATCGGCCGGCTGCGATCGTTGAGTGCTCTGTAGGGAAGGGGAGAGCCCTTTTAACCGGAGTACATATCGAGTATAGTGCGCCCTTTCTTTCGCGAGGAAGTCGCCATCTAGAGCGCATCTATCCGCAGCTTGAAAAAGGAGAAGCGACACGGCGCAAAATTTTCCGTGAGATTTTGAGAGGGTTTAACATTAAATTACAAGGAGAGTCTGTATGAAAAAGTGTCTAAATGTTCTTTCTTTGATCTTGATTATTGTCGGAGCGATCAACTGGGGTCTTTGGGGATTTTTCCAATTTGACCTCGTTGCGTGGCTGTGCAAAGGAAATACTACCGGGCTTAGCCGTCTGATCTATTCGATCATCGGTTTGGCGGGCGTTTGGGGTCTTCGCTTCTTGGGAATGTGCAAACATCTCTGCAGCTGCAAAAGCTGCGAACCAGGAAACAAAGACAAAAAGGGCGGCGGTTGCTGTCAATAAGTGCATAGTCAGAGTTTTCGCACCAGTGCAAAGCTCTCCTGCCCAGCAAAAGAGGCGTTTGATTGGCACCTAAAGCCTGGCGCAGTTGAGAGAATGCTCTCTTCGATAAAAGAGTTGCGACTCCTTTCGCAAGAAGGGGGTCGTGTCATTTTGGAAATCCGCATCGGGTTTTCTTGGGAAAAATGGGTCTTAGAATTTAAGACCACTCCTGAAAGACTCTCTGGTAAATTCATTCAGATCCATGGACCTTTTCGCAACTGGTCGTATACGTTCAAAATTCATGCGAGTGACGAGCGAACTTCTACCCTTGAAGAGGAGGTGGAGTATGCCCTTCCATTTCCTCTCTCTGCTTCTCGCTTTTATAAGAAAGTCGAACGTTACTTTCGCTGGAGACAGAAGACGTTAGAGGATGATCTTATGGCGTATGCGAGAGCGCCATTACCACCCCTCAAAATTCTCATCACCGGTTCAACAGGTCTTGTGGGTGCTGCTCTTGTTCCCTTTTTGAAGGTAGCAGGTCATGAAGTCGTGCGTTTAGTTCGTTCTAAAGAAAAAGCGGGCCCCTCAGCGATCTTCTGGAATCCCCAGTCGGGAGAGATAGACCTTGAGCGCCTTGAAGGATTTGATCTTGTGATTCATCTAGCAGGGGAGAATATTGCTGCGCATCGCTGGTCAAAAGAACAGAAGGAGCGACTCTTCGTAAGCCGCTGTCGAGATACTTGGCTTCTTTCTCAAGCGCTTATCCGCCTCTCTGCCCCTCCAAAAACGGTGATTTGCGCCTCTGCTTGCGGTATCTATGGAAACCGTGGGACGGAAAAATTAAACGAGAAAAGTCTCCCTGGACAGGGATTCCTTGCGGAACTGTGTGTCAAGTGGGAGGCTGCAACCTCTGCATTAGAAAGACAGGGTATCCGCGTACTCAATACTCGATTTGGTTATGGGCTCAGCTCACGTGCGGGTGTTCTTGCGAAAATGCTCCCGGCTTTTAGGCTAGGGCTTGGCGGCAAAATTGGAAACGGAGAGCAGATCATGCCTTGGATAGCCGTTGATGATATGGTGGGAGCTATCTACCACCTGATCGCTGATCAGAAGATGCATGGTCCCGTGAATGTTTGCGGTCCTAATCCTATCTCTCAAGGGGAGTTTTCAAAAACTCTTGCTCATGCGGTTCATCGGCCTGCATTTTTTCATCTTCCGGCGCGCCTTTTGCGACTTTTTCTTGGGGAGATGGCTGATGAACTTCTTTTGACCTCTGAGAATGCATATCCCGAAAAGCTTTTAGAGAGCGGGTATACGTTTCGCTACGAGAGTTTGGGAGAGGCGTTAAGAACCCTTATCATTTAGCAAAGAACAAGAACCTATCCTAATAAAATCCCCCTTGATATTTCGGTTCTTTTGGCTAGATTTTCTAAATTTTTCCTTGGCTGTAGTTTTTGCAATACTGCCTTCGGAAAAATTTAGAAAATCTGTCTCAAAATCTCCCAAAATCTCTTCGAGGATTTTATTAGGATAGGTTCAAGAAAGATCGGGCACGTCCGCGTGCGTGCAATATCCCTCTTTTCTCTCTAGATTTCGAGTTCTTTTTGGAGCTTTTGCGTCATGGCAAAACAGCGGTTGATCTTGGCTTCATCGATCCAGCCCGTTGCGCTATGAACAATGCTGTCGACGCTGTCGAGATATTCGCCCACAACTTTTGGAAGCGCCCCACCCATCTCTTCGGCGTACTTCTGCATATCAGGGCCAAATTTGATCAGATCGCTTTTTGTCCTTTGATTTGCAAGAGCAACCTGCTCGGATGAGCCTTCCGAGAGCAGAACTAAAAGCGCACCAATGTCCATGGTGAGTCGATGTTCTAGATCAGAGATCTTCTGTTTCAGAAGATCTTTTGGATTGAAGTTCTCTTTAGATTTTTTCCGTGGCATGGGCATATTAGCTACCTCGTTTTCCCCACCTATAGTTCTTTCCCCCAAACTTTGCAACCACTCCTAGTGCTGGATGTTTTTTAGAAATGAAAAAAGTGAGGATGAATAGACATGTCGGGTGACACAGCGCTGCGCGTCCGTGTCCCCTGCGACCCTCTTGAGCTTTAATCTGCTTCGACAAATCGAGTCCTCGGAGTCGGGGTGTGTATAACACAACCCCGATCGCCTTTGGCTCTCCTGTGGTTCGATTTCTCATTGCAGCTTAAAGCCATCGGCTGCGACAAGCATTCGTTCCCCACTCCTCCGTCGTAGGGCCCCTCTCATGTCATGTCGCAGTACCGGGTGAAAATCTCCAAACATGGACTACGAAATCTTTACCTCGTACTGCGAGACGACGCGAGAAAGGGGACCCAACCGTAAGGTTGGGGAAATGAGCGCGCGAGCAGCCCGCGGCTTTAAGCCGTTACTGAGAAATCGAGTCGAAGGTTTTGGGACAGTACTGTGTACGGCCCAAAACCCCGAGACTTGATTTATCTTAGCGGATTAAAGCTCAAGAGGGCAGCTGGGAACACGCCAAAGGACGTGTTCCCGCATGTCTATTTTTTTCGTTCGCTTATCACAATGTTCCATACAGAGGCAATCGGGTCTTTGACATTATCCGCTCTTTTGTTCATCATTCAGCATTCACCGTTCAGCATTTGTCAAAAAGATGGGGGTTTCAATGATAGCTTGGATATTATCGACGCTTTTGTTAGGAGATATTTCTCAGGGGGGAGAAGTTGCAAGAGGGTCGGTCTCTCCCGCTAAAACGGCAGCTACGCAGGTTCAAGAGCCAGTTATCGAGGAAGATGAGGTCTATTTCTCTGATGATGAAGAGGGATATATGGATGAAGACTTCAGCGATATAGATGAAGACGATGAGGACGAGTCCGACCCTTCTTCCGATGAGTAGATAATTTCAAATTTTCTTATTTTTATTAATCCCGTAATTAAAAACGGGATTTTTTTATTTTTATTGTCATAATAAAAAATTAATTATAACATAAGCTCATGAGGCGATTCTGGAAGAGGGGGTCTTCATGACGAAGCTCGGGATGAACCCATGGCTCAAGATGTGGACAAAGCCAAGGGAAACTGTGAAGTCCATCGTGAAAGTGGATCCTAACTACCGTCTTTGGTGGTTGGCGGGCGTTTATGGCTTTCCGATGCTTTTAAATATTGCACAGAGCCTTTCACTCTCAACAAAAGCTGCGCCTCTATGGATTCTTTTGGGTGCAGCCATTGCTGCAGCATTTGTGGGAATGGTCGGTTTCCAGATCACTAGCGGACTTGTTCACTGGACAGGTAAATGGCTGGGAGGTCAGGGCAATTTCCTCCAGATTCGCACTGCAGTTGCTTGGGCAAATGTGACCAATGTCGTAACGAGTCTTTTGTGGATCATCCTTGTTGCCATGTTCGGCGCGGATGTCTTTATCAAAACATTCCCCGAAGGTCCGGTTGTTGCGGCAGGCCTTGCCATTGCTAGAACCTTAATTTTTGTACTCATGACAGTCCTGTCTGTCTGGTCGTTTGTGCTTCTCGTGCGTTCTCTTGCTGAAGTTCAGCAGTTTTCAGTTTGGAGAGCCATCGTGAATATCATTTTGCCCTTCCTCATCGTGACCGTCGCACTCTGGGCATTTTTTGTGTTTGTCTGCTGGGCAGTAGGAATGAAAAGCTAATAATAGGGAGACGATATGGGCAATTCATGGATTAGAGGAGTCATCATCATCGGAGCGCTTGCCGGACTCGCATTTTTCCAAACAGTGGCAAATGCAAACGTGAAGGCAAAAGAGATCGAATTAAAATCGAAATGGCAAGAGTTCCACTCGGCTCCAGGCTGCTGCTCGATGAGATTTCCTCATCAGCCCGAGCATATTAGCGAAAAGATGTCTGGTGGAGCAGATGGGTATGATCTGAAATATGATGCCTATGTCTCCTCTATCGACAAGAAGACCGTTTTCATGCTGCTCGTTGCGAAGTATCCAGATTTTGTCGATGAGAGCTATGCACAGGTGAGCTTGGAGAGCTTTTTGAACGGGCTTCTCTCGCATAATCCCGCGAATCAGCTTATCTTCGCCGATCTCGTTCTAGTTGGAGGAAGAGAGGCATTAGACTTTTTCATCCGCACAGGCTCTGTCTTCTTCAAAGGACGCGCGATGATGGTTAAAAATAGCCTCTATCTCATGGCCATGGAGTGTGAGATGCAGCACTATGACGAGAACGAGTTCAACATGTTCATCAACTCGTTCAAGCTAGTGAAATAAATTTCTTCTTGAGCGCGCAGGCACTCCTGCGCGCTTTCTCAATTTAAACGGACTTCCCGTTGTCTTTGGAATCTGTCGAGTTGTCTTTCTTTGATTCTTCTTTTTTCTCGAGATGGCCGATGTAGAAGGATCTTTCGATTCTTGCAAGAGTTGGCTCCGAGGCTACGGGTGGATTAAATCGAGCTAAGGGAGTAGCTGGTGCATGCACAGAGGGTAGTTTTATTAAGAGGTGTTGATTGTCGCTTAAAGAAAGATGTATGTGTCTAGTGTTATAAGTTAGGTTTATGGGGATGCAGGTCGGAAAGATAAATGGCGATAGGCTCTGGAATATTTCCCCGGTTTTGATTTTTACCGTGCGCCCGTAAATAATCGAATGAAAGCGCGTTTCATCTTCATGTTTTAGGATATACCCAGCTTCTACTAGAACCTGTTTTTGTTGATTAGTCATGCTAGTAGAGCTGGAATAGGTGACAGTGGCCCGAGAAAAATAGAGTTGGTTTTCTAGTAATTTTGTTATTTTTTCAACCGGGCTAAAGATCTCATCATAAGTGGATAGAAGGCGAGCAAGTACTTGAGGCTTAGCTGCTGCTGAACATGTCTGTTTGTTAATCATCCTAAACTGCAATAATTCCGTAGGGGCAGTAAATGCTGCAATTGAAACGAGTAGATTGTCTGATAGTTTATTAAAGCTCACATAGGCTCCTTATTTAAATTAAATGTCTTCAGATTATAAGAAGTTTAAGGATAAGTCTCAATTGAAAGGCAAAAGCCTGTCAGTCAGGAGGTTGTGATCTACGATCCCTGCATCCTCAGGAGCTCTTGCTCCCGGGCTTCGCCGGAAAGGGGATCGATCGTGGTGATTGTCCTTCCGCCAACCTCCTGTTTTTGGATCCGGAGGTGCTGGTCTGCAAACTGGGCTACCTGCGAGAAGTGGGTGACGCAGATGACTTGGCGCACTTTGGAAAGGTCGTGAAGTTTCTGGCCGATCATGGTGGCGGTTTTTCCCCCGACGTTTGCGTCGATCTCATCGAAGACGAGAATGGGGGTGCGGTTCTTTTCAGCGAGTGCGGTCTTTAAAACGAGGAAGAGACGAGAGAGCTCGCCGCCGCTTGCACTGGTCTGGATGGGGATTTTGGATTCGCCGCGGTTGGCCCTTAGAAAGAAGGTCACGAGATCATCCCCCGTAAATGTGCGTGGAGCCTTCTCAACGGCAATGGTGATCTCAGCCTCTTGCATATTGAGGGTCTGGAGGGCTCGCGTGAGCTCTTTTTCAAATCTGTGCGCAGCTGTGGTGCGTTTTTTGGTGAGCTCAAGGGCAAGAGCGTTTGTTTCATTTCCAACTTTTGCTAGCTCTTCCTGTGCATCTGCGATCTTCTGCTCAAGAGAAGTGAGGGTGTCTAATTTTTCCTGCAGAGAGACTTCATATTTTTCTGCCTCTTCTAACGTTTGAATGCCGAGCTTGCGTTTGATCTGATGCATTTGACTGAGTCGCTCTTCCAAATGTTGGAGACGCTTGGGATCGGCCTCTTTCGCATCCAAATTCTGGCTTAAAATTGCACCGACCTCGTTGAGGGGAATAAGAGCCTCCTGGTAGCAGGTAAGGGCCTCTGCAAGCGCGGGTTCAATTTTTGCGGCGGCTTCGAGAGGGCTCTTCAGACGGAGGAGCTGAGTGAGAATGGCTTGAGGAGAGTCGCAGAGAGCAGTATGCACGCCATAAACTTTTTCGAGGAGCTCTTTTCTCTTTGCAAGGCTCTGATACTCCTCAAAGCAGCGATCCTCCTCCTGCAAGTTGGCTTTTTGTAACTCTTCAAGTTGAAAGGTGGCAAAGTCGAGCTCCTGTTCGCGTTTCTCATTCTGAGCGAGGAGGGCGTTGAGGTGTGCACGTAGAGTGTTCTCTTTGGAGAGCATCGCTCCAAATTGTTTCACACTCTCCTCGAGGTCAGCGTAAAGATCGAGTTCAACGCGCTGATTTTCAGGGCTTCTAAGCTCCTGATGCGAGCTCTGGTCAACGAGATCGCAAAGGGAGTTGCTGATCTGTTGCAAAAGCTGGAGGGGGATTGTCTGTCGGTTGATCTGCGCGCGGCTTTTTCCCTCTTTCGCGAGTTCTCGGCGGAGAAGAAGAAGATCCTGGGGATCGTAAGAGATCTCCTGCTCTTCGAGAAGTTTGAAGATTGGCGAGGAGGCGGGGAGCTCAAAAGCCGCTTCGACGACTGCTTTCTCGGCGCCTTGGCGCACGAGAGTGGAGGGAACGCGTCTTCCGAGGATAAATCCCAAGGCGGAGAGAAGGATCGTTTTGCCTGCTCCGGTTTCTCCGGTTAAAATGTTGAGACCATTCGCGAAGGAGATCTCTGCCTCTTCGATAAGCGCGAGATTTTTTACGGAGAGATGAGAAATCATAGACTATTCAAAACTTCGTTTCTGGTTTTGAAGTGGAGTTTTGCGACTGTTTTCAAAATTTCCTCTCCCTGCTGGCGCACGAGTTTGCGTGCCGCCTCTACAACGATTTGCGACGCACCTTTAGGAAGGGTCATGCCCACGGTTCTACTGAGATCATCAAGTCCTTCGAGAAAAGCGGCGCGTGCGAGAATGGAGGCAGCGGCAACAACGGGGTCTGACTCGCCACCATGGCGCTGTGTGAGGTTCACCTCGAGAGCTTTGCGCCTGAGTGCAGATTCTACGACATGCTCGCTTGCAAACTGGTCGATGATCACCTCGGTACACTTGGTTTTTTCGACAAGTTCTCCAATCGCGGTAGCGTGGCCCCAGGCGAGAAGGTGGTTGAGATTCTTGAACTTTTCATAGAGCTCGTTGTACTTGATCGGTGAAATTTTGATAATGCTATGAGGGCAACTCGCGCGGATCTTTTTGCTCATCTTTAAAACGGTATCATCGCTGAGTCTTTTGCTGTCGCGGACGCCGAAGGAGAGGAGCTCTTTGATTTTATTTTCATCAGCCTGCACACCTGCAACACAAAGAGGGCCGAAGAAGTCTCCCTTGCCGGCTTCGTCTATCCCGATGCGCGCGGTGAAATTGACCTCGGCTTCTGGGTAAGAGAAGGTGACACTTTTTAAAATTTCAGGCTCGAGATAGAAGGTGATGAACTCCTCCATCTCTTTGCCCTGCACGGTGAGCTTTCCAGACGTATAGAGGGTGCAAGAGACCCCTTTTTTTTGAGCAGAGAAGATCGTATGGGCAGGCTGGGTGAGTTCGAATCCTTTCTCAAGGAGATCTCCACGCAGCTTCTCCGCAAGACTCAGATCGATAGTCGCTACAAAACAGGAAGGCTTTTTAGAAGACATATAGCAAGCTTATTTGGGCTTTAAGGAGAAATCGGGCACGGGCGCGGGCACGAAAGAACTCCCTCGATCCATTTTGTTCATAATCTGTTTTTTCTGATTGCATCCGCCTAGAATAGCAGAAGAGTTTTATTACAAAAGAATCTTTCTTTCGTGCCCGTGCCCGTGCCCGTGCTCGATCCTCGTCTTCTATCTTGTTTGTTGTGGGGTTATCCGCAATCTGGTACAGATAGTAGTATGTAATCTTCTACGGAGGGGTTATGAGCGAGGAGATGAAACGCGTCGGGAATTTGCTGAAAGCGAAGCGAAGAGAGTTAAATCTTTCTTTAAAAGAGATTGAAAACTCCACCTCAATCCGCTCTACATATCTCGAAGCTATTGAAGAGGGAAAAATTTCGCAATTTATCGCCGCAGTCTACGCACTCGGGTTTGTTCGTCAATATGCTTCTTTTTTAGGGCTTGATGCCGAACGGATCATGAAAGAGCATCCACACGCATTTAAGCTCCCTGCGGAAAAGCATGAGTTTTCCTACGGGATTGGGACGTTAGAAGTTCGCGGGAGCATGAGCGGGGGAGTGAAATGGTTCCCGAATCTCATGTGGGCGGCAGTATCTGTTGCTGTGATTGTCATCGCCTGGTATCTCGCAAAATATCTCGGCATTTTCTAGGCTGCGCCCATGCTTAGCCAGCCTGTGCCGGATCATCCGCATACAAATCGTCTCATTCACGAAAAATCACCCTACCTATTGCAGCACGCTCACAACCCGGTGGATTGGTATCCATGGGGAGAAGAAGCATTTGAAGCCGCACGCTCGCAAAATAAACCGATTTTTCTTTCCATTGGCTACGCTACATGTCACTGGTGTCATGTGATGGAGAGGGAGTCGTTTGAAGATCCTGAGATCGCGAAGATAATGAACGAGATATTTGTCAACATCAAGGTCGATCGAGAGGAGTTGCCCCAGGTCGACAGCTTATACATGGAATTCGCTCAGGCACTCATGTCGACCGCGGGTGGTTGGCCTCTCAATCTCATCCTAACGCCTGAGCTTAAGCCTTTTTTTGCCCTCACATATCTTCCCCCGAGAACACGGCAGGGATTAATCGGCATGGATCAGTTCATGGCTCAGATTAAACAGCTGTGGGAGAGCGATGAGCGCGCTGCGCTAGTTCAACAGGCGGATCAACTGGTCGAGACATTCGCGCATTTGGCGCAGAGTGTCGGTACAGATCTTCCATCGGAACAGCATGTTGGAGCGGCTGTGGAAGTTCTTTTTGAACTGGGAGATCCGATTCATGGGGGTATCAAGGGTGAGCCCAAATTTCCTCTTGGTTATCAGTTGGAATTTTTGCTGCAAATTGCCAAAAAAAGGGGAGATAGCCGGGCGCTTTTCTACATCGAGCTGACGCTTGAAATGATGTATCGAGGAGGGATCTACGACCATCTGGGAGGAGGCTTTGCAAGGTATGCGGTGGACGAGCAGTGGGTCATCCCTCATTTTGAAAAGATGACCTACGACAATGCGATTCTATCAAAGACCTATCTAGAAGCTTGGCGCTACACGAAAAAACCTCTCTATCGGCAGATTGTGGAAGAGACTCTCGAATATATGCTGCGCGAGATGATGCAGGAGAGCGGAGGATTCTTTTCTGGGCAGGACGCTGACTCGGAAGGCGAGGAGGGACGCTACTATACATGGACTCATTCTGAGATCGCTCAGCTTCTACCACCGGAAGAGGCAGAACTCTTTTGCGCCTACTTCGATGTCACAGAAGAGGGGAATTTCGACGGAAGAAACGTTCTTCATGCAGATACGCGTTTAGAAGAGTTTATTAAAGATGAGAAGGTGTCCACCGAAGAGCTCTCAAAAATGCTCGAGCATGCAAAAGGTGTTCTTCTCAAAAAACGAGAGGAGCGAGAGTGTCCATTTCGAGATCAGAAAATTCTTACCAGCTCAAATGGGCTGATGATCGAAGCATGTGCAAGCGCAGGTGCAGCATTCGGCAATGCTAAGTTTACTTCTGCTGCGGTAAAAGCAGCTCAATTTATTCGTGAACATCTTTGGAAAGAGGGACGGCTTTTACGGCGGTTTTGCGATGGTGAAGCAAAATACTCTGCGACTCTCGAAGATTATGCATTTCTCATCCGGGGGCTGATCACTCTTTTCCACGTCGGGCAGGGGGTGGAGTGGTTAAAGTGGGCGCTTGAGCTTACAGATTTGGTTAAAAGTCGGTTTAAAGCACCAAAGGGAGCTTTCTACCAAACGGAAGAGGAGCTGATTGTCAAACGGTGTGATTTTTACGATGGGGCCGAACCTTCAGGAAATGGAGTCCACTGCGAAAATCTTCTTCGACTCTTTCAGCTGACACGCGAGGAGAAATATCTCGAGCAGGCAGAAGATATTTTAAAAGCAGCAAAACAACATATCGAAACCTATCCACCCGGCGCATGTTATCTCTTGATGGCTCTCTCTCGCTATTATGATGCAAAGGCGGGTACAGCTGTCGTTGCATTCGATGAGAAGCGTTCTCTGGAAGCGGAGATCTTTAGCTCGATTCACGAACATTTTGCGCCACATCTTGTTGTTGTTTGGAAAAAAGAGGCACAAGAGATCGACCAGCTCCTTCCTGAACAGAAAGAGATGACTCCAATCGATAATAAAACGGCGCTCTACATCTGTAGACAAAATCTCTGCGAGCCTGGCGTGACTGCCAAAGAAGAGATCCAGAAAGCCATCGCTAACTTGTGATCTTAAAAGTTTGAAGAATATCCCGTTTTGATTTTTTCAGGGGCTTTCTGATAGAGTCGAAAATTATGAAAGTGTTAGGCGATTACCAGATTCTCAAGGAGATGGGAAGCGGTCCTCTCGGAACGCACTACGCCGCTGAGCATCGCTTTCTCAAAAAACCTGTCGTATTAAAAGTTCTTCCTGAAGATCTCGCCTCCGATCGAGGATTTTTGAAACGCTTTGAAGAGTTGATCGGTGCACTCACGAAGTTGGACCATCCACACATCGTTCGCATCCACAATGTCTCTTTTTCGGAAGGGAAGTATTTTCTTGTCAGCGATTTTCTTGGCAGTGCGACTGAAGGGGCTTTGAATCTCTCTCGTTTTCTCGAGATTCACAAGGAAGCTTTCAAAGAAGAGGAGCTGCTGGCGATTGTCCGCGGGGCTGCATCTGCTCTCGATTATCTCCATGAAAATAAGCTGTTTCACGGCTCTCTCAAGTTAAGCAATGTGCTGATCTCCAAAGAGGCGGGAAAGAGTATCGTTTCTCTGGCAGATGTGGGTATTTCTCGTCTATTTGCTCCTGGCACGCTACTGAGCAGAATTAGTGACGCGCTAATGCAAGGACTCAAAGAACGCGACACTGCTAGCGGTAGTGAGCCTTCTGCTTTTTTACAAGATTTTGTCTTTCTTGCACCTGAACAGAAGCGCTCTCATGCGGTCGATGGGGTGAGGGCGGATATCTACTCTTTCGGAGTTCTGGTTTATTTTTTGATCATGCGCCACTACCCCGAGGGCTTTTTCCCGCTTCCTTCGCATGCTGCTCCCCAATACAAACTGCCTTGGGATCAGCTGATCATCCAGTGTTTGCAACCAGATCCTTTAAAGCGTCCTCCCTCTCTTCGCGCGATTATGGAAGAGCTTGCCTCGGAAGCTAAAGAGAGCGTGGAATCCAAAAAAGAGGAACCGCTTAAGCCAAAAATCAAACCGCAAGAGTTGAAGCGTCCGGAGTTTGATGAGGATCCTGGAGCAATTTTCCAGAAAGAGTATACCGTTGCACAGTTTCGTCCGAAGCCTGCCGAGGTAAAAAATCTCGATCCTATTCTGACCGAGATGGTAGTTATCAAAGGCGGGACATTTTACCGCGGAAGCAATAATGGTGGACGTGATGAGATGCCGCGCCATGAGATTATTTTAGACAGTTTTGCGATCGATGTGCACCCCGTCACTAACGAGCAGTTCGTTCGCTTTCTTGAAGCGATGGGTGGCGAAAAAGATGCGCAGAATAACGACACCATTCGTTTGAGAGAGTCGCGCATCAAGCGAAGTGGCGGCAAACTCAATATCGAATCGGGCTATACCAAGCACCCAGTTGTCGGGGTGACATGGTATGGTGCGCTTGCTTATGCTAAATGGGTCGGAAAAAGACTACCTACGGAAGCAGAATGGGAGATTGCTGCCTACGGTTCCTTAGATGAGGCTGTGTATCCCACTGGAAATAATATCGAACGGTCGCAGGCGAATTTTTTCAGTTCAGATACCACTACTGTGATGAGCTATCCTCCAAATGGACTTGGCCTTTACGATATCGCTGGGAATGTCTACGAGTGGTGCCAAGACTGGTATGGGTACCACTACTACGATGAATCTGTCCAAGAGCCGAACAACCCCAAAGGGCCTCCTCAAGGGGTTTATCGCGTACTTCGCGGAGGTTGCTGGAAGAGTCTAAAAGAGGATCTTCGCTGTTCGCATCGCCACCGCAATAATCCTGGCACCATGAATGGAACCTACGGGTTTCGTTGCGCTGCCGACGTCTCATAATGAAGATAGAAGAGAGGAAAAGAGGGATCGGACACGCACGTGGGCACGGGCATGAAAGGGAGGAAAATCCTTCTTTCTTTCGTGCCCGTGTCCGTGCCCGCCTTTCTTCTTTTTGTTAGGATCTTGTCATGAAAAAAATACTCTTTGTCTGTTTGGGAAATATCTGCAGATCTCCTGCGCTTCAGACTGTTTTGGAGGCCTGTGTCAAAAAAGCAGGCCGCGAGAAAGAGTTTCTGATCGATAGCTGCGGTCTTACCGCGAATTTTCTTGGATGTCAAGCAGACGAACGCATGCGCACAGCTGCAAAAAAGCGCGGCTATCTGATCGATCACCATGCAAAGCTTTTTGATCTCCGCTACTTTGAGATCTTTGATTTGATCTTGGCTGTGGATCAAGAGGTTTTAAGCAGGTTGCAAAATATGGCTCCATCATTGAGGGCGCGCGCGAAGGTTCGACTTGCATCAGATTTTAGTAAGCGATACAAAGGGGAAGAGATCGAAGATCCTTATCTCGACGGGAAAGAGATGTTTGAAAAGGTGATGGACATGGCAGAAGAGATTTGCAAACAAGTGATGGGCGCGGAATGAGAAGAATTCTAGACCAGGTGCGGAGCATCACGCAGATACAGAGAAAGGGTCTTCGTAGGGTTCTGGGCGTGAGCGATCTTTTCGCAATTGGATTTGGCGATCTTGGTTCGTCGATCTATTATGCTCTTGGGATCACTGCCCTTTACGCTCTCGGTGCAACGCCGATATCCTTAGCACTTGCAGGGCTTGTTTTTATCTGCACTGCGCTTACCTATGCAGAGCTCACTTCGATGTTTCACGAATCGGGAGGAACAGCAAGCTTTGCGCGCCACGTATTCAATGATCTCATCTCTTTCATCGCAGGGTGGGGGCTTCTATTCGACTACATCGTAACCATTGCCATTTCTGCTTTCGCGATTGCGCCATACCTAGGGTTCTTTTTTTCGGGGATTAAAGCAGATGGAGCTACCCACTTGGGAATGACGACTATGCTCATTCTGCTTCTTCTTTTTATCAATATTTTTGGGGTGAGGCAGTCGACGCGCATGAGTTTTGTCCTCGTCGCCGTTACCATCGCAACGCAGGTGGTCATCATCTTTATCGGTCTTGCCTGGCTCCTTGATCTTCCCGATATCTTGAAACATTTGCGGATCAATATTCCCGGAGAGCCACTCTCTCCTTCTTGGCCAGAATTCTGGAAAGGAACGGCGATGGCGATGGTTGCCTACACGGGAATTGAATCGATTGCACAGCTGAGTGCTGAAGCAAAGACTCCCGCAAAAACTGTGCCCAGAGCGGTGCTCATCACAATGGTTGTTCTTATTGCCATGTATTTGGGGATCTCGATCACAGCTCTTTCTGCGATCTCTCCGAAAGAGCTCGGCACTACTTTTGTGAATGATCCCATTGCTGGGATTGTCACGCATCTTCCATTTGGCAGCCAGCTTCTGGGAGCTTGGGTAGGTATTTTTGCCGCATTTCTTCTCTTTACCGCTTCGAATGCTGGACTTATCGGCGCTTCTCGGCTCTCATTCAACATGGGGGAGTACTACCAGCTACCGCGCTTCTTTTTTCTCTTGCATAAGCGGTTTAGGACACCGTATGTCGCACTTACATTCTTTGCGATTGTTTCGATTGGGATCGTTCTTGCAAGTCGAGGGAGGATGATCTTTCTTGCAGATCTCTACAATTTTGGAGCGATGCTCGCCTTTTTCTTTGCGCACCTCTCTCTTATCGTGATGCGGATCAAAAAGCCCGACCACGTGAGACCTTTTCGCGCACCTTTGAACATCCCAATCGGAAAATACTCGATACCTCTCACAGCAATTGTCGGGTGTCTTGCCACCATGTGCGTCTGGTTTCTCGTTGTCATTACGAAGCCGGAGGGGCGCTATACAGGATTTGCGTGGATGGTTCTCGGGGTGGGCATGTATTTTTATTATCGGCGCAAAAAGAAGTTAGCTCCGATGGGGCAACTCGAGATCAAAAGAATCCATCTTCCTAACTACAAGCCCATAGCAGTCAAACGAATCCTCGTCCCCACAAGTGGTCAGGGACAGACCGACAGCATACAGGTCGCTTGCGAACTTGCCCGGCTTCATCAAGCGGAGCTCACGGCTGTCCATGTGATTGAAGTGCCAGCTTCAATGCCCCTTGATGCAGAACTTATACAGCGCACGGCTCATGCTGAAGCACTCCTCAAACGCACAGAGGCAATCGTCCGCGAATTTGATCTCACCGTGGATATACGTGTAATCCGCTCGCGTTCCACACTCGATGCAATTCTTGAACTCGTGAATAAAGAAAAGTTCGATCTCATCGTCCTCTCTGCCGTAAAAGCGCATGAGAAAAGAAGCCTTGGCCGTCTCAACGAAAGGATTTTAAAAGAAGTCCCATGTCGAGTCTGGATCTGCACCGGCAAGAAATGAGCGAGCGTAAAGCGAGCTCCTTGGAGTGCGGGGCTCCGCACCGCCCTGGATTTGTTCGAGTAAGGCGGCGCGAAGCGCCGCACTCCAAAGAGCGCTTCGCACTCAAAGAGTAGAGCAATGCTGCTTCTTGCAGCAAAATTTTCTTGCCTGATTCTAAAATCGGCTGTATAAACCTGCGTTTAATTTTTAACCTTTATAAAAATGAAGGAAGCACTAATCACAATAATTCAGGAGCTCAATGAACAACTTCTTTTTTAAAAACGCAACGATTAGCGATGTACTATTTGCCTATTTGAATATTTTTGGAGTTGCTCTGATAACAGCTTTTCTTGTTTGTCTAGGCCTTCGCCTATTTTTAAATAACCGAAAGCACCTTTCAAAAAAGAGGGTTTTTGGACTTTGTCTAATTATAGGGGCTTTTCTTTTTTTTCTTCGGAGTCTTGTTCTGGCTTTTGCCTCTTCATGATGGACGATGAACCCAGCAAAGTAGGGAGTGACCTGTCTCAACGAAAGGATTTTAAAAGAAGACCCATGTCGAGTCTGGATCTGCACAGGCAAGAAGTGAACGATATCCGATATCTATTGTTTCGATGAAGCTTGCCTGATAAAATCTCCGAGCTTTATGGGAATTTGTAAAACCTTATTTAAGGTGATCTGCGTTTGCGTCTGTTTTTCTCTAGCGGGGTGGTTTTGCCGTAAGCAGACAGATGGATTTACAATTCTCAAGATTTCCTCGAATCTTTCCTACCATACAGAATGGGAAACTCCGCATACAGCTGTTGAAAAAACGGAACTTCTGCAGATTTTTAAGCAGCCATTTACCTACCTTGCAAAAGGGGATCAATGTTTTGTTTTTGTAAGCGAGGATCGAAAATATGTTCTTAAATTTTTTCGCCAGAGCCATATGAGGGCCCCTTTTTGGGTGCGTATGCTTCCGTATTTTATGCAGGAAGTGCGCTTAAAGGAGACGTTGAAAAGAGAATCTAAGTTAACAAGTGATTTTTTGAGTTATCGAATTGCCTTTGATGAGCTTAAAGAAGAAACGGGTCTTGTATTTTTACACCTCAACAAAACGGACGATCTCAAAACGAGTGTGACAGTTGTCGATAAGTTGCATATTGCGCATCAAATTTCTTTAGATACCACCGAATTTCTTGTGCAAAAATGCGCAAAGCCCCTATATCCCGCCATTGAGGAAATGATTCTTGAAGGGAAAATTGACGCAGCAAAAGCTACACTTGCCAAGCTAGTTCAACTCCTTTTGAAAGTGCGTTATGAAAAAGGTATAGCAGACAATGATCCTGATCTAAATACGAATTTTGGTTGTATTGGAGATACCCCTGTTCAAATCGACGTCGGCCGGTTTAAAAAATCTGAGATGAGGAAGTCCCTGGAGGAATATCAAATGGAAATTGCGCACATCACGGATAATCTTCACCAGTGGCTTGAATGTCGCTCAACAATTTTAGATGAATGTCTTCGCGAGGAGATTGTGAAGGTTTCTCAGGGGAGCCTTTATTAACCCGACGGTCAAAATGGAGGCAACCTGCTTGCTGCGGCTTTGCCTGATTGATCCTCTATCGTCGACCATGGTTTTACCATGGCCTTCTCCATCGGAGCGCTCCGCTTCAATCTGGCTTTGCCTCGCTTGCGCATTTTGTCTCCATTTTGACAATCGGATTAATAATGTGTGGCCTTAGCGGATGGGTTGATCCTTCTTTTGCTACAAGGGATGTCCTCGAAAAGATGACGGCGGCCCTTAAACACCGCGGCCCCGATGCCGTTGGCTATTACCAAAGTGGGATTGCAGCTCTAGGGCATTGTCGTTTGGCGGTCATTGATCTGGCGGCTAGCCTACAGCCAATGGTAAGTTCGGATCGCCGCTACGCCCTCGCCTATAATGGGGAGATATATAATTTTCGAAAGCTGCGACATGAGATGGAGCTTCTTGGGCATGTCTTTCAAACAGAGGGTGATACTGAGGTGTTGCTGCAAGCCCTCATCCTTTGGGGGGAAGGAGCTTTGGCGCGACTTGAGGGAATGTTTGCTTTTGCTTTCTGGGATGATAAGGAAAAAACTCTTCTCTTAGCTCGCGATCCCCTAGGAATCAAGCCACTGTATACTGCATGGGATGGACAGAGGCTTTTGTTTGCTTCTGAGATTAAAGCGCTGCTTACGCACCCATCATTGTCCCGCGAGATCGATCCGAACGCTCTTGGCCTCTATCTTGAGTGCCAATACATCCCTGCGCCGTTTAGCATATACCGTCATATTCGTAAGCTTCCAGCCGCGCATTTGCTCAGTCTAAAAGATGGACAGCTTGAACAGAAGCGTTATTGGACACCGGCTTATTTGCCGAAGTTTGATTTCAGTGAAGAGGAGGCTGTAGAGCAGCTTGAAAAAGAGCTTCGTCGTTCGGTAGCGTCGATGCTTGTTGCTGATGTACCTCTTGGCGCCTTTATAAGTGGTGGCATCGACTCATCTGTGATTGCCTCTTTGATGCAACAGGAAAGTGGGAAGAGAGTTAAACTTTTTCATCTAGGGTTTGACAACTCGATACATAGTGAGCACGAACACGCCGCAAAGGTGGCGTCCTTTCTTGAGGCGGAGTATTACCCACTCATTGCCCGCCCACAAGATGTGGTAAGCACTTTAGATCATCTGGTGGAAGCTTTCGACGAGCCATTTGGGGATCAGGCGGCCCTCCCGACGCTGCTCCTTTCTCAGCTCTCACGCCGCCATGTGACAGTAGTCCTCTCTGGTGAGGGAGCCGATGAAGTTTTTGCTGGGTATAGCAACTATGCTAAGAGGTTGAAGGAGGCTTCTCTCATCGCTAAATGGGGAGGAAAGTATTCCCCCCTTCCTTTGATTTACCCCTTTCTTCCCGGAAAGCTCCGTAAGAATCGCCTGCTTAAAGCTGCTGCGCGACCGCTAGAAAGACGCTACACAACCATCCCAAATCTCTTTGATAGAGAAACCCATTCGACACTGCTATCTGCCGAGTTGCATGCGATTCAAGGCAACGGCTTAGAATGTCTGGCAGAATCACATTACTCCTCATGCGATTCAGACGAATATCTCGATCGTATGCTTCACATAGATACGAGCCTTTGGCTTGCCGACGATCTTTTAACAAAGATGGATCGCGCGTCTATGTTTCATTCTTTAGAGGCGCGCGTGCCCTATCTGGATCATCGCCTTGTGGAATTTGCAGCTCGGTTACCCGTTTGCTTTAAATTGAAAGACGGCACTGGCAAATACTTGCTGAAATGTCTTGCAGAAAGAAAAAACCTTCTTCCTCGTGAGATCATCTTTCGCTCGAAACAGGGGTTTGTGTTGCCTTTGCGCGAATGGTTGGCTGGAGATCTTAAGCCAATAGTAGACGATGCTCTATCGTCTAGCGGGCTACTGGGTCGCAATATTTTCCGTAAAGGCGTCATTGAACGGTTACGTAAAGAAGAAGCTAGTCATCGCCGTCTTCATGCAACGAGACTCTGGTCGCTTGTCGTGCTCGAGCTCTGGTTTCGGAAGTACGCGCCCGATTGTTACTTCTCCAAATATTAAAAAAATTGATAGTTTCATAGGCCTGCTTTCATCATCTACTTTTCTTCGTTTCCTTTCACCAGATGGCAGGCTACAAAATGGCCCTTCTCGCCTTCGATCTCCTTCCAAGCGGGCTTTATACGATGGCAGATCTCCTTTGCGTAGGGGCAGCGGGTAGAGAAGACGCAACCGGGGGGAGGGTTGAGGGCGCTGGGGACTTCGCCTTGGAGAACGATGCGGCTGCGGTTTTTTTCGATTTTGGGATCGGGAATGGGGATGGCGGAGAGGAGTGCTTGTGTGTAGGGATGCAATGGAGTGGCATAGAGAGCATCGGAGGTGGCGAGCTCTACGAGATTCCCGAGATACATGACGGCAACGCGCGATGAGAGGTATTTTACCATCGCAAGGTCGTGAGCGATGAAGAGGTAGGTGAGGCCGAGATCGTTTTGGAGTTTTTTAAGGAGGGTAACGATCTGTGCTTGAACAGAGACGTCGAGTGCTGAGATCGGCTCATCACAGACGAGGAAAGAGGGGTTTACGGCAAGAGCCCTTGCGATGCCGATGCGTTGGCGCTGTCCACCACTGAGCTCGTGAGGAAAGCGCCCGGCGTAGCTAGTATTCAGACCAACAAGGTGAAGGAGCTCTTCGACTCTCTTTTGGCGCTCTTCGCGGTTAAACAGGCGATGGATATCTAATGGCTCTGCGATGATATCTCGCGTGGTCATGCGAGGATTAAGCGATGCATAGGGGTCTTGGAAGATCATCTGAATATTGCGGCGTAGAGGTTTAAACTCTCTTTGCGATAACTTCAGAATATCGATCCCGTTAAAAAGGATCTCTCCGGAACAAGCCTCTTCGAGTTTGAGGAGCGTGCGTCCGAGAGTGGATTTTCCGCACCCGCTTTCACCTACGAGGCCGAGTGTCTCTCCGGGATAAATTTCAAAAGAGACATCATCTACAGCTTTGAGAAACTGTTTTTCAATTTTATAATGCTTTTTTAACTTGCGGATGACGACGAGAGGTTCTGTCATCTCTCCACCTCGGCTGCGTGTTTCCAGCAAAAGCTTTGATGATCCTCTCCAACAGAAAAACTGGGGGGATTTTTTAAGCGGCAGATGTGCATGGCACCTGTACAGCGAGTCCAGAAGGGACAGCCAGGTGAGACGGAAAGGAGATCTGGAGGCCTACCTTCAATGGGAATCAAGGGGTGATCTTTAGTCATGTTCAGGCGGGGCAGGGACTGGAGTAGTCTTTGAGTATAAGGGTGCTCGGGTTGTTCGAAGAGCTTGTCGACGGGAGCATCCTCTACTATTTGCCCTGCGTACATGACGAGGACTCGATCACAGAAGCCAGCAACAACGCTGAGATCGTGCGTGATGAGGATAATGCTGGTGGCCGTTTTCTTTTGAACAGTTTGCATGAGTTCCAAGATCTGTGCTTGGATTGTTACATCAAGAGAGGTTGTGGGCTCGTCGGCAAGAAGAAGCTTGGGTTTACAGATGAGCGCAAGCGCAATCATGGCGCGCTGTCTCATCCCACCGCTTAGGGTGTGAGGATAAGATCTTGCGACCTCATAGGATTGCGCAATTCCCACAAGTTCGAGCATCTCACAGGCGTTTTGCTCGGCTTTCTCATTGGAGGCGCTTGGGTTGTGACGTTTATATCCTTCAGCGATCTGCGCTCCTACGCGCATTGTGGGATTTAGGGAGGTCATTGGATCCTGAAAGATCATACCGATCTCTTTTCCCCGAACGCCGCGCATCATTTTTTCGTCGTAGGACATGAGATCTTTCCCATCAAACCAGACTTCGCCCTTAAGCGAAGAAGAGTAGGATGGAAGGAGTTTGACAAGAGCTTTTGCAGTGGCGCTTTTGCCGCATCCAGATTCTCCAACGATACCGAGTCTTTCCCCGTCACGTAGAAAGAAGGAGATGTTTCTTACGGCGTGAACCTGCTTCTGCTGCACACCAAAAGAAACGTGGAGATTCTTGACCTCGAGCAACTTCTTCATTTGCGCAGCCTCGGATCGAATGCGTCACGGAGGCCATCTCCTAACAAGTTGAATGAGAGCATGGTGATGCTAATGAATGTTGCTGGGAAGAAGAGTCTCCATGGATAGTAACGGAGGGCAGAGAGACCATCACTGGCCATCGTGCCCCAGCTTGCAATGGGGGCTTGCACACCTAAGCCGAGAAAGCTCAGAAAGGCTTCGGCGAAGATTGCGGTGGGAACTGTAAGTGTGACTGTGACAATGATTGGCCCCATTGCATTGGGGATCAGGTGTTGTATAAGGATCCTTCTTCGACCTGCCCCCATTGCGTGCGCAGCTTTTACGAAATCAAGCTCTTTGATCTGCAACATTTGCCCGCGGACGATTCTCGCCATGCCGATCCATCCGGTGATCGTAAGAGCAATGATAATCGTTGTGAGACCTGATCCGATAACAACCATCAGCAGAATGACGAGAAGAAGATAGGGGATCGCATAGAGAATATCGGCGAAGCGCATCATCAGCTCTTCGATTTTTCCACCTAAAAACCCTGCTACCGCTCCGTAAAATACACCAATGACAAGGTCGATGAGTGAGGCGGCAATTCCCACAAAAAGGGAGATGCGAGCTCCCCACCAGAGACGTGTGAATAGATCGCGACCAAGCTCATCGGTTCCGAACCAGAACTTCCAAGAGGGGGGCTGGTTTTTCAGATGCAGGTGTGTTTCGTAGTAGGTGTAATGCGTGAGCCAAGGGCCAATCACAGCAAAAAGAAGAAGAATAACGAGGAGGAAGAAACCTGTCATTGCTGCTCGATTAGCTCTTAGGCGCATCCAAGCGTCGCGCCAATAAGAAGAGGAGGAATCCACGAGCTGGTGATCAGCTTCTGCGGAGGCTCGCCGCTCAATCGGAGTAAAGAGAAGAGAGTGTTCAGGCATTAGTTATTCTCAGCTCCCATTTTAATGCGCGGGTCGATAAAGCAGTAGAGAATATCGACGATAAATACCGAAAGCATAAGAAGCGCGCTATAGAAAACTGTAGTGCCCATAATCACAGTATAATCGCGGTTAGTGATACACAGAACAAACCACTGGCCTAGACCTGGGATGCCAAAAATTTTTTCCACAGCAAAACTTCCCGTAAAGACTGCAGCGGTAAGTGGACCGAGATAAGTAACAACAGGAAGAAGGGCGTTGCGCAGTACGTGTTTTAAGATGATCTGGAGTGTGCTGAGACCCTTGGATCTTGCTGTTTGTATGTAGTCTTGTTGCATGACTTCGACCATGTTACCACGAGTTAACCGCGCGATAAAGGCCATGGGAAGGGCAGCGAGCGAAAGTGCAGGCAGGATCGATTGACTAATTGACCCCCAACGGGCAACGGGTAAGAGGTCGAGCTTCATTGCAAAGAGGTATTGCAAAAAGGTGGCGAGAATGAAGCTTGGCATCGAGATTCCGATAACCCCGATAATCATCGAGAGATGGTCTTGCCAGCGTTGATGTTTTAGCGCGGCGATTGTTCCCAAAGTAATGCCGCCGCTAACCGCGATTAGAAGAGCTTCTAATCCGAGAGTTAAGGAAAGGGGGAACCCCTCACTGATGATATCGTTGACTGTTCTTCCCTGGTATTTAAATGATGGTCCAAAATCGAGCGTGAGAAGTCCTTTGATATAGCGGCCATATTGGATGTGGAGCGGTTGATCGAGGCCGTAATGCTGGTGCATCGCCTTCAAGATTTCTTCGGGAATCGCACGCTCCTGGACGAATGGATCTCCAGGAATTGCATGCATTAAAAAGAAGGTGAGTGTCGCAACGACAAAGAGAGAGAGAAAGAGGATGCACCCCTTTTTAAGAAGAAATAGTAGTGTCTTCATCTTTCGATATAGGCGTGTTTAAGATCGATCTCGTTCGTGTCAGATATATAGACATCCTTGATGTAAGGTTTTTTTAGGTAGTGGCCAGTATAAAAATAGAGGGGGATCACGGGCATCTCTTCCATCAATAGCTTCTCAGCCCTTTCTAAGTATCGCATCCGCTCTTCCTGGTTTTTGCACTGTTCAGCTTTCGAGAGGAGCTCGCTAAATTTTGCATTGTTCCATTGCGAGTAGTTGCGGTTAGAAGAAGCATAACGATAATTCTCTAAAAAGTCAGCTGGATCGTTTACACTCGCAACCCCTCCTAGGCGAGCGATTTGAAATTGATGGTGCAACAGCTCGCTTAAAAAGACTTTCCACTCCTTGTTTTCAAGCTTTATCTTCACCCCCAGAGCTTCTTTCCACTGTTGTTGAACAGCTTGAGCAATCTTGCGATGCGCAGATGTGCTGTTGTAGCTCAGTGTCAATACGGGAAAGGTCTCCTTTGAAAGACCAAGTTCAGTAAGTGCCTGCTCATAGAGAACTTTGGCTTCATCGACAGCAGCATCTTTGAAATGCGCAACGGTTTTTTTCCACATCGTTGGGGGAATGATGCTCATTGCAGGTAGCTGGTGACCCTGTGTGATATTCTCAATGATAGCTTCTCGATTGAGGGCTAGGGCAAAAGCGCGTCTCAGTTTGACGTTGTTGAAGGGGAACTCTTTGGTGTTAAAAACAAAGTAATACACACCTGAAAATGGGTATTCATGCACATCTTTCTCTTGGAAAAGAGTAGGAAGAGGATCGAGCGGAAGTTGCGAAAGAGGGGCGCCGGCCCAATCGAGATCTCCTTTTTCAAAGAGGGCAAGTTCTGTATTCTCGTCTTCGATGATTGGAAGATAAATCTCTTCTAATTTTACAGCCTCTTTATCCCAATAAAAGGGGTTCTTCTCGAGGATAATCTCATTGTAGTGGCTCCATTTTTTGAGCTTAAATGGTCCAGAACTCACATGATGTTTATCCGAGTCTCCCCAGGAGGGGAAGGCAGAGTCCACATGCTGCGGAGTGGGGAGAAAAGAGTGAGTAACTAGGACCTGAAGAAAGTGAGCGACAGGGAATTCGAGTTCGACGCGTAAGGTTTTCTCACCAAGAGCTTTTACTCCAACTTCATCAAGAGCTACATAACCCTCTTTCGCACGCTGGGCATTTTTTAGAATGTAGAGATCGTAGGCACGTTCGGAAGGAAAGCGAGGGTTAAGGGCTGCCTTCCAACTCTCTTCGAAATCTTTGGCTGCGATTGGGGTTCCATCCGACCAGAAAGCCTCTCTCAAATGAAATATATAGATATTTCCCTGAGGGGAGACCTCGATCTTATGAGCAAGAGCTGGAATAGGTGTCCCATCCCTGCCCAGGCGCACAAGTCCTTCAAAACACATTTTGATGACGGCAATAGAGGCCGAATCCGTTGCTTTTCTAGGATCTAGAGTCGGTGGTTCGGTGTGAATATTGATCCGCACGCTCTGTTTAGGCCCCTTTTTCATCGAGGAGGTGGTGCAAGAACAGAGGAGAATTAAAAAAATTAGAAGTCGCTGCATGTTAAAAATTTGTTAATAATTTATTAAAACATTACCGTATCCTATACTTTTAGGACAAACGTTGTTGCGTGAATGGTGAATTTTACCACCGATAACACCGAGGCGCTTCGCGCAGAAAAAAATAGTAGGGCGGATAGGATGGGAAACAAAATTCATTTCACGAGTTTAGGATGTGCGAGAAATCTCGTAGACACAGAGGTAATGATCGGCTTGCTTTTGCAAGCGGGGTATGAAGCGACCCCCTCTTCGCAAGAGGCTGACTTCCTCGTCGTTAATACCTGCGGTTTTCTTGCGGCGTCTCGCGAAGAGTCGTGCCAGACAATTGGTCAGCTTCTTCAGGAGAAGAAGCGCGATGCGAAGATGATTGTTGCTGGATGCATGGTGCAAAAACACAAGCATGAGCTCCAAGAGCGCTTTCCCGGTATCCACTACTATTTGGGGTCGGGAGACATGGATAAAATTTTAGAAGCGGTCCGCGCCTCTTCTCCTGGTGCTGCCGTTACCTCCGCTAAAAGCTTTTTGCAACAAGGAGAGATTCCTCGTTTTACTTCTACGCCCAAACACTATGCCTATCTCAAAATTGCTGAAGGGTGCGCAAAGAGGTGTGCTTTCTGTATCATCCCCACCATTAAGGGTGCACTCCGCAGCAAATCGATTGAGCAGGTGGTGAAAGAGTTTAATGCCCTTCTTGCGCAGGGTGTATATGAGGTGATTCTGATTGCGCAAGATCTCGGAGATTTTGGCAAAGAGCGCAAGGAAACCGACGGTCTCGAAAACCTTTTGAGAGAGATGCTCAAAGTCGAAAAGGATTTTTGGCTAAGACTACTCTATCTCTACCCTGACGAGATTACAGACGGGCTCATTGAACTCATCCAAAACGACAAACGAATCTGCCCTTATCTCGATATGCCGATTCAGCACATTAACGACACGATGCTGAAGTCGATGCGGCGTAAGACTTCACGAAGCCAGATCATTGCGACTTTAGAAAAATTGCGCAAGGCGATCCCCGATATCACTATCCGCACAAGCTTGATGGTCGGATTTCCTGGAGAAACCGATGAGCAATTTGAGGAGCTACTTACCTTCGTACAGGAATATCCTCTCGATAACGTGGGGATTTTTAAATTCTCTGCAGAAGAGGGGGCTGCTGCCTCGAAATTTTCCGGCCAAGTTTCCGAGGAGGTTAAAGAGGAGCGGTATACGCGTCTTGTCGCCACACAAATGGCTCAAGTCTCCTCAAGAAATCAACGGTTTGTTGGAAAGCGTCTATCCGTGATCGTCGAAGGGTATCACCCAGAATCGGATCTTCTCATGCGCGGCCGTTTTGCGGGCCAGTGCCCGGAGATCGATGGGCAAGTGATCATCAATGACGGACGTAAGGTGAACGCGTTTGGTCAGCTCTACGATGTCGAAATCACCGATATAGCCGGATATGATCTTATTGGTCGTGTCGTAAAAGCAAAAAGAGCTCTCCAGCTCGTATAGAAGAAAAGAAGTGTTGATCGATGAATGATGAGTGGTGAACGAAAGAGAGAGATCGGGAAAACGGGAGCGCAATCGGTAACGTTCACGAAAAGACGGGCCTTTCTCCTCATTCAGCATTTTTGCTGCGTAAATTTAAGGGAAAAATGGACGATAAACGGTTTGTAAAATTAAAGCCTGGAAAAGAGAAGGCGCTTCTGCAGAGACATCCCTGGATCTTTTCTGGTGCGGTCGATTTTTTTCCTGAAATGATACCCGGAGAAGTGCTTCGCGTTCACTCCTCAACAGGAAAGTTTTTAGCAAAAGCCTACTTCAATCCCGAGAATTCTCTTGTTGGACGCGTGCTCACCTTTCGTGAAGAATCTACCGAAGATGCAATAAAAAGGCAGATCCGCGAAGCCGTTGTTTTTAGAAAAACACTTCCCCTTGAGACGAACGCCTATCGCCTCATCAATGCAGAAGGAGATGGCCTCCCGGGGCTGATTGTTGATCAGTATGATGATGTGCTTGTTGTCCAGATCCACACACAGGGAATGGAGAGATTAAAACCACTTATTGTAGAAGAACTCAAGACGCTCCTCTCTCCACGAACCATCTATGAGAAATCCCACTCTTCTGCAAGAGAACAAGAAGGATTAGAAGAGATGCAAGGAGTGCTTTGGGGCGAGGATCGCGATCTTGTAGAAATTAACGAACGTGGTGTTCGATTTCAGATCTCCCTTAAAGAGGGACAAAAGACCGGCTTTTTTCTCGACCAGCGTGAGATGCGTGCACATGTGATGCGACACGCGAAAGGAAGGCGCGTTCTCAACTGCTTCTCCTACACTGGCGCCTTTGCTCTTTTTGCTTTGAAGGGAGGTGCAAAAACTGCCCTTTCTTTAGATAGTTCAAAAACAGCTCTTGCACTGGCGCAGAAGAATAGCGCGCTGAATGGATTTTCTCCCGAACAACACCAAGTTGTCTGTGACGATGCTTTTCAGTTTCTCCGCAATAATCCTCTCGATTTCAATCTCGTTATTCTCGATCCTCCAGCTTTTATCAAAAAGCGCAACGATGTTGTGCAAGGTTCTAAGGGTTATCAAGAGATCAATCGCCTTGTACTAGATAAAATGTCCCCGAACTCATTTTTGCTCACATCGTCCTGCTCTTATTATCTTGACGAACAGCTCTTCCAAAAGTTGCTCTTTCAAGCGGCTGCGCTTGCCAATCGTCGCGTCAAAATCCTCTGCCGACACATCCAAGCGGAAGACCATCCCGTTTCTCTCTATCACCCTGAAGGGGCATATCTGAAGAGCTTCTTTCTGCATGTGACGTGATCGATTATTTTGTAAGGCGCTTATAGCCAGTAAGTTGGATCTTTTCTTTAAATTTGTCTTTTTATCTACTAATAATATTGGTAATATAACCAATAGGATTGGTGGACAATGTTCGAGCCGTTATTCGGTAGCAAGATCATCGAAAAGATCTGTTTCTACCTGGTTGCAAATCAAAAATGTTATGCATCGGAGCTTAGAAGGCGCTTCGGATTACCTCTGTTTGGAATCCAAAATGCTCTTGGCAAGTTGGAGAAGCAAGGAATAATTGTGAGCTTTTCAGTTGGGAAAACACGAGTCTATGAATGGAATCCCCGTTATCCTCTTTTGAACGAGTTTCAAGGGTTCATCTCAAAAGCATACTCCTTTCTTCCGCAAGAAATAAAAAGCAAATATTATGAGCCCATAATTAGAAAAAGGCCTAGACGGGTAGGAAAACCATTGTGAAAATCGATTGGAAAAGCATCGATATCAAAGATCTCGCAGGACTAATCTCTGATACTTTGCGCAAAGATGGAATAGACACCGTTTTAGTCGGGGGTGCTTGTGTGAGCATTTACTCGCAAAATCGTTATATGTCATATGACCTGGATTACATCACTTATGAAGATAAGAGCAGAGTAGCAAAATCGTTAGAAAAAATTGGATTTCGAGAAAAAAACCAATGCTTCTATCACCAACTTTGCCAGTTTTTCATTGAATTTGTTCCGCCACCGATCGCTGTCGGAAGACAGCCCATTTATGAGTTTGAAGAAATGGCAACCTCATTTGGCCGGATTAAACTGCTAAAACCGATCGATTGTGTGAAGGATCGTTTGGCAAGTTTTTACCACTGGTCCGATAAAGAGGGGCTTATGCAAGCGCTGGAAATTTGTTTGGAAAGGTCTATTGACATGAAGGAATTACAGGTCTGGTCGCAGGAAGAGGGGTTTGTCGAAAAGTTTGAACAGTTTTTGAAAATGTTCACTAGTCGTGAGGTGCAAAATGGTAATCGGAGCTATAACCAAGGACAAAATTCGAAGCCTCTGTGATTCTCTCCGTCGGACCCTTTTGATCTTTTTTTTCTGCTCTCTATTTTCTTTTGGTTGTCGCAAGTAGATCTTTTTGTTAGCCTGAAGAGATGATGAAATTCCGCTTTATCACGCCAAAAGATCCTGAATATTCTCAAGAGTTGATGCTACGTTGGGAGGTGCTTGCCAAGCCTTTGGGCCTTCCTCCAGGGATGGAGGAGGTGCTGGAAGAGGCGAGGAGTTTGCACCTGATTGCAGTCGATCGGAAAAAGCTGGTCGGTTGTGTGCTCTTTCGACCGGAGGGAGATACCCAGGGAAGATTGCTCGAAATGGCTCTTAGTGAAGAGTATCAAGGTCGCGGCTTTGGAAGAAAGTTGATCTCAATGCTTGAAAAGACGCTTCAAGAGAGGGGAGTAAAAGAGGTGACTCTTCTTGCACCTCCTGAAGGTATCGGTTTTTACGAGAGAATGGGATATGAAAATGCGGGCGAGAGCGTGAAAAAGAATGGGATCTTTTTACAACCAATGAGGAAATCCTTATGAACTCACGTGAACAGCTCTCCCTTTACGCCCGATTTGCGATTGCAGTTGTTGCAATAGGTGGGTTTCTGTTTGGCTTCTATGCGGCAATTATTTCTGGGGCACTCTGCTTCATTTGCTCCCATTTTTCTCTTACGACTTTTCATGCAGCGACAATCGTCAGTATTCTTCTTTTGGGTGCATGTCTTGGAACATTAATCGCGGGATATTTGACAGATCGCATTGGAAGAAAAAAGACAATCATCATTGCTGCGATCTGTTTTCTTCTGGGGGCGTTGATTTTTGTATCGGCAAAGAGTTTTTTCATTCTAGTTATCGGAAGGACAATAGCCGGTATGGCGATAGGTCTCGTCTCTGTTTCGGGTCCTCTATACCTCTCCGAGATCTCGCCGCCACACTCTCGTGGTAGAATCGTCGCGATCAACACCCTCGCTGTGACAACGGGGATTTTTGTCTCCTATTGCGTAAACTACTTTTTCTCTGCAAATGGTGATTGGCGGTCGATGTTTGCTGTAGGGATCGTCCCCGCAGTTTTTCTGATCGTTGCCATGTTCTTTTTTCCAGAGACGCCAGAGTGGCTCATCTCTCATAAAGGAGTTGAGAAGACGAGAGAGGCGTTCCGACGTCTTCGCAAAGATACGTTATGGCAAACGCATATTGACCAGATGAAAAGTTCTGCTGCAAATGCAAAAAAAGCTCTTGCAAAACACACGCTTTTTACTCCCTCTTTAAGGTTTGCTCTCATCGTGGGGATTCTACTTCACGTCTTTCAGCAGATTACTGGAATTAACGGAATCATCTATTTTGCGCCGAAAATTTTTGAGAGCGCAGGGTTCGATCTCACCTCAACAGCAGTTCTAGCTACGATGGGAATTGGTGCCATCAACTTACTTGCAACCGTCGTCGCTCTGAAATTTATCGATAAAGCAGGGAGACGGCCTCTGCTCCTATTTGGAATTATGGGTATGGTGCTCTCTTTGCTAGGTCTATCGACAGCTTTCTATTTAGAAAGCTCGGCCATCGGAGTCATCGCCGTAGTTTGTCTGCTCGCTTATGTCGGTTTTTTTGCGGTGGGTTTGGGACCCATCCCATGGCTCATCATTTCAGAGATCTATCCACTTTCCGTGCGAGGAAAGGCGATGAGCGTCGCAACACTTGCAAACTGGTTTTTCAGCTTTTTGACGGCGCAAATATTTCTCGGGATGATCCAGACGCTTGGAAACGAAGGGACATTCTTTCTTTTTGCAGCTCTTTCTCTTCTCGCTCTTTTTTTCGTTTATCAGTATGTTCCAGAAACAAAGGGAAAGAGTTTAGAAGAGATCGAAAAGAGCATGAGAAGGGGGTAAGCGTATGTCGATAGTCACAATTCGCAAGCAGTTAGGAGAGAAAGCAGATCTATTGCTAAATCATGTCTGCAAAACGGTGCCGAAAGAAAGGCTCCATATTCCAGGTTCAGACTGGGTAGACCGGATTTTTGCTTCTTCTGACAGAAATATTCGTGTGCTGCGCAGCTTGCAGACGCTCTTTAATCATGGAAGACTAAAGGGGACTGGTTACCTCTCGATCCTTCCCGTTGATCAGGGGATTGAACACACAGCGGGGGCCTCCTTTGCCGCAAACCCCGACTATTTCGACCCTGAGAATATCATAAAGCTCGCAATGGAAGGGGGTTGTAATGCCGTTGCAAGCACGCTCGGTGTTCTCGGTGCAGTGGCGCGTAAGTATGCGCACAAGATCCCTTTTCTTCTAAAATTTAACCACAACGAACTTCTCTCCTACCCGAACAAGTATGACCAGATTATTTTCGGCTCGGTCAAACAAGCCTACGAGATGGGATGCGTAGCTGTCGGTGCAACGATCTATTTTGGGTCCCCCGAGAGTCATCGACAAATTATTGAAGTCAGTCAGGCATTTGCGGCGGCTCATGAGATGGGGATGGCAACGGTCCTCTGGTGTTATCTGCGCAATTCAGCCTTTAAAACAGATGCCGCCGACTACCATGAAGCAGCGGATCTTACAGGGCAGGGAAATCACCTAGGCGTCACAATTGAGGCGGATATCATCAAACAAAAGCTTCCTACCAATAATGGTGGATTTAAAGCACTCAAGTTTGGGAAACAGACGAAAGAGATGTATGACAAACTCTGCACAGATCATCCGATCGATCTCTGCCGCTATCAAGTCATCAATGATTACATGGGACGTGCCGGTCTCATTAACTCGGGAGGTCCTTCTGGAGAAAATGATCTCTCCCAAGCAGTTGAGACGGCTGTCATCAACAAACGCGCGGGCGGTATGGGACTCATCTCAGGTCGTAAGGCCTTCCAAAAACCGATGAAACAGGGGATCGAAATCCTGAACGCCATCCAAGATGTCTACCTCTGTTCTGAAGTCACAATCGCCTAGAAAGAAATTTTTCCTGCGCGCCTCTTGATGTATAAGTTTTTTTGGCTATGTTGGGGATTGAGGCGTTTAGCCTGTGAGGGGACAATATGTTAAAGAGTGTTCTGTTTTTTGGTCTGGGGCTTGGGATTTTGGGGTCTTGTTCTTCTGGGGGTGCTTATGTGTCGACGGGAACCTATTATCCCCGCGGATCATACTACTATTACGACGACGGGTATTATGGCAATTACTACTATAACCGAGGATATCACGAACATCGTCATCACCATCATAAGAGCAGCAAACACCATAAAAGTGGTCATGGCGGTGGAAAACGCCACAAGTAGGTGCGGTTCAAAACTTTGTTCTAGCGTTTAATCTGCATTCACATAGATAATTTACATCGCATGTGTGCGCTTCGTATTTATAATGCAGATGTTGAGACACCCCTCTTTTGCATCCACTCGGTTTCTGGATACCTGACAGGTCTGCTCACAAATCACCGCACAATCAAAGGCGACGCAGGAGCGATTGAGAAGACCTGGCGGGTTACGTATGCTGGTGCAGGCTACGTGTTTCTATTCACATTTGCGCTCGTTGAAACGGTGACACGTATCGCTTTTGGATGCATTGCTTCCTGCCTCTCTAAGGAGAAGAATCCGCTGATCAACGACCTTGCTTGGGTTGGCGCGGGCATCTGTTTAGACACAGCCCTTCGTACGCTCGTAGGCCTAGTAAAAAACATCTTTGCAGAGAAACTTCAATACGAGGATCTCTTTCTCTACCCGTGCACCTCATTTGAGCAACAGATCACGCGGCAGCAAGAAAGGGAGGATGCACGCAGGGATGCCGCACGCATAAGAGAATTTCAGGAGAAGCCTAAGGGCTTTTTTGCCGATTGTGTAGAAACACCTTTTCTCTTGGAAGAAATTGAGCCAGTTCCACCCCCCTGTGTACCAGTGGATGTCGATTGTGTTGAAGAATGTGAAGATATCTCAATGCAAACCGAGGAAGACGAGGAGGTTGAATTTTGGTGCCACATTGAGCAGAACACACATGAAGCTGTTTCCATTCTCGAAAGGTTGCATTCTGAGCTGCTGCCAGCCGATCCACGATTTGTCGTTTTTAAAAGGCTCTTCGGCCTAGCAGAGAAACATCTTAACGCCGAAGCTAAACTCCGCTATCAAGAAACCCTTAGAGACAATCTCTGAATTAAACGCGGAATCTCCTGGGGCTTTTTGCGATCTTTTCTTCCGCTCATCATTCAGCACTCATCCTTCAGCACTTCTCCATTAGACCTCTTGCGTAATTTCATTTGCCCGTCAAAACCGCCCTTTTTTCTCTGATTTTTCCAGGCAAAGCAAATTACGCAAGAGGTCTATTAGCGTAGGATTTTCAGGAGCTGCTTCAACGGCTTGTCTCCCTTTTTGATCTTGTTCTTTTTCTTAATAGGGGGGTTGTTGTTTGATTTCTCGCTTTTGCGCTCTTTCCCGCTGGGTTTGTATTTTTCCCAAGGAAAGGGATGTTTAGCTGGGGGAGTATTTGCCCCGCGATCGGGAAGGGTGGCTAAGCGTCCCAAGATTTCTCCAAAGCCTTTTCCTCCTGGCAGGAGACCTCCTATGGAATCGCCTCCTGTAGCTTGTTGCCAAACCAGAAGTGCGGCGATTTTGGCAGTAGCCGACTTTGTATCGAGCTTTACATCATTCATTTTTCCTTTCATGGGGATATGCATGACATAATCTGAAGGGAGGTTTTTGATGCCAAAAGCTTTGGTTAAACATTGAGCAGTGAGCCCGAGGATCATATCCACGGTTTCGTTGGGTAGATCTAGATCTCCCCATGTGGCGATCTCGAAGGTCTGGTTGATTAAAATTTCCGTGCGTTCAATGGAGACAGTTCCATCTTTGCTGCTAATATCGATCGGCGCAAACCAGAGGTGGAGCTGTTTTTCTTTAGAAAACTCTTTGGATTTGAGAAGGCCGAGCGTGGTTTGTAGTGTGCCTTCGTTGCGGCAGCTAATCTGTCCCAGCTCAATCCGCGCGCGCGAAAAGGAGAGTTTTCTCCAAGCGTTAAGGGGTAGAGAGAAGCCTTCGGGTTCGATCTTTAATGTCAGTGGATTCGAGGAAGAGAGAGAGGAGATGGAGAGGGGGTTCACCTCTTTTAACAACATCTGGCTGAGCTCTTCGGTCATGAGTACCTGAGCATGGGCTGCCTCGGAAAGGGAGAAGATTCCCTCTTTCATTTCTCCTACAAAAGAGAATCGAGTGTTGGAGGAGTTCAGGTTCAGCTCAATAGGGCCAGACCCTTTTTCGAGTTTCAAGTGCGCTTTTGCATCGAGTTTATCTCCAAAGAGTGGCGAAAGAGAGTTTTTTTCGGCAAAGTGAGAGACAAGATCCAAAATAGGCGTGGGAAATTGAATCATATCAAGATCGAGTTCGATGGAAGGGTGACTTGCGTTGTTCAAATCCACAAGCTTGCCGATACAGGAAATTTTTCCCTCAAGACTCTCCCGGGTGGCGATCTGAGAAGATAGACTAAATGCAAGAGCCGCCTGACTCTCCTTTTTATCAATTGTGAGCTGAAGGTTGTTCATTTTTATTTGCTGACCAGTCGCTTTGTCTTGAAAAGCAAACTTATCAAATCCCCCATCAGCTGTGACGAGCAGTTCTTTCCAATTTTTTGTGAGAGGAAAATTTAAACGCGAAATCGTGAGGGCGAGCACACATGGTTGCGAAAGCAGGAATAGTGGGTCTTTTTTTGTTAACCATCTTTCCAGGCGAGCAAAACTTTCATCTGTAAGGGTCAGGTAGAGTTCTACTGGATCTTTAGTCAGCGTAAGGACCTCGTCTTTTAGGCTGAGTGCTCCTTTCACGTTCAAATCCGGACTTTGAGCATCGACGATAAAATTCCAGGTTGGTTTTTGCGTGAAGATCTGAGAGCCTTCAGCCAGAATCTTTCCAGAGCCCAATTTTGCTTGATTTTTCGAAAGCGTAAAACTGTTTGAGCTGCGAAGCGTCTGTTTTGCCCAATCGAGACTTCCTGTTGATGCAAGCTGAAGAAGATCCCCCTCGGCTCGCTTTAATTCGAGATCAAGCGCAATTTTTTTCAGCGTTGCGAGATCCAGTTTTGCTGTAATAGGAGCAAGTTCTAAAGGACCTTTGTCGTAAAACGCATCGAGGCGCAACGCAGATGTGGAGAGATCGGCTTGGAGATTAATCTCTTCGAACGATTTGTCCAGAGGAAGAGATAGAGTTTTGATGTGGATTTCGCAAGATGCCGCTCCCTCTCTGACAAGCACCTCTTTTGGAAGCACGACGGAGAACATCGCTTGAGTTGGGACGATGCGGAGAGTTGTTGGCGAAGTTAATGTGAGAAGCTTTTCATCCCATGCAAGTGTTGCGGGGGCGAGCTTAAATGAAGAGGATGTCGCCTCCAGATTTACTCGATTCTGACCATCCTTCTTGGAAAATTTTGCGGTTGCAGAAATGGGGCTTTCTTGACCTGCAATGCGTGTCTTTGTGTTGAGGATGGCATCCACGCCCTCATTCCAGCGTCCACTGCTGAGCAAGAATGTCATCGTTTGTAGATCGACAGATTCTTTGGACTTCAAGATGAGAGAGAGCGGTTCCGTTACGAGCGATGCTTTAAATGAGAGAGCCTCAAAATCTAGCTTCTTATCAGGAGTTGGTAGATTAAATTGGTCGATCGAAAACTTCCCTTGAAGGGGAGTTTTAAACGTAAGGCTTTGGAGAAGAGGAACAAATTTTTCGAGCCGTTTCACAAAAGAAGGGGTGAGTGTTAGAGAAAAATTACCAGGCTTCGCCAAGGAGATGGCTGCCGCATTTCCGGTGGTTTGTATCTCGGCCGTTAAAAATGCAGATCGTGCATTAAGACTGCAGCTGAGCTCTTGAGAGGAAAGGGTGCTCTTTAAAGCAAGATTAAGCGAACGACCAATACCCTCTAAAAGTAGCCCCTCCATTTCCGGATGGAAATGGGAGACAAGAGCGTCGACACCGCGCATGGGGAAGTTAACGAAATCTGTTTCTGTTGTTAATCCCTCATCATCTTTTATCCTGCCTGTGGATTGGAAGTTGCCGACGATTTCCCCCTCTGTAGTCATTCCTGAAGCGTTCCATTCAGCAAAGGCGTGTGAGGGCGGAATGCGCGCTTCTACTTTTAGTGCATGGTAGCGAACCAGGAGATCTTTTTGCTTGTAGAGGGAGAACTCCCCATCTGTAATGGAAAGGTCTGCCGCAATAGGAAGAAAGCTGAGGTTGAACGAAAAAGAGGGGATGAGGGCGGCTCTCTTAATTTTTATAAACGAAACAGGTTGGGTAAGTGCGTTCGCCTGCAGAGTAAGGGAGGGTTTAACAACTTGGAGCTTTTGAAAATCCCTTCCTCCAAAAAGAAGATGCCAAAGCGGAGCAGAGGTAGTGATCTCTTGGCATGTTAACAACGGCTCATCGGCTCTCTCTTGGATTTTCAGACCCTTTACCGTTTGCGCGCCAAACCAGCTCAAAGAGAGCTCATCAATTGAAATCTGATAACGAGAGGATTTTTCAATGAAAGATAGAAGGTAATTTTTCCCTCGCTGAAAGGAAATGAGAGTTGGAGCCGCGGCGATAACCCCAAAAATGAGAAGAAGAGATAGAAGAAGAAGCCTTTTCACTGCTTTTTTAACCAGCGTTCATAACGAAGAATACCTGCAATTGTCTTCGCATCATTGATAAGCCCGTTATCGATCATTTCAAGCGCCTTGTCAAGGGAGATGGCGACAAGATCGATCTGTTCATCTTCGTCCGGGGGAAGAGGAGAGTGTTGAAGCCCTAGAGCGAGAAAAAAGTGGAGATATTCTGTGCAGTAACCCGGAATTGTATAGCAGCCGCCAAAAGGGATGAGCTCCTTCGCTAAATACCCGGTCTCTTCCTGAAGCTCTCTCTGGGCACACGTAAAGATCGGTTCATCCTCTTCCAAGGTGCCTGCAGGGAGTTCGATGACCACCTGTGCAGCAGCTCGGCGCCACTGTTTAACTAGAAGAAGTTCACCACGATCATTTACAGGGATGATGACGACAGCACCGGGATGAACGATGATGTCCCACGTTTTGGTGGGTCGCCCCGCAATTTGAACGGTGTCTTCTCTCAAGAAAAAGACCCGACTCGTATGCACGACCCGACTTTGTACCTTAGCGGTTTTTTCCTGAGCCTCTTGCTGCTTCGATTTTTCCATAGTCTTGATTATCGCATTTGGGAAAAGGACAAGTCAATCCGCCCTTTAAGTCTTATTAGGGCGTTACGGAGAAGACGTTGAGTTCGCCTGTTCTGCCATGGACCTGAAGTGGTCCCAAATTTTTTGTTTGAAAGGCATCTTTTGGGAGCGAGGAGTGGGTCGCTTCGCTAATCAAAATCGGAACTTTTAAAGTTTTTGTGGCCTGCTCTAGGCGTGCAGCTACGTTCACGGTATCTCCGATCGCGGTGTATTCAATACGCTTTTCGGAGCCGATGTTTCCTACGACCGCAAAACCTGTGTGAATGCCGATGCCGATCTCAATTGCTGGACGGCCCTTCTTTTTCCATTCGTCACAGAGTTTAATCAGCTCCTTCTGCATCTCAATCGCACAGCTCACTGCGTTGACCTCTTGTCTCTCATCTTCTAAAGGAGCGCCAAACTCGACCATGAGGCCATCACCTAAAAACTTGTCGAGTGTCCCGTGATTGCGAAAAATGACCTCGATCATTTTTTCGAAGTACTCATTCAGGATAGCAACCACTTGTTCAGGGGGAAGCTTTTCCGCGAGCGTTGTGAACTGTCGGATATCAGAAAATAGCACCGTAATCTTGCGACGTTCACCTTCGAGTTTGAAGGAGGATTCGGAGCTTAAAATCTTCTCGAGGACATGCTGTGAAACATAGCGCGCAAAACCGGTTTTTAACCGCTCTCGCTCTTGCAAACCCTTGGCCATATCGTTGATCGCCATGGCCATCGTGTGGAATTCATCATGCGTTTTTAACGTGACGCGTGCTTCCAAATTTCCTACCTCGATCTCTTTGAGGCAATTGCTTAAGGTGGTCAGCGACCTCGTTACAGCACGAGAGAGGAAGAAAGCAAGCGTCACAGCAACAAGAGAAGCGACGCCGAGAGCAGACAGCCCAAACATCAACAGTTTATGCAGCTCATCAATGACATCGCGCGCTTTAATATCGACCTCGACCGCGCCGACCACTTTTCCCTGGCTATCTAAAATCGGCGCACTCGCCATCAACCAGACGCCCGTGGGGTCATGGATAAATATCCCTGGCGCATAGTAGGAACGGAAATTGCCCTGGAGCTTATAGATGGCGGCCTCTTCGTATACATCTCCTGGCTTTGCATGGTCTTTAGGATTCTCTTCCGGGTCTACGCCATAAAGAATCAGATCGGGATTATGAGGGGAGAGCCAGAAAGTATAGAGCCATTTCACATATACATCGCTGCGTCGATTCGCATCTCTTACGCGCCGCAGCTGCTCGCGAATCTTAAGGTATTCCGCTCTATTTTCATCCTCCTCTGCAACGATCGTTTTGATCGTGTCTCCGTCCAAAAAGGCGGCTGTCGTCGCGGCTATAGAGAGAACCTTGCTGTTGTATTCACGCATGAACTCCTTGTTCGTCTCACGATAGACAATGAAAAGCGCCAGCAGAACGCTGGCGAATGTCACACCAAGAAGCGAAAGATAGAGCTTTGTGCGGTAGCGCATACAAAACTCACCCTACTGTAATGCACGGAGGTTTTTCAAGAAAAAAGATGGAATTAAGAGACTTGCTGACGGAGGGCGATTTGCGCGACTTGGAGTTGATCTCTTTCACGAGCGGAGAGATGTTCTAGAATTTGTTCGAGGCGCACATTTGCTAGGACGCGCGGATTTTGCGTGATCTGCTGTCTTCCATGGAGAATGGTGGGGTTTTGCCCTTGCGGTGTCAGATTTCGTGAAACGATTAAAGCGATGATCTCTGAGAGCACACGGTTGTCGCGTTGTATATTCTCGATGAATTCGGTTCTCTCATCATCTTCTTGAGCAGCCAGAAGTCTAATCAGGTTTACGTCGATATGAAGCGGCGTAATGGAAAGCGCGTTGTGGCGATCAATTTGCCCTGGGGCCACAGGTATACGTGGTGCAACGTAAGGATTTCGTTTTGCTAAAAATGCAGCAGATTCCTCTAGGCTGTTAAAGAGCCTTACACATGCATTCGAACTTCCGTTTTCTCGAGGGTGGCTATGAGAATCAAAGTAGGCGACCCGCTGAACGTTGCGGGGGTTTCCTGAGTCTCTATATAAAACCAGACCGAAGCTCTCTCCATGAGCATTCGTGATACCTCCAAAAACCGCATGGATTCTTGTAGGCACGGCATTTTGAAGCTGCTTTAACATCGCCAAATATACCTCTTCCGGTTGCTCTTGAGGAATGATTCCATTCAGCACGGCTCCTCTTTGAAGGAGCGGGAAGTAGTGGTTAAAATCGTTATCGATGCCCTCAAAGACGAAGTCCATATGGACAACTCTGTCTTCATGCTGATTTTGGCGTAACGTTCGGGTCATGTCGCTGTATTTAAGCTGCCCTTCGAGAATAGCGTTGTCGATGACAGCGCTGTTTAGGACATTCACATTGCCGGCTACAAGAGCTTTTTCGGCAAATTGCGTGTCAATGGCTGAGCATGCTCCTCGAACGACGCTTCCAAGAGGAGAAGTTGCTTGATGAAATGAACCTTGGCAGAGGAGAGTGCCTGGCAGGGGTGGTAGCGTATCTGCAAGAACTCGGCCGAGTATGCGAAGGGCGGTCGTATTTATGTTTTGAAGGCGTAAGACTCTTGTAGGGTCAGCTTGTGTTTTGTAGCTTACCTCTCCTCGGTCTGATAAGCCGATGCTGAGTTCGCTGACCTGGTTGGGATCAAAATCGGCATTGTCCTGTTCGAGCTGCTCTACAAAGGTTTGAATTTGACCTGCAAAGAGGTTTTGCCACTCCTCTTGGGAGTGGAGCATCTGAACGCCATCACGTACGTGTGTGACATAAAAGCTGGAATTGCCCACCTGAATCATAAACCCTTGAAGCTCCACTGGGGCTGGCGCCGGGGGGTGTTGGGGCTCATCGACACGAACCAGACGCGCTCTTGCTGTTTCTAGATTAATACCTGCTGCCATAATTTCTGTTAATTAATTAAATTTTAAAAATAATTATATTATAAAATTGAATTAATCGCAATAATATATAAGTTTCTTAATGTTAGTGGTTTAGGTTTTTCTATTACTCGACAGTCACGGATTTAGCCAAATTGCGAGGCTGATCGATGTCAGTTCCGCGTTTTTTGGCGATGTAGTAGGCGAAGAGCTGGGCTGCAACAGAGTAGAGGATGCAGGCGAGCTCGTCGATGATAGGGGGAAGGTAGATCACATCTGTTGCAATCGAAGAGATCTCTGGTGAACCTTCCGGGGCGAAGGCGAGGATAGGAGCCCCGCGCGCTTTCATCTCCATCAAGTTGCTGAGAGTCTTTTCGTATGTCCGGACGTTACCGCACATGCCAACAATGACCATTTCTGGGTTTACAAGAGCAATCGGTCCATGTTTCATCTCTCCAGCAGGATAGCCGATTGCATTGAGGTAACTAATCTCTTTGAGCTTTAAAGCGGCCTCGAGGCCTGTTGTAAACATGTAATGTCTGCCCAAAAAGGAGAAGTTCTCGAATGAAGCGTACTTATCTGCAAGGCGCTCAATTTCTTCTTTTTGTGCGAGAATTTTTTCGATTTTAGGAGGAAGGGCTTGAAGTTCGGCTAAGAAGAGCTGTCCCTCTTCTTTGCTCATATGGCGCAGTCTCGCCATCTGTAGGGCAAAAAGAGAGAGAACTGTGAGCTGGCTGGTAAACGCTTTTGTTGAACAGACGCTGATTTCAGGGCCGGCGCGCAAGAAAATACAGTAGTCTGCTTCGCGCGAGAGAGAGGAGTTTCTGGCATTGCAAATACCGAGAACCTTCGCACCCTTGCTTTTTACTTCTCGCACGGCGGCGATTGTGTCGAGAGTCTCACCAGATTGGCTGATCGCGATGACGAGAGTATCTTCTGAGATAATCGGATTTTTATAGCGGAATTCGGAGGCGATTTCTGCTTGTGTAGGAATGCGCGCTTTATCTTCAAAAAGAGAGGCTGCAATCGAACCTGCATGCCAGGAAGTTCCACACGCCAAAATGAGAATACGGCGGACGGCAAGAAGATCTTTTGGTGTAAGCCCTAAATTTTCAAATTCTGCCATTCCATAATCTTCGATAAATCGATTGTGAAATGCCTGTTGAATTGTGTGTGGCTGTTCGAAGATCTCTTTTAGCATGAAGTGATCGAATCCATTTTTCGAGATCGTATGCTGTTCGAGTCCTAGTTTTTTGAGGTTGATCGAGACAGGTGCTGCGGATGCGTCGAAGATTTTTACCTGTTCTTGTGAGACGAGAGCGACCTCGTCACTGCGTAAGAAGACGATGTCGAGATCCGAGGAGGTGAAGGCGTTGGCATCTGAAGAGATATAGGCTTCAGTGCGATTCGGGTGGAGCGCAATGGCGATGGGATTCTCTTTTGCAGCGGCGATGATCTGGTCGGGATGGTCTTTGTGGATAATTGCAAGTCCCCAAAAACCTTGCATGAGTGAGAGGGATTTTTGTACAGCAACAAGAAGATCTCCCTCGTAGAAATGAGAGATGAGCTGAGCCACAACTTCGCTATCGGTATCAGATTGGAATGTGAATCCCTTCTTTAACAGCATGGCTTTTAAGGGGGCGTGGTTCTCGATGATTCCGTTATGCACGACAGCGATTGCCCGATTCTGATCAAAGTGAGGATGGGCATTTTCTTTGGAGGGTTTTCCATGTGTTGCCCAGCGGGTGTGGGCAATGGCAATGTCAAAACTTAATGCCTGCGTGGTTACAGCATCTTCTAAGACGCGAACCTTGCCGATCTCTTTGCAGGTGACGAGCTGGCCAGCGGAAATTCCTGCAATGCCAGCCGAGTCATATCCACGGTATTCGAGTCGCTTCAAACCCTCTATGCAGATTTGCGCAGAGTTGCGTTTTCCCAGATATCCAAAAATTCCACACATGCGGCTCACTGTAGCAGAATTATATATAAATGTTAATGGAAGTCGGGTAAAAAATTAATTATGGATGGAAAGAAGATAAGCGAATCGGCAGTTCACGACCACACCTACAAGGTGTTTCCGAACGATCTCAATTCAAACAACACAGTCTTTGGTGGCCTCGTGATGGCCATTTTGGATCGAACTGCGCTCGTTGTTGCAGAAAGACATAGCGGTAGAACGTGTGTGACGGCATCGGTCGATGCAATGCACTTTTTAGGACCAGCTGAAAAGGGGGATATTCTACTCTTTCGCGCCTCGGTTAACCGTTCGTGGCGCACGTCTATGGAAGTGGGTGTTAAAGTCCTATCCGAGCATTTTCGCACAGGCGAAAAGAGACATATCCTCTCCGCCTATTTTACCTTCGTGGCAGTTGATGAACAGGGGAAGCCCACTCCCGTGCCACCCGTCATTCCGGAAACCGCTCTTGAAAAGCGGCGTTATGCAGAAGCGGATGAGCGCCGAGAACGGAGATTCGAAGAAGCGGAAATCCGCAAGAAAAAACGCGGCCTTAAACAGTAAAGGAAGAATCCCAGTCGACCTAAACAACCTTGTTGCGTAAATGGTGAATTTTACCCCCGAGAGCACCGAGGCGCTCCGCGCAAGAAAAAATATAGGAGAGAAAAAAGCTCTTTTTTATCTCGGTGTGCTCGGTGGTAAAATCACACCATCTGCGAAACAGCGTCACCCAACAGACGAATGGATAAGGTCCCTTTCTTTCGTTCAGTACTCATTACTCATCGTTCTTCCTTTTGGAGGCGAGGATCGCCAGGAAGAGAGGAAACTCCTCCCGGCAGCGGTTCTCCATCGCGGCAGTTTTGCCCGTGCTCTTTTTGTCTGAGCACCACTCTTCAAGAAGCTCGATCACAAAGCCGGTCTCTTTTAACCAGCGGCTATAGCTCGAAAGAGGAAAGTGATAGGACCAGGTTCCTGGAGATTCCTCTCCCTGGCTAGGATGTGTTTGGATGGGGATTTTTAGCGGAGAGAGATAACGGTCGATCCGCCGGTATTGCAATTTTTTAGACTCGTCCACTTGCCAGCTCGATTGGCGCGGGATTCGAAAACAGGGATGGCTCATGACAATCATTAGCTTTCCTCCAACTCTCAAGAGGCTGGAGGCGTTTTTTAGGACCATCTGGGGTTCAGAGATGTTTTGGAGGGCCAGGAGTATCGTCGCATGAGAAAAATCTCGTTCATCTTTTGGTAGAGGTTTTGTGAGATCGGCAGTCAAAAAACGGCGCATGGGGTCTCTCGGCCCTTTCTGGGCTGACCGGATGAGCGAGGGGGAGGCGTCAATACCCAGGTAGGGGACCTCTTTTGGCAAGTGACGTGCTAACACGCCCTGCCCGCAGGCGAGGTCGACAAGTTTAGGATTTTCTTGGGGTTTTAGGTTTAAAAGCTTTAAGACCCCTGGAATCACCACCCTCTGGTGATAATAGTGGCCTTGCGGACCGACGATCTTGTCATACCAGCGGCTAGAGCTTTCCCAGGAGTCTTCTTGCATAAATGTAACTTTTTGTTCACATTCTAAAGGTATGGAGGAAATTTCTCAGCATAATTTCCCCGTGAGGGAGAAATGATCAACTCTCAAGCTAACGAGGCGGTAAAAAGAGCGACCTTTTCCAAAGATTTTGGAAGACCGTTGTACGACTCCTACTGCTTTTCTAACCTGCCTGGAACCATGAAAAAGCTTCTTGGTTTTCAAGGAGAGTTCTCCTCGCTCCCCGCAGATGTTGTAGGGGGGCAGTACCGATCTTACGACCTCGTTTTGCTCATTTTTGTCGATGGATTTGGGTGGAAGTTTTTCGAAAAATATGTCGAAAAGTACCCCTTTCTGAAGCGGTTTGCTCTAGAAGGAGTTGCCAGCAAAATCACGACGCAGTTTCCTTCGACGACCGCAAACCACGTGACCTGTCTGAATACAGGTTTAGACGTAGGACAAAGTGGCATCTACGAATGGTTTTATTATGAGCCAAAACTTGACCGCGTGATCGCCCCTCTTCTTTTTTCATACGCAGGAGATGGGCAGAGCGAGAGTCTGCGCGCTCAGCGTGTTGATCCTCAGCAGATCTATCCTACAAAAACGATTTATGAAGAGCTCCATAAGCAGGGCATCACTTCGCACGTGATTCAGCATCTAAATATCTCTCATTCGACCTATTCGCAGATGATGTTCCGAGGCGCACATGTTCTTCCCTATGCGACACCGCGTCAAGCCATGAAGAATATGGTTGAGCTGTCGCAAACTTCGTCCAAAAGCCCCGACTACGCCTACTTTTATTTCGGAGATATCGACGCGATGGGGCATCGTCAGGGAATCGGATCTCCGGGTTTTGAAAAAGCAGTCGATGGCTTCTTCACCGAAATAGAGGAGAACTTTTGGAAAAAGTTGAATAGAACAAAGCGTAAAGTGGCGTGCGTTCTTGTTGCGGATCATGGAATGGTGCCGGTGGATCCTCAAACCACGCTCTATCTCAACAAAGTCTTTCCGGTTTTACAAAAGTATCTCAAACGCAACAAGCAGGATCATCTCATTGCCCCAGCCGGCTCCTGCCGCGATTTTTTCTTGCATATCCGAGAGGAATACCTGGAAGAGGCGAAGGAGATGCTCACGAAGAGTTTAAAAGGCAAGGCAGAGGTGTATCTCACGGAGGAGTTGATCAAAGAGAGGCTTTTTGGTTTGAAACCGCCCTCTCCCGCATTTATGAGCCGTGTGGGCAATCTTGTAATTCTTCCCTATCAGAACGAAGCGATCTGGTGGTATGAAAAGGGGCACTTTGAACAAAAATTTCTTGCGGCGCACGGCGGTCTTACGCGCGACGAGATGGAAACGACATTTCTTTTCATCGAATGCTAAATGATCTTTTTGGAGTGCGGTGACTTGTCACCGCTTTTTTCCGCCGAGGCTTGGCGCGGCGCCGAGCTACTCATGGTTGCAAGGTCCGGTAACGGAAAACGCAAATCGGTAACGTTCACGAGTTTTAAGAGAATTTTCCTCGTATGTCGTGAACGTTGCCGATTGCGTTACCGTTTCCCGATCCGCTTCTTTTAGAAACCAGGCTTGGATTTCTTCTTCTCTTGCTTTGCTAGGCGCTTTTCTTTGAGAGATTTTTGTGCCTTTTTTTTCTCTTCTTTACGAGCATCTCTTTCTTTACCCATTGGAAACCTCCAGTTTGTACTGATCTCTTAGAAGTACAAAGAATGAAACAAAGAAAAAAATCAAATCAAGAAAAAAAACACTCCTCTTTAGAAAAAAGAGGAGTGCTTAAGTGTCAGGTCGAACTACCGTTTATGCAATTGTGAATATAACTGAATCCGGCGATAGCAGCCACTGGAGCTGCAACAACGAGTAGGACAGGCCACTCGGTGATGAGCAGCATGCCAAAAAGCGCAACGGCAATGACAGTCACGAGTGTAATGAGATTTTTAAGCTCCTCGCAACAGTCAAAGCAATTTTGTTGCGCGATTAGATCGGCGCTCTCTTGAACCCCGTAAGCATCAGGCCCTACAGGGCGTTGGTAAGAAATAGCTGACATGGGCAGTCTCCTAGTAAATTTTTACTCTGACGTGTTGATTGCGTGTGGTGTTAATCAAGATATAGTCATAAGGAGTGAACCAGGTGTTGCTGGTACCAATGATGACAGTGTCTTTATATTCCCATTTTGTAAACAGATGCTTATCTCGATGGTCGACTTCGAAGCCGATCCGATTTTCCAAGAACAATCTTTGATTTTGCTGATCGACGTGGATAATCCAGTGTGTGTTTCTTCCATACGATTCTGAACCTAGAAAAAGGCTAGCTAGGACAGACTTGTCGGTGCGTACGTTTTTGATCCAGTATGGAAAGGGGGAGAGGGGAGTATAATTGGGAGAAACGACTAGAGCATCGCCAATTTCCCAGTCATCAAGAAGTTCTAAACTTTCACGGGCGATGCGCCATTGAGAATGATCGCCCAATGCGATCGCTTCATTTGCCACGTTTTTATTCAGCAGCCAGCCGCAATGGAGGGGGTAGAAAACGGTTTCAGGGCTCGCCACTTCAGCACAAGTATTCGCTTGGAGGGGATACAGATTCATCTCATCGGAGACAGCTGAGTTTGCAGCAAAAAGCATGCATGCAGAAACAGCAAGAGAACGTGTCATAGATTTCATAAAAAAACCTCTTGGTTGTTGCAGAGACCATAACAGAGGTTTTAAATTTGCAAAATACAAAAAGAATCTTTACAGATTCTTGACAGCCTCTACGTAATACCATTTTCCGGCAACTTTTTCGAAGCGGCTGCATTCGGTGAATGAGCGATCATGACCATCCTGTGTGAGATGAGCCGTGAAGGTGACAAAAGAGACAGTTTCTCCTTCCACAAAGGCGAGAATTTCTAGCCGGACAAATCGAGTGTTCTCTGAGAAAAGTCGAATTTCTCTTTTCCATTCCTGTAAAGGACGTTGCCAATCGGGATGGTTTGGATGCGTGGTCTGAATAATGTAGTCGACAATACCCTTTGCGTAAGCGCAATAACGCGAACGCATGAGTGTCAGAGCACTCTCGGGCAATGCCCCTTTGTGATAACGACCGCAACATTCTGCGTAGGGTTTTTTAGTGTCGCATAGACAGATTTCTTCTTTCATTGTAAAGATCTCATTAAGATTCTGATTGTTTGTTTTTATTATAATTAATTAATAAAAGTTAATTACGAGTTAATTTGACAAATTGATTTTTATTTACTAGAATCAAAATAGACGCTGCTGAGAATGTCTCTCTAGTAGCGGTACGTTGCGAAAGGGGGTATCTATGCAACCACATGTGATTTCTAATACTCAGCCTGAAGTTCAACAGGCAATCGGGGACAGCCATACAGCTCATCTTCAAGAAGCTGTCATTGCTCAACCTGTACGTAAAGCATTCTCTCCTGAAGAGCGCGCTGGCTTTTACATGGGAGAAGATCGTCTTACACTTCAGAACCACAATATTCTAAGGGTTCGTGAATTGCAAGAAATGAACGATAACTTGCAGAGAGAGATTTCAAGAAAAGAAAGGCTGCTTCTCGGAGCTGCTGATCCTCTTGCTATTTCTGCAGATATCGAGCATGCAAAAATTATGCTCGCTCGTAATACTGGCGAAATCTTGAAAATTTATACTGAAGACGAAGAACGCCGAAGACGCATTGCGGAACTCGAAGCTCAAAATATCCGCTTGCGTTCTGATATGGTTTCAACACAAAGCAAATTCATCAGTGACCACGATATGCAAAATCGCACTAGACATGCTGCGGAATTCTTCCTCAGTAAGTCTAAACTTGAAAAGAACATCGCTGAAATCATCGAACTTTGCCAACTGTAAGGAGAAGCAAAACCAAAAAGAGGATGGCGTAAGCCATCCTCTTTTTTTTTGTTCACTACTCATCGTTCATCGTTTTTTCTAACTTGGAGATGCGCTCGAGTTCTCCTACAAGACTATCGGGATTCAAAGAGATTGAATCGATGCCGCACCGCACGAGAAACTCAGCAAAATCGGGATAGTCGCTAGGCGCTTGCCCGCAGATGCCCACTTTCCGTTTTTTAAGATGGGCTGTTTTGATGAGATCCTGGATCATTTTCTTCACAGCCGCATTCCTCTCGTCAAATAGAGGAGCAAGTTCAGCTGAATCGCGATCGACTCCCAGAACAAGCTGCGTAAGGTCATTAGAGCCAATTGAGAAGCCATCAAATCGGTCTGAAAACTCTTCTGCAAGGATGATATTCGAAGGGATTTCTGCCATCACGTAGACTTCAAGGCCATTTTCTCCGCGAGAGAGGCCATTTTGAGCCATCACCTTAAGTACCTTATCGGCTTCTTCGAGCGTACGGCAAAAAGGGACCATCACAAGAAGATTTGTAAGGCCGATCTCTTCGCGCGCGCGCTTAATTGCAGCACACTCCAGAGCAAAACCCTCAACATAGCGCGGGCTATAGTAGCGTGATGCGCCGCGGAAACCGAGCATCGGGTTCTCCTCTTTGGGCTCGAAATTCTCCCCGCCGATTAGGTTGGCGTACTCGTTGGTCTTGAAGTCGCTCAAGCGAACAATGACGGGATAGGGGTGGCGTGAGGCCGCAATTTTGGCTATGCCTTGTGCCAATTTCTCGATAAAATACTCCTTTTTATCGGGAAATCCTCGTGTAAGCCTATCGATTATTTTTCTGGTTTTGGGGTCTTTGACTTTTTCTGGATGGATAAGGGCCATCGGATGGATCTTGATGATGTTGTTGATGATGAACTCCATCCGTGCAAGCCCTACCCCTTTCGCAGGCAGCGGCCAGGTGCGGAGGGCAGCAACAGGGCTTGCGATATTCAGCATCAACTGTGTGCGAGTTTCAGGGAGATGTTCTAGATTTACTTCACGCTCCTCAAACTGCACGACACCATCGTAGACATACCCATGATCTCCTTCTGCACAAGAGAGGGTAACCATCTTCTTACTCTTCAGAATTGTGGTTGCACTGCCCGTGCCAACAAGGGCGGGAACACTCAGCTCTCGACTGACAATAGCAGCGTGCGAGGTGCGCCCTCCAAAATCGGTGATAATTCCTGCAGCTTTCTCCATGATCGGCACCCAATCTGGTGAGGTCATTGGGGTCACGAGGATAGAACCCTCTTTAAACTTTCCAATTTCGCTGAGAGTCTTAATCACCTGCACGGGGGCAGCGATGATCGCTTCGCCAATGGCAAGGCCTTCGACAAGAACCTTGCCGCGTTTTTTAAGCTTGTAGCTCTTAAAAAGTGTGGATTTTTTCTGCGATTGAACGGTTTCTGGGCGAGCCTGAACGATGTAGAGTTTTTTATCCCTTCCATCTTTTGCCCACTCGATATCCATCGGTTTCTTATAATGGTTTTCGATGAGTACTGCCCATTTGGCGAGTTTTAAAATTTCCTCATCACTCAAGACAAGAGATTCACGCAGTTTTTGAGGGGTGGAAACATTTTTTGTCTCTCCACCCTTAGCGTAGATCAATTTTTTCTCTTTTTCACCTCGGGTTTTTTCGAGAATCGGAAGAGTTTTTTGTTGGTGGAGCAGAGGCTTAAAGACGATATACTCATCGGGCATGATCGTGCCCTGCACGACATTTTCCCCGAGTCCCCAGGTAGCATTAATGACGATCGCGTTTCTAAATCCGGTTTCCGGATCCAACGTAAACATCACACCCGAACCGGCGAGATCGGCGCGCACCATCTTTTGTATACCAATCGATAAAGCGATCTCTGTGTGGTCAAAGCCTTGAGCATGTCTGTAGGCGATTGCGCGGTCTGTAAAGAGCGAGGCAAAACATTTCAAACAGGCCTTTTCGAGCTCGTCAAATCCAACGACATTGAGGTAGGTCTCCTGCTGTCCTGCAAAACTTGCTGTCGGAAGATCCTCTGCAGTTGCGCTACTTCTGACTGCCACATCGACAGCTCTCTTCTGGTAACGTTTTGAAAGGACTTCATAGCCACTTTTCAAATCTCTTAAAAACTCATCAGAAAAGTGGGACTTAAGAATCCAGCTGCGGACTCTTTTGCCAATTTTATGTAACTCACGCTCGCCGCCTTTCCACTTCGCAAGCTCCGAAGAGATCTTCTTGTCGAGGTGGTTTAGCTTTAAAAAATCGCGAAAGGCGTCGGCTGTTGTGGCAAATCCTTCGGGGATGAGGATCCCCAATTTTTTTAGGGAGAAGGTCATCTCTCCCAACGAGGAGTTTTTTCCTCCCACGACGGGGGTGTCCGTAGCGCGTAGCTCTTCAAACCAGCGAATATAGCGGCTCATAACGTCACGTTACGCAACGAGGCTATTTCCCGCCACAGCAACGTAAGGTTTTCTCTTAACAGGAAGATTAACCACAGAGACACAGAGAAAGATGAGGTTGCACAGAGGAAGAAAAACACCTTTTTTGCTAGAGACCAAAAAAGGTGGCTCAGGCGCAAAGCGCAGAAGAATTTTAAATTTTCTCGTTTGCCACCGGCAGGAGCTCTTTCATTTTGCTTTCAAGCAAAAAGAAGAACTCTCTCTTCACTCTGTGCAACCTCATCTTTCTCTGTGTCTCTGTGGTGAATTCTTTCTTAGGTCCAGTCAAGGATGACTTTCCCAGATTTGCCTTCCAGCATGATATCGAAAGCCTTCTGAAAATCCTTGGCAGGGAAGGTGTGCGTAATCACTGGCGACACATCGAGGCCACTTTGCAGCATGCTGATCATCTTATACCAGGTCTCATACATCTCGCGCCCGTAGATGCCTTTTAATGTGAGGCTCTTGAAGATGATCTTCGTCCAGGGTGCAGGTGATCCATCGTGCAAAATGCCAAGAATGGCGATCTTGCCCCCATGATTCATTGCATCGACCATGCTCGTGAAAGCATCGTTGTTTCCTGACATTTCAAGACCTACACCAAAACCCTCCGCTATTCCAAGTTCTTTCATGACATCAGGGAGGTTTTTTTTTGTCACGTTCACAGCCTTTGTCACACCGATTTTTTGCGCGAGATTAAGGCGAAAGTCATTGATGTCTGTAATGACGACGCGCCGCGCGCCTGCACGCTTTGCAATCGCAGCGCCCATAATACCGATCGGTCCTGCACCTGTAATGAGCACATCTTCACCCACAAGGTCAAAGGATAGGGCGGTATGCACCGCGTTTCCAAGCGGATCCAAAAACGAGGCGACATCATCGCTAACTTCTGAGGGAACATGGACAACATTTGAGGCGGGCATCACGAGGTATTCTGCAAAACATCCAGTTTTTTGAACGCCAATGCCAACTGTATTTCTACAGTGGTGGAGTCTTCCTGCGCGACAGTTGCGACAGTAGCCGCAAATCAGGTGTCCCTCACCAGAGACTCGATCGCCTTGCTTAAACCCCTTGACTTCGCTTCCGACCTTATCGATGACACCGAAAAATTCATGCCCGACGGTCATAGGGACAGGAATCGTAGCTTGCGCCCACGCGTCCCACTTGTAGATGTGAAGATCGGTGCCGCAGATCGCTGTCTTTTTTATGCGGATGAGAACGTCATTTGGCCCCATCTGAGGCATGGGTGCATCATACATCCACAAGCCGGGTTCTTTTTTTAGTTTTCCAAGAGCTTTCATGGTAATTCCTTAGATGATTTTTAATTCTTTCCCGACTTTTACGAAGGCGCGGATGGCGTGATCTAGATGTTTCCTCTCATGCGCAGCAGAGATCTGCACACGAATGCGCGCTTTGTCTTGCGGAACGACAGGATAGGAGAAAGCAATGACATAGATCCCTTCGTGTAGAAGGCCCTCTGCTAGCTTCGAGGCGAGTTTTGCGTCACCGAGCATCACGGGTGTGATGGGATGTGTGCCAGGAATGATCTTGAAGCCAGCCTTTTGCATTTCAGCGCGGAAATAGGCGGTATTTTCGCGAAGTTTTTGTCTCAAATGATCGCTAGACTCAAGAAGATCTAAAACCTGAAGGGACGTGGCTGTAATAACTGGAGCGAGAGTATTTGAAAAGAGATAGGGGCGTGAGCGTTGACGAAGCCATTCGATGATCTCTTTGCGGCCGCTCGTGTATCCGCCAGAGGCTCCACCCAAAGCTTTTCCTAGAGTTCCTGTTAAGAGGTGAATGCGGTCCATGACTTTGCAGAGTTCATGTGTTCCTCGGCCCTTCTCTCCAACGAAGCCTACAGCGTGTGAGTCATCAACCATCACAAGCGCATCATACTTATCGGCGAGATCGCAGATCGCCTCCAAATTTGCAATGATCCCATCCATGGAAAAGACCCCGTCGGTAGCAATCAGACGGTAGCGAGCATCTTTTGCTTCCTTCAGCTTGCTCTCAAGATCTGCCATGTCATTGTTTTTGTAACGAAAGCGCTTGGCTTTGCAGAGACGGATTCCATCAATGATGCTAGCGTGATTCAGTTCATCGCTAATAATCGCATCCTGCTCTCCCAGGATCGTTTCAAATAACCCGCCATTTGCATCAAAACAGGAGGAGTAGAGGATCGTATCTTCCATTCCTAAAAAATGAGAGAGACGGTTTTCGAGCTCTTTATGGATTGTCTGCGTCCCGCAAATGAAACGGACGGAGGACATCCCAAATCCATATTTGGCAAGCGCGGCTTGCGCAGCGTGGACGAGAGATGCGTGATTGGAGAGGCCGAGGTAGTTGTTGGCACAAAAGTTTAAGACCTCTTTGCCGTTGACGACGCGAATGAGGGCATGCTGTGGGGAGGTGATAACCCTCTCGGCCTTGTAGAGGCCAGAGGTGCGTAGTTCTTGTAGCTGTTTGTCGAGATCTTTGAGAAGCTGCTCGCGCATCACTCCCCAATTAACTTAACGTTCTTTGCTTGAGGACCTTTTGGACCTTCGCCAATTTCATATTCGACACGGTCGCCCGTTTCGAGTGCTTTCTCAAGATTGTTTATATTTGAAGAGTGCACAAAGATATCTTTTTTACTGACATCCGAAGTGAGGAAACCATAACCCTTCACCTCGTCATACCACTTTACTACTCCGCGTTCCATGCCGATAGCTCCTGGTAAAACTGCAATTCTAAGGGAAAAAGCGAGTTAAAGTAAAGGTTGCCCAGGATAGGACTCGAACCTACACGCCTTGCGGCACCAGAACCTAAATCTGGCGTGTCTCCCAATTTCACCACCTGGGCAAGAGAAGAAAAGCTGAATGATGTACAGAATGCGAATTTTTTACCAGGAAAGATCATCCACAAGTAGCTGCGTAATTCTTTGAGCGCGAAGCGCTCCCTGCAGTGCGGCGCTTTGCGCCGCCTTACTTTAACAAACTCAAGGCGGTGCAGAGCACCACACTCCAAAGAGCTCGCCTTAGCTCGCTCAAATAGGCTTCAGATTTTACGCAATAGCGTCCTAGGCACGGACCTCTATAAGCCCAGGGATGAGAAGCTGTGCCGCTTCCGCATGAGGCTCTGGATTTAAAGGACTAGCCTGCACATTTGCTCCAAGGTGTCCAAGGACCGTTCGTACTTCTTCTTGCCACTGCTGCTTAAGCGCGGGTCTATTAAATGCTTGCGCTGGAAGATGCATCATACGGCCATTGAGCGGGTTGGTAAGGACTCGTGCGGTTTGCATCGTCCCATCGTTTCTTCGATACTCATAGCCTCGCCATGCGCCGATAGGCAAAAGGAGGATACAAGTAAATATGTAGAAGCAAAGAATGCGAGGGAGTTCTGTCACCCATTCAATCGCAGATGGGAGTTCCATCCACCAGTTTAGTGCAACGGAACGGATAAAGGAATAAAAGCCCCAAAGCGCGAGATTGTCTCGGAATTCAGCATCGAAGAAGGGAAGTTTGTAAAATTGCTGGCTGCCGATTGTGAGTTTAATCAGTCGAGAAAGGTCTCCTTTCAAAACTCTATCCACGCCAGCCTCACGCGATGCATTGGCTTCATAAAACGCAGCGATTCTCTCAAGAGCTTGTTCTTCAGAAAGTCTTAGTTCTCCAACAGGGGCCCCTTCGGCCATTGTCTCCGACAGCGTGTTAAGGCATAGAGAAAGAAGACGAGCCATCTGCTGACGATTTCCACCTTCCACGACTCTTGCACCAACCTCATTTGCTAGACGATCAAGTGCTCTTTCACCGAGCGATTTGGTGATGCGTTTGATCTCGCTATGCACGTCTCTCCCATGAAATAATTCTCCAGCAAGAGCTTCGAAAGGTTGATAAAACATTTTCCCCACAACTTTATCGAAGACTTTTTGTGTATGGCGCGCGCAGTTGTTTCCAGTGAGCTGGAAGATTTCGCGTCCTTCGCGTGCTTTCGTGACGAAGCGCGATAAAAACGTTTCGAGGTCTCCAAATTGCTGAGTGGAGATAGAAAAAAATTCCCGGTATTGTCCTCTATCACTTCGTACAGCTCCCTCATCTGGATAATGGAGAAGCGCGCGTTGCGTTTTTAACAAGATTTCTGCTTTCTGCATAGCAGTCCCAGGGAGTGTCGGAGGTTGGAATCCAAAAGGGAGAATGCGGAAGCGGTCAGGCTGCCCTGGTTCTGGAACAATCACTTCAAAGAAACCATGCGTATTCACCATGTTTAAAGAGGCTTCTTCGCGATTGGCACACATTGCGAGTCCAAATCGTTGATCGTGTGGAAGATTCTCTGCCCAATTTACGCGATTGCCATAACGTTCACGGACTTGTGCACCCGTCAAAACTCTCCACGCAGGAAGGTTGTTAATCCACCCTGGCTGAGAAACATCGATGCGTGTAAGTAGTTCACCATCATCAGAAGTGGAGCCCATTTCGATCGAGTCCCAGTTTAGGACTCCGCCGTTTTGAAAAACTTCGACCTCTAAATACCCTGCTCGTTTGCCTCTAATTTTGTTGTAGATCTCTTGGACAGAAAGTGTGTAGGGAGCTGCATTTCGATCGACCAGGTTGGGGAGAGAGATCATTCCATTTTTTGAGCCTTGAATGCGCACGTCCTGGCCATTCATTCTCATGCAGAGAACTTGACGACCGTCGCGCTCAATGATCTGAAGCATCTGAGGGTCTATGGATCCAACACGCTTATCAAAAGAGCCCATAAAAGCATCGACTTCATTTGGAAGTTCGATAAAGATTTTTACCCAGTGTCGTGCATCCAATGAAGAGAGTCCGCACGAGCGAAGACAAAATTTCACAAAGCCCTGAGTCCACACATCATCACTTCTTTCCGCGCGATTTCGGTCGCAAAGTGCTTGTACGAAATGAGGAAAGTTTTGGCAAGCTTCATGGATCTGTGCTCGATCTTGGTTTGTGAGGTTGCCGTCTCCACCAGGATACAGTTCTTGATTTCTTTTATAACGGACTAGAATGTCCGAAAACGTTTGTTCTAGAGCAGCTTTTTCTTGTTGAGTATAAGCCCGTTTGTCGACATTAGCGCGGTACATGAGAGCCATTGTTTGTCTCTCAAGGCGCAGAAGGTCCTTTTCATTGGGCCTTGAAATCCAACCCCTGCGTGCGCGCTGGTGAATTCCTTGCGCTGTTGCCACCCAATTTGCGGCAGTTCTAGTAACGTATCCCTCACCATCATGGATTCTCATCTGTTGATTCTGCTGAACATTTGAGGGGAGGGGATCTCGCTCAATTGCTGCAAGCTGTCGGTTGATCGTTTCTAGCGTAATTGCCATGGGCGTTTCCTAAAAGTTTGTGTAAAGATTTTACAACAAAAAGATGAATATATTCAACAAGCCCTTCTCTTGCATACAGGAAAATTTTTACTATGAAACAAATAATTTTTAGAATGGGTTTATATGAGAATATTTGGTATGCTATTGGCAAAATTAACGAGGTAATTAATGAGTTTGCGAATTGATGGTTCAAGAAATAACTATTTTCAAAACAATGATCGTAATGCGCAAGTTAGGCCGGTAAGGCGGCTAGATCCTATCCGTATCGATCATTACGAAGATGCGGGAGGCAATTACTGCTGCGATGTCTTTGCCTGCTTAAGAGAGCTCGCCTCATGCATCTGGGTGTGTGTTAGGGAAATCTTTTTTGCATGTTTCCCCTGTTACGATGATAGCAACAACGAAAGAGTTGAGCGCTACCTGAGAGGAGTCGATCGTTTAAATGGGATTAACATTAATGTTGCACAAGCGCCTCTCGTGCTACGAGCTAAATCCATGGACGAAGCAGTTACAGCGCTAGCGCAAAAGGTGCCCGAGAATCTGCAGGCGTTTGAAAATCAGATCCAGGCTTATGCAAATGGGTGGGATACGGCGAGAGGGAGAGCGATCGCTCTTCCTCGTCGTTATTTAAATGCAACCGATCAAAACGCAATGCAAAAATATCTCGCTTTTATTCGGCTTCGCAGATTTGAATACTCTGACTATCCAGATGCTTATCGAGAGCATTATTTCGGACAGCTAACCCTGCGTGCGAAACTTTTCACAATGGAGCTACTAAAACTCGAACAGACGGCTTGTGAGAATCCAAACACAACCGAGAAGAGAGTGATTGTCCATAGAATGCGCGAGGCATTAAAAGAGGTCGCTCATGCGGCCGCAACGGGATGCGATCCTCGTAAAGCAACTGTGACTTTTCAGCAATGGAAGAATGTATCGGGGCGAGTCGAGATTTATGAGATTCTTCTCCAGCATATCCAGGATGCGAAGATGGCGATCTTTATCAAACGCGTGAAAAATTCTGTTGCCTCTGATAGGGGAGTGCAAATCGATCAGAGTGCATGGGGCGTACACTGCTACAACTGGATCTATGCTAACTTTGGCGTAGAATATGGGCTTTGTACAAAGGCACGCGCAGCTGCCGCAGCAAAAGATGGGTATATTACTAATCCTGCTGTAACGGGCATGGTCGCAGAACTTGCTCGGATGAAAGCAACAAATCAGATGGGATTCACGTTTGGTCTAGAGTTTCATAAGGAGTATCTTTATGACTGGCTTTTAAACGCTCTAAACATGGACGAACACCCTCAGCCTTACATAGAGGCGCTTCAAAATTATTGCCAGGAAGTTCAAGATGATCCAAGCAAGTATGCAGAGTATGTAGAAACGCGTACTTCGAAACAGGGCACTTCGTACATTTTCAAGCCCAAAGCAGTAGAATTCTTTATGACTGCAAAAGTTAAGGAGCTTGATCTTGCCGTGGATTGGGGAAACGAACTCTCCGTTTCGAGCTTTGTACGAGATCGTACTCCGATGAGCATCGAAGATCAATTGTCCCAACAAGATATAGACCAGATCGATCTAGCTCACCTACTTCGGCTTTGGCAGACGTACGTCTTTTAAAGCTTCTCTTTTGGCTCGTAGACCGGGTGGATTGTAAAGCCCGCGTCGCGGACGGCGAAGATCACATCAGCAATTGTCGACCATTTAGCGGCCTGGTCGATGTGGAGAAGAACCTTAGTCTTTTCATGCTCTTTCGGAAGAAGGCCGAGCTCTTGTTGTTTCGAGAGTTCTTGTTGAATCGTGGCAACTTCCTGCATTAAAAACTCGCTCGTTTCAGTGATCCACTTGTATTTGCCATCCTCGGTTACGGAAAGATGGACGGTGTAGAAGTCGTTTTGTGCAGGAACAGATGAACTCTTGTCATGCGGGCGAACTTGCACGAGATTCACTTCGTTGTCAAAGAGCGCAGTGCGTGTAACGGCGAGCGTCGCAAAAACCGCGAGGATTACAAAGAGAAAATCGACCATGGGGGCAAGGCTGAGACTCGATTGTTTGCGTAGCTCTTCGTCGGGGATCCAGCTCACAGTTTTTCTCCTGGAAAGGAGGGTTTAGCTTCCATGAGAGCGGCGAGCGATTGTGCTTCCTCCTCCACAGATGCAAGAACGCGTACGAGACGGAATTTTGCAAAGGAGTGGAGCATCATCGCAAAGATCGCAACAGCAAGGCCTGCGACGGTGGTTCCAACAGAGATGCCGAGGCCGTCAAAAAGAGTGTTCACGCTGTCTCTTGAACGATTTAGATCGTAAAAAGCGTAGAACATCCCCAGCACGGTTCCTAACAGTCCGAGCATAGGTGCGACGATGGCGATATCGTTGAGAAGTGCGATCCGCTGCCAGAAACTGACTGTGGCGCGCTTACCTTCAGTTTTCATCGTCTCAAGCATGTGTGGAAGGCCATGTTTTCGTGTGGAGATGGCAGCGCTGACAACGCGTCCAAACAGATGATCATCTCTCAGACAAAGCGAGAGGGCCTCGTCAAACTGATTGCTCATCAGTTTTTGACGAATCTTCTTTGTAAAATTTTCAGAAGCTGGGCGAAGGCTCAAGAGGTTGTAGAGACAAACGCAAAAGGCAAAGACGGAAAGTGCGAGCAGGATCGAGTAGATCACTGGCGATCCAGCAAACACCTGCGCAAAACTGACCTGAATTGCGGCGCTCGGATCCGCAGAAAGCTTGTTGGGAGCAATGACCTTTTCGACCGAGTGTGCTTTAGCTAGTGCTTTTACATCGTTTTCACGGAGCTCTTTAGCGGAGCTGGAGTGTTTAGCGGCTTTTTCTTTGAAGGTTGTAAAAACTGCATTCTCCTCTTCGGGTGAGGATGTGATAAATGGCTCATGGACTTCTGGCTCTGCTAGCTCGAGGCTGAGTGTTGGTTCTTCCTTATCCTCTCTTTCGACAACGCGCTTTGCGGGTTGATAGAGATCCTGGTCGATCGCAGCGACGCTCTGGTCGAGGAGGGCCTCCTCTTCTTTGACGCTGCTATTTTCTTGCGGAGCAAAGCTCTTGCTGTTGAGCTCAACAAGCTCGAGCTGTTCGCTCTGTTGTTTTATTTTTTTCTTGGTTTTCTTTTTCGGGAGGACTGGCTGCTCTTTCGTTTTTTCTACAGCTAACTCCTCATCAAACAAGACAGCATTCTCCTGATCTAAAGTGATAAATTGAAAGGGGTCCTCATCTTTGGCGATCAGGGAGGTTGCAGTAACCAGAAAAATCCCTACGAAGAACAACAGATTGCGTCTCATCGCTTTCCTACCATTTACAAAATTAAAAACTTTAACATAGCAACTGGTACAGAAAATGATCAAGAAAAAGCCGAAATCCGGTAAAATCCCACTCTACAGGACTAAGAAGAGACACACAGGTCGGGGACCCAGGAGAGCACTGCGTGTCCCTCTCATGCCCCCCCCGCTGGCCCCCTTTGAGCTTCAATCCGCTTCGACAAATCGAGTGCTCGGAGGCGGGGTGTGCAAAGCACTTTGCGGCTTGAAGCCATCGGCTGCTCTGTAGTCTCTGCTCCGAACCCGAAGAGCCTTTGGGCTCTTCTGGTTGTCGTCGCAGTCATCTCGCAGTACGGGAAAGAATTTTCTTTTCTGCATCATGACTCGGAAGGGGCCCCGCCCCGGAGGGGAAGGGGAGGGAGAGCTTGATGCAGCCCGACGACTCAGATCGCACAGAAAAATCATAGCACAGGAGAGCGGAGCGGGCGGGGTAGTGCCTCGCACACCCCGCCTCCGAGCATATGATTTTTCAAAGCGAGGTGAGGCGCAAGGGGGTTGCAGGGGGTTGGGAGGGGGATACGTAGTGCTCCCCACAACTCCCGACATGTCGATTTTATCTCTTCTTTTCTCTCGTTGCTAAAAATATGCGGTACAGAGAAAATTTCGGCATGTTTTTTGCAAAAGATCTGAGATATCCACATACCTGGGAGGAGAGAAAGCCGACGCTGCACCAGCGTGTGCTTTTTGTGCCCCCGTTTTATACGGAGCATGTGGCAGAGGCACTTCCCCCGTGGGAAGACCCAGAAGTTTTTGGCAAGAGAGGGAAGGTCTTCATCGAATATTGTAGTGGCAATGGCGCTTGGATTGTGCAAAAGGCCTCTCTCTCTCCAGATACGCACTGGGTTGCGGTCGAGAAGAAGTTTGATCGCGTGCAAAAGACCTGGGCGCGCATGCAGAACAACAACCTTGGAAATATGCTCGTGGTGTGTGGGGAGGCGCTAACTTTCACAACACATTATCTCCCCGAAAAAAGTGTTGATGGGATTTTTATTAATTTTCCTGATCCTTGGCCCAAAGCAAAGCATGCAAAGCACAGATTGCTTCAATCTCCGTTTGTGAATGAGCTCGCACGGATTCTCAAGGATGGAGGCGAGGTCACGCTAGTTACAGATGATCCACCATATGCCAGACAGATGATCGATGAGATGCAGAAGGATAATCGCTTCTTTCCGAAATTTCCTGATCCTTATTTTGTCATAGAGTGGCCCGATTACGGCACCTCCTATTTCGAGAATCTTTGGAGGACAAAGGGGAGGGTCATTCACTACATTGTCTTTAGGCGTATAGCATGAAGACAATTCTATTGCCCGCGCTTGCGACCGATGATCTTCTCTGGCAGGGCGCGCTTGCACTCGCCGAGAAAGAGGGCGCGCTTTTTTGGAAGATCGATCTCGGACTTGAACATGGCGCGCTCCATTTAAAAGATGACGCGCTCTTTGCGTCTTGCGCGCTCGCGCTCGAACAGTTTGTAAAAGAGATCTGGCCTCGATTTAAAGAAAAGACACATGGCCTTTTGCTTTACGACGGAGTATATGATATCTCTGAGCGGCTCGTATGGAACGCGACAATGGAAGAGCATTTTTCTGAATTTCTCGAAAAATGCTCTTCTGATACCGAAACGAGAACGATCAAGCGTGAACTTTTTTCAGCCGATCTTTTTGCGCAGTTTTTGCACAGACTTCTCTCGATTTTACCAGAAGAACTTGAAGTGAAGTGTCAATTCGATGTCACAGCATTTAACAATTCCGCTCTTCTTACTGCGCTTTTTTCACGCACGCGATTTGAATATCTAAAGTTTTTATTGAAAGGAACAACTCTTCCTTTTGAAGCGCGCGATGCACGGGTTGGACTCCTCATTCCTACGGATCAGGTCCTAACACCCGAGCTGCTTAATAGGTTGGAAGCTGAGCTCTTGCGTTTGCAAGCGGAGGGTCCCATCTTTCGTTTTATTCCCGAACTGCTTCTTGCAGAAGAGTGGGATGGCCTCGAAGAACTGGTGGTCATTCCCGAGTCGCTTAGCGTACCTGGCAAACGCCTCCTGCACGGCTTTACGCTCGCGGGCGGCACGACGATTGAAAGATAATTTTTAACGTTTGTTATTAGGAAAGAGATCGGAGCGGAGGGATTTGAACCCCCGACCCACTGCTCCCAAAGCAGTTGCGCTAGCCAAACTGCGCTACGCTCCGAAAAGTGGACATTCTATTTTGCGGGTGCCTATAAGTCAATCAACCTTTTTTTGCCTATGTTGGTGTTTTTAGTCTGTGTCTCTAATTGCTCCTTTTGTAAAATCTTTGGCAGATCTTAAACAATGGTGAAATATGTCAGCAGTATCTGGAATTAAAAGAAAAGAGGGCGCTCCGCCGCTGGAGGCCATCCCATCTCCTGAAAAAAAGCAAAAAACAGAAGATGATCAGAAGGTTTCGGCCGTTGCACAGTCGTCTATTGCATCCAATTTGAGTCGGAACAGCCAATCACCTGCAAGTAAGAGTGCGAAGGAGGAGTCGAGCCCATCATCTTCCTCGTCTGCTCAAAATGTGCAAGCTGGGGCTGTGCGAGTGAGTGCTCCATCTTCCACACCTCAGCAGAGTGCGGAAGATTTAGATACCAGCATTAAAAAACATATGGAAGCGCTATCCAAGGAACAGGATCCACCTACAGCCGCAAAGCTGTTACGGGGTCTCGCGCAGTTGTGTTTTAAGAAGCTTGATTTTGTAAACGCAGTGTCTGCAGCGGAGAAGGTGTTAAAGATTCCGCACGGGGATACCACTTTACAATACGATGTGCATTTAGATATCGCAACCTTTTTGAAGAAAGCGAATTATCCGCTCTATCGTAAGCGAATCATTGAGATGTATCGGGATGCCTCAAATTTAAAAACGAATGCCGTAGATAATACGAATGCTAGGATTCTTCTCGCGGCAGCACTTACTGGCAAGGAGTTAAGGATACAGATCGAGCCAGAAGAGAGAAGGGAAGCGGAGATTACCTACGAGATGGTTCTAAGAACCTACATTGAAAATGCGATAAGCTCAGAGAGAAAAAAGAATTACGACAATTCAATACTGTTATATCGCAAGTCTTTAGAGGTGCTTGATGATGTTTTGAAGTGGGATCCCAAACTGGAAGAGTTTAGAGAAACAAAAGTGGACGTTCTAGGAAAGCTTGCGGATGCTTGTTTTGTGCGTGCTCTAGCAAGAGAAACAGCAGCTGCACGGAGAAAAGGATTTGATGAAGCGCTTCCTCTTTATGAGACTGCATTAAAGGAAGCCGAGACACTCAAAAGTGCAAAGAAAAAGACCCTACGACAGGCGATCGAACAAGTACAAAAAAAGGCCCTCCTTATCTCCGAGCAATACAAGGAGAAGGATAAATGGTTCTTGGCACAATAATCCGAAGAATCGGGTCATTACGGGATAATACCAAATAGCAGAAAAAACCTTGAGTTGTGCCCCGTCGGCTTTGCAACAAATTTTTCGTCTTCGCTCGTGCCTTGCCCTCGGCTATGGTCTCTCGCTCCAGACAAAAAATTTGCGCAGCCTCCTTGCAAAACTCAAGGTTTTTTCTGCTATTTGGTATAAGTAAATTCTTGCATCTCTTAGGCGCTTTCTGTCATCTTGGTGATTGGTTATGACCACATTTGATCGTCTGAAGTCTGTCATAAGATTGAGAGAGCTCGCTGAGGATCCTGTTGATCTTACGCGCGAAGAGGTTTTAACACCAAAACGCGTTGATCATATGCGCGCATCGGCACTTGGTTTTCAGCTTTTTTATTCCACAGAGCGTGTGGATGAGAAAACGCTCTTCGCGCTCGCGGACCTTGCAAAAGAAACAGACGCCATCAAGAAGATGCAGAGCATGCAAGCGGGCGAGGTTGTCAACTTCATCCATGGCAGCCAAAGCGAAAATCGCCCGGCGCTTCACACGGCGATGCGCGATTTTTTCGAACAGCCCAACAGCTCTCAAGTTGCCAAGGAGGCCACGAAACTCGCATATGCGGAGCTGCAAAAACTGAAAGAGTTTTTGGAGGAGATCGAAAGCGAGGAGTTTACCGATCTCATCCAGATCGGTATCGGTGGTTCAGAACTGGGCCCTAAAGCAGTTTACGTTGCACTTGAGGCATTTAAAAAACCGGGCCGTCGCGTGCATTTTCTCTCAAATGTCGATCCCGATGAGGCAGCTGCGATCTTTCGAGAGGTCGATCCGCAAAAGACACTTGTAGTTTCGGTTTCTAAATCGGGGTCGACGCTAGAGACTCTCACAAATCAAGAGATCGTTAGAGACTGGTTAAAAAAAGAGGGGATCGATCCGAAGAAGCGTCTTCTTGCTGTTACCGGTAAGGGGAGTCCGATGGATAACCCGTCCGAATACAGGGCCTCATTTTATATCTGGGATTACATTGGCGGTCGCTACTCAGTGACCTCGATGGTGGGGGCGGTAGCTCTTGCATTTGCAATGGGGATGGATCGATTTCTGGAGTTTTTACGTGGTGCGAGTGCAATGGATAAGGCTGCACTTCAGGCGGATCCTCGCACAAACCTTCCTCTCCTCTCGGCTCTTTTAGGCATATGGAACCGCAATTTTCTCGAACATCCCACAACGGCAATTATCCCTTACAGCCATGCGCTATCACGATTTCCGGCACACCTGCAACAGCTGGATATGGAATCAAACGGCAAGAGGATCGATAAAGAGGGAAAGCCAGTCCATTTCGATACAGGCCCAATCATCTGGGGAGAGCCTGGTACTAACGGGCAGCACTCCTTCTACCAGTCGATCCATCAGGGAACAGCGGTTATCCCTCTCGAATTCATTGGATTTGCCACAGCCCAATACGGAGAAGATCTCTCCTATAAGGGGACTTTTTCTCAAGAAAAGCTGCTATCCAACCTCTTTGCCCAGGCAGTAGCTCTTGCTCAAGGGCAAAAAAGCGAGAACCCTAACAAGGTCTTTCCTGGCAACCGCCCAAGCCGGATTCTTTTGGCCCATCAGCTCGATCCCTACACCTTAGGGGTTCTTCTTGCTTTTTATGAGCATAAGGTGGTTTTTCAGGGCTTTATTTGGAATATCAACTCCTTCGATCAAGAGGGGGTAGAACTTGGTAAAAAGCTCGCTTTGAAGTTTATCGACTCTTTTGCAACGAAGCGTCGCCATGAGTCTCTAAAGGGCTTTCCCCTGGGAGAGGCTTATCTTTCTCATCTCGAATAGATTGCGTTTTAATTTGATTTTTATCCTGTTTTTGCAATAAAATAGTTGACAATCTTAATTTTAAAACGGAGATTTATTATGGCTGGCATTACAAATATGACTCCCGAAAGATGGAATACGCATCTAGGCGATCAGGTTGCGCAGATCGTCACACATCTCAACAAAGACAATTTGAGCCAGGCTTATCAAATTTTTCATGAGAGAATTTATTGCTATGGAGAAGATGCAGCAACTGGAAACATCTTTTCCTATGTTCAGGATCTCTCGATTGCCATTCACGACTTAAGATTTTCTGGTAAAACCAGGGCGAAAAATGTGGAAAATGTAGCCAGAGCTCACCTGCCTGGATTTAAGCCGACGACTCTCAGTGAGCCTCAAAAACCAAAAGTATCGGTGTCCAAACTTCTTACAGGAGAAATGGACGCACTAGAGTTTCTGCAATTGAGTGGGTCTTTAAATGTCGAAGCAGGCGTACAACCTAAAATTGTAAAGCCGGTGGCACGGCGTCTCACACCCCATGCACAAAATGATCATTCATTCTCCTTGGGCGAAGGTGTAGTTGCAGGCGCAGCAAAAAAAGAGAAGTCTACTCAACAACAAGGGTTTGACTTTGCTGATGAATATGTTACATCATCGAGAACCCCTTCTCCGACACTCACCCTCCCTATCGTATATAGAAGCCAAGACTCTTCACCTACGCCAGAACTCGATAGAAGTACGTTGCCAACACTGCAGTTTATCTCTGGGGACGCAACAGAAGTAGCAGGTAACGGCGAAGATTATTCAGAGCTTATCAAACAGATTGCTGTGATGGATGATCCTATGCTTTTAGCTGAGATCGGTGCTTCAACGAATAGTCTAGAGGTCAGAGCGGCGATTGATAAGCGCCTTGCTCAGCTTAAATCCGACAATGCTCCTGCTTAATCACACCCTGTTCGATGAAGAGGGTCTGATCCGCATGGGCAGCGCTCTCTAAAAGGAGGGGGGTGGTAAGGAAAACCTGACCATGCCCCAGCATCTCTTTTTGGATTAAGTTGTACCGTTTTGCATCGAGATGGATGCCAAAATCATCGATGCAGATGAGGGGGGCATATCCAGAGAGTTCTTTTAATCTTTTCCATTCTGCAAGCCGTAGCGCTGTTACGAGCGAGCGCTTCTGCCCTTCACTGCAATAGTTTCTTGCCGATTTTCCATTCACTGTCAGCACGAGCTCATCTCGATGAGGTCCGATCAGGCTCGTTCCAAACAACAGTTCTTTTCTGCGGCTATTTGCCCAGGTCTCTACGAGCGATTCTACGGAGACCGATTTCTCTTTAGGAATCGTTGTCTGATAATGAATAGTCAGCAGGTCCTGCCCTAGAGAGAGCGCAGAAAGGGAGACCTCTGCAAGGGGGCCAATTTCAGCGATTCCCTCTTCTCGTTTTTTGAGTAGGTAGTGGGCGGCTTGCGCCATCGCATACTCCCAAGCTTCGATCGTCTCTGTTTTTTTGCTACGCAAGAGGGCGTTGCGCTGTTTCATCGCTTTCATGTAGCGCATGAGGTGGTGGACATAAAGAGGGTCGCTCTGCGCGAGCATGAGGTCGACAAATCGGCGTCGTTCGGCAGGCGCGCCAGTGACAAGAGCAAGATCTTGTGGTGCAATCATCACAATTGGCAGAAGTCCGAGAAGGGGAGCAAAAGAGGAGAAGTTTGTTTCATTGTGTGCGAGCCTGCGCATTTGCCCATCGAAAGAGGCTTTAATGGTCTGCAGCACATCATCTTTTGCAAACTGGGCTTCGAGCTGGAAAAAAGGTTGCTGATAGGGGATGAGATCTGCGAGGTGAGGGGTGCGAAACGAGCGACCTGTGCAGAGAAAATAAAGGGCTTCGAGAAGATTAGTCTTCCCTTGTGCGTTTTCGCCGCGGATTAGATTAACACGGGGACTAAAGGAGACGGCAGTGTTAGCGTAGTTCCTAAATTGCCAGAGCAGTAGCTTTTCAATATGCATCGGGATCCACCACAGAGACACAGAGAGCACAGAGACTGCACAGAGAAAACAGACACCTTTTTTTAAGAGAGTAAAAAAAGATGACTCTGCCGCAGGTGCGGCCGGAACTTCTTTCTTTTGCGCGCGCAAAAGGGAGAATCTTTTTCTTCACTCTGTGCAATCTCTGTGTTCTCCGTGTCTCTGTGGTGAATCTCTCTTGATTTTGCAATCTAGAAGGCTTAGGTGTCGATGCGCATCGGCATGATGACGAAAAGAGCGCTGGATGAGTCGGTAATGAGGCCAGGATTGTAGGGACCAGTGATGGAGAAGTGCACCGTTTCATCCTTGCAGTGGCGCAGGATGTCGAGAAAGTAGTGGGGATTAAAGGCGAGCTCGAGTTTTTCGCCCGCGTAATTTACGGGCATGCTGACAACGCCTTCGCCAATCTCACCGCTCATTGCGGCGATGTGGAGCATCCCACTTGTGAAGGTGAAGCGAACAGAGCTATTTCCCTCATTTGTAAAGAGAGAGACCTGTCTGAGAAGAGAGATGAGCTCTTCGCGGTGGAGAGCAACAGGAGTTTTGCTTCTTTCAGGAATGATGCGGGAAATATCGGGGAATTGCCCGGAAAGAAGCTTTGTGATGAGTGTGGTGTTTCCGGCTTCGACGGCAATTCTATCTGCCATGAGCGTGAGTTTGCACGCCTCTTCCTTCGTATCGAGAATCTTTAAGATCTCTTCTACTGCCTTAATGGGGATAATGTAGGATTGTGGTGTGGGTGTTGCGTGATCGATAACCGTATGCGCTTTTGCAAGCCTCTTTCCGTCGGTTGCGACAATTGTTGCAACATTGGCAGATTTTTGTAACAGAACACCATTTAAAATCTGGCGGCTGTCTTCGCGCGCAGCAGAGAAAGAGGTGCGGAGGAGCATCTCTTTAAGCGCAGCAGAGTGCATGACGAAATGGATCTCCTCAGAGAGATCGGGAAGCGTAGGGAACTCGCTCTTGTGCATTCCCTGAATTTTGAAATGAGAGCTTCCGGCATTGACGTAGGCAACTTCTGGCGTTGTGGCGTGAAGCTCAATGTAAGGAGTGGTGAGCTCGCGAACGAGCTGGAAGAAGCGACGGGCGGGTAGTGTGATCGCTCCCTCTTCAGCAACTTTTGCGCTGACATGACCCCGCATGCTGACAGTGAGATCGGTTGTACTCAGAACGAGCTCATCATCTTGTGCTTCGATGAGAACATTTCCTAAAATTGGAATCGCAGGTTTCGGAGAAACCGCGTTCTGAATTTTTCCAATCAGTGTAATTAGGTCGAGGCGTGATACAAGCGCCTTCATCGTGGTCGTGCTTGTTGTTGTCATGAACAGGATGATAGTTGGTCATACACGAATAAGTCAACTGCAGGAAAGAAGACAAGAATCGTAGACATGTCGGGGGTTGAGGGGAGCACTTCGTACCCGCCCAGAAACCCTGCTCGCAAAGCCAAAGTGCCACCGGCACTTTGGCTTGTCTTCGCAGCCCACCAGCTGCCCCCTTGCGCCTCACCTCGCTTTGAAAAATCCCGTCCTCGGAGACGGGGCGTGTATAACACAGCCCCGCACGCTTCGCTCTCCTGCGGTAGAATTTTTCTGCGCGATCTGAGTCGTCGGGCTGCATCAAGCTCTCCCTCCCCATCCCCTTACGGGGCGGGGCCCCTTCCGAGTCATGATGCAGAAACGAAAATTCTTTTCCCCGTACTGCGAGACGACGCGAGAGGGGGATCCAACCCGAAGGGTTGGGGAAGTGAGCGCGGGAGCAGCCGATGGCTTCAAGCCGCAATGAGAAATCGAAGCGGATTGAAGCTCAAGGGGGCCAGCGGGGGACAAGGGCACGCAGTGCTTTGTCCCCGACATGTGTGCTTCTTTTTTATCCAGCACAGAATTCAGTATTCAACGCTCATCGTTTTTGAGGGCGCGGTCGATCGATTTTTTGTGTTCGCGCTCTTTGAGAGCGGCGCGCTTGTCGTATGCTTTCTTGCCGCGCGCAACGCCGATCTTCACTTTGACATAACCATCCTTGAGGTAGAAAGAGAGAGGGATGAGTGTAAGACCTTTTTGTGTGGAGAGATCTTTCAACTTCTCGATTTCGCGTTTATGGAGAAGGAGCTTTCTTTCGCGTCGTTCTTCGTGGTTGTAGACCCCCCCCATGCGATAGGGAGCGATCGAGGAATTTTTTAGGATCACACCTTGGTTGGAAATGATCACATAGGCGTCTTGCAACCCTCCGCCGTGATTTCTGAGAGATTTGATCTCCGTACCTAGGAGGATCATGCCCGCTTCAAAGGTGTCCAAGATTTCGTAGTCGTGGAAAGCTTTACGGTTCGAGACAAGCTCTCCTTCCTTGCGCTTTTTCACAATATATTTACCCGAATAAGGACTGACCGAAGGATGTCACGCAGAAACACTCTCTTTCCTCATGTTCTCCAGTGGCAACGATCGCGGACTCGAAGAGCCACTCGAAAATAGTCGCCTGGATTAACCTTTTCTCCTCATCGGAGTAGTTGGGAATGGTGTATTTCCAGCTCTTGCCACATTTTTTGAGCATCACATGGCTTTCAGGCGAGAAGGCCACATGAACGCCTTTCAGAAAATCTTCAAAATAGACCCAGCCCGATTGGAGAACACGCTGAATGCTCTTTTCTGCTTCGCGAACAGGTCGATCATGTGTCAGGGCTTCCGGAAGTGAGACTGTGAGCAGGCGGTTGAGGGGATGACGATAGAGGTGGAGGGCGCGATGTTCGAGATTCATCGAGAGCCACTCTTGTGCATCTTCGCGCATGTGGAGGTGTCCATCAACGATTTCTGCAAACTGGAGTTGCTTAAGTTTACGGATGAGCTGGTGTACATAGGGAAGAAAAGAGGGGTCTTTTTCCTTCAAACCTTTACATTTTGCGGCAATGATCGGAAGCATGTTTTTTGCGGGCAGATCACCGCTCATCGGAATCGGTTGTTTTTTCGCGTGAGTGAGTAGATAGCTGATATCTTGTACGAAAGAGAAATCCTCCGTTCGCGTACGCACAATATTTTCCGGATCGGAAATAGGGGAGGTTTCGCTCTCCTGCAGAAAGATGAGATATTCACGCCACTCATGGAAGGGAGTGACGACCTCTTCCCACTCATCGCCATTTTTTTCGTAACGCAAACAGCAGGCAAAATGGAACTCTAGAAGGAGAAGGTCCTCCTCAAACTGCTCGTGAGAGAGGCCATACTTTTCGATGATCTCTTGGGCGCGGATCTTATACCCTGGAGCGTGATGAACGTCGCGGACGATTTGCGTCAAGATCTCATTGCCAAAGGTAAGCTCAGAGAGGTAGCGCTGATAGGCGTGGGGCGTGATTAAATATTTTTCTATAAGCGAGTCGAAGATGTTATTAGATGTGCGAGGAATGGAGTACCATGTCGGGAGGATCTGGATGGGGACCTTGCGCAGGAGTCCTTGTAAATATTCAACACCTGGATAAAACTCCTCGTCAAACTTAAGGATCTGCGCTTCAAAATATTTGCGCATCTCCTTATCGACCGAAATAAGATCGTCTTGAATAGTAAGCAGCCCAGTTTTACTGAGTTTTTTCAGAATGGAACGGACCTCAGATTCCTTAAGCGAGACGTTACTGGCCAGCTTTTTGAGGGAGATGCTTAGAGGGCTGTAAAGAATTTCCTCGAGGACGGCAAGGTCCTTCGAAGAGAATTTTGCCATGAGCAAGCGATTCTCGATATCATGTCGATAATCGTAGTCTGAAAGACTAATCTTATGTTTTTTAAGGGCAATTGTATCTTGCATAGATCGTTTAATGACCATACCAAAAGAAACAGAGAATGCAAAGTACAAAGTTCAAAACTAAAGAATAAAAAGAGGAATCGAGTCCTGGCGTGTGCCAGTTCTTGCTCTCTTCTGTCGCAATTATTTCTTCAGGGTGATAAAGTTTTTTCCGCTATAGAAACAAAACCGGTTTTAATTTTCGGATAGGTTCATGGAAAAACAGCGATATGACCACGCGCGAATCGAAGCGAAGTGGCAAAAATTTTGGGAAGACCAGGATATCTTTAGGGTTGAGGTCGACCACTCAAAGCCAAAGTATTACGTGTTAGATATGTTTCCATACCCATCCGGTGCTGGACTCCATGTTGGGCATGTGACGGGGTATACGGCAACAGACATTATCGCCAGATACAAGCGACAGAAGGGATTCAATGTTCTCCATCCGATGGGTTGGGATAGCTTTGGTCTTCCAGCAGAACAATATGCAATCAAAACAGGCACGCACCCCTCAATTACCACCGAACGGAACATCAATACCTATCGCAGACAGCTGAAATCTCTCGGTTTTAGTTACGACTGGAGCCGTGAAGTAGCAACGAGCGATCCTCGCTACTACAAATGGACACAGTGGATCTTTACGAAATTATATGAGAAGGGACTTGCTTACGAGGCAGAGATTCAAGTCAATTTTTGTCCTGCGTTAGGTACCGTTCTTGCGAACGAAGAGGTGGAAAATGGCCGCTCGAAAGAGGGAGGATATCCCGTTGAGCGTCGACCTCTCCGCCAGTGGATTTTAAAGATTACTGCTTATGCAGACCGTCTTCTCCAGGATTTGAATCTGCTCGATTGGCCTGATCATCTAAAAAGATTGCAGAGCAATTGGATTGGGCGGAGCGAAGGCGCACGCGTGGAATTCGAAGAGAGGGAGCATAGAATTTCGATTCCTGTGTACACAACCTCTTCCCATACGCTTTTTGGAGCGACCTTCTTAGTTCTTGCACCGGAGCACCCAGCGATCTCTAGGATCGTAACAAAAGAGTGTAGAGACGCTGTTGCGGCCTACCAGCACGCAACGCTCAGCAAAAGTGATTTGCAAAGAACAGAACTCGAAAAAGACAAAACGGGAGTCTGGACCGGGGCCTACGTGCAGAATCCCGCGAACGAAAAGTGGATTCCCGTTTGGATCGCCGACTACGTCTTGATGAATTATGGAACGGGAGCTGTGATGGGAGTTCCTGCGCATGATGAGCGAGATTTTGCATTCGCAAAAAAATATGATTTGCCGATACAGCCAGTCATCAACCCGCAGTTTACCGACGAGGAAGGCCCTCTTTTGGAAGGTCTTTCTCCAGAAGATTTTCGCGTTGAAGTTTTGGCAGGCACTCGCTGCTGGCAGGGTAGTGGAGTGATGATCCAGAGCAGTCATGGAGATCTCTCTCTAGAAGGACTGGATGTTGCAGCGGCAAAAAAACGTATGATCTCGTGGCTTGCCTCTCACAAAAAGGGAGAAGCCGCGGTAAGTTACAAGCTTCGCGACTGGCTTTTTTCACGGCAGAGATACTGGGGAGAACCGATTCCGATTCTCCATTTCGCCGATGGAACAAAGCGTGCGCTGGGTCTCGACGAACTTCCGCTCACACCACCATCGCTTACGAACTACAAACCGCTAGAAACCGGCGAGAGTCCACTTGCACAGGCGCGCGACTGGGTTGAAATTGTTGATTCTAAAACGGGAAAAAAGGCTCTACGCGAAACCAATACAATGCCTCAGTGGGCAGGCTCTTGCTGGTACTATCTCCGCTTTTGCGATCCAGAAAATGATCAGCACGCGTGGGATCCGGAGATTGAAAAGTATTGGATGCCAGTCGATTTGTATGTCGGTGGTGTGGAGCATGCCGTTTTGCACCTTCTTTACGCGCGCTTCTGGCATAAGGTTCTTTTTGATTGCGGACTCGTCAGCACTCCCGAGCCATTTCAGACGTTGCGTAACCAAGGTCTTGTCACGGCACTCTCATTTAGGTTGCCAGGAGGTGTTTACCTTTCTCCAGAAGAGGTACGCGAGGAGAAGGGCAAGTATATCCAGATCGGCACAAACCAGGAGCTGGAAGTGCAGATGGAGAAGATGTCCAAGTCCAAGTTAAACGGTGTTACGCCCGATGAGATGATCGAAGAGTATGGCGCAGATTCGCTCCGTCTCTACGAAATGTTTATGGGTCCTTTCGATAAGGAAAAACTCTGGAACACAGATGCGGTCAACGGGTGCAAACGCTTTCTCAACCGCTACTATGATCTCATTGTTTCAGAAAAGGTTAGTGAAGAGGAGACTAAAGAAGCGCTGAAATTAGGTCACCGCCTGGTGCATGTTGTGGAAAAGGATATCGAGGGATTGCAGTTCAATACTGCCATTGCCAAGATGATGGAATTTATCAACAACTTCTCATCGCTTCCTACTTATCCTAAAAGCGTTCTCAGGATGCTTACGCAAGTGCTCTACCCATTTGCTCCGCATGTGGCTGAGGAAGCATGGCAGCATTTAGGCGAAGAGGAGAGCTTAACCTATCTGCCCTTCCCTAAAGTCAATCCAACCTATCTCGTTGATGACACAGCGACCTATGTGATCCAGGTGAACGGAAAGTTGCGAGGTAGATGGGAACTGCCCAAGGATAAATCTCAAGAAGAGCTCCTCAAGTTTATTCAAGAGCAGCCTGAGATCGCAAAACACCTCACCGGTAAAATCGAAAAGGTTGTTTTCGTTCCCAACAAGCTGATGAATCTCGTGATCTCCAATGAAGTTGCTAGATGATGGTATAATTTTACCACCGAGCACACCGAGGTCACCGAGAAGGGGATAGAAATATTTCCGCGCGAAGCGCCTCTGTGTTCTCGGTGCTCTCGGTGGTTAAAACAATTTATCAAATAGAGTTATCTTTAATGCTCCTAAGTTTGATTTACGACATCTTTCTTCTGCTGATCGGGATCGTTGCTCTGCCACGCCTTGTATGGCAGAGGATCCGCCACGGCAAGTACAAAAATAGTCTCCGAGAGCGGTTGGGCCTAAAACTTCCTCCAAAGAGCGTAGGCAGGCCTGTGATCTGGATCCATGCCGTTTCGGTAGGGGAGACGCGCGCGGTTTCTGCCTTGTATCGCGAGCTCCGCAAAAATTTTCCCAATGCGTCCTTTGTGGTTTCATCCGTTACAGAAACAGGGCATGCGGAAGCGAGGCGCGCACTTCCCGATGCGGTGAGCTACTTTTTTTTACCGCTTGATTTCTCCTGGCTGATGAAAAAGTTTGTCAAGCGCATACAACCAGATCTCCTCATCCTTGTTGAAGGAGAGTTCTGGTACCATCTTTTAAAGAGTGTTAAAGAAGAAGGAGGAAAAGTCCTTCTCGTCAATGGCAAGCTCTCAGAGAGATCTTATGCACGATTTCGGTGGATGCGTCCTTTTGCAGAAAAACTATTTTCGCTCATCGATGGATTTTGTCTACAGGGCGCACGCTTTGAAAAGAGATTTGAGAGTCTCGCTGTTCCTAAGGAGAAGATCCATGTGACGGGTAATCTCAAACTAGACGTGACACCTCCTTTTCTCAGCCACGAAGAAAAGAGCAGGTGGAAGAGCGAGCTCGGTATTCACATAAAAGATCGCGTCATCGTTTTCGGCTCCACTCACGCTCCTGAAGAAGCCCAACTTCTGTCAGCACTCGATCTCGTTTGGAAACAACTTCCCTCACTCAAAGTTATTATTGTTCCTAGACATCCCGAGCGCTTTAGTAAAGTTGCCGCTGAACTCAAAACAGCAGGTCGCGCCCTCCTTCTCTACTCCGAACGCGAAAAAAAGAGGGGAGACGAACGAATCATTCTCATTGACACCATGGGACTTCTCCTGCGCTGCTATCAGATTGCCGAAGTTGCCATTGTCGGAGGAAGCTTTGTTTCACACGTTGGCGGCCATAATATTTTCGAGCCCGTGCAAGCTGGCGTTCCAGTTCTTTTTGGGCCGCATATGCACACCCAACAAGATCTTGTAGAACTCGTTTTGGGCAATGAGTGTGGTGAGCAGGTCTCGCTCGAATCTCTTCCCAATACCCTTCTCAATCTTCTCGCGGATTCTTCAAGGTGGCAGAAGATCCATCAAAATTGTTTTAAAACCTCCCAAGATACGCGTGGTTCTACCGAAAGAACTCTGAAGATCATCTCATCCGTTTCTTTATAATATTAATTAAATATTATTTAATTTTTTATTATATTCTTATTCTTTCTGTTTTCGTTTAATATTTACGTGCATGATTAATTTAGATCTAAATACAAGAATAGATCCGTTGTTGCATGACGCCGGATCTATTGAAAATGAAACAGCCGCAAGGGTGGCTAAGATCGCCTTTCCCTTCTTATGCCTAAATGGAACAACTGGCATGGTTGCTTCGCTTGGAATGGGCGGTGTTCAATCTTGGACAATTGTGCAAGATATTAGAGCCCATTATGAGGAGGATGGGTGGCTCGCATTTGGAGGTAAATCTTTCCACCTGATTATTGTGGGGACTTCCACCGCGCTTAGCATCCTCTTGCCGTTTGGCCAGTTTGCAGTCTCAAATGTCTATCAACTAGGCATCAATCTTTATACGCTTCTCATCCACGTTTGGAATCGAGAGGGAGTAGAAGCGGCTAAGGTGGTGTGTCAGACACTGCACCAGCTGATCTATATCGCTTCCGTCTGTCTTGCAACTCCTGAGTGGATCGCACTTTCGCTCGTGATTCAAACGCTGGTCGAAGTAGGCCAAGCTTATCGCCAGTGCAGCGAAGAGGGTCGTGCTCACCTTCCTGAGATTATTGCGAGCGTTCTTCTGGCCTCAATTCGCGCGTACTCTGCTTGCCCTTATCTAAAAACGCTTCACCGCAACTACTTTGGAAAACAGCTCTCTCAGGCAGATTGGTCTCTGCTGTATGGAGAGATGTGTAAAGCGCGGAATAAAAATCCACCCTCAGCCCTTGTCGATATGGAGTCGCTTCTCATAGAAAAAGGGATTTCGAGTCATATCAAGGGGATCAACTTCAAAACGACAGCCGATCTAAGCCGAGTAAAGCTTAGCAACATGTACTTCCAAAAGTGCGATTTTAATGAAGTCAACTTTGAGCGCGCACATTTCCACAAGATTGTAGCTGACTCGTGTCTGTTTAAGCGCACCAGCTGGATTAACAGCTTCGTGACAAACAGCTGCTTCAACGGATGCAATTTCAGTTTTGCATGTATCGTTAACGCCCAATTTAAAGATGTCACCATCTTGAACTCCGACTTGCGCTATTCTTATTTTAACGACTCCGTTCTCGATGGCATTTCACTGCACAAGTGCAAAATGCAAGAGACAAGTTTTCTGATGGCGATAGTAAGAGATGGCCTCATCAGCGACTCGGATTTAACGGATTGTCTGTTGTTTAATGGCGGAGAGAAATTTGCACTTAAGAACTGCACACCAAACAGCATCACCAAACCTGTTGTGGGAATCTCCTGGAATTTCAGACAGCCAGGCCTCTTTACGCCAATGATCGATACAGCTTTAAGGCAACACGGTGCAATCCCTCTTCGCTTCGAGTGCATGCCGGACGATCTGGATCCAGAGCTTTTAGACAGTGAGGTAGAACGATTAATTGCCCAGGTGCAGCAAGCCAAGCCGAAGAACATGTTGAGTGTTCCTGATGAGATCTTGAAGCGAGCTAAAGAGGGGTCGCAGCTTGCTAAAGTTAAAGCGCGTGCAACTCGATACCTTCAGCATTGCGACGGCCTTGCCCTTCCAGGGGGTCACGATATAGAACCGGAGTTTTATCAAGCCAAAAGAGAGGAGTTCACCTTCACAAATGCTGACATGCGTCGGAGTATGATCGAATTTGCTCTTGTGTCTGAGGCTCATCAAAACAGAACTCCCACGATGGGAACATGCCGCGGATCACAGTTGATCAACGTCTACTTTGGGGGCACTCTAAAGCAGCACGTTCCAGGTCAATCTGGCCTTCAGCCGATGGAATTCACCGACTCTTCGCGCAAAGAGTGGATCCGCACTCTTGTAGGCGACGACTTCCATGGCTATTCTGCACATCATCAGGCCTCTGATCAGATGGGAAGGGATTTAGAGGTTGTGATGAAAGCTGGCAATATAAACAAATTTTTTGTCAGCCGTGACGAGAACTTTATTGGGAGTCAGATTCATCCCGAGATCCATCCCTCTCTCGAGCGTGAGAGACAAATGGTAGAAAATTTAATGCGTAAGGGCGAAGTCACCCCCACTGAACAAACAAGAGAGATGTTTGCCTTCTATGATAGAACCATCCAAGGTAATAAAAATATCTATAAATTCTTTATGGAAAAGGCTCGAAAAAAATCTGGAAAAAATGTTATTATTTAAGCCTATTAAATGTTTTTTACACCTTAAAAGGAGCATATTATGGCAGGGATCGCTGTTGGAGGTTTAATAGGCGCGGGGACAAGATTTGCCATCTCCCACTACAACCAACTTTCTACCCCAGTGGGTGTTACTTACAACCTCATCGATATGGCTGTAAGCGCAATCGCTTTTAAAATCCTTGAAAATGACCCTTGTATGGCTCTTGTTACTTCACGCGTGATTGCTGTTGTGGTTGCTGTTTTAGCCACAACATTTCTGTGTGGTCCGATCGATCTCCCCTTGGCTATAGCACTCAACCTCTCCTCTTGTGCTGTGAGCGTGATTATGGGTATGGCCTTTGGCGACCGAAGAGATGGCTTGATGCCTGTCTAGGCAGATTGAGCAGCGTGAATCTTTAAAATTCCACTGCTTGAGGTTAATCACCGCCTTTGTTAATGTTCTCCTTCATCTTATCGCGGGGTGGAGCAGTGGTTAGCTCGTTGGGCTCATAACCCAAAGGCCGGAGGTTCGAATCCTTCCCCCGCTATTTTTAAATCAGAAGTCAGAATGCAGAACGCAAAACTGAAGAAGATTAAAAAAGATTTCGATCTACCCCTTCTTCACTTTTGCTCTTCCTCTCACGGCGGTATAGCTCAGTTGGTTAGAGCAGCGGAATCATAATCCGTTTGTCGTTGGTTCGAATCCGACTACCGCTACTTTTAAAATCAATCAGAAATCTACTACTTCTTTTTCTCAGGGCTCCGATCAAGACCTTTCACCTTGAGCGTAGGATTTTTGTCTTGGATCTGCGCTGTTAATTGGGAGGGATTCGTACGGCTGTCTTGGCTACTGGAATACAGATTGATGCTTTTGAGCTTATGGCATTTCTCTGCAATTTGCAAAAGGTCAGCATCCCGATAAGAGGAGTGAGAGAGATCAAGCGATTCGAGCTTTTGCCCATGTTCACCGAGCATCTTGAGCGAGCCTAAGGCGAGCTCTTTGGAGTGCGGTGCTGCGCACCGCCTTGGATTTATTCAAGTAAGGCGGCGCGGAGCGCCGCATTCCATGGAGCGCTTCGCGCTCAAAGAGCAGATATGCCTGCATTTAAGTGAGGAGGAGGGATAGCGCGATAGACCACATGATGCAGCCGATGACAAAGTCTATGATCTTCCACGCGCGGGGATTTCTAAGAAGAGGAGCTAAGAGGCGTGCTCCGTAGCAGAGTGTAAAGAACCAGGCTGTCGAGGCGAGAATTGCGCCTGCTGCAAATAGCGCTCTTGAAGCTTTTTCAAATTGAGCTCCGATCGTGCCCAGCAGTATTAGGGTGTCCAAATAGACATGTGGGTTTAAAAATGTAAGGGCTGTCAAGGTCAGGAGCACTTTTTTTAGGTTCTGGTTTACGGGTTCATCTTGTGTGCGAAGGCTTTCTGAATGGAGTGCGGCGCGAAAAGCACGGAGACCGTACCAGAAAAGAAAAGAAGCGCCTCCCCACTTTGCAACGAGTAGCAAGGTGCGGTTGCTTGTGAGAATCACTCCAAGTCCGCTAACGCCGAGGACGATAAGAAGAGAGTCTGCAATTGCACAAAAAAGCGCAACGATGAAGACGTGATTTTTCTTGAGGCCTTGCTTAAGCACGAAAGCGTTCTGTGCCCCGATTGCGATAATCAAGCCGGCCCCTGTGAAGAATCCCTTCAGAAATGGAAGATAAGAGGTTTTCATCTCCTATTTCTTTTTGCGGAATTCACCCTCGTCGTAGCGAGTGACGATACGCTTGATGATGTCGGTTGTGGAGACGCCGGGGGTGTAGGGGACGGTGCGGAAGATGCCGAGCTTTAGAGAGACGCCATACTGATCATTGAGCAGATCTTTGTTAAAATCGTCGCCATGGACGACGTAATCGATCTGATATTTGCGGATCATCGCTTCGGTTAAACGGAGTGGTGGAGCTACGATGACCTCGTCGACATATTTGCATGCAGAGATGACACGCACGCGTTCGTCTAAAGTTAAGATCGGTGTTCTTTTGTACTCTTCAACAACATCATCCGCGAGCACGCCAACGATTAGGTAGTCGCCATAGGTTCTTGCTTTTTTGAAGAATTCAACGTGGCCTGAGTGGAAGAGATCTCCAACAATATCAACATAAACACGCTTCTGCTTTTTTTGAGAAACCTCTTCAGCGAACAAACTAGAGCAGAGAAGAACGCAGAAAAAAAGCATGAGATGTTTTTTCATAACGGTAAAACTCCTTTGTGTGTTTTGAGGATGTTACATGATTGCGCGCATTTGACTCAAAAAAACTCATCTCCTATCTTCGTATGTTTGTTTTCCAACAAAGGGGTGTCGTGTGAAAGGATTTAAATTTCTGATTCTCTCCGCTGTTCTTGCTGTCAGTGTGAATGCGGCTGCTTTTGATGCAAACGCGCCTGGTGTTGCGCTTTCTCCTGCCACAAATGCTCAGGAGTGGAACGCTCAGAAGGAGTTTTTTCAGAAAAATGGATATCTCTGGATTAAAAACTTTTTCTCTCGAGAACAGACGCTTTTGTTGCAGAGCTGGGCGGAGGATATCAATAGTGCTTCCGAGAAAATTTTGTCTCTCATGCAAAGTAGTGGTAAGAGCGCTGAGTATTTTACACAGATGCCTGGAACATTGATTGTCGTTCCCGAATCAAAAAACCCTCTTCTCGCATGTCGTGCGGAAGATATGCTAACTTGCTATCCTGATCTTCACCACTTCATTGCGGGGACAGTGAGCTCCTATATCGGAAGAATGATGAGCGAGCCCTATGTTCTCTTCAAAGATAAGATCAACTTTAAGTGGCCAGGTGGAGGCGCCTTTCTTCCTCACCAGGATTTTCCGGCATATGAGCCATTTGGTCCTCGCGAACATATCACAGCCATGGTGAGTATCGATCCCGCTACGCTCGAAAACGGCTGCTTACATGTTGCAAAAAATTGGCGTGAAACGTTCGCTGGTGATACTGCTTTAAATGCAGCGGAATTAGAAGCCGGTCGTGCAGTTCTTCCCTATGTTACAGGTGGAAGCGCGCATGGTTCGATCGATCCAAAGTATAGCGGAAAAATTAAGTGGCTCGCTTTAGAGACCTCACCTTCGGATCTTGTGCTCATCAACTCGTTTGTTCCACACTATTCCGAGCCGAACAAGAGCAAGAACCCGCGACGTGCGATGTTCCTTACGCACAACCGATTGAGAGAAGGGGATCATCGTTCTGCTTACTACCATGCAAAGCGGTATGACCCATACAATCCAACCTTCCATTTTGCAACGCCGACAAACGCGCGAACTAAGTAGCTCTTTGCATTTTTTTAAATGTGAAAGGCTCCAAGGGAAACCTTGGAGCCTTTTGTCTATTGGAGCAGGGTTATGGCTTTAGCGCTTCTTGCGGCCTTTGATGAGGATGGCTGCGCCTATGATGACCAGGGCGATGCTTCCAACAAGCAGAATTGTTACCTGGGTATCATATTTGCTAGCTTCGCCTTTGAGAACGTTCCCAGCAGCGCTGCCGACTTTGCTATCAGAAAAAGGAGAAGTGATCATCTCAACGCCCTCTTTGGCGCTTGAGATACGCTTCATCCCGTTGACCGCATACAGAAAACCCGCAACCCCCAGGACGAGGAGTGCGATAGCGATTATTTGCTTTTTTTTCATTGATCTCTCCAGTTAATGAGACATAGTCTCGTAATCCTGGATCTACTAGATCAATTAGATTAGTTCAACTAGAAAGCCTTTAGTAGCTTAAAGAGTCCAGGCGGACCTTACCCCTGAAGGCGCGGTATAGGTAGGCCCCATAGAAGAAAGTAAGGGGGAAGCCGCTCAGAGAGACAATGGTTAAAACGAGAAGAGCGGTACGTGTAACAGAGCTATTGAAAAGGGTTAGGGAGTAGGCGGGATCAATTGTTGAGACGGCAAAGTAGGGGAAGGTGCCGACTACAAAAAGGGTGAGTAGGAAAACGATACAGAGGCAGGATGAGATAAAGGCGATCCCATCGTTTCCCTTTCTAATGGAGTGGAGGATCATACCAATCGATGCAACGCTAAGAAGAGCAAAGATAGAAAGCCAGGGATGATCGATGATCGGCTGGACCATATGGTCAGCATAGGTGAAGGTGGTGGCTGTAGTCATCGCCCAAAAAAAGAGGAAGATAACGATGAGGCGTTTAGCCCATTTTCGAACTCTCTCGTGAAAGGCTCCTTCGGTTTTCATCAGAAGAAAGATGCTGCCGTGCATCATGAAGAGGGAGAGAGCAAATAAGGAGACTAAAATCGGATAGGGTTTGAGTAGGTCGATCAGGCTGGCTTCGAGATCTCCTTTTGCATTGATGGGAAGGCCTTGAATGAAATTTCCCAGAGCAAGACCCAAAGTGGAGGCAAGAATAAGAGAGGCTAGCGAAAAGCCGATATCCCATGTCTGACGCCATTTTTTGCTCTTCTCTTTGCTGCGAAACTCGACTGCAGCACCGCGGAGCATAAAGCCGAAAATCAGGAGCATGACAGGTGTGTAAAGTCCTGACATGAGGCAGCCGAATACTTTTGGAAATCCAGCAAAGAGGACGCCACCACCGACTACAATCCAGGTTGTGTTGCCATCCCAAACAGGTCCAATGGCGTTGATCATGATTCTTCGCTCTTCGTCGGTTTTCGCAAAAAGGTGAAGGGAGCCGATCCCCAAATCAAAACCATCAAGCGTTGCATACGCGACGATAGAGCCGATAAAAACGAAGTAGATGATGAGCTGCAGTGTTTCGAGGCTGAACATGCGGTTTACTCCTGAGGTTTAAAGATGTCGCGGTAGGGGAGCTGCTCCTCTTCGGCGTAGGGGCCGTGACGAATTTTCCGATCCAATAGATACAGGAAAAGAAAGAAAAAGAGAAGGTAGACGAAAACGAACATCGTCAGAGAGCCGATCATTTGTCCGAGAGTGACATTTGCTGAAAAGGCATCTTTTGTTTTCAGAAGTTTATAAACAGTCCATGGCTGTCTTCCCATGCATGAGGTGTACCAACCGGCGATGTTGCCGATTTGGGGGAAGATAACGGAGAGGACGAGATAGCGCATGATCCAAGGCTTCAGCTTCCAGCGTTTTTTCCACCACATGTAAACACCAATCATCGCGGCGACAAACATAAGTCCCCACATGATGATCATCAGATGGTACATCTGAAATACAACAGGAACATTAGGCCAATTCTCTTTGGGAAATTGATCGAGTCCTCGGACGGGCGCTTCAAAATCGCGGTTTGCCATAAAGCTTAGGAGGCCTGGCACGCCTAGGCCATAGACCTGTTTGCTAGACGAGTCGACCCATCCAAAGAGATAGGCGGGTGTGTAGGGCTTTGTTTCGTATACCCCTTCAACAGCTGCGAATTTTTCGGGGTTGTATTTTGCAATTTTTCCAGCGATATGATCTCCAGACACCAGTTGCAGAATGGTTGAAGAGGCGGCGACGATGACGCCAATTTTCATTGTATTGCGAGCAAATTCGAGATGCTTATTTTTCATGAGATAAAATGCAGCGACACTCATGATAAGAAAGCCGCCGCTCATCCACGCAGATAGGAGAACGTGTGTGATGTGGCTTAAGTTTGAAGGGTTGAGAAACATCTCCCACCAGTCGGTTACTTGTGCAACGATGACGCCATCGGGTTCCATGGCGAGGCGAAATCCCGCAGGCGTATGCATCCAGGAATTTGCACTTACAATCCAGATCGCGCTGAAGTGGGCACCAAGCGCTACCATGATCGTCGAGAAGAAGTGAACTTTAGAAGAGACACGGTGCCAGCCGAAGAGGAGGATTCCCAAAAAGCCGGCTTCGATCAAGAAAGCAAAAAAGCCCTCTGCGCCAATTACACTTCCAAAGACGTCGCCCACAAAACGGGAGTATCGCGACCAGTTTGTACCGAGGGAAAACTGCAAAGGGATGCCAGTGCCAACGCCAAGGGCAAAGGTGAGTGAAAAGACCTTAAGCCAAAATTTGGTGAGTTTTTCCCACTGAGGATCTTTTGTTTTGAGGTACATTCCCTCCATGAAAATCATCGCAAGGCCAAGACCGATGCTCAGCGGAGGGTAGATGTAGTGAAATGTCAGTGTGAAGGCAAACTGGATTCGCGAAAGTGTTTCTACATCCATATCTTGTGCACCTCAAATTAGAGATCCACGATAACCAAGTAGATTTTTTATGTGAAGGTCGAATGACACGATGAATGATAAATATATAGCACTTAGAGTGGCCTATAGACATGTCGGGGGTTGAGGGGAGCACTTTGTGTCCCCCTCGCACCCCCCAGCTGCCCCTTTGCGCCTCACCTCGCTTTGAAAAATCCTGTGCTCGGAGGCGGGGTGTGCAAAGCACTCCCCCGCCCGCTCCGCTCTCCTGCGCTATGATTTTTCAGCGCGATCTGAGTCGTCGGGCTGCTCGCGCGCTTACTTCCCCAACCTTTCGGGTTGGGTCCCCTTCTTGCGTCGTCTCGCAGTGCTGGATAAAAAATTCAGGAACGGTGTTTAAAAAGCTAACTTGCTACTGCGATATGACACGGTAGGGGCCACGCTCCGTGAGGAGTGGGGGAGGGAGTGCTTGTCGCAGCCAACGGCTTCAAGCTGCAATGAGAAATCGAAGCAGATTGAAGCTCAAGGGGCAAGCAGGGGTCAAAGACACGAAGTGCTTTGTCCCCGACATGTCTATGGAAGCCGTTCAACGATTTGTTAGGATATTTGGTTTTTCTGGTTTGAGGCGAGCTTCAGATATTTGTAGAAAGTGGTGTGAGCGTTGTAGAGCGAGATGACAATTCCTTCGCGGCCGGAAAGAAAGCCTCTCTTGAAGATGTAGCTTTTTAGAAAGGCCCACCAGCTGTGAAACAGAGCAGAGGAGACGCTGGCGCGCTTGTTTTTCCGATCGTGCGCAAACAGTGTCGAGTAGGTTTGCATTTTTGTGAGAAAGTCTTCGATTCGAAGATAGGGGGTGTGCTGCATCGGATGCTTAAGCGTCACTTTTTTCAGATGAGGGAAGAGTATCTTTTCATGCACCTGCGCGTCGCTAAAGCACGCTTTTTCGCGATTGTAGAGTCGTACGACAAAATCGGGATCCCAGCCGCTACAGCCGCGAATGCGCTTCTTGTTAAAATAATTGTGCCGCCTGATCTCATAGACGCAAGAGGGCTCTAGAGAAAGTGAGAGGATTTCTTGCGCAAGGTTATCTGATAACACCTCATCGCTATCAAGGGAGAGGATCCATTGGTGTTTGGCAAGTGAAGAGGCCAGGTTGTGCGTGGGCCCGAATCCAATGAATGGACCCTGATGGACGCTAACATTTGGAAAAGCCTGTGCAATTTCGAGCGTTTCATCAGTAGAACCAGTATCGTAGATAACGACTTCGGGAAAAGCAGAAACGGAAGTTAAAGTTTTTTTTAACTGCTCTGCAGAGTTCTTGGTCAAAATGGTGACGCTGATCATGGATTTCATGATACCAGATCCTAAAAAAATAGACATGGGGTATAGTTGTTTGCATGAAAAACTTCACACCATTTCCTAAGGCGTACACTTTCGATGATGTCGCCCTCGTCCCTCAATTCAACAACGTTCCCTCGCGGACTGAGCCGGTTTTAGAGAGCTGGCTGACGAGAAACCGGAAGGTCCATATTCCGCTTCTCTGCGCCAATATGGATACCGCGATCAGCGAGGAACTTGCCGATATTCTCATCAAAGAGGGGAGTGTGCCGATTTTTCACCGTTTTACCCCGCACGAGATGCAGCTGAAATGGGTAAAGAAATATGGGGAAAATACATTTATTTCTTGTGGAATTCAGAAAATTGATGAGACGCGGGCTCTTCTCGATGCGGGAGCTTGTGGTGTTTGTATCGATGTGGCGCATGGTCATTCAGATCGGATGTTTCACTTTATTCAAGAGCTGAAGCGCACGCACCCCGATAAAGAAATTATTGCAGGGAATGTCTGCACGGCAATGGCCTATCATGACCTCGTCAATGCTGGAGCGGATGCTGTGAAAGTGGGTGTTGGCCCTGGTGCTGCTTGCACAACGCGCATGGTAACGGGGTTTGGGGTGCCGCAATTTAGCGCGATTTATGATTGCGCCCAGATCGCGGAGAAGCTCCGCGTTCCTCTGATTGCCGATGGGGGCATTCGCACGAGTCGTGATGTGGTGCTTGCGCTCGCTGCTGGTGCAAGTACGGTGATGATCGGAAAACTTTTTGCGCTTACAAAAGAGAGTGCGGCGCCGAAGAGAAAATCTGACAAGAGTCCAACAGGCGAGGAGGCCAAATTTCGTGGGCAAGCCAGCGAAGATTTTCAGAACGACTACTATGGCGGCTTGAAAGATAAAACTGTTGCAGAAGGGATCGATTTTTGGGCGCCAGTTAGCGGACCTGCTACTCAACTCCTCCGCGACCTTCTTGGCGGACTGCGCAGTGGGTTGACCTACGGCGGGGCCCGCAATATCAAAGAGCTGCAACGCAAAGCCGAATTTGTCGAGGTGACTCCCTCTTACATGCATGAGAGTCGCCCACGACCTGAAACTCGCCATTTCACATGAGAAAGATGCGCTACCAGATAGTTGTTGGATAGAATTTCATTTCACCACAGAGACACAGAGAAAGATGAGGTTGCACAGAGGTAAGAGGAAGCTTCTTCTTTTTTGCGGAGAACAAAAAGAAGAAACTCTCGCCGCGATGCGGCAGGAGCCCTTTTTTTGCTCTCTAGCAAAAAAAGGTTTCTTTTCTCTGTGCAACCTCATCTTTCTCTGTGTCTCTGTGGTGGATCTTAGTTCAACTTTTGGAGGTTTTTTACATGAGAAAGATTTACGACGCAGTTCATGGGTTCATTCGGTTCAACGAGCTTGAAAGAGAGCTGATCGACTCGGCGCCGTTTCAGAGGCTTCACTATCTTCACCAGTTGGGGATTGCCTATCTCGTTTATCCGGGAGCGACTCATACTCGTTTTGAACACTCACTGGGGGTAATGGAGCTTGCGACGCGCATTTTCGATCGCATCACATCTAAGAGCTCGTATGCCGCAAAAGAGGAGCTCGCATACTGGAGGCAGATCATTCGCCTTGCAGCCCTCTCTCATGATCTCGGACATCTCCCTTTTTCACACGTTGCGGAAAAAATTCTGCTAGGAAAACAGGGACATGAAAAGTGGACGCTGGAGATTTTGCAGAGCGGAGTTTTTGATGCTGTATTTGAGAAACTTCAAGCCGCTTTTCCGCAGAAAGAGGTTGCCATTGATGTGATAAAAATGGCGATCGGAGAGGAGAAGCTGTCGACATTAACTGACTACCCTTGGGAATTTACTCCCTGGGAACGCGTCATGTGCCAGATCATCACAGGGGATTTTTTTGGGGCCGATCGAATCGATTATCTTTTACGTGATGCACAGTGCACTGGGGTCTCCTATGGTCTCTTTGACTACCACCAGATGATCGAGATGCTCTGCATCCTTCCGGTGGAAGGAGAGAACACGTTGGAGCTTGGCATTGAAGAGAATGGGATCGAGTCGTGTGAGGCGCTTCTTCTTGCACGACACTTCATGTACAAGCGGGTTTATCAATACTCCTCGGTCAAGGCCTACTCCTTCCATCTTGCGCGTTTTATGGAAGCTCTTGCACTTTCTAAAAAAATTGAGTTGGGCACGCTCGATGCATTTTTAGCACTGACAGAAAATGAGATTCTCACAGAGCTTCGACGTGCAGAGCGCGATCCAGATGCTCCTGGCCATCGCGACGCGCTTGCGCTGAGCGATCGCAAAAAGAGATTCAAGGCGTTAGAGCTCACCGACCAAGTAAATGAGGGAACTTTGTGGGCATTGAAAAAAGAGCTCGAAATCCCCGATGAAGCGATTGCCTGGGAGGTCTCTCACGACAAGAAAAGACCCTTTGGCCTCTCTTTTTCTGTCCTTACTTCCCGCAAAAAAATTCTTCCAGCTTCACGCTGTTCTGATATCCTAATCCACTTAGGGTCAGCTGGTTGGGCTTATGTTGATCCGCTCATTGAAGAGAAGGTGAGGCAGAGCATTTAATACCAATTTTATGTATAATGCTCAGCCATGCTGAAACGTATTAAAGAAGAATTTAAAGGGTTTTCACGCAAAGAGGGTCTTTTTGTCTTCTGCGCCATGCTGTGCGGATTTCTGGTCTGCTCGGAGTATGCGATCATCCGTCCTGTTGCAAATTCTCTCTTCATTACGCGCTACACCTCCGACTTTTTGCCTTACGCGTGGCTTGTCATGGTGCCGCTCAATTTTCTTGTCGTATTTCTTTACAACCGCTTCCTTCCTAGGCTGGGTTGTCTCAGGATGTTTGTCCTAATCGCCTCGATCATCGCAGGTGGAAATTTTCTTTCTGGATTTTTTTTGAAGCAGCTTGGGTTTCTTCCTTTCATTTTTTATGTCTGGAAAGAGATCTATATCATGCTGATGCTTCAACAGATCTGGTCTGTAATTCATGCGACTATTGATATCAAAAGGGCAAAATATCTTTACGGGTTTCTCTTTGGCATTGGCGGGCTAGGGGGGATGTTCGGGAGCATGATCCCGGGATTTATGGCGGTTAAATTGGGTTCTGAAAATCTTCTTTTTTTATCTCTACCGATCTACGCCCTCCTTCTCATCGCTTACCGCTTCCTTCTACGCTATAGCTCGATGCACGGACAGACGGGGCTCTTTGCTGAGAGCCGCGATGCTTTTCTGGTTTTAAAAAGTATCAAAACGACTCCTATTCTTCTTTTTATTCTTCTCATTGTCGTTTTCATGCAGATGTCTTCGACTGTGATCGATTATCAGTTCAACAAGCTTCTCGAGGTGAGCGTTGGAGATAAAGATCTGCGGACAGAATTTACAGGTCGAATTCTCGGGCTCATCAACTTTTGCACGACGATTTTGCAGTTTGTCGGCTCTTTTGTGCTCCTCCAATTTCTAGGGCTTAAGCGGAGTCATTTTGCGATTCCCGCTATGCTTACAATGAACGCCCTAGCTTTTATGGTGGCGCCTCTTTTCGGAGTTATCTCTTTTTCTTTCGTCACGATCAAGTCTTTTGACTTCTCTCTTTTTGGCATCATTAAGGAGATGCTGTACATTCCTCTTAAACCCGATGAAAAATTTCGCACGAAAGCGTTCATCGATGTCTTTGCCTATCGTTCTGCGAAGGCATTTGCTTCTCTCTTAATTCTGTTTTTACAGGTAGCTTCTGGAGTGAGCATTGTTACAACCCTAACCTGGGGCGTACTAGTGCTTTTTCTGCTTTGGGGAGCAACTGTGATTAAGCTCTACAAGACGGAAGCAGTCCGTACGGTGTAAAAGCTGATTACGGTAACGTTCACGAAGGAAAGAGTTTATTAACGGGGGCGGTAAAAAGATGACAACCTGCTTGCTGCGGCTTCACCATATCAATCCTCCCTCGGGGACCAATAGTTTGTACTATTGGCCCCACTCACTCGGACTGCTGCGCTTTGATCTAGCTTTGCCTCGCTTGCGCTTCTTGTCACCTTTTTACCGCCCCTGTTAATAACCACCGAGCACCCCGAGACCACCGAGAGGAATCGGAGAAAATTAGTAATGCTTATTTGTGGGGATTGACAATGCGAGGGCGAGTTAGTAGCTTTGGGGAATGGAAAAGATTCCATTAGCGCTCGATGCGCAGCAGATCTTGAATGATCCGCTTCTTAATAAGGGAAGCGCCTTCACTCTCGAGGAGAGAGATGAGCTTGGTCTTCACGGGCTTTTGCCCTACCATATTTCTACAATCGAGGAACAGGTAATACGCAGATATGACAACTTTCATGCGCGTCATGATCCGCTTTCGCGTTATCTCTTTTTATCGAACCTGCAGAACCGCAATGAGATTCTTTTTTATCGTCTTGTGAGTGAGCATATCGAAGAGATGCTTCCTCTTATTTACACCCCGACAGTAGGAGAGGTATCGCTTCGATATAGCATGCTATTTGGAGAGAGTCGAGGTCTTTATCTCTCCTATCCCATGAGGGAGAAGATTCCCGAGATCTTCAGCCGCCTTCAGAAAAAAGAGGTGGATATTATTGTGGTAACAGATGGCCAGAGGATCTTGGGGCTTGGAGATCTGGGAATTGGAGGCATGGCGATCCCTTTGGGAAAATTGGCTCTCTATACTCTTTTCGGGGGAATTAATCCTGCCAGAACACTTCCGGTGCTACTCGATGTTGGCACGGATAATCCGGAGCTCTTAGGTGATCCTCTCTACCTTGGCTGGCGCCACTCTCGCATCAATGGCAGAGAGTATGATGGGTTTGTCGATCTTTTCATCCAGGAGCTCAAAAAACGTTACCCGAATGTGCTGCTCCAATGGGAGGATTTTGGACGAGATCACGCCAAACCACTTTTGAGCCGTTATCGTGACACGCTATGTTCATTTAATGATGATATCCAGGGAACGGCAGCAACGGTTCTCGCGGCAGCTTTTGCGGCAGTGAGAGCAAAAAAGGAGAATCTCAAAGAACAGAAGATTGCTCTCTTGGGAGCAGGCTCTGCGGGTCTTGGAATTGCTAGGGTGCTTGCCCAAGCGATGCAGGTAGAGGGGCTGAGAGAGGAGGAGGCGCTTAAACGCTTTTACCTTGTCGATATCGATGGGCTTATTCATACACGTCTCAAATCTGCAGGCGATTTACAAAAGAGATTTGCTCAGCCTTTCGAGGAGATCTCTCGTTGGAGCATAAATGATCCCTCCTGTGTCACACTTCTTGATGTTGTAAAAAATGCGCAGCCGTCGATTCTGATCGGTGTCTCCACGCAATCGGGAGCCTTTACCGAGGAGATCGTAAAAGAGCTCTCTCGCTTTAATGAGAGGCCTATTATTTTTCCGCTTTCCAATCCCACTTCGAAAAGCGAAGCCGATCCTAAAGATCTTCTCGAATGGACAAATGGAAAAGCAATCATCGCGACAGGCAGCCCTTTTGCGGCTGTGAATTATAAAGAGAAAACATATCCGATTCCTCAGTGCAACAACGTATATATCTTTCCTGGTGTGGGTTTAGGTACTCTTGTCGCACGTGCGCGCAAAGTTACAGATAAGATGTTTCTTGTGGCTGCAGAGTGCTTGAGTGAACATGCTCCATTGTTACAGGAGAAAGAGGGCTCTCTTTTTCCTTCTTTTTCCATGCTCCGTACGATTTCTCAAAAGATCGCACTCCGTGTCGCCAAGATGGCACAAGAAGAGGGAGTTGCGGAGAAAATCTCAGAGAAGGATCTAGAAGGACGTCTGAAAAAAGAGGTCTGGTCACCAAATTATCCAATTTACACGAGGAGAAGCGGGTGAAAATAAATTTTAAGCAGCTGATGGGGATCGTTGGGCTTGCATTTGGCATTGGATTTATCATCTACGCTGTGTACTCAATGAAAAAAATTGCCAGCATGAAAGAAGAAGCTCATGGAATTGCAAGCTGGTTTGCAGACCATCCTTTTGGGGCATTTTTGGGCGGCGTATTGGAAGAGAAGGCCTCTGCCTATGATCAGACGGTGATTTGGCTTCTGATTGCAGGTGTGGTTCTCTTTATCCTAGGTTTCGGGATCTTCTTTTTCAATCGAAAGAAAAACGATGAACAGTAGGACAACGGATATCTTAGGTTTTAAGGAGAACCTTGAGAGCTGGATCGTAACTCGGCTCTTGAGAAATTTCAGGAACCTGCTCTCGAAAAATCACGCGATTGTTCTCATCTAAGACCAGAACGGCCCTTGCGCAGATGCCAGCAAGTGGACCATCTAGAATTAGCACCCCATAATTTTTTGCAAAATCCTTGGAGCGCATCATCGAAAGCGTTACGACATTTTCGATTTTTTCCTGATCGCATAGGCGCTTTTGCGCAAAGGGTAGATCTGCAGAAATCACGAGAAAAACGACCTCAGGATGCTTCTTTGCAGCATCGTTGAACTTCTTTGTGGAAAGTGAACAAACAGCGGTATCTAAGCTGGGAACGATGGAAAGAAGTTTGCGCTTTCCCTGAAACTCTTTTAGGTTTCTATCTTTTAAATCGCGATCGACGAGTATGAAGTCTGGTGCGGACGCACCCATCTGTGGAAGTTCTCCTGATGTTTGAATTGGATTTCCCTTGAGAGTGATTTTTGCCATTCGATGCCTCTTTTTCGCGTTTTCAAGAGTATACAAAAAAATCTTTTTTGAACCTCTCAAAAATTTTGGATTAAATTTTAAGAACGGGTTAAGATTTGCGGTAAACTTTTTTGGAAAAAATGGAATATCGGGAAGAGGCGAATAAAGTGCGGAGTCTCATCGAAGGTGAGAAACCTGCTTTGACACGAGAGTCGGAAAGCTCCTCACTTCCTCATCAATTTTCTCGAATTCTCAATTTAAAACCCCAAAGACCTCAATTTTCCAGAACAAAGAAAAACCTCTCGTCGGCAAAAGTTTTATGTGTGGATGAGCAGGAAAAAAGCGGTGCGCCACAAAAATGGAACCGTACGGCTCTGCACGCACATCACTGTTGTGTTAGCCAGAGACATCCAGCTTACGTGCACCTCGAACGCCTGCTTGTGAAAGTGCATCCACTTCATCAGCGTATCACGCTTTGGAAAATGCAGAAGTACTTATGCGTGGCTCGTACCCTTGAGGCGTTTGTGAAGGCTGGGCTCGGTGAGAAGCCTCGCAAAGAGCGCCACTTTTCTGCATTCGCCTGCACTCCTTCTCCAGTTGAGAAAGAACAATGGGATGAGTATTTAAATGCGCAGCCCAAGCGGCTTTTTGAGGTAAGAAACCCAACTAAGTAGGTGGTCGCAAGAGAAATTACTTTTTGGCGAAGCCGATGTAACCGGTCAAGAGTGAGCGACTAAATTCGAAGCGGAAATTTTCGGGAACTTTTCTCTGAATGAGCATTTTGAAAAGAGAGAGGGAGAAGATTTTAGGTTTCAGGCCGAGCATTTCTTGAATGTCAAGAGAGGCATTTTTGCAAAACGCGCGCATCTCTTGGGGTTTGATAAAGAGACGATAGATGTGCATTTTTTCTGGTGTGTTTTGCACGGCCCATTCGACTCCTTTGATGATAAGCAGATAGCTTAGGAAATTTCGATTGAAGGTGTGAAAGAAGAAGAGGCCATCCTTTTTTAAAACGCGAGCCGCTTCGAGGATCACAGTTTCGGGGTTCTCAACATGTTCTAAGAGATCTAGAGCGCAAACTACATCGAAACTCTCATTTTCAAATGGGAGTTTTTCTGCGTCGGCATGTAGATATTTTACGGTTTTTGTTGCGTCATACATTTTTGCAACTGTCAGGCTGTTTTCAGATAGATCGATGCCGGTGACATCTAAACCCTGTTTTGCAAGAGGATTGCTTAGAAGGCCAGCGCCGCATCCGACATCGAGCACCTTTGCGTGCGGGTAATGTTTTAAAATGATCTGAGAAATCCAAGGAAGGCGGATCGCATTTTCTGCTCGTAACAGCGCAACGGGATGGTCCATCCGTTCGTACCACTCTTTGCCAAGGGTATCGTAAAACGCATTGTTTATTCGGGTTTCGGTTTCCATATGAAATTCCAATAGATGGCTTGATAAAGGAAAAAGAGGCCGGCAAAGAGTGCCTGAATGCCGAGGAAATAGGGAAAGAGACCTGGCGAGTGCACATAAGAGAGGAGCCAATCAGGCCCATCTCCCACGGCAGCCCACATCAAGCCGCCAGAGACGAGCATGATCGGGTGGTTGATAAAGAGGAGTGCATGAACCCAGTGTTCGAGTGGTGGACAGTGGTGTTTATGTATGAACTCATCTTTTGTCACCATGAGGCATGAAAAGAGGGCAAGACCTGCGTAGATCTTTGCCATGGACGTGGAAAAGGGGATGAAGAGTAGAAAGAGAAGGCAGATAAGCACACTGAGTGTATCGAGCGGATGGCCGATTCGCTCCCATCGGGGAAGCCCCCGTTTGAGATGGAAATGGATCTCATCAAAACCGATTGCAATTGCTTGAACGATGAAAGGGATAAAAAGGATCATATCGAACATCATGTCTCTCCAGTCTTTTCAAATCGAGCGCCACAAATGGTAAGGCCGGGACCAAATGCCAGGCTGAGAATTGGAGTTCCTGGCTTAACATCGGGATCTCTTGCTACTTTCTCCCACACGTGCGGAAGTGTTGCGGAAGACATATTTCCACAAGTACGTAGGATCTCTCGACTATGTCGTACCTGTTCGTCGCTGAGATTTAGGCTTTTTTGCACCTGATCGATAATTTTCGGGCCGCCCGGGTGGATAGCAAAAAGTGCGTTATTCGTAGGGTCTAAGCGCTCGATAAAAGAGCGGAGGGCTCTACTGAGTAGCACGGGCACCTCTTTGGATATGGTCATCCGATGTCCCCAATCTTCTGTATGCCAACTCATATGGGAGCTTGTATCGGGGACGATTTCTTCGTGAAGAGAGAGAATTTTGAAAACGCCTCTTTTTTGTGAGGCAGAGTATTTAATGAATCCATCGGCAAAAAGGCTTTGAACGACAAGCTGTTCGGTTTCATGGAGGGAAGGATTCATATGTAAACTGCAGATCTCTGTATGCACAAGATCGACACGGGCTTTGTTTGTATGCAAAAAGCCTTTTGCAATTTCAAGCGAAGGAATCGCGGCATAGCAGCCCATGTGATACGCGTGGGTAATTGAGCACCTTTTGCCAAAACCACGCTTCGACACAATCTGTTGCGCTCCACTGGGCGAAGCGTAACCTGTGCATGTGATGTGGATGAGATGAGCAGGGAGTTCGTATCCTTGCGGGTAAAACTCTTCAAAAATCGCATTCACCGCTGTTGCAAAAAAATGGGTGCGTTCTTTGAGGCTTTTACCTTTGGAGTTTTCAGAAAAGTTGTAGATCTCTCGCTTTTCGAAGTTCTGTTCAAAGATATCGGGCACATGCGAGCCGCGCATTTCGATCTTCTCTTTTCCAAGCCCAAGTTTTAGCAGCCGGCTGCGAATCTCTGCGTGAAATGTTGGATCGAACGGAGCTCCTTCTTCGCAAGATTTTGCTTGCGCATGAGCATTCGCTACCCATTCGAGAATCTCTTCCTGCGCCGCTTCATATTTTGGGCGGATGATCTGAAAATCTGACAAATAGGCGTGCATGAGCACTCCATTGTAGGGGCTTCGGCTTGCTTAAGTCAAATCCAAGCGGACTTATCCGCCGTGAGTCTCTCCACAGAACGTCCAATTTGTAGAAAAGGCGCCAGATACGTTTTTTAATTCCTGTTCGCTCATCTCACCCTTTGGCTTTTGAGGGAGAACAAGATGAATGATTTTATCGGACTGTGCATGGATCTCAACTTTCTGTCCTGCTGGAAGATCGATTCCCATCTCTTTCAAGGCCTGTGCTGGATTTTTTAGGAGCTTCTCTTTGAAGCGCTCATCAGCCCACGCCTTAGCGATAACTTTCGCCCACTTTTTTGCTAACTCATCTTTGTTCACTAGGTTTCTCCTTTTTGTTTGTTATTGTTCTCTACTGCCTAACATAAACTCACCGACACTTGTCTCTTCAAGGTAGCTGGTTCCAATCGCCTCTGAAAAGAGATCGGAATCTCCGCCGCCAATAGCGCAGGGTGCGAGATCCATTGCTGTGGCAACGAGGTACATGGTTTGTAATAGCACGCCGGTGGTTTTCAATGTTGCGGCGTAAGCCATTGAACGGTATTTCCAAGACATGCGCTGGAATCGAGAGGTGATGATGAAGAAGACCTGCGGAAAATCCTTTTTGCCACTTGAATGCATCGAGTCGCGTAAAAGCGCATCAATATTCTTCTGTTCCGCCTCAAGCTGATAGAGGGTGTGTTCACGCGGATGGTAGTGGTAGATTCCCTTTTCAAGGCCTTGGCATTTATAAATTACGAGATAGAGCTCGAGCTCGTAAACTGCGCCTCCTCCTGGGTATGGCCGGCGACTGAGTTCTGCGCCATGTGTCTCTCCCTTCGGGTAGATAAGGTGCTCTTTCATCCGTGCTGTTCGAAAGAGAAATTCACCGAGCTGTTTGAGTGTGAGGGGATTGTTGCCGTGTTCGCGCTTTGATCTCCGCTCTTCGATCACATGAGTAAAAGAACGATCTTCGCGCTTTAACTTTTCAATATCCGGCTTGAAAAGTGGAGTGCGCCGTTTCGACATCGGCGGTTTGCAGGCTGGAAGAGGAGAGATCTCTTTGGTAAAAGGGAAGAGTCCTCCATACGGATTGTTGTGACGACCTAGGCGTGTGCGTGTATGGAAGAGTAGGTCGTGAAACTCCCACTGAAGAGCGAGCGGATCTTTCTCTTCTGATTTAGCGGGCACAAGAATTTTAGCTTCAAGAAGCAGTGTGCACAATTTTTCGACCAGGGATCGAGGAATAGGAGAGCGGATCTCTTTAAGAGATTTTGGATTTGTAAGCTGGTGCAAGACTGCGAGAATCTCTTGTGAATGGATCTCACATTCAACAGGAGCAAGAGGAGTTTCTAGAATAAGATTTTTTGCTGATGGGCGAAGAAAAGCAAACTTTGAGAGTTGGATTTTTTGTGTTGGTGCAAGAGATCTCTCTTCGATTTGCAGGCGAGAAGAAAGAGGATGGAGTGTTAGAAGAGGCTTGTTTTTGTGCAGAAGAGCATAGGAGAGGAGATTGTTTCGTTTGAGTAGATTTAGAAAGTAGTAAAATGAGGTGAGGTCGCCCTGCTTCAAAGCGAGATCGGACAGTGCTTGCTCTTCGGATCCCTCTTGTTGCAGCTTTTTAAGACAAGTGAGAATCATGCGGGATGGGTCTTTTAAAACAAGTTCTCGACCCCCATGGCGAATTGTAGAAGAAAGTGAAAGCGTTCCTTTTTTACTGGTATCGACTTTGGTGTGTGGGTTAATTTTTAGTGTGAGCATGAACCTATCCAGATATTAGGAATTGTTGGATTTTCGATGATTTTTGAGAAAATTTCTCGTAGCCCTTTTCGGACAATGTAAAACCTACATGTCCGAAAAGGGCCGCGAGGAATCTGCCAAAAAGCGCGGAAAGAGAACATTCTGAATATCGGGATAGGTTCATTATAAAAACATGGGAAAGGGGTTTAACTCCTCTTCTTTACGCGGCTTTTTTAAGCTGCCCATCGCGACAGGAACGTCATAAAGCCTGCCAGGCGCAAAACGCGGCCAAAAGTGGCGAAGACCTGGAACTACGACTTTCACAACTTTTAGATCGATATCCGGACGTGTTTGATCGAGAACGAGAAGTTCCATCCCCTTTTCTTCGACGATTTTCTGACAGAAATGGATGTCCTCTAGGAGGTCATTCGTATCATTCTGAGGGTAGTCTTTGGCCGAACGGCTCTTTTCTCCCCGCAGATGCGGTTGATTTTGAACTGTTGCCGTTTTGAACCATTCGCACATGATTTTTTTATCGCCGTCGTCGAGCTCATCCTCCTTATCCCAAAAACGGTCCATGCTCAAAAACTGATTCATTTCGGTGAGAGCGCGGATCATAGCAATTTGCGGGTTGAGATGTGCTCCGAACCCCATATAGATCTCCTCACTTTTGCCGCTCATATTTCGCGATAGCGCAACAAAAACGGGAATGTTGAGATCGGTTGTGAGATCGAGGACCCATACTTCGCGGTTCATCTCCTTGTATTCGGCAAGAAGTTGCGGGAGATAGGGATCGTTAAAACTATGAATATCCACACTCGGCCTTTTTAGCCGGTTGTACCACCAGATTGCAACGGCGTCACGTTCGACGAGTTCAAAAAAACCTTGAAGAATCGCTTCTTCGAGACAATTCCCTGCTGCATTTCCATTTGAGTCTGCATGACAGATCGCTCTCTTTTTTGGATGCGGATACCCGTAGTAACAAAAAGTTGTTGGAAGGTACTTGAAGCGCCTTTCAGTGAGTGACCAGATAGGTGTCCAGTCGATCTTCTCATCTTCTGAGAAGGGATATGGAGTCTCATGCAGACACATGGAACTTTTATTATACTTTTCACGCTCGGCATACTGCTTTTTGCTATATTGGAGGCACTCTCTGAGATCGATCGCCCCACGCTCTTTCATGGTTGAGTAGGATCCCTGCACGCGACGTTCATCTCCCTGAAAGAGGCCACAGTAGCGCTCAATGGCTTCGCTGAGTGCACTGGCTTTTGCTTGTGTGTCTGTGCGGCCTTTGCCGCCACTACAGCTACGAAAACTTTTTCTGTAGATACCGCGAAAAGAGTTTGAGAGTGCAAAGTTGTGTCCTGCAACATAGAGGTAAAGAGAGCTTCCTTTTTTCTGTTCGTAGGCTTCCAAGAATTTTACCACTCCGAGAATGGGGCTCACCTGATGCGCATGTTTTTTAAGCGTTGCTTCGGGTGCTATGCAGCGCCAGCCATTGTCATTATAGATTCCTTTCAGTCGGGATTGAAGCATGGGAGGGGGAGGGAGTGACTTAATTCTTGTTTTTTCTCCGCAGAGAGCACATTGGGGGAGTTTTACAAGTTGATGTTCCACTAGCTGTGATCTCGGAAGATCAAAAGAGAGAATTTTTCCTTTGAGAGGGGAGTTTTCAGGTTGGACCAGGCATTTGAAGACTTCTGTTGCAATCCAGTTTGTCGATAGTGCTTTTGTGGAGGCAAGCCCTCCAATAGAAATGGGCAGGTGGGATACCCTCTCCTTCATCCGTTGGACATAAGACTCTTCGATCCGATTTCTTCTTAACCTAGAGGTTAAGCAGTGGCCACACCCGGTCTCGTTTGGAATGAAGAGGGGGCCAGCCCATAGCTCACAACCAATCGGTTTTGCCATCAGAAATGGACGCTTTTCTTGAAAGAGCTTTTTTTGAAGGGGAGCAAGATCGACGTTTAGGTAGTCGTCAGTTAGGAGCAATACTAATGAAGCTCTCTCCTTTTTTGTTGTTATGCGGATCTTGAGTTCTTGAAGAGCCTTTTGAATCTCACTCTTTTTTATTTTCCCAATGGTCTGGATGAATACAGAGGCAGCTTTCAGTTTTAGTTCTGCCTGCTTCGGGCTCACGCCAAAGATCTGACAAAAAGCTGTGAAAGGAAGTGGAAACTCCCCCTCTTTTGTTTCGACAAGCCCTGCCTTTTCAAGTCTCTCTAGCGCATAGTAGATCTCAGTAGCAGAGGCTTGACCCTCTAAAGCATCGACGATCTCGTCGGCAGTGTACCTTCCCTCGCGAAGAAAGGGGGCGAGGAGATGATGAAGTTTTCCTCGCAATAGCCGTAGATCTTTCTCTGAAAAGAGAAAGACCATATTTGGTTCGATAACTTCTGCATGAAAGCAGCTCTGATATCTAATCGTAGGCATGGATTTTATTCTTCACAATTGCTAGTAGAGGCGCGGGAACTACTAATCCGTATTTTAGATGCGAGGCGGCCTTGGAGAAACTTCTTCGCAATAGGATTGACAGTTTATTGTTGTAGCGCCTGCAGCAGCACTTTTCAATTCCGATTCGGACATCTCTTTTTTCGGTTTAGAAGGAAGAATGAGATGCACGACTTTGCTGCTCTCTTCGTGCATTTCGATCTTTTGCCCTTTGGGGAATTCGATGCCCATCTCTCTCAGCGTCTGCTCAGGGTTTTTGAGAAGCTTCTCTTTGAAGCGTTCATCAGTCCATGCTTTTGCTATTACTTTTGCCCATGCTTTTTCAAGTTCTGCTTTAGATTTCGCCATAAGATCTCCGGGTTAGGTGTGCCATTAGTTGTTTGAATACACCTCAGGCTTTTTTAAATTCAAGAAATTATTTGAACAAAAGAGGTGAGGACTATATAGCAAGGAGAGGGAATCTATATTAAGGGGCAACTGTGGCATCTGGGCGCATACCAGTCACACTTATTTGTTATTGTAGTCTTCTGTTTGCGACACTGCAGGCGGATGAGATCCCTCCATGCCTTTCGCTCGATGATGTGATTCGTCAGACAATCAAGTACCAATGGACGATTCAGACCTCAGAGCTTTCAATTGACGCTCAAGCGGGTGTTCTCGAACAAGCAACAGGCGCCTTTAACCCATTCTTATCGACCGGCTATTCGAAACTATTTCAACGAGATATTCAGTCTTCGATAGGAATGAAATCAGGACTAAACGGGCAGACGTCAACCACAAATCTCTCCCTACAAACGCTCGCTCGCCTCGGCACGACATATGGGATTAGCTATCAGAATGTAAATACACTGAATCCTGTAACCCTTACGCCTTTGATTCCGCCGAGAACCGATGCATCCACGCTGAACGTCACAGTAACGCAACCCCTTCTTAGAAACCTGCTCTACAGTCCGCAAACAACACTAGAAAAGACGCAGCGTTTACAACTCCAAGTCACGAAATATCAGAATATTCAGAACATCGCACAAGCCCTGGCGACATCGATCAGCGCCTATTGGGAGTTTGTCGCGGCAAGAAAATTACTCATCGTTCAACGTGAACAAGAGGAGAGGCTTTGCCGGCTTGAAGAGTATGCGGAAGATCTTGTGAAAGAACAACAAGAAGGATATGCCACTCTCTATCAACCCCGTGCGGATCTTGCGCTTGCAACAGCCAATCGCATCCAAGCTGAGCAAGATGTTCGGTCTACATACAACGCTTTGCTCTTTACAATGGGATTAATTCCCGATGACAAGAAAGAGATTCCAGAGGTTGCTGTTGAAGAGTTTCCGATCTCTGACGACCTGTGTGTCCTGGACCAAGAGTGGTACGATCGGTATTTGAATGCCCTTCCCGATAACCGCACAGATATTATCGCCTCAAAAATTCTCATCGAAGAGGCAGTACTCAATCTTAAATCCGCAAAAAACTCGCTTCTTCCTGAGCTTGACATAACAGGATCTGCTCAGATCCTGAACACCACCGCAGCGCAGAGAGCGCGCCATCTGTTTGAGTCGAGCAGTTTTAGAGGTCCCGAAAAGGATTACACGGTAGGAGTCTCGCTGACCTTCCCCATCTTTAATGATACCGCCAAAGGTCTCGTGAAACAGACGAGGGCACTAAAATCTCAAGCGGTTGTGAACGCCGATTTTATTGAGAGTCAGGCGGTCTCTGGGTTCAAAACCGCTTATACTCTCTATAATGCGCTTCTATCAGAAGTTAAAAGAATTCGCCGCTCAACAGAGCAGTATAAAATGACGGTGGAGAGTGAGTATTTAAAACTGAAGGAGGGTTTGAGCACCTACTTCGTTGTACTTACCCTACAAACCAATTGGCAACAGGCGCAAATTCAGCAGATTGTAATCGAGAAGTTGTTCTCCCAAAACTTGACACAGCTCCGCTTCCTTGCCGGTAAGTTGATCAACTGGATTTCGGAAGACAAAGAGATTGAGCCAAGCGATGTAAACGCTTCAAAAGATATCTTCAGTGTGACACCTTGCAAAACGATGGGGGAGAAGGAGAGCGAGTCGTGCGAGACTCTTCCAGACGTCCCTTTAGATTTTAACTTTGAAACCTACGAGGAAGAAAGCAGTGAGCAGTGAAGGAGAGTCAACAGGACCTGTTTCAGAGCGAGAGAAGCTTGAAAAGCTGATCTCCTCGGAGCAATTCGATGAGTTGATGCAGGTAGTGGGGAATAAGGGGTGGATTGCGATCTGGTGCTGCTTTTCCATTCTGATTATTGCGCTTGCATGGGGATTTTTGGGGTCGATTCCCATTAAGGTAATGGGAAATGGGATTTCGATGACAGCAAAAGGGCCTCATGTGATTGTCACACAGATCCAAGGAACGATCGTTGAGGCAAATGTGGATTTGGGTGAGTTTGTTGAGAAGGGAGATGTGATTGTTAAAATGGAAAACCCTTCACTTGAATTGGAGATACGGCAAAAGCGCAGCAGTCTTGCAAGTAAGGAGAACGAACTTCAGGCTCTAGTGTCGCGCGTAGAAGAAGAAAAAATGGCTAAGAGGGCTTCGATCTTGAAAGAGATGGAGAACGCAATTTTATCTAGGAAGACAACCGAGAATAACCTGGCCTTTTATGAAAAAGATCTCGAGGCCAAAAAACGATTAGAAAAGAAGGGAATTGTACCTACCCAAGCTGTACAAGAAGCTAAATCCAAACTTGAGCAGGCAAAGATTGATATTCAATCGTATCAGGCGACTCTTGTCCGTTTAAAGGCAGATTTAGATCGATCTTACCGTGTTGAAGAGGTACAAGCAAAGCTTGATGATGTAGGAGGCGCTCGCAACGACCTTGAACGGCTGCTGCTCCAGGAAAAGTATCTCGAAATTCGAGCAGATCATAGCGGTAAGGTTCTTGAAGTGATTGTGGCTCCTGGAGATCTTGTTGTGGCGGGTGCAGAGATCGCCTCAATCGAGATCCCAGATAAAAAAGGCGAACATTTGCACTATTACGCCACCTTCGCAGCGAAATATGGAGATCTTTTAGACGAGGGGCTTCCTGTTGAAATTGAAGTATCGGGCGTGGATCCAAAACTTTATGGGTTTTTGCTGGGAAAAACTAAATTTGTCTCCCCTTACCCCGTTACTATGGAGGAGATAAAATCAGAAGTGAGAAACACAGAAATTGCCGCCTATCTTAAAGGCGCCAATGAAGTGGTCTATTCAGCTGTTATCGAACTTCAGTTAGATCCTGCAACGAAGAGTGGGTACGCTTGGTCAACGCGACACGGTCCTCCTTGGCAGCTCTCCTCGGGAACAATAGGAAAGGTGAAGACGATTGTCGAGCGCAAGCCCCCAATCATCTACATCCTCCCCATGGAAGTCTCCCCCTACCTACACCGCCTGCTATCAAGCGAATAAAAGATGAGAGATATTTTGGGTATGAGAAAAAAAAAGGGGAAAATAGACATGTCGGGGGCTCAGGGGAGCACTGCGTGTCCCTCTCATGAGCCCCCCGCTGGCCCCCTTGAGCTGCACCTGGCTTTGAAGAACATGCGCGTTCGAAGAACGCACATTATCTCGTGCTCGGAAGCGAGGTGTGCGAAGCACTACCTCGCGCCGCCTTCGGCGTTCCTGTGCCGCGATTCTTCTGTGCCATCTGCAGCCATCGGCTGCTCCCGCGCTCGTTTCCCCGCGGGACTAGCGTCTCAGCGCGGGGCCCCCTTTCTCGCGTCGTCTCGCAGTGCCAAGTTAAGAATGCAAACGCTCCACTTAAAGTTTGTACTGCGACATGACACGGAAGGGGACCCCGCTGCGATAGCAGTGGGGAGGGAATGCTTGTCGCAGCCCGACGACTCAGATCGCACAGAAAAATTCCACCGCAGGAGAGCGCAGCGCGCGGGGCTGTGTTACACACGCCCCGCCTTCGAGGACGGGATTTTTCAAAGCGAGATGAGGCGCAAGGGGGCAGCCGGGGGTTGGGAGGGCGACACGCAGTGCTCCCCACAACCCCCGACATGTCTATTCATCTCTTCGTGTTATTACAAAGTAAAAAATAGGCTATGAAGATACCGTTTTTGTTTTCTAAAGGCAATCGGGTGAGGACTCCGACGCTGATCCAGATGGAGGCGGTCGAGTGTGGGGCTGCATCGCTCGGAATTATTTTGGGATATTACAAGCGCTTTGTCACCCTCGAGGAGCTTCGTGTTGCCTGCGGCGTTTCTCGAGATGGGAGTACGGTATTCAATATGAAACGTGCGGCAGGCGACTATGGCTTGCTTGCAAAGGCGTTTCGCAAAGGAGCAGAAGAGCTTCGGGAGCTCGAGCCTCCATTTGTCGTGTTTTGGAACTACAACCACTTCCTGGTTGTTGAAGGCTTTGATGAGAACTCAGTATTCCTAAACGATCCAGGAACAGGTCCAAGAAAGATCTCATTTGAAGAATTTGAAAAGCAGTATTCGGAAATTGTTGTCACATTTGAAAAAACAGAGACCTTTTCTGAAGGGGGCCAGGCCCCTTCAATTTGGCCGGGGATTATTGAAAGGCTGCAGAAGGTCAAATCGCCCATCTCTTATTTGATCTTTGCGGGTTTTTGTCTGATGCTTACCAATCTGCTAGCCCCAGGGCTTACGAAGATCTTTTTTGATGTCATTCTTGGACAACAAATTTTTAGCTGGTCCAACTGGTATATTGCGGGATTCTTCGGATTGTGCGCGGTGATGTGTGCGCTGATCTGGCTTCAACAATACATCCTCATCCGACTCAACGGAAAGCTCTCGATCCGTTTTTCCGCAGACTATCTGTCTCACATTCTTAAGCTTCCTCTCTCTTTTTATCAGCAGAGGTTTGGTGGAGAGATAGCTTATCGCCTCTCCCTCAATGACGCGGTAATCGATATTTTAACGGGAAAACTCGCTACAACCTTTGTCAGCGCAATCTTCATCATCACTTATGCGCTTTTGATGTTTACGTTTGACGCGACGATCGCGTTAATTGCGATTTTGTCTGCAGCTTTGAATTTTTTGGCTGTTGCTCTCATTCAGCGCTATCGAAACGACGCGTATGCACGCCTTCAGCAGGACTATGGAAAGTATTACGGTTTTGCGATCGGAGGGCTCTACTACATCGAATCGATCAAAGCTACGGGTCTTGAAGCGGACTTTTTCTCGCGCTTGTTGGGATATTTTAATCGAGCGTTAAATACGGAGCAGAAACTCGCTAAACGAAACTCCTACATCATGACGCTTCCAGTCCTGCTTCAGGCGCTTACGACGGCCGCTCTTTTCGGGATCGGCGGTTGGATGATTATGACAGAGGATTTTTCGATCGGTCTTTTTATGGCTTTGCAACTACTCATCACGAATTTCAACACGCCGGTACTTCAGATGAGTCAGCTTGGGGAGTATGTTCAAACTGCCAAGATTGATATGGCTCGTATCGACGATGTGATGAAGAATCCCGAGGACGAGATATTTAAAAGACAGGCGATCTCTTCTACGGAATACAAAAGGCTTAACGGAGCAATTGAGCTCCGCAACATCACCTTCGGTTATTCGATTTTGGATCCCCCTCTTATTGAGAATTTTAGTTTCACATTGAAACCAGGCCAGAGAATTGCGCTTGTGGGACCTACAGGATGCGGAAAGACAACCATTGCACGCTTAATTAGTGGTCTCTTTACTCCTTGGAGCGGAGAGATCCTCTTTGACGGAATCGATAAAAGACAACTTTCGCGTGAAGAGATCATCGCCTCCCTCGCAACGGTTGACCAGGACATTTTTATTTTTGCAGGATCGATTCGCGACAACATCACTCTATTCGATAACAGCTATACCGATGATGAGATCATCCACGCGGCAAAAAGCGCGTCGCTCCATGAGGAGATTCTGCAAAAGCCGCGTGGATATGAGTATATCTTGACGGAGGGTGGAACCAATTTGAGCGGAGGACAGAGGCAGAGATTGGAGATCGCCCGTTCGTTTCTTCTAAATCCCACAATTCTTATGCTCGACGAGGCGACGAGCGCGCTCGATACAACAACCGAAGAGCGGATTATAAAAAATGTTCGACAGCGCGGATGTACGTGTGTGATGGTGGCGCACAGGCTGAGCACAATTCGCGACTGCGACGAGATCATCGTTTTGCAAGAGGGTAAGATCATTCAGCGTGGCAACCATGAGCAGCTCAAGGAGCAAGAGGGTCCCTACCGCGAACTAGTGATGCACGAGGTTTAAGATATGCAAATAACTAATTATTACAAGCTGCCGCAGAGCTTAATCGATTTTTTCCAACGTGCAGAATCGATTACAATCGAAGCAAATACACATTTTGTTTTGAGTGATCCAAATCTGTTTTTCTGGGTGGAAGAGGAAGCGGGGGATCTCTTTCTCTTTGCTCCTGAAGACAAAAACTTCATTCCGATTTTTATTGTCGAAGCTGAAACGCATGAGATCTTTTTCTCGGCCCCTGCGCCAAATGGAGGTGTCCGCGAGGCTCTCTTTTTTGTCTCCTCGAATCGAACCAAACTACGCAAGATTCCCTTTCAAATGCTGGTTCAAGAAGCGCAGAAGAATCCAGAAATATTGAAAGCAATTGCGCCACTTTTCGATCGATGGGTTTTAACGCTACTGAACAGTTTTTTTCTCTCCAAAAAAGAGGTCAAGATTGACAAGTATTTCAACCCCGGAGAGACAATTGAAGCGGAGAGTGAAAAAACCTTGGGTCTTGCGCGCACGCTCATTCCCGAAGAGAAAGGTAAGATCACTTGGCTAGAGATCCAGAAGGGGAGGGGAGAGGTATACGGAGATGCTGAGCGAACTTTAGCGCAAGAAAATGGACGGCTTTATCCATTCGCACACTCTCTCTGGCTTGTGACAAGAGAGCCTTCAGTAATTATTGCTAAGGCAACAGAAATGGCCCTTGCATCTCCTGTTTTCTGGGATTCTTTGCATAGCTTTCACAAGAGAGTTTTTTTCGCAGCGGTAGAGAAGAGAACCAAACAATTGGAACAGACCCTATCGCGTATGCAGGAGAAAAAAACGCGCGAAGATGAGCAGTACCAGGAGACATTTTACAAGTTGGGCTCTGTGTTAAACAGAAAACTCGCTGTTCCAACAAGCTATGAAGGCTCGCCACTTTTCAAGGCGTGTGACCTAATAGGTCAAAAGTTAAAAGTAAAAATCGAAGCACCCACAACGCCAGCTGTTTCAATCCATGACCAGGTACGTGAAATTGCATTTTCAAGCGGGATCTATTTTCGCAAAATCGCCTTAAAAGATGCTTGGTGGGAGGAGGCCGATCAGCCGATTTTGGGATTTTATGGAGAGGAGCATCGACCGGTGGCTCTTCTTAAACAAAAAGATGATTATGAAATCGATGATCCTGTTAGCAAAACAGCTGTAAAAGTCACAGAAGAAACGGCAAAAAATCTGCATGAAGAGGGATATGTTTTTTATGAAGGCTTTCCCAAGAGAGCTGTTCGCTTTTTGACCTTCTTGAAAACAGCTTTTAAAAACAGTGTGCGTGACAGTTTTACCTTTTTACTGATCGGGATAGCAGGGGGTCTGCTAAATCTGTTCCTCCCATTTGCAATGAAAGAGCTCTTCGAAACGATCACTTTTGGTAAGGATCTAAACATCCTAGGACAATTTGTCTTAGGACTTCTCGTGGTAGCTTTTGGGAATGGACTCTTTACGCTGACAAAAAACTTCGCGATCCAAAGAATCGGCGGTATCTCTAAGAATCAGATCGAGAGCTCTATGTGGGGGCGCATTTTAGAGCTTCCAGCCTCTTTTTTCCGGCGCATTGCGTCGGGCGATTTAATGAATAAAGCTTCGATCTTCCAAACTGTGCGGAATCAGCTTTTCACAAATGCCGTGAAGCTTTTTCTAGATTCGATCTACTGCATTTTCTACCTTGCGCTCATGTTCATTTACAGCTGGAAGTTTACGTTTCTGGCTATAGGCGGCATTTTTCTGGCTTTTCTTGTTTACATCGTCTGCATCGTGATCCAGATGAGACTCACAAGCAAGAGCTTTACTCTGGGGAGCTTGATTCAGGGAAAGGTTGTACAGATCATTTCTGGCATTCCAAAAATTCGTGTTGCCGGCGCTGAGAGCCGATTTTTTGGCATGTGGGGAGATCTTTTCAGCCAGAAAAAAAAGATCGATATTCAGATTCAATACACAAATGCCGTGCAGAGTTTGATCTTTCGATTATTCCCCATGCTGATGACGGCAGCTCTTTTTGCCGTTGCGATTGTCGATTTTCGAAACGCGTTTGAACCGGGTTCTTCGGCGACGCCTGCCATTACGATGGCTACTTTTCTGGGATTCTCTTCTGCGTTTAATCTGTTTTTCACCTCCGCGCTCGAAATTTTAGAAACGCTTTTCTCTCTTTCGACCACAGTTCCCTATTGGCAGCAGTCAAAATTTATCCTCGAAGAGCCGCTAGAAAAGAGACCTGAAAGAGTGCAACCTGTCAATCTTAAGGGGAGTATCGCGCTTGAGCATGTCTCCTTTCGCTATGATAAGGAGGGGGATTGGATCTTGCGCGATCTCTCACTCGTCGCTAACCCCGGAGAGATGGTGGGGATTGTGGGCCCTTCTGGTTCTGGAAAATCGACTATTGTGAGACTCCTCCTAGGCTTTGAGATGCCTGATCAAGGCGAAGTTCTCTACGATGAACAAGCGCTTCAAGACTTAGACATTCGATCTGTCCGCAAGCAGATTGGTGTTGTTTTGCAAAACGCCGGGATTTTGGCGGGAAGTCTTTATGAAAATATCGTCGGCGCCGGAAGCTACTCAGTCGAAGAGATCGAAAGAGCTCTTCATCTATCGGGTTTTGATGCGGATTTAGAAAATTTGCCCATGGGCCTGAATACGATTCTTCCGATGGGCGGAGGAACTTTTTCAGGCGGACAGAGACAGCGGCTTTATCTTGCGCGTGCGCTTGTCTCCACGCCTAAAATTCTCATTTTGGATGAGGCAACAAGTGCTCTCGACAACAAAACACAGGAGTTTGTGAGTGCAAATCTCGACCAAATCGATGTGACGCGCATCGTGATCGCACACCGTCTAAGCACGATCAAGCACGCCGATCGCATTTACGTATTGGAGGCAGGAAGCGTGGTGGAGACGGGAACTTTCCAAGAGCTTGTCGATAAGAATGGGCTGTTTGCCGATATGTTAAGAAGGCAACAAGTATAGGGCGACGCAAGCGGCGCCCTACAGCCGAAGTTCCGATTAGTATCCGTTCTCTAATGCTTCTAATCGTCGGTTTATCTTTTCCTGTCTTCTCACAACCTGAGTGACGTGATCAACTGGCGTAGATGGAGCTTTTCGGATATTAGCTACGGTCGTTCGGACATTGATCCCTTCATATTTTGCATTAAGGGCATTAAGCTTATTTGTTGCCCATTGGCTGGAACAGCTTAATGCGCTGAGGATCATCCATTTAAGAAAATCTAATGTGCTCCAAGAGAGACTATTAGACTTTTGCGGAGTGTTTTGGGGGGCTGGGAATCTAACTCCGACTAAACTTCCTGAGTGAACAATACCTGACATAATTTTCTCCTTTGTTTGATAGTTAAAAGAATAATTATAATTATTAATTAATAATTCGTCAATTAATTATTTATTTCACAAGTGTTTTATAATCAGAATATTAGCATTGTGAGTCCTGTGACGAACAGAACCGCACCGAAAACACGCTTAAGAAGGGCAGGGGAGGCATGGTGGGAAAGGGTAGCCCCTAGGGGGGCAAGAACAAAAGAGCTTAAACCAACCGCAATAAAGGCTGGCAAATAGAGGTATCCGACCGAATGAGGGATAGCGGTGTGCTCCTCTCCAAAATTGAGGTAGAAAAGAGCTCCAAGAAAGGTGATCACAAAGCCGGTTGCGGCTGAGGTCGCAATAGCCTGTTTTTCGGGAATTTTGTGATGGACGAGAGTAGGAACAGTGATGATGCCGCCGCCAATACCCAGAATATTCGAGAGAAAAGCGATGCCGAGACCATAAAGGCTAAGAATCCTGCGCTTAATAGCTTTGGCCTTGTGCATTTCAGGAAGATAAGGATGCAGAAAATGGAGACCCAGAAGGCATGCGAAAAGGCCAAAAAACATTTCTAGAAAGACGCTGGAAAAATTGTCCGCAGCAAACGCTCCGAAAACCGACCCTAAAATCATTCCCGGAAGCATCGCAGCGAAAATATCCCACTTTACCATCCCGCGTTTTGCATGAGCCCAGGTTGAGGAGAGCGCATTAAAACACATTGCGGCAAGAGAGGTTCCAATGGCTGTTTGCATCGAGAGCTCGATGGGGAAGTCCATGAAGCGAAAAATGAAGTAGAGGCAGGGAACGGTGATCACGCCGCCACTGATCCCCAGTAGGCCTGCAAGTATTCCGGAAATGCCACCCACAAGAATATAGAGGAAAAAAGGAAGAATGATCACAAAAAGATCTTAAACTCCAAGAAAGCCTCGTTCGCGGCAAATTTGATTTTCCATGTATCATTTTGCACATCGATAGCATTGCCATTTTGATCTCGTAGATATCTTGGGCCATTAAATCTAGAGACATCAAACCATCGATACCCTGCAGACAATGCGCACACGTCTCGAAAACGATATTCGAGCCCTGCCATGATCTGATATGTGAAGCGATAGCGAATTGTTCGCTGATTTTCAGAAGCAAAAGAGGGAAGGGGCACGACGATAGAGGGGAGACCTGTCGAGCGGAAGTCGGAAATTTTCACCTGACTAACACCAACTCCTCCTCCTATGAATGGGAAGATCGATGAAGCGGTTGAAACTTTCCAATTCAGAGGATCATATCCCCGTCCATTAAAGTAGAGATTGAATACCAAAGAGGTAACGTCGAGATTAAATCTGCGTGTTTTTTGGCCGAGTGCTCCGACAGTGTCGCCTGCAGAAGGAGTCTGAAATTTCGAATATTTAAAATTGGGACGGTAAGAAGCTGTGACATCCGTTGAAACGAACGGGCTGTCATACCCTACCCCACCTAAAATAATGGGACGTGTTCCTAGCGAGCCGTCGTAACCTTGTATAGCTGGATCCCAAACTGCAGTCGGAGCGGAGATATCAGCCTTTCGAGCAAATGAAGCACCCGTGCCAAGCTTGATATAGAAGCCCTGCTCTTTTATTTCATCTAGCTTTGGCTGTTTTTCCTTGGGCAAGTCGGCATATACAGCACTGCTCAAAGCGACTAGTGTAAGGAGGGTGCGTTTCATGCTATTTCCTCTTGGTTTTTCCTGAATTTTACTTATACAAATTAACGGGATTTTGCGGTACCATCATTGCCATGAAAAACAGCTGTTCCGTCTTTTTAGAGCCTCCGAAGGATTTTTTTCCAAAGCTTCTCGTTGCAGGGACCTACTGCGAACATGAAGGCAAGCTCCTCTATTTAAAACGCGCGCAAGGACGTCCTGAGCCTCATACCTGGTGCATTCCTGGAGGTAAAATGGAGAAGGGTGAGGAGCCTCGTGCTGCTGCGCTGCGTGAAGCAGATGAAGAGATCGGCGTAAAAATAGACGGATCATCCCTGCAAGAAATTGGAACTTTATACATCCGTTTATCTCACATGGATTACACCTTCTACCTCTTTTGCGCTCGATTTACTACAGCTCCCCTCATCAAACTTGCTACTCAGGAGCATGAAGAGGCTCGCTGGGTAGTCTATGAAGATGCGCTTAAGCTCCCGCTTATTCTTGGCGGCAAAGAAGCACTTGACTATTACTTTAAATGCAGAAGTCTGAATCAAGTCGTGCGCAAATCGCTCTAGTATTTTCATTATTTATAAGAAAATATATAGTCCGAATTCATGCCCAAGGTCTTTGCGCGCCTATATTTATTGCTATTTGTTGCCCTGCTTTCCTGGAGAACAACTCTGTTCTCTGTCACGCGAACATGGTCCAACACAGGCGGTGCTGCGAATTGGAATAACAATGCCAACTGGGGTGATCTCAGTTTTCCGAATGGCGCAGATGACGTCGCAAACCTAACCAATTCCATAGCATCTAATTCCACAATCACCTTGAACACAGTGATTGCGGTTGCTCAAATAAATTTGGACAGTAACTTTAATTATCTTATTCAAGGAGGGGCTGGCAATTTCAATGACATCCCCGCAACTCCTGCGCAAATAGAAATTAATATTACAAATGTTAATGGGAATGGGAATCATGAGATTTCTGCGTTGTATAATTATGGAAAGCCTTTTGTTATTACCCATAATTCTACAGGCACTTTTACAATGAGTAATACCATCACCTCAGGGTTGAATCCTCTTTATACATTGACCAAAGAGGGGACGGGCACGACAATTTTTGCTGGAACCAATGCGAACAACTATGGAGCAGCTACCATTGTCAATGCTGGCACACTGGTGCTAAACAAGACAGGAGTCAGAGCAATTCCATTTGCCACGCTCACAATAAATAATCCTGGAACAGTTGTAAGGCTTGACCAGGCCAATCAGATCGACAATGCAGTTTCAGTCATCGTCAATGATGGAACTTTTAATCTGAACAACAATGCAGATGCGATCACAGCGTTGACTGTGAATGGAGGAAGCGTAACACCTGGCGGAGCTACTCTTACCCTTCTAACCACAGGCACCGCCTTATCTATGCAAGCGGCAACAATTTCAAGCCCCGGCACAGTCAGTTTAACGGGTGCAAGTGGAGGAGGAATCGTATTCAATGGAGCGAGTGGTACTGCAACGATCGCCAGTGCTTTAAATCTTGGAAGCGTCTCGCGCGACCTCAATATTGCCGATGGATCCGCGGGTGTAGATATGAGCATTTCTGGAAGTATTAGCGCGACAGGAGGTCTCTCCAAATCTGGAGCAGGAGTATTGCAGTTTTCGGGATCAAACGCCTACACAGGCACAACGACTGTCAGTGCTGGAACGCTACAAGGCGGTGCAACGAATACTTTCTCTGCCAACTCTGCACATGCTGTAAACGCAACTCTAGACTTAGGTGGCTTTAATCAGAGCATTGGAGCGCTAAGCGGTTCTGGAAGCGTTACTTTGGGAAGCAATACACTCACAACAAACGTGGGGAGTGGATCTACTTACAGCGGAACAATCACGGGTGTTGGCGGAAGCCTGACTAAGAACGGAACTGCTGCGCTTATCCTCTCGTCTGCTGGAGGAAATACCTACAGCGGCACAACAACAGTCAGCGCGGGAACGCTGCAAGGCGGCGCAACAAATGCATTTTCTCCGAACTCTGCGCATGTCGTGAACGCCACATTAGATTTGGGAGGCTTTAGCCAGAGCATCGGAGCTTTAAGCGGGTCTGGAAGTGTAGTTCTGGGAAGCAATACATTGACAACGGCGGTAGGAAGCGGCTCTACGTACAGCGGAACGATCACGGGTGTTGGCGGAAGCCTTACAAAGAATGGAGCTGCCGCACTTATTCTCTCGTCTGCTGGAGGAAATACCTACAGCGGTACAACTACAGTTAGCGCGGGAACGTTGCAAGGCGCCGCAACGAACGCATTTTCTCCGAACTCTGCGCATGTCGTGAACGCCACATTAGACTTGGGAGGTTTCAGTCAGAGCATCGGTGCTTTAAGCGGTTCTGGAAGTGTAACACTGGGAAGCAACACACTCACAACAAACGTGGGGAGTGGCTCTACGTATAGCGGCACGATCACGGGTGTCGGTGGAAGCTTAACAAAGAATGGAGCTGCCGCTCTTATTCTTTCATCTGCAGGAGGCAATACCTACAGCGGCACAACGACAGTCAGCGCAGGAACTTTGCAAGGCGGCGCAACAAATGCATTTTCTCCGAATTCGGCTCACGTCGTGAACGCCACATTAGACTTGGGAGGTTTCAGCCAGAGCATCGGAGCTTTAAGCGGTTCTGGAAGTGTCACTTTAGGCAGCAATACACTCACAACAAATGTGGGAAGTGGCGCTACGTATAGCGGAACAATTACGGGTGTCGGTGGAAGCCTAACAAAGAATGGAGCTGCCGCACTTATTCTCTCGTCTGCCGGAGGAAATACCTATAGCGGCACAACGACGGTCAGCGCGGGAACGTTGCAAGGCGGCGCAACGAACGCGTTTTCGGCGAGCTCTGCACATGTTGTGAATGCGACTTTAGACTTAGGTGGTTTTAATCAGAGCATCGGAGCGCTAAGCGGTTCTGGAAGTGTGACTCTAGGAAACAACACACTTACAACAAACGTTGGAAGCGGTTCTACCTACAGCGGAACGATCACGGGTGTCGGTGGAAGCCTGACTAAGAACGGAGCAGCAGCACTAATTCTCTCTTCTGCAGGAGGAAATACCTACAGCGGCACAACGACAGTCAGTGCAGGAACACTTCAAGGCGGCGCAACAAATGCATTCTCTCCGAACTCTGCTCACGTTGTAGATGCGACTCTGGCTTTAGGCGGGTTTAACCAGAGCATTGGAGCGCTAAGCGGTTTTGGAAGTGTGACGCTTGGCGGCAATAACCTCTCAACAAATGTCTCCTCTGACTCCTTATTTTCTGGGACTCTTGCTGGACTAGGCGGAAGCTTAACGAAAAACGGAGCTGCTAGATTGACGCTTTCTGGCGCCAATAGTTACACGGGAGGAACAACCGTTTCGGCGGGAATACTGCAGGGGACAACGACAAGTCTCCAAGGAGACATTTCCAACAGCGCAGCGGTTGTATTTGATCAAACAACCACGGGTACATATGCCGGCAATATGAGTGGAGCGGGCACAGTTACGAAACAGAATAGCGGCACTGTCGCATTTAGCGGGACGAACAACTACTCTGGAGTTACTACGATTACTGCCGGAACGTTACAAGGCGGTGCAATAAATGCACTCTCTGCGAACTCTGCGCACGTAGTGAATGCAACTCTAGACCTAGGTGGTTTTAGCCAGAGTATCGGAGCGTTAAGCGGTTCGGGAGCTGTGACTCTAGGAAGTAATACCCTTACAACAAACGTGGGAAGTGGCGCTACGTATAGCGGAACAATCACGGGCGTCGGGGGAAGCCTAACAAAGAACGGAGCTGCCGCTCTTATTCTCTCTTCTTCAGGAGGAAATACCTACAGTGGCACAACGACAGTAAGTGCGGGAACACTTCAAGGGGGCGCGGCGAATGCATTCTCTGCGAACTCTGCTCACGTTGTGGATGCCACTCTAGACCTAGGTGGTTTTAGCCAGAGCATCGGAGCGCTAAGCGGCTCTGGAAGTGTCACTTTGGGCAGCAATACACTCACAACAAACGTAGGGAGTGGCTCTACCTACAGCGGAACGATCACGGGCGTCGGGGGAAGCCTAACAAAGAATGGGGCTGCCGCACTTATTCTTTCATCTGCAGGAGGAAATACCTACAGTGGTACGACTACGGTCAGTGCTGGAACACTACAAGGCGGCGCAGCAAATGCATTCTCTGCGAACTCTGCGCATGTTGTTGACGCCACATTAGATTTAGGCGGCTTTAACCAGAGCATCGGAGCTTTAAGCGGTTCGGGAAGTGTGACACTGGGAAGCAGCACGCTCACAACAAATGTGGGAACTCTTTCTACATATAGCGGAACGATCACAGGTGTCGGTGGAAGTCTGACTAAAAATGGAGCAGCCACTCTTACCCTCTCATCTGCTGGGGGAAATACTTACAGCGGTACAACGACAGTGAGTGGAGGCTCTCTTCAAGGAGGGGCTGTAAATGCCTTTGCCCCTACTTCGACTCATATTGTAGATGCAACACTGGATTTGAATAATTTCAATCAGACAATTGGACTTTTAAGTTCTAGTGCAGGAACCGGAACAGTTTCTTTAGGAAATGCGACTCTGACATTCGGTACCGCCAGCAACGCCTCATACGATGGTGTTATTAGCGGCACAGGTGGGGCTCTCTCTAAACAGGGAGCGGGCATTGCCACTTTAACAGGATCTGCCGCAAATACCTATACAGGACTTACAACGGTAGCCGCTGGTACATTAGCGCTCACTAAATCAGGGGGTGTTGCCGCGGCCCCCGGCGATGTGCTGATTAACGGAACCGGCACCTTATCAGCAACAGGAGCACAGTTTGGTGCAGCCACTAACGTTACACTCAATTCAGGTACCGCAGCATTTTCAGGAGCCCCTATTGTCCCAAGTTTCACTTATCTTACCGGATCCACGGCGGGGCTTACACAGATCACGCTTACGAGTTCATCGACAGCTTTAACAATGGCAAATACCACGTTGTCTGCCAATACGATCTTAACAGGAGGTGGGGGGATTGGAGGAACAATCTCTCGTAACACAGCCGGAGTGGGGAGCTCGACGATCAATGCTTTGCTTTTTCAACTCGGTGGAGGCAGTTATATTTTTGATACTTTAGATGGCACGATTCTCGTTAACAGTGTCATCTCCGAATCGGCGCTCAGCAGCATTGTCAAAAGTGGCACTAATCTTTTGCGTCTTGGTGCTGCAAATACTTATACAGGCACAACCACGATCAACAGTGGAACGATTAGATCGGATATCAACAATGCTCTTCCGACAACAACCGATCTCACAGTTGGTGCATCTGGAACCTTCGACCTCAATAGCAATGCTCAAGCAGTCGCACTTCTTAATGGCTCTGGCGGAGTTCTTCTTGGCTCGGGAGTCTTTACTGTGGGTGCTACAGGCTCATCCACATTTTCCGGAGCAATTTCAGATTCAGGAGCCGGCGGCTCTCTTGTTAAGCAGAATGCAGGCACGCTTATCCTCACTGGCCTCAATGCGTACACAGGAGGCACGACCGTTTCGGGTGGGATATTGCAAGGTACTGTAGCAGATGGAGGAACAACTAGCGGGCTTCAGGGAGATATCCTCAACAACGCCGCGGTCGTATTCGACCAACCTCTTGCAAACTCTCCAGGAACATACGCAGGAAATATGAGCGGAAGTGGAACGCTAACTAAGCAGAACGGAGGGATCGTTTCGCTGACAGGAACGAATAGCTACTCTGGTGCCACCAGTGTTACCGCGGGTACTCTACAGGGGGGAGTTGCGAATACATTTTCGAGTAGTTCCGATGTGACTGTGGGCGCAAGTGGAACACTGGATCTCAACAGCAACAACCAGACCATTGCTCTTCTTGCAGGATCGGGTAGTGTGACACTAGGGTCTGCAACATTAACAACTGGTACTTCTGGCAGCTCGACCTTTTTTGGAACGATTTCTGGTGTTGGAGGCTCTCTTACAAAACAGAATGCCGGCACCTTAATCTTAACAGGCGCGAATAGCTACTCGGGCGGAACGACGATTTCCGGTGGCGTATTGCAGGGGAGTGCTACGGCTGTTCAAGGCAATATCACAAATAACGCTTCCCTTGTCTTTGATCAGGCCACTACGGAAACTTACGCTGGCACGTTAACCGGTAACGGCTCGCTGATAAAACAGAACAGCGGCGATCTCATCATTTCAGGAGCGAGCCCCGCTTTTACTGGAACGACTTCTGTTTCTGGCGGACGTCTAAGCGTAAATGGATCTCTTGCATCAAGTAGTATGACAGTGGGGGCAAGCGCCACTCTGGGAGGAACAGGCACCATCACGAGCCCTTTAACAGTTAACGGAACTCTTGCACCCGGCAATAGCATTGGCGTTATTACTATTAATGGAGATGTTGTTCAAGCAGCAGGCTCTACTTTAGAGATTGAAATAAGTCCTGTCGCTGCCGATCGCGTAGATGTTAACGGGACTTATACAATACAACCCGGAGCAAGACTTCTCATCATCCCTGAAGCCGGTATTTATCCCGAAAGTTTTACATACATCGTCGTCAACGCCCCACCCTCATCTCTTTTTGGCACGTTTTCTACTGTTGAAACTACATTGCCAACCTTTGTAGTAACGGTTGCCTATAATTCAGGGGCAGGAGACGTTCTTTTGACAAACATCACCACACTGCCTTTTGCAAGCGTGATTAGCGGCAGCAACAATGCGGAAGCTGTTGCCAGCTGCTTAGACACTCTCACCGCTACTCCAGACAGTGATCTCGAATCCGTGATTGCAGAGTTACGTATGATTCCGACAATCGAGGGTTTAGCCCTAGCATTGAACCAGATGCAGCCTTCGCAATTTACCGCTTTGGCTTTAGCGCAAGAGAATGCAACCCTCTACGTGAATGACAATATCTTCCAAAGACTTATACAAAATGCACAGATCTGTCCAAGACCATGCAAACAAGCCCCTTTACCAAAAAAAGTTGCGCCTAAAGCTCCACAGAAAAAAAGACCCTTCTTTGCGCGCACTAAACCCACCACTCCACCTTCAGTTGTTCCAATAGAAGAAGTCGTGGAGTGTCCAGTTGAGAAAAGCCGTGCTTTCTGGATCTCTCCTTTTGGCGCTTTCTCTCATCAGAGCAACAAAAACGAACAACCAGGATATGACACCGGCACAACTGGAATTCTTGCAGGTTTAGACTTTAATCCCTCTAAAACCTGGACATTCGGAGGAGCCCTTGGCTACAGCTATAACCATTTGAAATGGGAGCATGGGCAGGGGAGTAGCAATATGCAAAATGGATATGCAACGCTTTATGCCGCTGCAACAGGCAAGTACGCCTATCTTTTTGGTTCTGCAATCGGAAGCTACAACCATTATAACACAACCCGTCGCATCATCTTTGGAGATGGCTCACTCATAGATATCGACCGACATGCAAAGGGCTCACACCATGGCTGGCAGGGATCAGGACACCTCCAAAGCGGCCTCTTTTTTGGTAAAAAGCTACAGCTCTCTCCATTTGCACGAGCGGATTACATCTACGTCAAGGAAGCGAGTTTTAACGAACACGGCGCTGAGAGCCTCAATCTCCATGTCGAAAGCAAAAACTCCAACCTCCTACAGGCTGAAATTGGCCTAGAGCTCTCACGTTGTTTTGCGGTTAGCAAGAATAAAGTCTCTCCGTCGATCGGCTTGAGTGCCATTCGCGAGTGGCGATTCGCAGGCAAACACTACAAGTCCAGTTTTGAAAACGGCTCGTGTGTGATGCACACAACAGGCATGAATCCAGATCGAACACTTTTCAGCGGCACACTCGGCCTTACCATTCTTCTTCCGGATGAGAACCGCACCTTCTCATTGGATTACAAAGGCAAATGGGGCGACAGCTTCCATGACAACCGCCTTCTTGCACAATTCCTATTGCGCTTCTAGTCGTGGTGGCAAAATAAAAGCCTTTTGTCACCCATGCAACACACGCTGATGGATAACTTATCAGGGCTCCTATTTCGAAGAAATTCCTGGATCGAATATCTGTTACCAAAAAAAAGCGGGAGAACCGATTTAATATTGGAGAGCAGCCTTGTTGATTCGGGTGATTCATCTCCACCCGCAAGATAAATTTTATAGGTTGAATCCTCATCAGGAGGAAACCTTGCAAACTGAGCACTTACTGCTTTTTCGCTATCTTCACCAGATGAGATGTGATGAACAAAAACGTGTTTTTGCGAAAGACAGAAAACCGCCAGACTATCTCCGATATCGAAAGCAGTTACTGGGCGATGCCATTCAGAAAAAACTGATTCCCCCACATGTGCATTAAGCAGGGCAGGTACACTTGAGCCTCCTGACATCTCTTTGACACTCTTTTTTTTTATTGGGAACCTCTCGAAATAGCTTTCTGACGTTATTGGAAGAAACACCGAAAAGGAGACCGACTTGGGAAGCTTTGGAACGGGAGGAGGAGCGGAGATTTTTTTTTGCGCATCGCCTTTCTGTTCAGCCTTTTCTAGTATTTTTTGTTTAATATGCTGAACACTGCTCTGGAATTTATCATACTTGTCAGAAGTGAGCACCTGCACCTCATCAGGTATAAAAGCTGACTGAGAAGTCCTTAGAGTCTTTTTCGCGCGCATTGCATCTTTGAATGTACGGACAACTGATTCCGATGATTCCGAAGGACTGCTTAGATTAAGAGGAGAAAGCGAACCACTACTTTCTGGACTACCCAACAGAGTTGGAGATGCCAAGTTTTGGGTACTCAAAACCGTTGTCATTTGCAGCACCACAAACTAAAAACTTTTCTACGAGTCTAGAAAAGCCGAGCAAATTTATCTAGAAAATACTGATTCAAAATCTCATAGAGAGCTCTTAGGCGGTAAAGCCCATTCCATAAGTTGGAGCGTAAGTTGCGCACCGAACAAGGTTTGGTTTAATCCAGTTTGAACTATGAGAAAGCTCGACATTCTTTTCGCAGCTATCACAAAGGACTTGAGGATCACCATTCACATTCCAGGACGTTCTCAATGAAGAAGGGAATGCCTTTTGGAAAACCATGATAGTTTCAAGCGTTTCTTTCGGAGATGTCTCACTAGAGTTTAAAACGAATTTAACCAGAGCCCGCTCTCTCTCAACACAATGCCACCCCACACAACGTCCGGTCGGTTCTTTGTGAAAACTCGCCTCTTCCGGCTTTAAGGCAGTTTTTCCCGGGGCATAACATTTAACAACGAACAGGCAGTAGAGATCTTTGTAGTTGAACTTATTGTTATTAGGAAGTTTTAAAGATGCTTGCAGCTGTAAAATTTGGCGCCAAATAACGTTGTTTTGACCCTGTTCATTCCGCGTTAGCTGTCGAAATCGTCTACAAGCTAGGGGAACGATACCCAATTCCTTTCCATTGCAATAAAGCAGGATCTGACCTAGAACTCTGTCCGGCAATTTTGAGAAACGACCTGAAAGAGTTTTCTCAGTGGCGACTTTTGAGCCATCTACACTTGAATGCGCAGTAGAGCCACAAAAAAATGTTAGAACTCCTGAAAGACAAGACATAAAATCGCTCCAAGATAATTGCTAAGGACTACATGCTAAAGATGCTTCATGAATAAATCTAGTCGGATGTCGAAAGAGTGGGGATATAAAAATGGCCTGGGGATTAACCAGGCCATTAGAGCAAGTCGGAACTTATGCGCAACGTCTGATAATTGATCTTATGTTGTTATTCGACTGGATGCAGAGGAACCTTATCTTCCTGGCCTTCGATTCTGTTGATGAAGCTGTGGGCTTCATCTCGATCATCTTTGCCGTTAAGCGTCACCGTGAGCATCTCTCTCACCTCTTTTTTCGGAACGAAGATGACTCGGTTAAATGTTGAATATGGAGGGATCTCCTCGCCTTCTTCTTTAACACCTTTTGCAGAGAGATCCTTCTTGATCTTCGCATATGTTTTCAACGTGTAAATACCGTCGATGGTGCTTGGAATCATCATTGGCCAAAAGAACAAGCTTGCGATCCTAAGCCCGATCGACCTCGGCAGCGCTTTTTTGATCACCGAAGAGGCAATTTTTCCACCTGAAACGTTGGGCTGGCTAATGCTATCCCTAGAAAGAATATAGGAATCACCGGTGTTGTTTTCGACGGTAAGCTGGATCGGTTGATACCCCATACTAAGCAAGTTTTTATGAAGATATTTTTTACTTTCAGAGCCGCTATAGCTTTTCGCTGTGACTTTGAGACCTTTAGCTTCTGTCGCGAATGCAACCATTGAGCTAGCGAGGGACGCCATTGGTCCTCGCTTAAAGCTGTCCCAACTTCCTAGAAACGCCATTAATCCAACTAATGTAATTGCACTGATATTAAACGTCTTGTTTTTCATTAATTTGTTAAACACCTTCATAAAATCTCCTTGTTTCCGATCTATTATAACTAAGTAAAGATTTCTAATCAATTTTATTGATATAGTAACAAAATCTTTAATTTTTAAAATACCTTAGATTTGCTATGCTTTCGAAGATAATTAAATTAAAAATTGATTTTTAATTTTGACAATTAAAATATTAAATCCCCTGAATTCTTTTTTTCCGGCTAAAGAGATCGTTTTTTGAGGAGTAGATGAGCAGCAAAGTTAGCAGGTTTTTTGTGCTTCCGCATGCGAGTTATGGACCGCTTGAATTCGCTCCACAAGCGGCTGCCGCCTGTGTTTCAAAAGAGTGGCGCGAAAAGATGAGATCACTCTTAGAGAGATGTTGGAATGCTCTTCCAGATTCTTTGAGTGAATGTAAAGCTTTTGTCGAGAGAAACCAGCCCGATGCGAACTTTTTCAAACGATTTCAATTGCTCAATCAACTTCTCGTTAAAAAACTCGAAAAAATTCACCCGACAGCACCTGAAGTGATTCTGGAAAGATTTGAAGGTTCTCTTGCACAACAACGAATTCTGCATCTAGATTCGAAACTTGCTCGTTTGAAAACACTTTTTCCAGGGGAACTTGTTTCACAAAAACTCTGTTTTCGAGCGAAGAGCACAATTTTTGAATTTGCACCTGACGCTGCACTACCTCTTGTGAGCAAGAGTTGGCGAGATCGGATGAATCACTGTCTTGAAAAATGGTGGTGGGAATTACCCCTGAGCTTAGAGAAGAAAAAGAAGGATCTGCATGCGAGTCATACAATGCGGCCCCAAAATTACTATGTTCTTTTTCGCACTTTGAACCACCTGCTACAGAAAAAGCTAGCCTCTCTTGATGCGAAAAGCGCTAATCGCCTAAAAGCGAAATTCCTTTGTTCCCTTTCTCCGAGAAGGGTGGTTGTTCTTTTAGAAACGATTCAAAACTCGTTGTGTCTTAAAGAAGTTTGGGCTCAACTTGCAAAGCAGGTAAAAATCATTCCGTATTTTGAAAATGTTAGGGCTATTCGAAAGGCATTTTTACATCTTGAATACGGTCCTGCATTCAATCAAATGGCTAAGCTCCAACTTTCAGGTAGACAGCTCACGGTTCTTCCTCGGCAAATCTCTCTTTTCCAGGGGCTGAATGCATTAGATATTTCTTGTAACCACCTCTCTGCACTTCCGGAGTTTTTCTACTTTTCAAACCTTCAAGTTCTTTACATTGGCGGGAACAAGTTTTTGCCAAGCAAGTATTTTGAAACGGCGAGGATAATTGCGGATATGCCTTCATTGTCACGTGTGATATGCGATGATCGAAATTTAAATTTAATGTTGAAGGAGGAGTCTGCCCTTGCACACAGCCTGCGTGTGGTATGGCGTCAAATCATGCATGCCGTGCCAGCGCTTCAAAGAGTTTGTAACGGCTATCGTGCTTCTGAAATTCGTCGCGCAATGCTCGACGAGAGCAACCGTAAACAGTTTAATCTGGTCACATTTTTAAATTTGAAAAAATCTGAGCTGAAAGTACTTGCTGAGGAGATTTTTGTGGCTCTTCGCAATTTGCGTCATTTAGATCTTTCTCATAATCCCCTCACAGAACTTCCACTTCAAAGTATGTTGGAGTTAAAAGAGCTCGCAAGTTTGGATCTTGAATACACCGCGCTTCCTGCAGGTTCTTACCAACAGCTTGGCAACACTCTCGCGAAACTTCCCCTACTTACAACTGTAATGCACGATCAGGTCCGAATCTTTTTCAAACTAAGAGAATCTTCAGGGATTCGGCCTGTTACTCCAAAAGAGCCTCCTCCAGATAAAAAAGCACCCAGCAATGTGTCTCCAAAGTCTACGGTATGTGTTGTTCAGTAAATACCCCCTCTTATCTTCGCTCTTTTGAAGCACTTCAAGCTTTTCTGGATGTCAGAGAGGAGACGGTTCAAATAAGAGGCCAAGAGTCTCAAGAACCACTGCTTGCCGGAAGATGGAGAGTTGCGCACCTGCTTCCCACCATTTCTCTTAACCTGATTCTGATGCTTTTCTTCGCGATGGTTTCTTTAGTCCTGCTCACAGTTGGTGTATCACGCTGGGCAAGGGAGACTGAGGTGATTACTATGCACAACTTTTTTGCATTGAATCAGATTGCAAAGATTTTAGAACATGGCGAGGCTCTCCTCTCCCCTCTTTTTAACACTTATGCATTTTCTGCGCGCTCCGTCTACTTGCAACCAGCTCTCGACGCGCGGGAACTTCAGCACGATCTGCAGCTCTACACAACAGCAGGAGGCTGGGAGAGGTTAAGCTTTTATCAAAGAGAGGGCGTTTGTCGTGGAATCACAAACTTGTTTGGACTGCTCTATCTTCGCACGGAAGATCTCATGAGGGAGCGCCCGAGACACCACCTTCAGAAAATCGCAGCACTTTTTGCAGACGGCGCTCCAAAAAAAGCAGCTGTTTTGCAAGCTCTCTGCCACACGGATGAGCTTTTGGGATACTCCCGCAGAGAAGTTCATGTACGGGATTGGAGTCGTTTAGAAAATGGTATCTATGACATCTCGCTTCCGCGTCACCGAGCTCTTTACATCAAGATCGATGGAGCGCACGGCTTTCTAGTCGATCCCAACATTGGAGTTCTTGAAATCGGCAATCAAAATCCCGAAATGGAGCAGTATCTGCAGAGAGATGATCAAAGAGTTTTCAAACTCGCACTGAACTAACTTATTCTCTGTAGGTTTTAAGAACCGTTTTTGCTTCGCCTAAGACCTCATCAAGTGGTTTTTGCAGGTCTTTTGCTTCAGCAGACTTCATCTGAACGAGCGTTTGATAATTTTTATATGCTCTAGTCAGTTCACCGCGCATGATCCAATATTCACCTTGGTATTCGAGTGCTTGCTCGTGTTTAGGATTAATTTTGAGCGCTTTTGCATACGCGTCACCAGATCGATCTAGATAGGACTTTGCGATCATGCGGTAGCAGAAACCCATATTGTTGAATGCATCAACAAAATCGGGTTTTAGGGCTACCGCCTGCTCATAGTTGTTGATGGCAACTTCGTAATTTTTTTTCTTTTGAGCTGCAACTCCAGCATTATAGGCTTTCACAGCAGGATCGCCATTTTCTTCAACTTTTTTTGCAGAAGAGCCATAGGAAACGAGAAATGGTAGGGCGGCAATCATGCATAGATTTAGAAATTTCATTTTTTCTCCTTCTTCTTTCTTTCGAGAATAATGTTAATGAGCCCTCCTGCTAACACCTCTTCCAATTCTCTGTGGTTAAGCGAGTGCCTAACGAGGAAAGAACGCTTCTTTGTCTTATTCATGATGGAGATGTCCTTCCCGGACTGAATAGCCTTTCGCACATCCCGTATTTCAAGAACGTCATTTAGATCGATCTTTCCCAGATCCTTCTCATCATCGAAAAGAAGCGGCAAGATGCCAAAATTGATCAAATTCTTTCTGTGAATACGTGCATAGCTTTTCGCAATCACCGCGCGCACTCCCAGGTAGCGCGGCGCAATCGCGGCGTGTTCACGGCTCGATCCCTGGCCATAATTGGCTCCGGCAATAAGCAACGAACCTGTTTTCTGGTATTTCATGGCACGATGAGAATAGGTTTCGTCAACCTGATCGAAGGTAAACTCTGAAATTGCAGGGATATTGCTGCGAAAGGGAAGAACCTTTGTCCCGGCCGGCAGAATTTCATCGGTTGAAACATTATCTCCCATCTTGAGAAGGACAGGACCTTCAATATGCTCTTCAAGCGGAGGAAAGAGCGGAAGCGGTTTGATATTTGGACCCATCTCGAGTTTGGTTTTAGGGTCATGTTTTGGTGCCAGCATTGCATCGGGATTGAGAATAATTTTCTCGGGTTCTTTGAATTTGGGGTATTTGCCTTTCAACTTTCTTGGATCTGTAATCACGCCCGTCAGTGCGGCAGCAGCTGCAGTTTCGGGACTGCAGAGATAAACCAGATCATCCTTTGTGCCTGATCTTCCAGGAAAATTACGAGGAACCGTACGCAAGCTGATTTTATGTGTCGCAGGTGCTTGCCCCATGCCGATGCATCCATTGCAGCCAGGCTGGTGGATTCGTGCTCCAGCGTGTAGAAGCGCCTCCACGTGCCCCATTTTTGTGAGATTTTCCAAAATTTGGCGAGAAGTCGGAATGATATCGAAAGAGACTCTAGGGTGTACTTGCTTACCCTTGATCATTGCGGCCGCTACAGCGAAATCGCGAAGACCCGGATTAGCCGAAGAGCCAACCATCGTTTGGAACACCTCTTTGCCCGCGACTTGTGAAACGGGAACCACGTTGCCAGGACTGCTCGGGCACGCGATGAGTGGTTCGAGCTTGGAAAGATCGATCTCTTCGTGCTCATCGTAATCCGCCTTTGGGTCCGCCACAATCTCTTTCCAATCTTTGATCCTCTTCTGCTGTTTAAGAAATTTTCGTGTTTCTTCATCAGAAGGAAATACACTGGTTGTCGCCCCGAGCTCTGCTCCCATGTTCGCAATCACATGGCGATCCATCGCCGTCAGGTATTTAAGCCCAGGCCCGTAGTATTCAATGATACGCCCCACTCCCCCATCCACATCATGGCGTCTGAGCATCTCTAAAATGATATCTTTTGCACTGACCCAAGGGCGCAACTTTCCAACAAGGCGTACACCCATCACTCGTGGCATATTTGTATAAAAGGGTTCTCCTGCGATCGCGAGCGCTACCTCTAAGCCCCCGGTGCCGATCGCAAGCATTCCCATCGATCCTGCGGCTGGGGTATGACTGTCAGAACCGAGCAGAGTTTTTCCTGGCTTGCCGAAATTTTCCATATGGACTGGGTGACTTACCCCGTTTCCAGGTCGACTAAACCAGATATTGAACTTTTGGCAAGCGCTCTGTAAAAAGAGGTGATCATCCGCGTTCTTATAGTCTGTCTGCAGAAGATTGTGGTCGACATATTGCGCAGAGATTTCGGTCTTAGCTTTTTGAACCCCCATAGCTTCGAGTTCAAGCATCACCATGGTGCCGGTCGCGTCCTGCGTCAGCGTCTGGTCGATCTTTAGGCCGATCTCCTTGCCCGGTAGCATCTCTCCCGAAATGAGATGGCTCTCGATTAACTTATGCGCAACGGTCTTCCCCATCATACCCTTACCTTTTTTGAATTGGCTCATAAAAGCCTATATACTTTTCTTGTTTAAAATTTTCCATAGAATGTTAAAAGGACAAATCGGCACAATGCGAAATATGAAGCAGAAAAAAGTCTCCCCCTGGTGGGTGTTTTTAGCGATTGGTCTTGGCGTAGTCAGTGGATCTTTGACAGGCACAAAGACGGGCCTATTTGGGATCACCTTTTATTCGATCTACGACCTCTTTGGAACGCTTTTCATCAAATCCCTAACACTGATCATTGTTCCATTGGTCTCTGCATCGATCATCACCGGCATTGCACGCATCGGCAGCGAAGGCAAGATGGGAAGATTGGGGCTCAAAACGTTTGGATTCTACATCTCAACAACCTTTCTTGCAGTGCTCACGGGGCTCGCTTTTGTCAATCTCATTAACCCCGGAAGCGATGGGCTCTCTCAAGAGCTCTCTGCAAAGGCTGGAGAGTTTGCCCATATCCAACAACAGCTCTCAAGTCAAAAGCTCAATACCATCTCTGACCTTCTTCTGCAGATCGTTCCTTCAAATATTTTGCACGCCATGGCAGAAGGACAGATGCTCGCACTCATCTTCTTCTCTCTGCTTTTTGGTTACGCAATCACGAAGATCGAATCACACAACTCCGCAACACTGCGCAGCTTTTGGCAGGGTATTTTTCAAACCATGATCCATATCACACATATGATCATGAAGGTTCTTCCCTTCGGCGTTTTTTTTCTCGTTGCGAAGGTCTTTGCGACCACAGGATTTGAGTCGCTTAAATCGTTGCTGATCTTCTTTATCACTGTGATTTTAGCGCTTAGCTTCTTCACCTTCATCGTCATGCCCATTATTCTTAAATTGGTAGGACGCGTGAATCCCCTAAGACATTTCAAGGCAATGGCTCCCGCTCTCGTCACCGCTTTTTCTACAAGCTCTTCAACCGCCACACTTCCAATTACATTGGACTGTGTCGAAAAGAGAGCCGGTGTTTCCAACCGTATTAGTAGCTTGGTAATTCCGCTCGGTCTTTCGCTCAACCTTGCCGGCTCAGCACTCTACGAATGTGTCGCCGCCATGTTTGTTGCGCAGGTGTATGGAATCGAGATCTCGTTCATGACACAATTTCTCGTGGTGTTTCTCGCCCTCATCACCTCTCTCGGTGTCGCGGGGATTCCCGCAGGAAGCCTTGTTGCTGTGATCGTAATTTTGAAGGCCCTAGGCCTTCCAGAAGAGAGCATAGGACTTTTTATCGCCGTCGATCGCCTGCTCGACATGTGTCGCACAACTGTCAACGTGTTTAGCGACAGCTGCTGCGCTGTTCTCGTTGCGCGCACTGAAGGCGAAAAAGAGATCCTGACAAAGACAAAATACTAGTTCATCACTTTGTGGAAACTTTCGGGAAGAGGGATTTCGAACTGCATCTTTTTTTGCGTGACAGGATGGACAAAGCCTAGTTTGTAGGCGTGCAGACACAGCCGTTTTGCGGGATTTGTTTTGGCACCATACTTCTCATCACCTGCAATGGGGTGACCAGCTTCTGAGCAGTGCACGCGGATCTGATTTTTTCGCCCTGTTTCAAGACGAAAGCGCACAAGCGCATGAGTTTGTGTCTGTTTCAGGAGGGAGTAGTGTGTCACGCTAAATTTCCCCTCATCAGAAGATTGTGTGCTTTGCATGAAGTAGTCTGCGTCTTCGACCAAGTAGCTTTTCCATGTCCCGGTCTGCTGCTCTAACTTCCCTTCGACAATACCCGCATATTCACGTTCAACAGTGTGTGCCTTAAATTGTTCTTGAAGACCTTCTCGCGTGCTTTGCGTATAGGCAAAAACCATGACACCAGAGGTACCTCGATCGAGACGTTGAACAGGATAGACTTTTTGCTCTGCACGTCTTTTGAGAATCGCATGGGCGCAGGTGTTTTTAAAGTCGGTTGCAACTGAGAGAAGTCCTTCAGGTTTTACAATGACAACGAGGTGCGCATCTTCGTATAAAAGACGGAGATCGCCGCGCAGAAACTGGACTCTCTGACCAACTTCGATACACTCCCCTGCTTTCACAGAGTGGTTGGCAAGACGCACGATCTTCCCCTCCAAACAGATGCGCTCTTTGGCAAGCCAGCCGCGCAACGTGCTCTTCGAGCTATCGGGATAGTGCTTTTGCAAGATCTCGAGAAGTGAACTCTCTTCTTCACAAATAATTTTCATGCGTAAGATGTTACCAGTTTTTGCTAGAAAGTTCACCTCCAATATAAAACCCTGAAAATCAATGACTTGAGATTTTTAATGGACTAAGCAATTCATGTTGAGATATCTTTAACAAATTCAACCAGGAGAGTCATATGAATACGAATCGAGAAAAAGCAAGCTACTGCATTGGTCTTGAAACAGGAAAACAGCTCCGCAACCAATTCAAAGAGATGGATGTCGAATTCCTCGCAACTGGCCTTCGCGACGGGTTTTCCGCCACCGAGCCAAAACTTAAGCCAGAGGAGATCACAACGATTCTCAACGCTCTCCGCCAGCAGATTGAATCTCAACAGAAGCAGTTTATCGCTCAGCTCGCTGCAGACAATAAAAAGAAGGGCGAAGAGTTTTTAGCAAAAAACCAGAAGGTCGAAGGTGTGCAGACACTTCCATCTGGTTTACAATACAAAGTTCTAACCCCAGGAACAGGAGCCTCCCCTAGCCTTCTCGACGTCGTGAAAGTCCACTACCGCGGCTACTTCATTGATGGCACTGAATTTGAAAGCACCTACCAGCGCGATAAACCCCAAGTTTTCCCTGTTAATCAGGTAATCCCAGGATGGGCGGAAGCGCTACAAAAGATGAAAGTTGGCGATAAATGGCGCATCTTTATCCCCTCCTACCTCGCATATGGCGAAATGGGCTATGGCCGCGACATCGAGCCAAATACCACGCTCATCTTCGACATGGAACTCCTCTCCATCGGCGAATAATACACGGCATTTTTAGTACTTATAACTGAAAAGATGCATAGACGTGCGGGAACACGGCATTTCATGTCCTTGTTCCCCGCCGCCCTCTTGAGCTGCACCTGGCTTTGAAGAACGTGTGCGTTCGAAAAACGCACACTATCGCTTGCTCGGAAGCGAGGTGTGCCGTGCACTACCTCGCGACGCCTACGGCGTTCCTGCGCTGCGATTCTTCTGTGCCATCTGCAGCCATCGGCTGCTCGCGCGCTCATCTCCCCGCGGGACTAACGTCTCAGCGCGGGGACCCCTTTCTCGCGTCGTCTCGCAGGACCGGGTAATGTTTCTAAACACTGCTTTTGGATTCTTAACTGGAAACTGCGAGACGACGCGAGGAGGGGACCCAACCGCAAGGTTGGGGAAATGAGCGCGGGAGCAGCCGATGGCTTCAAGCCGCAATGAGAAATCGAAGCACAGGAGAGCCGAAGGCGTGCCGGGTAGTGCTTCGCACACCCCGCCTCCGAGCACTCGATTTGTCAAAGCGGATTGAAGCTCAAGGGGGCCAGCAGGGGGCTCACGAGAGGGACACGCAGTGCCCTCCTCAGCCCCCGACTTGTCGATCTTTTTTTTGCCCAAAACTAAAGTAAAAAATTATTGTTCGTCTTTGCGGTGTTTCCAGTAGTCGGGGCCGTAGTTGTATGTGAGCTGCTCGCCTTTTTTGATCCACTGCTTGGTGAGAAGGATCACGTGTGTTCGATCTCCTGAAATCACAGAGATCGGCTCTAGGTTGGGACTTCGGCTGTGGTTGATGAAGCGGGTGATATTTCCAGATTTTTCTGCGTCTATGAGAAAAGGGGTCTTCTCCCCAACCGAATAGTCGAAACAGTAGTTGTTTTTCTTGTCGGCCCATTTGCGTTTACGAACCTCACCGGTGTATTCGCCTATGAAGGTAAAGGGTGGTAGATCGTTAATGGCAAAGACACCATAGCCGAATTTGGAGTCGATCCATTGGATCAGGGCATCCACCTCACTTCCCTGTTCGATTTCTGGATTAAAGAGAACGCCTAGCCACTTCTGTTTCTTGTCGAACTCCTCATACTTTTCAGCCGTCGCGCAGAGTTTTTGCACTTTTTTCAAGACTTTGTCAGTTGCAAATGTTAAGTTTGGAAGAAATTTTATCTGTATGATGTGCTCAAACTCCTCAGTGGAGCAGGTTCGCATCTCAGACTCATTTGGGAGCAAAATTTTATGCGATCTTTGTGTCATCTTTTTCAACTCACCACTTTTTTACTTATTTCTTCGATACACACCGAACCTGCAGTAGCTCTTACGAAGGTTCCAGATGAGAATACTCTTGAATCCATCATTTTACAAAATGATTATACCATCCAGTTCACCATAGCCACGTGCGTGGGTGAGGAGTGGAAGCGGGGCCGAAGATTTGCTTCTCTGGATAAAATTGATACTTTAGACCGTTGGCAGTATCAGAGTTCTTGTCTTTAAAAAATCGATCGTTATTCTTGTACTCATGTCAATAGCTTGGCTCTTTCTACTTCTCGCAGGTTTCTTTGAGATCTGCTTCACGATCGCCCTGAAGTACAGTCAGGGGTTTAGCAAAATTGTTCCTAGCCTTATCACGGTGGTATTTATCGTCATGAGCTTTTTCTCCGTGTCTCAGGCGATGAAAACGATCCCGATTGGAACTGCTTATGCTGTTTGGGCTGGAATCGGCGCCGCAGGCACTGTCGCCTGCGGAATCATTTTTTTTGGCGATTCGGCACATATCGTGCGACTCATTTCAATCTTTCTTATTGTGATTGGTATCGTCGGCCTAAAACTCGTTAACGTTGAATGATCTCCTTTGCCCTCATTCTTACGATACGCTCTCTCCTCCTCTCTTTCTTTGAAAAGAAGCGCAGACTGGTGAATGCAGCTTTTGCGCTCTTTTTCTTCACCTGTCTCTTGATTGTTTTTATGAGCGCAAAGAGAGGCTCCGCAAGTGTGCAGCCTCTGCTCCTGGCCTGCTTATCTCTTATTGTTGTTGCGAGCGTATTTTGGAGATTAAAGCGTGGTCCGCAGCATCAAACATTAAAAGCTCTGGTCTTTCTCGGGTTCCTAGTTCTCCTTTCTCTAGAACTTGCACTTGCAGGATACCTGCGAATTACACATGAGGCTCCTCTACTTAAGATCGAGATTCCCGGCGTTAGAAAATCTGGATCTTATGTTGTGCAAATTCGTTCTGCTGAAAATCAGACTGTCGGCGAGTACCTGATCAAAGGAGATCTGGTTGCACTGCGAGCCAAAATTATTCGCACCAAACCTTTTTTGCATTTTTTGGGGCTCACCAACTTGTGCAAGGTTGAAAGAATTTTCGGCTGTTATAAAGAGGCAAAGGATGAAATTGGCCTTACACACTCGGTGGAAGAACTGGCTCTCAGTCAACCCCATCCCCTCTCGGCGTTTTTTGAAAAAATTTGGCAGGAGATTTTTTTTGAAAAGGGGGAGAGTCTTTGGGTAAAAAGCGCTCTCATGCAGGCGAGTTTTTTCCCTCTCGTCGATACATCAGGCAAACCCTTTCAGGGGAATTTTCTTCTCACACTCACAGAAACTGGGCTTTCCTCTCTTGCACTTCCTGATGAAAACGTTATAAGATAATGCGCTATGCAAGTTATACGCTCATTTGGTCATCTCTTCGGCGGAACGCTTCTTGTCACCGGAACAAGTCTCGGTGTGGGTATGCTTGCGCTTCCCGTTGCCACCGCTGAAGGCGGTTTCTTGCCCTCGCTCGCAATTTATCTCATCTGCTGGCTGTTTATGTTGGGCACTGGACTCCTAATCCTCGAAGCGTGCATCTGGATGCCCAAAGATGCGAATCTCATCACCCTCTCTCACCACCTCCTCGGACGCACAGGGAAAATCGCCTGCTGGGCTCTCTATTTGTTTCTATTTTTCTCGCTTATGGTGGCCCATTTGGCGGGTGGCGGCAGCGTGCTGCAACAACTCACCGGGAACATCTTTGGATCTTGGAGCAGCATCCTGCTCTATCTTCTGATCTTCTCCCCTGTGGTCTATTTGGGAACAGGATGGGTTGATCGACTAAACATCTTGTTAATGATCGGTGCCGTACTAACCTATCTCTTCTTCGTTGGGAGCTCGCTTCCACATGTGAAGGGAGCCCTACTCACCTCGGCAAACTGGGGAAAGGCTTGGGGTGCTCTTCCAATTGTTTTCACGGCATTTGGCTATCAGAGTTTGATTCCCACGCTCATGACCTACATGAACCGTGAAGTGAAAAAGGTGCGCCTAGCGATTATCCTCGGCACTTCTATCCCCTTTTTGATCTATATTCTTTGGGAGTTTTTAATTTTAGGAATCGTTCCTCTTGAAGGAGCGGGTGGATTGAAAGAGGCGCTTGCGCTTGGACAGAATGCCGTCTATCCCCTCAAGGAGTTTGTCAAAAACCCCGCCCTCCTCACCGTAGGCCAAGCATTCGCATTCTTTGTTCTCACAACTTCTTATATTGGGATTGCGATCGCCTTTGTCGACTTCCTCGCCGATGGCCTTAAAGTGCCAAACCGCGGCTGGTATAAGGTAGGAATCTGCGCGATTATCTTTGTCCTGCCAACAATCATCGCCTTTATCGATCCCACGATCTTCATTCAAGCTCTGAATTATGCAGGAGGAATCGGCGTTGCCCTTCTTCTGGGTGCGCTACCGATTCTGATGGTATGGAATGGAAGGTATAAACAGGGACATTCGCTGAAACATCAGCAATTGCCTGGAGGCAAGCCCCTGCTTATCGCAATGGGGCTCTTCGTTCTCGTCGAACTTGTAATTACTTTGCTTTAACTACGCTGCCAGCAATGCGCGCCTGATACTGGGCGAGGATTGGATCCTTAGGCATAGAGGGTTTTTCCTCTCTAGGCAGGTATTGCAATTTCAATGTTCTAAGATATGCAACCCCTTTTAAGGGAGTACGCTCATTCACTTTGCTAGACTTTGAAAACATCGATCCAATGCATGTGAAGAGCGATTTTACAAAGCCTGAAACTAGACCTGCAAGCCAACTTAAACAGCCAGGTTGAGCCTGTTTGTCTTCAGGCAGTTTGAAGATCTCCACTGAGCAAAAATTATCACTCTGAAGTGAGCGTTTAGCGGCCTTAGGTGCATAAAAGCCGTAGATCCCTGGATTTGTGGTTTTGCCAATTTTGTCTGTCATAATTAAATCCTTTGTTTCGTTGTGAATTATAATTATAAATTAAATAGTAAAAATATTACAAGATAATAATAAAAAGAATAAACCTACGTATAAATTAGTTTAATTTGAAGAACTGGCCCTGAAAACCCTATTCGTGAGAGCCCTATCATGCTGGAGCTCTTCATCAATTAGAATAAGAACCTCTTCGCACCCCTCTCGATCGCTTTGGCGCAGAAGGGCATACAACGTCTTTTGACTCAAAGCCCAAGTTTTATGGCCAGGAATCTCTCTGTTAGAGAGAATCATTCGTTTTTTCGAATAGGCTGTTCTTAGGTGCATCAGGAGCTCTTTTTCCACTTCGAAGAGTTTGATAGGCGCCTTCGGGGCATAGTGCCTATACGCCATACCCGGGGATAAGGGCCTCTCCCCTTTTTTTGGCGCGTGGACCTCAATTGCGCTCCCCAACACCTTCTCGATCTCTTCTTTCGTGATGGATCCAGGACGCAGAAGAAGGGGCTTCTCTCCGAAAACTAGGCTAATAACGGTCGATTCGATTCCCCCCTCGCAAATACCTCCATCGAGGATTGCGGCGATCTTTCCTTCAAAATCCTCGCAAACGTGCTGGGCAGATGTTGAACTGGGTTTTCCTGAGAGATTGGCAGAGGGTGCGGCGAGGGGCTCCCCTACCTTCTCGATGAGAGCTCTTGCCAGCGGATGCCGCGGCATTCGGAGGGCAATGGTGTCGAGTTCAGCGGATACACCGGAGGAGACCGAGGGCTTCCGCTGTAAAATTAGAGTGAGTGGGCCTGGCCAGTAGGCCTTGGCGAGTGTGTAAAATACGGGAGGGATTTCAATCGCAAGGTCGTCAACCTCATCCAAACTCGCAATATGAACGATAAGCGGATTGTTTTGAGGACGTCCCTTGGTGGAGAAGATCTTCGCAATGGCGCCTGCATTAGAAATCACCGCTCCCAATCCATAAACTGTTTCTGTAGGAAAGGCAACGAGCTCCCCTGTTTTCAGGAGTTTAGCCGCGATGTCAATATCATCAGGAGAAAGAAGAAGAGTCTTCACTGACCTATGACCCAGAAAAAGGTAAAGGCGATCGCCACTTTTGCGCCAATTGCTAGCACAATGCGGTTGAAGTTTCTGTCGATGAAAGGCTTGAGTTTAGCGCCCCAGCGATTCATAACCTCTGCGATAAAGAAAAAGCGAAGAGATCTCGCGAAAAAGACAAAGAGCGCGAACGAGGTGAGGTTGAGCTGGCAAAAGCCGGCTGAAATCGTAACAGCTTTGAAAGGCACGGGTAGAAGACTTCCAAAGAAAACTGCCCAATGCTGATAGTGGGTGTAATGGTTTACGAGTTTATCGAAGAACTGTTGTGAGATCAGATGCGAAGTAATGAAAGGCCCAACAGTGTCCCACAAAAGATCCCCGACCAGATAACCGATAACCCCTGTAATCACGGAAGCAACTGAAGCCACAAATGCGTATAAGTAACGCCGCTGAGGGTTCTCCATGCAAAAGAGCATGAGAAGCGCATCGAAAGGTATGAAAAGAACGAGCTCGAGAAGAAACACAACTCCTAACCAGAGCGGAGCTCGGGTAGAGGAGGCCTTCTTGGCAGCCCAGTCATAAATGCGTCTTGCCGGCTTAAAAATCATAAAATTATTAATTTAAACAGTGTCAAAAATATACAGGAAAATTTATTATCTGTCAATTGAATATAAACAACTTAGGATGGGGTTCTTATGACTAGATCTGCTGTAATTCTCATGGTGTATGGACTTTTGATCTTCCTAGGAGGAATCATGGGCTATACGCAGGCTAAAAGCCTCCTGTCCCTCATCATCGGCTGTGGATTTGGCCTGCTTCTTCTAGGAGCTGCTTTAGCTCTCTATAAGAAAAAGAGAGCTTCTGTTTGGATTTCTATCAGCCTCGTGCTTCTTCTAGATGCTTTTTTTACCTACAGATTCGTGCAGACGATGCGTTTTTTTCCTAGCGGTCTCTTCATGCTGCTGAGCCTTGCGACGCTAATCATCCTCGTGATGCAGCTCAGAAGAAAACGTTAAGATTTATGAGGTTTTCTTTTTTTGTGCCTCTGCCCAACGTCTTTCTACTTCGGACCAGCGGATATTTTCGAAGAAGGCATCGATATATTTTGCGCGATCAAGGCCCCATTGGGTGATATACGCATGCTCGAAAACATCCATGACGAGAAGCGGAATTCCACCCGCTAAATGACCTAAATCATGCTCGTTGATCCAGGTGTTAATCAACCTACCAGAAACAGGGTCTAAATAGAGCACTGCCCAGCCAATTCCCCGGATTGCACCCGTAGCAATAAAGTCCTTCTTCCATCGTTCGAACGAGCCAAAATCCTTTAAAATCCGCGCATAAAGAGGAGATGTTTTATCTAGTGCACCTGATTCACCCAAGTTGTCAAAATAGAGCTCGTGGAGCCGCATTCCATCAAACTCCCAACCTAAGCGACGTTTGAGAGCCCCCCACTCGTAACTACTTGTTTTGCCATTTAACGACATCTCATTCAGCTGGGTAAGAAGAAGGTTCGTGTTTTTGACATACCCTTGGTAAAGCTGAAAGTGCATTTTTAGGAGAGAATCTGAAAAACCCGGCATCCCCAGAAGCCTAGAGTAGTCCTTCGCTTGGTAATCTACCGTCTGTGCGGCAAGAGCCTTCTCTTCAGACGTAAGTGCCATAGTACCAGCGAGAAAGAGAATAAGGAAGATTGCTTTAATCATGATTGCCTCGTTTTTTTAAACCTATCAAACTACACCTATTGCGTTAAATTAAAATTATTTATTTACATCTGACTCCATGGGATGGATTAAATTAATTAATATTATTGTTTTAATGTGCGAATAAATATTAAAATATATGCAGATATTAAAAATTTTATGACTATACAACCTTTAGTAATGCGACTGGTTCCGATTGAGGGCGACTTTTCACCAGGGATCCAACAGGTACCTGTGCAATGTCTACCTAGCGTACCCCCTCCTCCTCGCGTCAAAGAGTGGGACGGGACCTATACGCCTTCTATTACAAACCTATTTTGGGGTCCAGTCTCTCTTTTTACGAGCGCATGGGAGCTTGTACGCGCAAAAGCAGCAGGTGATAAAGAGGGTCAATTCGATGCGCGCTTGAAGCTCATCGGCGCTCCGATCACAATTTTACATGCCCTTTCGATGGCCTTTTCCGCCATCGTACGACTCGCATTTTTTCTTCATGAAACTGCAGCAAAATCTCTAGAACCCCTCGTTGTTGTGTTAGGATTTCCGACAATTGTGTTGGGCTTAGGGCTTTGCCTTGTCGAGGGAATTTACGAGGCGATCTGCACCTATCGCTCCGCAGAGCTTATCTATCGTACTGGATTAAGAAGCGATAATGATGATCTGGTGATGCGAAAGCTTGCATATTTTGAAGCGACCTATCTTACCGTTAACGATGCGGAGAGGAGCCGATTTAGACACATCGCAGATCATGCTCAGCGAGAAAGAATGGCTATGGCGGTAAAATGCGCAACGTTAGATAGACGCATCACTCCACGATTTGGAGCGGATGTGAGAGCTGAGCTCGGACCCATTTTGCAAACACTGCGCAATCCTGAGACAACAGAAGCGGATCGTCAAATGGCTCTGGAACAGGCACGAACCCTCTTAAGCACAATTGATACTCAGGCAAAAAAGAAGCTGCTCATTCACGTTGTTGGATTAGCAGCAATTATCCTCTGCGCCGCGAGCTTTGTTTTGAGTCTGCTCGCTGGCCCCGCAGGCATCCCACTTGCTCTCATGACGATCGGTGGAGTCTTTGCAACGGCGAACTACTTCTACGCAAAGGGAGCTCTCGATGAACAAGGCTGGGGCTTCTCCGCAGGAAAAGCTTTCCCTCCCCTCGGCTGGCTTTACGATCGAATAGTGGGCCCCTCTCCTGCACCATAAGTGATAAGACGAAGAGTCGTCTCATTACCCTCCAGAACAACTACACTACAATTCGGTACGCGCACCGTTTCATCGGGTATTTCTGCGAGAAAGGAAACCAGCGCTCGCAAAACGTAGCCGTGCGAAACGATAATCACCGATTGATCGACATGCTTTTTGGCTATGCTATGTAGCGAAGGCATGGCACGTGCTGTAATCTCTTCGCAACTCTCTGCATCAGGCGCAAACTTGTATTTCCACTGGTGAGGAAGTGGAAGCTTTAGCTTCTCGCTGATCGCCTCTTTAAATCGCTCTCGAAACTCCATCACCGTAATGCCCTCCACTGAGCCATAAGAGGCCTCGCGAAGCCCTTTTTCCAGCTGAATCTCATGCCCTTGAAACGCGGCTATAGCCTGCGCGGTCTGCCTTGCGCGCAGAAGCGGCGAAGAATAGACGGCCGCCGCTTGTATCTTTGAGAGCTCTTCTCCTACGGCCTTTGCTTGAGAGTGCCCAATCTCGTCTAAAGGTCTATCTGTAGAACCTTGGATTCTGCCCTCAGCATTCCAATCAGTCTGCCCATGTCTGACGATGTATAGCGTTGCAAACTTTTTTTCTTTCATCCCACAAAAATCCTGTTATAACTTTTAGAATATAAACCTAGGAGGCCAGATGCTCTCTCCAGAAATCCAAACACACCGTAAGCCTGGATACCCGATCAACCCCATTATCCACAACCGCTGGTCTCCAAGAGCAATGACGGGTGAAGAGATGAGTGATGCTGAGCTCATGCCCCTTTTCGAAGCGGCGCGCTGGGCACCCTCTTCGTATAACGGACAACCCTGGCGTTTTCTCTATGCCAAGCGCAATACCCCCAACTGGGATCTCTTTTATAACCTCATGGTCGATGTTAACAAGCAGTGGACGAAAAATGCATCTGTTTTGCTCGTGGTGATTTCGCACAAAGTCTTTGAAAAGAACAATAAACCCTCTGTAACGCATAGTTACGATACCGGATCTGCCTGGATGAGCCTGGCCCTAGAGGGCTCTAGCCGTGGTTACGTGGTACATGGTATGCAGGGATTTGACTATGAAAAGGCCAGAAAAGACCTACAGATCCCCGATGAGTACCAGGTTGAGGCGATGGCAGCTATCGGTAAAAGAGCTCCAAAGGAGAGCCTTCCCCCAGAAATTCAGGAGAAGGAGTTCCCTAGCGACCGTAAGCCTTTGAATACCATCATCTTCGAAGGAAAGTTTCACTAAGCCTCTAAAATTCAATTTTTTACGAATTTAAAATTATTATTGTCACAATAATTTCTTTATATTATAATAATAATTGAACTAATAGGATTTAATAAAACAAAGAGGTTTTATGAACGTTAATTCGATCTCTACTGCAGCTCCTAGTATTTTACAGAGCCCAGCTGTTGATCCAAGCATTTTACAAAACTTGGGGATCGATCCAAACACGCCTGATGCTCAGAAGTTTCTTGCGGATCTTGCAGCTTATGATCAGCTTCTTCAGCAAATTAGGAGCGACCCTTCGTTCAAACAGCACTCGAAACAAGATTACCTAGACATGCTAACTGCTCAATCCAACTTGGTTGAAGGCGACCTGAACAACTTAAACTGGAATGGTGAACTTTCAAAGGCAGGATATAATGATCTTTTTGTTCGCTTTGAGAATCTCAATAGCTGGATTACGGGTGTGGTAACTAACATTACCGACCCTACGACATTTGACAACGACATGTGTACGGCAGAATGGGACCTTGCTATGTTTGAAGTTGATGCCAAGAATACCCAATAAAAAAATCGAGCAAGCCCTGAAGCTTGCTCGACACTTTCAGATCACAGGGATTTAGACTAGCGTCTAAACCTTCAGGGTCAGTAGCTTATCGACGTGCGCCCGCTTTTCTGCGAGAAGACGTTTTGCGACGAGCTGAAGTGCGTTTTTTTGCACTTTTGCGAGCTGTCTTTCTAGATGTTTTTCGTTTTGCCATGACTTTTTCTCCTTGTTTCATGGTGAGAGGGTGTTTCTCTCTTTTCCGTCTCACAATTCTCAATATACAAATTCCCGATTTAAATTAAAATATTTTTTATTTACAAATAAAATTCAGTTAGAATTTTTCTCATTTTTGAATTCAAAATCTTCGCATTAAAAACAGAAAGATTTAGAAAACAAAAAACCTTCCAAAACAATCTCCTGCGATTTGAGCGAGCGTAAGGCGAGCTCTTTGGAGTGCGGCGCTCTGCGCCGCCTTGGGTTTGTTCACATAAGGCGGCGCGAAGTGCCGCACTCCAAGGAGCGCTTCTGCGCTCAAAAATAGTTGCAGCATTTTTTGTCGATCTCGATTACAAAAGCATACGACATTTGAAACGGAAAGGAGATTCCTGTGCACACAAACGAGAACAGAAAGCGCCGCGTAATCTCCGTCTTTGTTCTTGCGATGTTCAACGTCTCGATCATGGCGAGCCTGCGGAACCTTCCACTTGTTGCTGAATATGGCCTGAGTATCATCTTCTTCTTTGTCGCGGTCGCTCTTTTTTTTCTGATTCCTTGCGCGCTGGTCTCCGCTGAACTCGCAACAGGATGGCCCAAAAACGGCGGGATTTATATCTGGGTACGCGAGGCTCTCGGCGATCGATGGGGCTTTTTAAGTATCTGGATGCAGTGGGTGCATAACGTCGCATGGTACCCAGTTATCCTCTCATTCGTTGCAACCACACTCGCCTATATTATCGACCCCAATCTTGCGCACAACAAGATCTATGTTCTTTCAGTGATCCTGGGAAGTTTTTGGGGAATGACGCTTTTGAACTATTTAGGGATCAAAACATCGAGCTTGTTTAGTACGCTTGGTGTCATTTTAGGGACGATCGGCCCGGGAATTTTAATCATTGGACTGGGCCTTACTTGGCTGGTCGGCGACCACCCCTCCCAAATCAAATTTACTGCGGATGCCCTTCTCCCCGATTTAACCCATCTGGGAAATCTGGTCTTTCTTGCGGGACTATTTCTTGCTTTTGCAGGCTTAGAGGTAACAGCTGCCTTTGCGGGCGAAGTAGAGAACCCGAAAAAAAACTACCCTCGCGCGATCATTCTCTCTGCAATCATCACCTTCTCTCTCTTCTTATTGGGATCTCTTGCTATTGCAGTTGTCATCCCCAAAGACCAGATTAGCCTGGTTGCGGGGCTTATGGATGCCTTTAAGGTCTTTTTCGACGCCTATCACCTAGGATGGATTCTTCCGATTATGGGAGGGTTGTTGATCATTGGAGCCATTGCCGAGGTGAATTCTTGGATCGTCGGCCCCGTGAAAGGGCTTCATGAGACCTCGATTCATGGAAATCTTCCCCCGATCCTGCAAAAAGTAAATGATCACGGAACGCCTACAAACCTCCTCTTTTTCCAGGCTATCATCGTCACGCTCTCCTCCTTTGTGATTCTCAATATGCCTACGCTAAGCTCCTCATATTGGATTTTGAGTGCGCTAAGTGCTCAAAGTTATCTCGTAATGTATATTCTGATGTTCATCGCAGCGATTCGCCTGCGCTACACCCATTCCCATGTACCACGAGTGTATCAGGTCCCCTATCGAGCACCAGGAATCTGGCTCTTTTCCGGAATCGGAATTGTGGCAAGTCTCTTTGCGATCTTTTTAGGCTTTGTTCCGCCAACACAACTCCATATTGGCAATATCGTCTTTTACGAGGGATTTTTGATTTCGGGCTTAGCAATCATGATTGCTCTTCCGCTGATTATCTATCAGTTCCGCAAACCCCACTGGCAAGCCCTAAGCATTGAGTAAGGGCGTTTTTAAGCTATTTGAGCGAGCATAAGGGCGAGCTCCTTGGAGTGCGGTGCATCGCACCGCCTTGGATGTATTGAAATAAGGCGGCGCCAAGCGCCGCACTCCATGGAGCGCTTCGCGCTCAAAGAATTAAGCTATAAAAAAAGAACCTTCCAAACTTTTCACGTTTGGAAGGTTGGGAAGCGGCTTTTTTCTCTGACGATATTGGACGAGAGGATGTGAATGACACAGCTCGGTCGTCTCTTGCCTCTATGAGAGGCCATGGTCCCCAGAGAACTCCTAAGCAATCTGGCAGGAAGAGAAAACCCTCAACTCCGGCTCAGATGCAGCGCTCAGGAAAGCGGCTTCAGGTGCGAGGCGCTCCTCTACTTTTAAGTTAACATAATAACAATTAATTTAACCAACCAAATTATAATTTATTTATTACAAGCAACTTGAATTTTTAATTATAATATTCCAAATTATGGTTAATTTATGTAAAATTGACGCGAAACTATTAAATAAAAGGTTGATATGGCATCAAACGTAAAAGGCTCTGGTTCTGGAACTCCAGTAATTGACATCAGCAAGTGGCCGCTTATGGTGAAATGGAAGCTGGGTGCAGGAAAACCTGTGCTAACTAAAATGGATCTCTGGATTGCTCAGCAAGACTATAACATGAACACCCCCAAATACAGCCTTCTTAAGCGCACCGTCATGGTCGCGGATTACATTTTGGGATCGAATACTATCCAAGATGACAAAGAGGAGGCTCTTAAGTGCTATATATGGCTGAAAGGTAAGATGGACTGCGCTCTCGATATTGACTGGGACGAGAAAAACATGTTCACGGTCTTCAGAGCCTACAACCATTGCCGCAAAATCTTAGGGAAGTCGTTAGTCAGTTATCAGTACTTCACACGTACGCCACCCACGCAAGATAAAAAAGAAGAGCGCAAAAAGTCCGAGAAAATAGAGAGCAAGAGCTCTTAATACTCGAAATCGGCCCAGTCTGTGTCGCAGTAGCGCACCTCTTTGCCGAGCGAGTCTAGCTTCCTCATCTCAGAAGGTGAAAGAATAAAACTAAAGGCTTCGAGATTCTCTTCAAGGTGTTCGCGCGAAGAGGCCTTCGCAATCGTCGAAATCCCTTTTTGGATCAGCCAGCGTAGAATCACCTGCGCAGGCGTTTTATCATAAACTTCCGCGATCTCTTCAAAAACTCGCTCCTTAAGAAGCTCTCCTTTGCCGAGAGGACGATAGGCTTGAAGTGCGATCTCATGCTTCTCACAAAAATCCCAGAGCTCTTTTTGATAGAGGTAGGGGTGAAACTCAACCTGATTAACATGAGGAACAACCCCATCATTTAATAGATCCTGTAAATGATGGATTGTGAAGTTGCTGACACCAACACTTCTCACCTTTCCCGCTTTGCTAAGTTCATGCATTGCCGCGAGGATTTCGGTTAAGGGTTTTGCGCGATCAGGCCAGTGGATCAAAAAGAGATCGAGATAATCCACGTCGAGCTCTTTTAGAGCGAGGTCGCACGACTTTTGGACATCTCTTTTAACTTGTTTGTTATCTACCTTGTCAATGAAGAGCTTAGAGGTTAAAAAGACACGTTCTCGGGGAATGGCCGCAAGAGCTTCGCCCACTGCTTCATGATTCTCATAAGCATGTGCGGTATCAATGAGCTTGTAACCCATGACGAGCGCATCCTCTACGATCTCCGTACACTCTTTGCCCTTGAGATTCCAGGTGCCGAGCCCGAAAAGTGGTAGAGAGTAGCCGTTCTGAAGAATTACACTGTTTTCTTTTCTTCGAAGCATTTGTCAAACTTGGCTGCAAGAACGAAATCCGCCTCCGAAAGGCCCTTTATTTTATGCGTCCAGAGGGTCGCTTTCACCTTACCCCAAGAGAGTGTGATATCAGGGTGGTGTTGCTCCTCTTCGGCGATATGACCAATGCGGATTGTGAAGTCTAAGGCATCGCGAAAATTCTTAAAAGCGTAGATCTTTTCTAGGCGCTCATCCCCGTGGATCAAGATCCACCCCTTATCAATCTGCTCCATGAATGCTTTGAGTGCATCCCCTTTTAACGGTTCTGCTCCCGCTTTGCAAGGCACGCATTTTTTTTTGCTGAGATCTGCCATTAAACCCTCTCCTGAATATAGACATCTGCCCGTCCCCAAGGAAAGCGGACAGTAAACTCGTCTTGTACGCGAAAAAGATTTGCTTGGCAATAGTCTGAAAGAGGAAAGCTGACGCTGATAATTCTTGTTCCCCGCTGTAAACGCGCGAATTTTTCTATGAGACGCTCGATTACCGCTTCTTCAAGACAAGTACCATAGAGGTAGACGATCGTTGCATCGGAAAGATCAGCATCAAGAATATCCTGATGCACAATTCGCACCGAATGAAGATCTGCGCTTTGTGCAACGCGATTCCCCCGCTCTACAAAATCTGAAATCTGCTCAATTCCGACGGCTCTGCAATCAAAGTGTGTTGCAATAAAAAAAAGAGATCTTCCCCTCCCACAGCCAAGATCAACGAATTTGTCATATGGCTGAATTACGAACCGTTTGCAAATCTCCTCGAGAACTGTAAGAGGTGTCTCCCCATATGCGTAGATCTCTTTAGCGCCTTTGCCTAATAGAAACTCTTTACTGAGCAAATAGGGATCGAGGCCTGCATAAATCTCCTGGAGTGCTCGATCTAAACGATTAAAAAGTGGATGGGTGTAATAACGGCTCCGGACACGCCTCTCTTCGTTCCAGCTCCAAATTTTGATGAAGATCTTCAGAATTGAGAAATAGAAAGCCTCACCAATTGATCGCATGTCCGGGCTCTAAAGCAACAAAAGTCTTGGGATCGATCTTCTGTTTTTCTAGAGCACAAAAAAGATCGTAGGGAGGCTGCTGCATCGGCTCATCGGATAGATTGAAAGTTTTCCAGTGGATGCCGATGCTGAGTTTAGAGTGCACATCAGCGTGAATGCGTACCGCATCTTCTGGTTCGACATGGACGCTCTTCATAAATTTTCGAGGAGAATAAGAACCGATCGGAATCAAGCTGAGATCGACTGCTTTCCAGCGCGCGCCAATCGCTTTAAAATCATAAGGGTTGTAGCCAGTATCTCCCACGAAATACAAACGCTTGTTCTCCCCCTTCTGCCGCACAAACTCAATGACCCAGCCAAGCCAGAGCGTTGGGTTAATACCCACCGCGCTTCGCCCAGAAAAGTGTTGTGCAGGAACGCCTGTGGCCCTCAATTTAAACTGAGGGAAATCGATCTCTGTTTCTTCCCACCAGCCCAATTCGATCACATTTTCAATCCCCCTCTTTTTGAACCACTCCTTCACACCAGCAGGGACCAACCAAAGAATTTTCGGAAAACGTTTATGTAAAGCCTCGACAGTTGGCTTATCAAGATGGTCATAGTGATCATGGCTGATCAATACGAGATCGATCTGAGGAAGGACTGAGAACTCAATTCCTGGTGAATGTCTTCTTTTCGGACCCGCAAATGAGACCGGAGAGCAACGTTTGCTCCAAACGGGATCGGTGAGAAGATGAAAGCCATCGATCTTAACGAGTGCAGTCGAATGGTTAATCCATGTGACTGTTGGCTCTTCACTCTTCAGTATATTTTGCGGAAGCGGATAGACGAAATCTTTTGGAATTGGAGGAGGAAGCGGATCTGCATAGTGTCCGAGCTTCCAAAGAATCACATCGAAGATGGTCCGCCTCGTCTCTTTTACATGCGGGTTAAAAAAGCGTCTATTCATAGCGTTATGGAGAGGGGTATGGATTCAGTAATGGTTGCGTCGCCATAAAACTGGATGGGTCCAGGAAAGCGGTAGAGATCATCGAGAGCCCAACGTTCACGCGCCTTGCCAAAATGCATAAAGGCTTTTCCTTTGAGATCGACGAGTGCCTTTTTTACAACGGGTTTTTTCTTTCCCTTTCTTGTTTCCATATGCATGAGATGTGTAAGTGGAACACCCGTTACCCCCCACCGTTCGACAGAAGAGGAGAGATTAGATACCGCTGCCATGTAACCAGAATACCCATGCGAAAGAAGAAGCGCTGCAGAAAAGCCTAGTGCTTGGCAGTAATTTGCATCAAAATTAGAGGGAAAACCAGCCCTTCCCTCATAGCCGAAGAAATGGTTCTGAGCGGCGAACTTTCCCTTGAAAAGACCCTTATCTGCACGGACTTTGAGCTCCTTTTTGACGAGCTGAATCAAGAGAAGTTCTGTTTCGATGAGAGAAACTTGGACGTTTCCATGAGGGTCGCGCTCCAAAAGCAGCTGCTTCTGAATCGACTCTGGAAGCTGAGAGAAAGTTTCTTGGCATCCGGGTGAAAGTTTCTGAGCCGCTGCACTGCCATCTTGACTAAGCGCCGCCATCAGCTCTTTGACATCTGGGAGAAACTCGAGCAGCCCTTCTGGAACAAGAATGACACCATAATTCTTTTTTATCTCCGCTCTTTTGCAGATCAGATCCGCGATCTCCTGCACAACCTGCGCAAGAGTCCGTTTTTTTGCAGCGCACTCTTCGCTGATGAGTGCGAGATTTGGATGTGTGGCAAGTGCACACTCAAGCGTCACGTGAGAAGCAGTGCGTCCCATCAGTTTGATGAAATGATAATACTTCTTTGCCGATGCGGCATCGCGCGCGATATTTCCGATCATCTCAGCGTAAACTTTCGTGGCCGTATCAAATCCAAAGGAGATATCCACGTAAGTGTTCTTCAGATCACCATCAATAGTTTTGGGAACACCAATGACTTTTGTCGAGCACTGTTTGCTTAGAAAGTATTCTGCCAAGATTGCAGCGTTTGTGTTTGAGTCATCTCCCCCGATAATCACGAGGCCATCTAGTTTTAAATCTCCAACAACTTTGCGTGAAGACTCCAGCTGCTCATCTGTTTCAATTTTGGTGCGGCCAGATCCGATCAGATCAAAACCTCCCGTGTTGCGATAGGGCTCAAGGATCTCTTTTGTAAGCTCCCTATATTTCCCTTCAACAATCCCTGAAGGACCTCCAAGAAAACCAAACAAATGACCGTCTTTATGGAGTTGATGAAGAGCATCGAAAAGACCCGCGATAACGTTATGCCCGCCAGCAGCTTGTCCTCCAGAAAAGACAACACCCACGCGAAGCGCGCGCGTTATTCTTGTTTTTGCGGTTTGTGCTGTAAGAAGGGGCTGTCCAAATGTATGGGGAAAATAACTCCTAATTTCCTCCTGCTCTTTTGATGAGATCAGCTCTTCTTTAAAAAAATCGAGCGCGAGTAAATTTTTTAAAAGCAGAGGAAGCGGGGGACGAAAATTTTGACGAAGATGTTCAAGCGGGCTTGAGGTGTTTAACAAGCAGGAAGGCTCACCGGCACTGTAATCGCCAGGCCCCCTTCAGAGGTTTCTTTGTAGATGCTCTTCATATCCTCGCCTGTTTTTCGCATCGCAAGAATTACCTGGTCCAAAGTGACACGATTATTCCCCTCTCCATGAAGAGCCAGTCGAGAAGCATTGATCGCCTTGATGGCGCCCATTGTGTTTCGTTCGATACACGGAATTTGCACAAGTCCGGCAATTGGATCGCATGTGAGTCCAAGGTTGTGTTCCATGCCGATTTCAGCTGCATTTTCAATCTGCGCATTGGTTCCGCCGAGTGCAGCTGCAAGACCGCCAGCGGCCATAGAGCAGGCAACACCCACTTCACCTTGGCAACCCATTTCAGCCGCCGAGAGCGAAGCCCCCTCTTTGTAGAGAATACCAATGGCGGTTGCGGTGAGGAAGAATTGAATGATCCCCTCTTCGGTAGGACTCGGGGTAAATTTCTGGTAGTAGTGGAGAACGGCCGGAATGATACCTGATGCTCCATTGGTCGGAGCTGTTACGACCCTTCCTCCTGCCGCATTCTCTTCGTTAACAGCAAGAGCAAAAAGGCTCACCCAGTCTAAGATCTCTGAGGGGTCATTAATAAGATCAGCGCCATTTTTCTGGAGAGTCTTGTAAATTTTCGAGGCTCTTCTCTCTACGTTGAGTCCGCCTGGGAGAATTCCCTCTTGCAGACAGCCGCGTCGCACACACTCCTGCATCACTTTCCAAATCTGCAAAATGCCCGAATAGATCTCCTGTTCGCTCCGCAGACTCTTTTCGTTTTCTAGAACGATCTCGTAAATTTTTTTGCCTGTCTCGTTGCAGTGATGTATGAGCTCTGCACACGTTCTAAATGGATAAGGGAATCCCGTTTCCGACTCTTCCGCTAGGGCAGCTTCGGGCTGAGAGATCTGGTCGTGCGTGACAACAAAGCCCCCGCCCACAGAGTAGTAGATGGTGGATGCGATCTCTTTGCCTGAAAAATCTTTGGCACTTAGGCGCATGGCGTTGGAGTGATAGGGAAGACGCTTGCCCATATGAAACAGAAGATGGACCTGCGGTTTAAATGGAATGCGAACCTTACCGAGAACCCGCAAAAAACCGCTCTTTTCGATGCGCGAGATAATTGTTGGAACTTGATTCGGATCGACCCCCTCTGGGGTATATCCTTCAAGACCGAGCATGAGAGCGATGTCAGTTGCATGGCCCTTGCCGGTCATAGCTAAAGAGCCGAAGAGTTCTATCGTAATGGAGCCGAGATCTTCGATGTTGGGAATTTCTGAGGCAAACTGACGGGCGGCGCGCATTGGCCCCACCGTATGAGAACTCGAGGGCCCCATGCCGATCGAGAAGAGTTGAAAAAGACTCACCGGGGTTACAACGCTTGTCGCCATTCGCAAAACCTCATTTTTGTTCGGTTCAGAAACTGACTTAGCCTATACCCATAGGTTGTACCTGGTCTCAAAATTGGATGCAATCTTTTTATGCTTCTTGCAAAGAATGACCCTATCTAATTGAATTTTAACAACATGAGATCAATTACCCTCTAAAATTTTTAGAGAAAAGGCTTTAGTTTATTAGTAAACTGCTTTTTGTTAAAATTATTGAATATTTTTTAATATGCATTAGGAAAAATCATGACTGCAGTAATTTCGAGATCAAAAAGCATACAAACTCTCTCAGATGATACACTTTCAAACGTCTTAAGCTTTTTGGAGCCGATGCAGGTTGCTCAAACCGAGCGGGTATGCAAACTATGGAAGAGTGTGATCGGATCGGAAGATCAGCATGTTTGGATGGAATTTTGCTTAATGCAAAAAATTCCTGTTATTCCCGCGGGTCTTATAAAAGCAGAACTCGAACAATCGGATCTCGCTGTTCACTCTTCTCTATCTGGAAAATTCACCTCTCAGATTTTAGAGCACATTGTCGCGTATTCCCTAGAGCCTAAACAAAAAATGCAACCCCTTTGTGCAAGACTCGAGTTTCACGAACGCGAATCCAATTGGTGGGCTATTAACGACTTATCAAAAGGCAGGATCACAGGCTGTTGTTACTGGGGGAATGAACAGATCGAACCTTTCATAGAAATCCGTGAGCGAAATCGTACTGAGAACGAAAATCCTAATTGGGACGATCTACCGGTATACCTGCCTCTAAGGTTGTTTATGAAGAAAGACGGAAGCTATAAAAATAGCGGAGCCAAAGTGCGTTTGGTGATAGGAAATACAAGGATAGTCTTAACATGCACGAACCAGCCGAGATTCTGCGATGGAATTTATATGGATTCACTTCCTAAAACCTTGGCCCGCAAAGTCGAATTAAGCCTTGCAAACGGCATCATGAGCAACGAAGCACTTCATCTATCGAAAGAACTTGCCAAAACGGCACCCTACTGGGTCGATGCAGACCAAAGAGAACGTTAAGATTTTTTTAAAATCCATGTTAAAGCAGAATTATGCTTTCATGATCAACCGGTTTAGACAAAAAGGATGGCATTTATGAGCACAAATTTTACAGTTTGCAGTTTTAATATCGGCGCCAATTTAGACGATTACCAAGCGCTGTGTCGCCATCTGGATAGAACTCCTCCCTTGCCACAACCCCCTCAATTTTCCGAAGAAACAGCAGTTGCTAAGAAGCAACGAAAAGATTTCGCAGAAGAAGAAAGAAATGCGTTTCAAAAGCACTACGATACTGCTCAAGCAGAAACTGCGGCACGAATTTCAAATCTTGCGCAAGTTTACTGTTTTCAGGAGGTCAAAACAACCGCACGTCCTTTCATGGAACGCTTCCCTGCTAACAGGTTCGCCACCATTCGATTTGAAGGGGCAGAGCAGTTTGATACAGCAGTTGTTTTGGACAGGGAGAGGTTTGAAGATATCACAAACCATTCGATGAGCGTACTTATCAGAGAAAATATCCGCCGGGGAGTTCGAGAGGAATGGAGACAAGATGTCGCTATTGCATCCGCCACGGATAGACTCACCGGAGAACGCGTAACTTTTGTTTCTGCGCATGCTCCAGGATTCAACTATGCGGTACCCAACTTGAACATGCAAAGTTGTCCAGACTTGCAGAATGGGGACATATACTGCAGAGCAATCGCGCAAAGATTGTCAGAAATCGGCAATTCTGCAATCCAAGTAATCGGAACCGATATGAACGCAAACCCAGAGCGATGGAATCCACGTTTTGAAATTTTTTCTGATTTTCAGGTAAATAGAAACGCAAATGCGACCAATGTCAACCCTGCAGATGGACGCTACAATCCAGAATTTCAGGAACGAGAGATCGATTTTATTCTAACGAAAATGATTGTTTCATTCTGGCAAAAGATCAAGGCGATTTTCTTCAGCTACCTCGAAAATACAGCTGCGGTTCACTACTACAATCCCCTCACTTGGGATAATGAAACCAACTGTTCAGACCATTTGCCTGTATTTACGCATGTGACCTCGACGCAAATGGATTCTAAAATCTATCAGCTCTGGTGTGCAATTTCTTCTTGTTTTTACTCTTCCTCTGCCCATGAAGCGATAGATAGCCTTTGAGCTACCCCGGCCCTTTACCCAATTCCCGAAACATCGCTTAAAAGGTCAAGTTGCAAGCTTTTTTCACTTAGTCTCCGGAGGACTTCGCTTAATTCTTTTGTAACAAGGTCTTCATGTTTTGGGTTCAGATACGCCAACATCAAATTGTTCAAGCGCCGCCTCTCAGTCAAACTGGATCCCGAAAAAAACGCTTGGAGTTGAAAAGTAGCGCGCAGGAAAAATCTCCGCGGCGAGTTAACTCTTAAGTCCATGTAGCCGTTTTCGGAAACAAGGCGGGAAATTTGCGCCCCGATTTTTTGTGTTTGTTTCAACAATTTATCCCTTCCTTGGGATAACAGGATCTTCTCTCTCTTAAACTCCTGAATTTTTGCTTTGATCTCCTCTGGAGAGGCGTCGATCACTAAACCACATCTTTGAAAAATGTCCGCACGCACATTTGAGATGGATGATGTCATTAAAAATCCTATAGTTAAACATTGATTAACTATACAATAAAAGACTCTTTAGCATCCATTTTTAAAGATAAATTAACAACTAAAGTAAGGATTTAAACACTGCAACAAGAGGGTCAAAGAAAAAAACCGTCCTTTTGGGCTCCGTCCGCTTTCTCTCTTTCGTGCCCGAGCCCGCGTGCGTGCCCGATCCCTCCTCACTCCCATCGACCATCATTTCTTTTTTGCGTTTTATCCCCTTTTCTCATAAGATTTCGTTATAACTTATGCATCCAAAATATATCTTTATGAGCGGCGGCGTGGTCTCTTCCTTAGGTAAGGGACTCACATCTGCCTCTATTGCCATGTTGCTCGAAAGCCGCGGTCTCAAGGTCGCGATGCTCAAGCTGGACCCCTACCTCAACGTCGATCCAGGTACAATGAATCCTTTCCAGCACGGAGAGGTTTATGTTACCGATGATGGTGCAGAGACCGATCTCGACCTGGGCCACTACTACCGTTATTCCAATGTAGCTATCACGAGAGCGTCAAACGCCACTTCAGGCCAGATTTATGAAGCGGTTATCAAACGCGAGCGGCGTGGGGACTACCTCGGGAAAACCGTTCAAGTTATTCCTCACGTTACCGATGAGATCAAGCAGCGCATTTTGAATGCTTCCAAACACCAGCCGAATACGGATGTGATCATTGTTGAAATCGGCGGAACCGTGGGAGATATCGAGTCTCTCCCCTTCTTTGAAGCGATCCGCCAATTCCGCTATGAGCGTCCACGCGACTGTCTGAATATCCACTTAACCTATGTTCCTTTTCTGAAAGCTGCGGGCGAAGTCAAGACTAAGCCCACGCAGCACTCAGTGCAAGTTCTGCGTTCCATCGGTATCATTCCAGACATTATCCTTTGTCGTTGCGAAGAGAGTTTGAGCGAAGATATCAAAGATAAGATCAGCCTCTTCTGCAGCGTGCCTCGTGAAGGTGTGATGGATGAGGTCGATGTTAAATTCAGCATCTATGAAGTCCCTCTCAGCCTGAATCAGCAAGGACTCGACAGCAAAATCTGTCACATGCTCGACCTCCCAAAGTCGCAAGCCGATCTTTCGAAATGGGAAGAGCTGCTGCGCAGACTGCGCCACCCGAAAGGGAAAGTTGTTGTGGGTATTGTTGGTAAGTATCTTCAGCACCAGGATGCCTACAAATCGGTTTTTGAAGCTCTTCACCACGGCGCCATCGCCAACGAAGTAGATATCGAAATTCGTCGTTTTGAGTCAGATAAGATCCTCAGTGAAGCGGACGTGGAAAAGATGATCGGTGGCTGTGATGGATATCTCGTTCCTGGTGGATTCGGCGAACGTGGATGGATTGGAAAGATTTTGACCGCAAAATACTGCCGCGAGAAAAAAATTCCCTTCTTTGGTCTTTGCCTCGGCATGCAGATCATGTGCGTAGAGTTTGCAAGACACGTGCTTGGCTTAAAAGATGCCAACTCCACAGAGGTCGATCCAAATACTCCTCACCCTGTAATCTCTCTTCTCTCGGAACAACGTGGAGTAGAAAATCTCGGGGGAACGATGCGACTTGGCGCATATAACTGCGTGGTGAAAAAGGGGTCGAAAGCGGAAAAAGCTTACGGATCTACCCTCATCTCGGAGCGTCACCGTCACCGTTTTGAGTTCAACAACATCTTCAAAGAAGAGTGTGAAAAGAAGGGAATGGTTCTTTCGGGCGTTCTAGAGAATAACAACCTCTGCGAGATCGCTGAAATTACAGATCATCCTTGGATGATCGGCGTACAGTTTCACCCTGAATTCAAATCAAAACCCACTGACGCGCATCCCCTCTTCAGAGACTTTGTCGCCGCAATGGTGCGTAAACAATCGTCGTGAAAAGAATCGCTGCTTTAGATTTTGGCGAAGCGAGAATCGGCCTCGCCGTTTCCGATGAAAGGCAGAAGATTGCTCTACCTCGTACAACCCTCTCCACAAAAAAGAGTTTGGAAGAGACCGCCGCATCGGTCGCGAAAGAACTCCAAGGTTTAGGACCCCTAGACGCCGTGATTCTCGGCCTTCCCCTCTTCATGAATGGGAAAGAGAGCCCAATGTCACAAAAAGTGCGTAAGTTTGCAGCAATTTTGCAGGAAAAATTTGGATTTCATGTGATCTTCTGGGACGAAAGGCTAACAAGTGCGCAAGGCGAGCGCTTCCTCAGAGATGCTGAAGCGAGCAGAAAGAGCCGCGAAAAGCTCATCGACGGCATTGCCGCCTGCCTCATCCTCCAAAACTACCTCGACTCTAAATAAACAAAAATTCTGAGAGCAAGACAAAAAAAGCGATAGACATGTCGGGTGACTCGGCACTGCGTGTCCGTGTCCCCTGCGACCCCCTTGAGCTGCACCTGGCTTTGAAGAACATGCGCGTTTCGAAGAACGCGCATTATCGCGTGCTCGAAAGCGAGGTGTGCCAAGCACTACCTCGCGGCGCCTTCGGCGTTTCTGCGCTGCGATTCTTCTGTGCCATCTGCAGCCATCGGCTGGCTCCCGCGCTCACTTCCCCACCCCTTCGGCGTGGGGCCCCTTCTTGCGTCGTCTCGCAGTACCTAGTTAAGAATACTGCAACATGACACGGAAGGGACCACGCCGCGACAGCGGCGGGGAGGGAGTGCTTGTCGCAGCCCGACGACTCAGATCGCACAGAAAAATTCCACCACAGGAGAGCGAAGCGAGTGGGGTAGTGCTTTGCACACCCCGCCTCCGAGGACGGGATTTTTCAAAGCGAGGTGAGGCGCAAGGGGGTCGCAGGGGGTTGGGAGGGGGACGCGCAGCGCTCCCCTCAACCCCCGACATGTCTAGTCATCTCTTCTTTTTTCTCGTTTCTAAAATAATGTCTGGTACAAAGGAAAAGAATCTTTCGCAGTTTAGCGGCGATGTTCTATGATACGAAGTGATATGGAAAACAGTGCACACCCTTTAGAAGAACCTGGAGTTTCGAGTCGTTTTATCGATCCTTGTATTCTCATCATCTTTGGCGCGACTGGAGATCTCACAGCGCGCAAGGTGATGCCCGCTGTTTACAACCTGATCCGAGAGGGTGAGCTCCCTCCTCAATTTGCTTGTGTGGGGTTTGCGCGACGCGACAAAACGCACGAACAGTTTCGCGAAGAGATGCGCACGGCCATCAATGCCCACTCGCGCGTAAAGCCCATCGATGAATCGGTATGGGCAACATTCAAAGAGGAGATCTTCTACCACAAGTCAGAATTCCACGATGATGATGGATATAAGCGGCTCAAGGAGTTCTTGAATGAACTCGACAACAAGTTGGGCACTAAAGGCAACCGCATTTTTTATCTTTCAACACAGCCTAGCTTCTTTCCTCTCATCTGCGAAAAGCTCCAAAAATTTGGACTCATTTACGAAAACCACGCACCTGGCGAACGCTGGTCGCGTGTGATCATTGAAAAACCATTCGGCCACGATCTTCAGTCAGCAATCGCGCTGCAAAACGAGCTCTCGAAATTTTTAGATGAGAAGCAGATCTACCGCATCGATCACTACCTCGGTAAAGAAACCGTACAAAACATTCTCGTTTTCCGTTTTGCAAATGCGCTTTTTGAATCTGTCTGGAACAACCGGTATATCGATCATGTGCAAATCACCGTTGCCGAGGATATCGGCATTGGCACCCGTGGCGCATTTTTTGAAGAAGCGGGGCTACTGCGTGACATTGTACAGAACCACATGATGCAGCTCCTCTCTCTTGTGGCGATGGAGCCGCCTGTGAGTTTAAATGCCAGCGCAATCCACGACGAGAAGGTAAAAGTCTTAGAAGCGATCCATCCTCTTACACACGACTTTGAAATCTTTTCGGCACGCGGACAGTATGGCCCAGGCTTCATCGGTGGCGAACCTGTTTTAGGTTACCGCCAGGAAAAAAATGTAAACCCCGCTTCTTCCGTAGAGACCTTTGCAGCTATCCGCCTAAGCATCGACAACTGGCGCTGGGCGGGAGTCCCCTTTTATCTTCGTGCAGGGAAACGACTTCCTAAGCGTGCAACTGAGATCGCTATCACATTTAAAGATCCGCCGGATGTTCTCTTTCGTGAGCCCGGAAAACACCAGGAGTCCAATGTACTTGCGATTCGCATTCAGCCAGATGAAGGAACGTCGCTAAAAATCAACTGCAAGGTTCCAGGGCCAAAAAGTCCGATTCAACCTGTGAAGATGGATTTCCGCTATGGGTCTTATTTCGGTATGACACCACCCGAGGCCTATGAACGGCTTATTTGCGATTGCATCTTGGGAGATAGCACGCTTTTTGCAAGACAGGACGAGGTGATGAACTCGTGGAAGCTTTTAACACCAGTGCTTGATTACTGGGCTCAAAATAAACCCTCCGATTTCCCCAATTACGCCTCTGGCACCTGGGGCCCTTCTGCTGCAGATCAGCTAATTGGAAGAGACAACCGAAAATGGAGGCTAATTTAGAACGATGCCTCAAACAATAGTCAAACCCTCTGAGATTCACGACACCCTTGCGAAGATCTGGGACTCCCTTGAAAGCACCGGCAAAATGCGCGCCTCTCTCTTTAACTTGATCTTCTACACAGAAGATGGACCTCGCGCTGACTACACACAAAAAATTATCCAAAATGTGATTGAGAAGTTCCCCTCCCGCGTGATTTTGATTCGCGCTAGCCACACAGAAGGAGTTGTCACAAAAGTCTCTGTCCTTTCTCCTCGAGGACCGGAGATGGACGTCGCCTGCGACCTCATCGACATTACCGTTTCTCAGACAGAATGTTTACGCGTCCCCTTTCTTATTCTTCCGCATATCCTGCCCGATCTTCCCGTCTACCTCCTCTGGGGAAAAGATCCCTCCCTAAGAGATCCTCTTTTTCTTGAATTAAAAAAGCTTGCCACACGGGTTATTTTTGATTCGGAGTGTTCAGAATCTCTTCCAGAGTTTGCAAGATCCGCCCTCGAACACTACAACTCCTGCAATGCCGATATCGCAGATCTCAATTGGGCAAGATGCGAGAGCTGGCGCAATGTGATCTCTTCAGTCTTTTATTCCGAAGAGAAGCTCCAAGATCTCAAGAACGCCAAAAAGATCGAAATCCGTTTCAATGCTGCCTCCACAAGCTCATTTTGCCACACCCAAATTCAAGCGCTCTACCTTCAATCGTGGCTCACAGTGCAGCTCGAGTGGAAACCGGAAGCAGTCGAGTTTAAACTCGTCCCCGATCAGCAAAAAGCGTTCGCCCCCGGCCTCATTGTCGGCATTGACATTCTTACAAAATCTGGAGGGCACTACATCTTTGCCTTTACCTCTTCTCCTCCTCAAAAGATCACCATGACATACTCTACTCAAGAGCTCTGCGAAATGCCTTCGCAATTCCTGTTCCCCCGAGGCGAAAGAGGACAATCCCTTGTTAAGGAGATCTGCCATAGAGGCACAAGCGCACACTATCTAAAAGTGCTAGAGTTGCTTAAAAACCGATGAAAAAAGAGATCTTATTGATCGACACCGATCGCCGAAAACTTATTGTCCCTGGCGACACCGAAACAACACTCTCTTTTTGCATTGAGCATTGGCTCAGCGTCGCGGAATCTTCCATAAAGAAGCATGGAAATTTTGCCGTTGCGCTTTCTGGCGGCTCGACACCCCATGCGATCTACCAAAATCTTTCAAAGCCTGTATCCATCAAACGTATCGACTGGTCAAAAGTTTTTCTCTTTTGGAGCGATGAAAGGCCAGTTCCTCCTGAGCATCCCGAGAGCAATTTTTTCATGGCGATGCAGGCAGGTCTTGCCAAACTTCCCATTCCCTCTTCACAAATTTTTCGCATGCATGCTGAAAAAGAGATCGAAAAAAGTGCGCGCGAATATGAAAAGACGATCCAACGCGTGTTGCACGGACGCCCGTTCGACCTCATGATGCTTGGCATGGGCGAAGATGGCCATACAGCTTCCCTATTTCCCGAAACTGAAGGACTCTCTACAAAAGACCGGCTCATCATCGCGAATTTCGTTCCTCAGAAAAAGAGCTGGCGGATGACAGTGACCTTTGATTGCATTAACAGTTCAGAAAATATCGTCGTGTACATTCTCGGAAAGAACAAGCAAGAGATGCTTCTTAAAATCTTTAAGCCTGATGAGAAAAGTCGACTGCTTCCTGCGCAAGCGATCGGTACTAAAGCTCATCCAGCTCTATGGATCGCCGACGACGCAGCAGCTGAACTTCTCAGAAAATGATGAACGACGAGTGCTGAATGATGAACTGAAGAAAGATTAGACTTTTTATCTTTCTTCATTCTCCCGTTCATCATTTCCTTTCTTCATCTTTCGAGATAGCGAGGCGATGACGGAGAGCGCTAAGATGAACAAAACCACTGAGAGAGCCCATTCGATTGGTATCTCCACGATGTGTGAAAAGAGCATCTTCATCCCTGTAAACATCAGAATCGCTGAGAGTCCGACTTTCAAATAGTGGAAGCGATCCATAAACTCTGCCAAAACAAAATGGAGTGCGCGCAGCCCTAGAATCGCAAATATGTTTGAGGTGTAAACGATAAAAGGATCCTTAGTGACTGAAAAAATCGCAGGGATCGAGTCGGTGGCAAAAATCAGGTCGGTTGTCTCGATCATGATCAGCACAATAAAAAGTTGTGTGATAAAGGTCTTTCCCTTCTCACGAATGAAAAAATTTCCCTCTTCAAATCCCTCTTTCATTGCGAGATGCCGTTTGCACCATCTCGTGACAAAGTTTTCCTTTGAACTCACCTGCTCCTTTTGCACGAGCAGTCGAATGGCAGTAACGCATAAAAGTAGACCAAATGGATAGATCATCCACTCGAAACGACTAATAAGCGTGATCCCCGCTAAGATGAAGATGACGCGCATCATCATCGCTCCGAGAATGCCGAAGAAAAGTACTTTGTGCTGATACATCTTGGGCACATGAAACATCGAGAAGATCACAAGAATGACGAAAAGGTTATCTACGCTCAGAGACTTTTCGATCAGATAACCGGTTAAAAACTGGAGTGCTGCCTCTCTTCCCATCTCGAAATAGATAAACAGATTGAAAAGCAGCGAGACGCTAATCCAGAAAAGGCTCCAGAGAATCGCCCCTTGCAGCTTGATCTTGTGCGCTCTTCGATGAAATACGCCCAAGTCTAACGCAAGTAGCGCAAGAACCAAGACATGAAAGCCAATCCAAAGATTTATTTGGTTCATTGCGATTTTCTAGAAAAAAACACCCTGAGACCGCATACTAACCGTACTTATAACTTATTGAGAAGATTTTTTTATTATATGCTCGTTCTTGGAATTGAAACCACCTGCGATGAGACCTCTTGCGCCCTCGTGGAAGATGGGAGAAAAATCCTCGCGCATCAGATCTACTCTCAAAGCGAGATGCACAACCAGTTTGGCGGGGTATTCCCAGAGCTTGCGGCGCGGCGTCATCTCGATGTGCTCATTCCTCTTCTCAAGGAAACTTTAAGTCAGGCTGATGTAAGTCAAAAAGAGATCGATCTCATCGCCGTTGCTAAGGGTCCGGGTCTGATTGGGGCACTTCTCATTGGATTAAATACCGCAAAAACACTCTCGCTTGCCTGGAAAAAGCCGCTCGTCGGCGTAAACCACGTTGAGGCTCACCTTTATGCAGCCATGATGGAGCAGCCCGAGCTCTTTTTTCCGGCTCTTGGAGTTGTAATTTCTGGCGGCCACACATTTCTTACCAAGATTTTAGATGTAGGAGATTACGAACTCATCGGAACAACGGTGGATGATGCGATCGGAGAGGCCTTTGATAAGGTGGCCTCTCTTCTCGGACTCTCCTATCCAGGAGGCCCTGAGATCGAGGCTCTTGCCAAGCTTGGAGACCCCACCTACTTTCCCTTCAAAGCAGGACGGGTCAAGGAGCAGCCTTGGGACTTTTCCTTTAGCGGACTCAAAACGAGCGTCCTTTATGCTGCAAAAGGGGCAAATACGACCAAGAACTCCCCCCTTTGCATCAAAGAGGAGGAAAAAGCCCACATTGCCGCCTCCTTTCAGGCTGTTGCCCTAGGCGATATCGTACAAAAATCGCTGCGTGCCGTGAAAGAGTTTGGCTGTAGGGCCATCTATCTTGGAGGCGGAGTCACCAACAACAAGCAGCTACGCGCCCTCTTCGCGGCCCAGAATCCCTCCATCCCCCTATTCTGGCCCGCCCCAGGCCTTAGCCTTGATAATGCCGCCATGATTGCAGGCCTCGGCTACCACACCTTCTGCAAGAAGGGCGGAGATTTACTAAGCCTAGAACCCATGACACGCATTCCCCTCGGAAAGTAACCTTGAAAAGAAGCCGGGCACGGGCACGAAAGAAGAGGTAAAAAACTTTTCCTCCGTTCTTGTTTCATCCTCTCTGGTCGATTTGTGCATGTATAGGTTTCACCCACGACATTTTTTCTTTCGTGCCCGCGTCCGTGCCCGTGCCCGATTTTCTTTTTTCGCGCAAAATTTTTAGTATACACTCTACAGGCTTGTCATTATTAGAGAAGAACGCTAGAATTTTTCCCTTTACGTATGGAGTAATTTATGGCAAAGAAACGTGAACCGATTAAATTGAAAAGTACAGAGAGCACGGAGTGCTACTGGACTGTAAAAAATAAAACAAATACGACAGAACGTCTTGAGCTAAAGAAGTTTGATCGAAAGCTTAAACGCCATGTCATCTTTAAAGAAGCTAAGTAATTGTTCGAATTTTCTGTCGCACGAAAATATCTGATTCCTAAGAGGAAGCAGCTCTCCGTCTCCCTTATCGGGCTGCTTTCCGTACTCGTTATTTCCCTTGTCGTTTGGCTCCTTCTCGTTTTTCTCTCCGTCATGGACGGGATCGAGAAGCGCTGGCTAGATAAGCTCACCTCTCTACATGCCCCGCTTCGCATCAACCCAACCTCTAACTACTATAACTCCTACTACTACCTCGTCGATGAGAAGAGTGAGACCTCCGATTTCACATTCAAAACGATCGGAGAAAAGCGCATCGCTCCCAAAACAGACCCCTACATCCCTGAAGAGGATAGCGAACTTTCAGAAGACCTTCCCGTTCCTGACAAAGATGCAGATGGTGCAGTAAAAGATCCTGTAAAAGCCGCTTTTGCCATCTTGGAAAATCTCAAACAAAGACACACGGGTTTTGCTTTTCAAGATTACGAGATGAGTGGTGGGCTTTTACGCCTTGAACTCCTGCGGAATGGTGAAACGGTTGCGGAACGCACGCGCTCTTATCTATCCCAAGTTTCCTATTTTGCCACGCTCTCAGACCAAAACCCCTTCATGAAAAATTTGCTTCTCACCCCTTCGACACGAGAGCTTAATCACATCGAGTTTTTAACATCGACCTTTGGTGAAACAGGAAAAGGTGAAGGGTTATTCCTCCCAAAAAGCTTCCAAGATGGCGGTGTGTTTGTAGGAGATCGCGGCTATGTCTCTTATCCTGCTGCAACGCTCGGTGCCGTTCAAGAACAGAGGATCCCCGTGCATGTGGCTGGCTTTTACGACCCAGGCGTGATGGCTGTCGGCAGTCGCTGCATTCTCGCTCCCGTATCTGTCGTGCGCTCGATCTCCATTTCGCAAGGCGCCTACACCCTCGATCCCTCGCTTGCGAATGGAATCCAGATCTGGTTTTCTAACCTTGCTAAAGCAGACGAGATCAAACAAGAGCTCATGACCGCTTTTAAAAATGCGGGTATCGACTCCTATTGGAAAGTCACCACCTTTCGTGAGTATGATTTTGCAAAAGATCTTTTGGAACAGTTCCAAAGCGACAAGCTTCTCTTCACGCTGATCGGTGTCATTATTTTGATCGTCGCCTGCTGTAATATCATCTCGCTCCTCGTTCTTCTCGTAAACGACAAGAAGAGAGAGATCGGTATTTTACAATCGATGGGAGCAAGTCCACGCAGTATTTCACTCATTTTCGCTTTCTGCGGAAGCGCGCTAGGAATTTTAGGATGTGTAATCGGAACTGGTGCCGCCATTCTCACCTTGCAGAATATTGACGCCGTTGTGAATTTTTTGAGTTTCCTCCAGGGGCACGAAGCATTTCATGCTGCATTCTACGGCAAAACACTCCCGCGTGAACTCAGCGTTGATGCGCTCCTCTTTGTTGCGATTACAACACCCATCCTTTCACTGCTTGCCGGTCTTGTTCCTGCGATCAAAGCTAGCCGTCTTCGCCCTGCAGAAATTTTGAGGTCTGAATGACTTTACTAGATGTCGAAGATCTTCATAAAAAGTTTCAGAGACCTACAACGATGCACGTGCTGCGCGGCATTAATCTACGCGTTGCAAAAGGCGAGAAGATCGCGATCATGGGAAAATCTGGTGAAGGAAAGAGCACGCTTCTCCATATTCTCGGCGCTCTTGAAAAACCAAGCGAAGGAGAGCTAAAATTTCTTGGACAATCCTATGAGGAGCACGCCCTTTCGAAGCTTCGCTCTTTGCATATCGGCTTTATCTTCCAAGCTTTCAATCTCCTCGATGAGTACACAACACTTGGAAATCTACTCATGCCGGCAAAAATCGCGCGCAAGAGCGTGTCAAAGGGAAGTGAAGCACACGATCGCGCACTCCATCTTCTAGAGCGAGTTGGCCTCATCGAGAGAAAAGATTTTCCCGCAAAGCTTCTTTCTGGCGGAGAAAAACAGCGCATCGCCATTGCGCGGGCGCTTATGAATGACCCTGATCTACTTCTTGCCGATGAGCCCTCAGGTAATCTAGATTCCGCCACCTCTCAGATGGTTTATGAACTTCTGCTTGGATGTGTCAAAGAGTCTGGAAAAACCTTAATCGTCGTCACACACGATGCTTCGCTAGCAAAGCTTTGCGATCGCACTCTTATCCTCAAAGATGGGATCCTCTCCTAAGAAACGATGAACGATGAGTGCTGAGTGAGGAACTAAAGAAATACAAAGAAAAAACTTTGTTCTTTGTTGTTTTTTAATGTTTGATCTTTCTTTTCTCGGTGCTCTCGGTGGTTAAATTCTTCTGATCATTTTTAACGGGCAAACCTGATATAGTGAAAGGCTATGAAGATTCTTGTTGTTGGAACAGGTTATGTTGGACTTGTCACGGGCGCCTGCTTTGCGGAGATGGGACATGAGGTCACCTGTCTAGATATCGACGAAGATAAGATCGCAAAACTCAAAGAGGGAATTGTTCCCATTTTTGAGCCAGGCCTCGCCGAACTCGTTCAGAGGAACGCAGAAGCGGGTCGCTTATATTTTACCACAGATTATGCTGAAGCGATCGTCTCAAACTCGATCTGTTTCCTTGCGCTGCCCACACCCTCTGCTCCTGATGGTTCCTGTGATATTCGGTACATTTTGAGCGCCGCACAAGAGATCGCCATGCAGATGCAAGAGTATAAACTGATCGTGGTCAAATCGACCGTGCAGGTCGGCACTTGCGCAGAAGTCAAAAAAAGCATCACAGAGATTTTGAAAAACCGTCATCTCGACATCCCCTTCGATCTCGTTTCAAATCCTGAGTTTCTGAAAGAGGGATCAGCGGTTGCCGATTGCATGAAACCTGACAGAATCATCCTTGGTGTAGAAAATGCACGCGCAGAAAAACTAATGCGCGAACTCTATGCCTCCTTCACACTCAACCACGACCGGATCTTTTCGATGGATATTGCCTCCGCGGAGCTCACAAAGTATGCAGCAAATGCGATGCTCGCAACCCGCATCTCTTTTATGAACGAACTCGCCGGCCTCTGCGAAAAAGTCGGTGCTAATATTCATGCCGTTAGAGTCGGCATCGGATCCGACACGCGCATCGGCTACCAGTTCTTGTACGCGGGAGCAGGATTTGGCGGCTCTTGTTTTCCCAAAGATTTACGCGCACTCATTGCCACTGCAAAGCATGCCGATTATGCAACACCGCTGCTTCAAGCCGTCGAACAGGTCAACGAGAAACAAAAACAGCTCCTCAGCAAAAAGATCTCTCACTACTTTGCGACACGTGGCGGATTGAAAGGCAAAACGATCGCTCTCTGGGGTCTCTCCTTCAAACCCGATACCGATGATATCCGAGAAGCTCCTTCGCTCGCTCTTATCGACGCTCTCCAAAAAGAGGGCGCAAAGCTTCGTCTCTTCGACCCCGTTGCCATTCCCGCCGCGCAAAAAACACTGACCAATTCCCATGAGCACATCTGGTGCCAAGATGAGTATGAAGCCGCCGCAGGGGCCGATGCTATCGTCCTCGTCACCGAGTGGAAGCAGTTCCGCTTCGTAGATTTTTCAGAGATCCGCAAACAGATGGAAGGCAACGCCTTCTTCGACGGACGCAACCAGTACAAACCCGATGAAATGCACGCCAAAGGGTTCGAATATTTTGGTATCGGCACCTCAAAAACCTAGAGACAGTCTCTAATTCTTTTTTTGAGTGCGGTGACTTGTCACCGCTTTGTTAAACAGCGGCTTGTCGCTGCCCTTCCCTCGAACTCAGAAAATCACAACCCATTGATTTTGTGTACGTTGCAAGCATCAATCAACATCAAATAATTTGTAACAAACAAGAAAAATATTTGAGCTTTAATTTAAAGTTGTATAAAATCATCTGGTATTTATTTTAAAAAACAAACAAAACGAACTAAAAACATAAATAAAAATTTTAATTAAAGGTCCGCATGTCCCTCGCAAATTCTCTCAGCCTACAACCCTCAAATGCCCCGCAATTCAAGCCCATCGAATTTGCTGAGCTAGAAGCCGCCAAGATACCCCAGGTTTGCCTCGACTTGATCCTTTCCTATGCTGGTGATCCGACGCTGCCGAATACCCCAACGACCTACAAATTCATTCTAGATGCCTACCGCGGGCAAGAGATTCTATCGCGCTTTACAGCCGAAATTCCCGAAAATTTGCCTCTTTTAGAGTGCCAAGCACGCGTGATGGCGATCTATTCTAGAGTGATGGAACTCGCACATCAGGCATCAACTGATGCGCCATTCTTATCTATACACGGTGCAGGTAACAACAGCATTAAAGCCGCGCTGGAAATGGATTTTACGAAAGGGATGGCACCTATGGCGCTTGCTCCAATCATGGAAAAGGCAGCCCCTGTAGAAGTCGAGGATTTTGCAGAATTTTTCGGTGATGTGTGTAAAAGAATTCCCGCGAATGTAAACCTTCGCGAGTTCCTTTTGGAGATCGAAGATTTGCCAAAAGCGCAAAAGGTTAATTCCATGCGAAAATGGCTAAATGCAAACCCCAACGAGATAGCTACAATTACGGCTTTCAGTCTAGGTCACCACAATCTTGTCATTTTGTCTTATGAAATCCAGCTGCTTGTCAATCTTAAAACACTCAGCATTGGAGGCAATAGATTGGAAGCTCCCTACGCACTGAAAAATCTTACCCACTTAGAAGAGCTCTCTTATCAGACTTCTGGTCTAACCCAAGTTCCGGACGCGATTCAATTTCTTGAATCACTAAAAAAACTTAAGTTGGCTGCCAACACATTAAGTGCACTACCTGAATGGTTTGAAAAATTAACAAAGCTTGAAGAGCTGGACCTGCAATACAATCAATTCACTCAACTTCCAGACGTTCTGATGAAGATGAAAGCGCTGAAAACTGTAAACATAAAAAACAACCCATTGAGAGTAGGGACCACCATAAAACTTTCCCTACCCTCCCCCGCGAGAAAATTTAAGGTAGTACCATAGACGAACCTATCGCATAAAATTCCCCGCGCTATTTCGGTTCTTCTGGCCAAATTTCCCGAAATCAGCGGATAGGTTCATGTTCCAACGGTAGGCCGATTCAATGATCGTTTCGATGGATGAGAGTGCCGGCTTCCACGCGAGCGCAGCTTTTGCTCGTGAGGGATCTGCAACGAGCGCGGTCGGATCCTCTGGAGCACGTGCGCCCAAAAGCACAGGAACCTCTCTTCCAACAACGTCTTTAACCGCAACCAGAATTTGTCTTACGGAATACCCCTTACCGGTGCCGAGGTTAAGGGTAAGATTTTTCCCCTCTTGTAAGATCTTCTGCAACGCTTTGACATGCGCATCTGCTAAATCGCTGACATGGATGTAGTCCCGAATGGCTGTGCCATCTGGAGTTGGAAAATTGTCTCCGTTGAGCCTAAGTGGGGCTCCCTTGCCGGTGGCCGCCGCAATTGCAAGCGGGATCAGGTGTGTTTCAGGATTGTGTGCTTCTCCTATCTCCCCTTCAGGATCAGCACCTGCAGCATTGAAATAGCGAAGTGAGGCGGAGATCATCCCTCTTGCGAGATACAAATCCTGCAGGATCTCTTCGACCATAAGCTTAGATTTTCCGTATGGGTGAAGAGGTCTTTTAGGATGAGACTCCTTTAAAGGAAGCATTTCGGGATGTCCATAAACGGCTGCACTGCTGGAAAAAACAAGATGGTTCACGCCCATCTGACATAGCACTTCAAAAAACTTCAGTGAATTTGCAACATTGTTGTTGTAGTAGGAAAATAGATTCACGATCGATTCACGTGCGTTGATACTAGAAGCGAGATGAATAGCTGCAATGGGCTTATATTCAGCGATGGCTGCTTGCACCTTTTGCGTATCTTGGACTGCACATTGGACAAAAGGCCCCCATTTTACGGCCCAAGGGTGCCCTTGGCTCATATTATCGAGCACAACAGGTGTAAAGCCCGATCCCTTTAGCGCTTTGCAAATATGACTTCCAATGTACCCCGCTCCACCAGCGACGAGAATGGTCACTAGTAGGCCCCTTCGGAAAAAAACATTGCTGGAATGGTCTTTGCGATCAGCTTTAAATCGAGCAGAAAGGTGTGACTATCGACATACCTCTCGTCGAGCTGGGTTCTTTCATCAAATGAGAGCAGATTGCGGCCTGAAGTTTGCCAAAGTCCAGTCATACCAGGTCGTACGGAGAGGATCTTTGGCGCCTTTTCCGCGTAGTATTTTTCCACCTGATCCTGCGTAGCTGGACGGGGACCGACAACGCTGAGATCCCCCTTCAGAACATTCCAGAACTGTGGAAGCTCATCCAGGGATGTTTTGCGAAGGATTTGACCGATCCAGGTAATGCGAGGATCTTTTTTGAGCTTACAAAAAGTTTCCCACTCCTGCCTGAGCTTCTCATCCTCTTGCAAAATTTCTCGGAGGCGCGTGTCCGCATCTATCACCATGGTTCTAAATTTGGCGCAAAAAAAAATGACTCCATCTCTTCCAACACGCTTCGAAAAGTAGAACACAGGCCCCGGAGAGCTGATTTTGATTGCAAAAGCGATCAGAATAAAAACTGGCATTCCCAGCAGAAGAACCGCGGCACTAAAAAAGATGTCGAAAAATCGCTTTCCCATTTGAGGGAGAAATACTAGCGTTTTTGCATTTTATTGTGAACGAAAGTAGTCTCTAGGAAGATGAATAAGAAGCTCTATCCACCGTTTCTCTTAGCATTCGCCGTGGCGATTATGGGGACAGTATTTTTCCCCTCGATTAGGCTATTTGCCTTTGCCCCATTTCTTGCGCTTGTTTTTATCCGAACAGATTTTATTACCTCTCTCTGGATCGCATCACTTACGGGCCTTATCGTCGATCTTTTAAGCTCGCAGATGCGCTTTGGAGCGTATAGCTTTAGTTACTGTCTTACCGCTCTTGTTGTCTATCACCAAAAAAGACATTTCTTTGTCGAGAAACCTCTGGCACTTTCGCTTTACACGGCTGTAATTTCTACGATCTGCAGCGCGCTAGAGCTCGCTTTCCTCTATGCGCTCGATGCGCATCCGCCTTTAAATCTTCGACTGGTTCTCACTGATGTCATCGGTATGTCGCTTGTGGATGCAGTTTATGCATTTATCTGTTTTACTTGCCCTATGAAGGTTTATCCTTACCTAAAACGTTTAGCCAACTTCAAACAACTGCTGTTTAAAAAAGATGAATAAAGAAACTCCCTCTCTCTCCTTTGTCGCCATTCAAGCTGCGCTTCGCGCCGGAGAGCTTCTCAAAAAAGGTTTTTCAACCAGCTTCGAGATCCTTTCAAAGCCGGGCAAACAAAATCTTGTAACCGAATATGACAAGAGCGCAGAGAAGAGCATTATCTCCTGTATCCGTGAACATTTCCCAGATCACAGCTTTCTAGCAGAAGAGAGCGGAATGGCACGCACATCGCCCTCCTCGATTATTTGGATCATAGACCCGCTAGACGGAACGGTGAATTTTGCACACAACATCCCTGTTTTTTCTGTCAGTATCGCGGCGTGCGATGGTCAGAAAATTCTCTGCGGTGTTGTCTACCAGCCGATGACTCAGGAACTCTTTGTCGCAGAAAAAGGAAGAGGCGCTTATCTCAACGGAAAACAGCTTAAAGTCTCTTCGAGTGCGGATTTAGAAGTGGGAATTTTTGCCACCGGCTTTCCCTACAATGTCGATGAAAACCCGCAAAAGTGCATCGACGTCTTCGCCGAAATGACCCGTATGGGTCTTCCGATTCGTCGACTTGGCTCCGCAGCTCTAGATCTCGCCTACGTCGCTGCAGGTCGTTTTGATGCTTACTGGGAGGTGATCCTACAGCCCTGGGACATGGCTGCGGGCATTTTACTTGTGGAAGAAGCAGGCGGACGCGTGACCGATTATGACGACAAGAGGCACGACGTTTTGACACACGGCACTATGCTTGCCAGCAACGGCCTCATCCACGAACAGATGCGCAAGCTTCTCAAACGTCGCTGAATTAGAGTAATGTTTTAAGGTTGAATACCTAAGGGTTCACGATAGACATGTCGGGTGACGCGGCACTGCGTTTCCGTATCCCCCGCGACCCCCTTGAGCCCCATCTCGCTTCCGAGCACGCGATAATGCGCGTTCTTCGAAACGCGCATGTTCTTCAAAGCCAGGTGCAGCTCAAGGGGGCGGCGGGGGACTAGCCAAAGGACTTGTCCTCGCACGTCTATTTTTTCTTTAAAAATTTTAATGCGTCAGTTGTGTTTCTTATATTTCCAAACATGTCCTGTATTTCTCGGATCTGCTATACTCAAAAAAACTTATGAAATTGATTGACGGCACCAGGGTTGCAAAGACGATTGACGAACGGATCAAACAAGCGCTACGGCATATACGCCGAAAGCCAGGTCTTGCTTTTGTCTCTGTGGGTGAAAACCCTGCCTCTCGTGCTTACATCCGGATGAAAAAGAAGAGGTGCGCTGAGGTCGGGATCGTCTCTTTGGATCGTGAATTCTCTGAGAATATCTCAGAAGAGCAGCTTCTACGTGAGATCGAAGAGCTAAATGTTGATCCAAATGTCGATGGGATTCTAGTCCAATTACCGCTCCCTCCCCATATCGCGCCAACGCATATAATGGAAAAGATCGATCCCTCCAAAGATGTCGATGGATTCCATCCCCTAAATCTCGGACGGGCTTTGTTGGGAGATCTAGAGGGTTTTCTTCCCTGTACGCCCCATGGGATTCACCTTCTGCTGAAACGCTATGAGATTCCTCTCCAAGGAAAGCATGTGGTAATTGTCGGACGCAGTAACATCGTTGGAAAGCCGCTTGCGGCAATTCTAATGCAGAAAGACCCTAATTGCAACGCAACTGTCACGGTCGCGCACAGCTTCACTGAAAATCTCCCTGCCGTTTGTAGAAGCGCTGACATCCTGGTTGCAGCGATGGGAAAAGCGCATTTCATCACAAAGGAAATGGTGAAAAAGGGGGCCGTGGTGATCGATGTCGGCATTTCGCGCGTAAGCGGAAAGATTGTCGGAGATGTTGACTTTGAACATGTCGCACCACTTACATCCTACATCACACCTGTGCCGGGTGGCGTGGGACCAATGACAATCGCGATGCTCCTTTCCAACACGCTACTCAGCTATCAGAGAAGAGAGTCTCAGTGAAAACTCTTCTCTCTCTTTTCCTTTTTGTACACATCTTCGCATTCGGGGAGCTCCCCGAACCGACAGAAGGAATTTTTATCTATTACAACCCGAAAGAACAGACTCTTCTTCACAAAGAAAGATTTTTTCCTCTCCTCTCATCTCCACAAGCAAGTTTCTGCTCCCATTATGTTTCTATTGGGAATCCACCCTTTTCTCGAGAGATCATCTCTTTTGAACCGGAAAATGCAAAGCTTCTTGAAAAAAAATATCAGGAGCTTCTTGATCGGATTTTGCAGACGCAAAGAGCCCCCGAGGAGATTTTTAGACTGACAGCGAGCTTTGTTCGACATGAGATTTTCTCTCCCCCCCTATGTACAGAAGAGAACATAAACATCTTTTTACAGGAATGGATGCTCAGGCATGAGCGTGTAGATGACTACTTTACACTCACAGATGGAAATGAACTATTTCCTGTCATTCCCTTGGATGATTTTGTGAAGGCAAAATCGGGAGTATGCAGACATCTCTCACTTGTAGTAGGATATCTACTTGATCGTTTACAAAACGAGGCGCTTCTGAATCCTCCTATGCCTCGGGGAAGAACATACCTAGTCCGCGATGAGGTGATCCTAAAAGATCATCCCAGTAACCACGCGTGGAACCTTTTTATTTCGGATGACGGGCAAGCCGTGTGGCATATCGATGCGATGTGGGAAATTCTGCGCAATTTACATACAGAACAAGCATCCATCTCTCGCATATACGGCCATAAAGCCCTTAAAACAGAACAACAAATACTGAGCAATAACGAATGAGTCAAAGACGACGAAAGAAGAAAAGAGAAAAGACAGCAAAGCTTGCGCAAGTACTCACAGGCGTTCTCCGCATGCACCCTCGCGGATTTGGATTTGTTGTTCCCGACGATCCCGCACTCTCAGCTGAGGATATTTTTATCCCGAAACATCTAACCGATAATGCTGTTGATGGAGATCACGTTCAGGTGTCGATCAACCCCAACTCCAATTGGGAAAAAGGACCTGATGGACGAGTTCTCTCGATCATCCAACGAGGTCGCACACACCTTGCAGGGATTGTTCGCCATGTTGATCACCGAGGAGTCATTTTTGTACACGTGCCTATACTTGGCCCTGGCAAACAAGTGGTTGTCCACACGACAAAGGATCAGCCCCTGAAGGTCGGCGATCGGATCATCATGAAAGTCGAGGAGTGGGGCGAAGAGGACAAAGGAACTTTCTGTACCCTCTCGCACTATTTGGGACACATCTCCGATCCCTCTTGTGATATCCCCTCTGCGATCGAGGAGTATGACCTTCATGACATCTTCTCTAAAGAGGCGATTCTTCAAGCCAAAAGCTTTGGTAAAACAGTTTCTGAAAAAGATCTCAAAGGAAGAAAAGATCTTACGGGCACTACCTGCTTTACAATCGATCCAGAAACCGCCAAAGACTTTGATGATGCTCTTTCACTCACAGTCGATAAGCAGGGCTATCACCTCATCGTGCATATCGCTGATGTGGCACATTATGTCTCACCCAACTCCCCTCTTGATGAAGAGGCGAAAATGCGCTGCAACTCAACCTACTTCCCCGGCTTTTGCCTTCCAATGCTTCCGGAGGAGCTCTCTAATCTGCTCTGCAGTTTAAGGCCCAATGTGATCCGCCTTACCGTTTCTGTATTGATGGATTTTAATCGTTCAGGCGATCTCATAAACTACAAAATCGTTCGCGGCTACATCAAGAGCGCCCATCGCTTTACTTATGAAGAAGCAAAAGAGGTGCTCGATGGAAAGATAAAAAGCAAATACGCCGAAACATTGAAAGAGATGGTCGAGCTATGCTTACTTCTAAAAAAGAAGCGGTATGAACGCGGTAGCATCGACTTCTCTCTCCCCGACCTAGTGATCGAAGTAGATAAAAAAGGTGTCCCGCTCGGTGTAAAAAGGGTGGAGTATGATATCACACACCAGCTCGTCGAAGAGTTCATGTTAAAAGCCAATGAGGTGGTCGCGACGCACCTCACCAAAAGCAACAAGCCCGTTCTTTATAGAATTCACGAAGAGCCCGCCGAAGACACGATCAAAGAGTTCTTTGCGCTCGCACGGTCTCTTGGCTTTTTTCTACCTGACAAGCCAACCCATAAAGAGATTCAAACTCTGTTCGAACAGGCCAAAAAGACCCCTTTTGCTCAACAGCTCTCCGTTGCTTTTATCCGCAGCATGAAGCTCGCCTTCTATTCACCGGAAAATGTGGGCCACTTCGGTCTTGCGCTCGAATATTACTGCCATTTTACGAGTCCGATCCGTCGGTATACAGATCTCGTTACCGAGCGTCTTTTGTTCGATGAGGAGGACAAAGAGACCAACTTCGAAAAAGTCGCGCTGAAGTGCTCTGAGAGAGAACGCGTCTCCTTCCGCGCCGAAAGTTCGGTGAAGCTTCTCAAAAAACTCAGGCTTCTCAAAAGTTATGCTACCGAAGATCCCACACGGGTTTACAACGCGGTGATTACACGCGTTAAACCCTTCGGCCTCATCTTTGAAATCACGGAGCTCGCAATCGAAGGAATCTTGCACATCTCTGAACTTGAGAATGATTATTTCCTCTTCGACCCGCAGAGGAATATCCTATTCGGAAAGGCCTCTGGCAAACGTCACTACGTCGGAGAAGTGATTTCCGTGCGTGTTAGCTCGATCGATCTCGTTGTTTCCGAAACGCAGTGGGAACTCGTAAGCGACAGTACCAGAAAAAAGAAACGCTGATCTTCTGATGCTCCCTCCTGCTTTTTATCAGCGAGAAGATGTCGTCCAAATTGCTCAAGATCTCTTGGGAAAGTGGCTTTTTACAAAAATAGGCAACGATCCGATCACGGGAGGTGTGATCGTGGAAACAGAAGCCTATGCCGGAACAACCGATCGAGCATGCCATGCCTACAATGGCCGCCGCACTCCGCGTACAGAGACCATGTATCATGCGGGGGGAATCGCCTATGTCTACCTCTGCTATGGAATGCACAACCTTCTCAACGTGGTGACACATCAAGAAGGAATACCTCATGCCGTTTTAATTCGTGCCATCCAGCCCACACATGGCCTAGATCTCATGCGAACAAGAAGAGCGAGAAAAATTCCTCTGATTTCAGGGCCAGGCACCGTCTGTCAAGCGCTGGGAATCACACGTGCACATAACGGTCTCCCCCTCAGTTCAACGACTCTGTGGATCGAAGATCGAGACACTCGGATTTCTCAAAATATGATCCAAACCGGGCCTCGCATTGGAGTAGAATACGCAAAAGAGGATGCTCTTCTTCCTTGGCGATTCAGAACCCTTGCAAATGCTGTTAACAGTCTCTAAAATAACACTATGCTGAAGAAATATTTCCTAACTGGTCTAGCCATCCTCTTGCCTCTTGCGCTTACACTTGCAATTCTCGGATGGGTCGTCAATCTCCTTACAGAACCTTTTATTGGAATCGTCTCGGCACTTCTTACCGAGTTCAACATCATCAACCGCGGATTCCTTTTTCTTACCCCAGAACAGACTCTGCGGTATGGAAGCCAGCTGCTGATCTTAATCTTCCTCTTTTTTGTCACCGTAGGACTTGGAATCATCACACGCTCCTTCTTCATCAACGCTCTTCTCGACCTTGGTGATCGGATTATGCGTAAGATTCCAATTGTGAAAACGGTCTATAAAACCGTGCAGGAGATCATTAAATCGCTTTTTGGCTCAGACACGATCAGCTTCAAGCAGGTGGTCATGGTGGCTTTTCCACATCCAGGAGTCTATGCGCTTGGGCTCGTGGCGCGAGACGCCCCCTCCGTCTGTTCTAAACCTATCGGCGAAGAGCTTATCTCCGTGCTGATTCCCACAACACCAAATCCCACTTCGGGCTACCTATTGATGTACAAGAAACGAGATCTTATTTTTGTCGATATGTCACCAGACGAGGCGATTAAATTCATCGTCTCCTGTGGAGTTATTGTCCCAAAGGAAAAAACAAAATGAAAAAATATCTGATCGCCGGCATGATCACGCTGCTCCCCATCGCACTCACCTTCATGGTGATCAGCTGGCTGTTCCACTTCTTCACCGGCCCATTTTTAGGAATTACGCAGAGCATCGTCATCCATTTCGAAAATCGCACCGGAATCGACTTTGAGCACCATGCAGAGCTTGTTCTTTTCATCAGTCGCCTGCTTGCGCTGATTTTTTTACTCGTCGTCACTTTTGTTCTCGGTTTTTTTGGAAGAAGGCTCTTTTTTAAAACGATTATGCATAATGCGAGTGGGCTCTTCCTGAAGATCCCTTTTGTCAAATCGGTCTACCGGATTTCTAAAGAGGTCACCGGCGCTGTCTTTTCCCAAGAGGCAAAAACCTTCAAAAAAACAATCCTCATCCCTTTTCCCCACTCAGAGGCTCACACGATCGCATTCCTTACCGGCGACGCTCCGTTCGCTTGTAAAACGGCCCTTAAAGAGCTAGAAATGTCCGTCTTTGTGCCAACTTCCCCCCACCCTCTCTCAGGATTTATGCTCCTTTCTTCTAAAAAAAATCTTACCGAGGTTGATGTTTCGGTAGAAGAAGCGTTCAAATTTCTTCTCTCTTGTGGTGCTGCGCACCCTGGAGAAAGGCCATCTAGTGAAAATTCTTGATCCTTTCTAGCCCGGCCCTTATACTGTTGCTTTATTTTAAATTTAGGAGTCACCCGTGGTACGCATCAGTAAAGTCGGAGAGATCCGCAGTGTAAGTCCCAAGCGTCGTAAGCCTCCTGCTCCTAAGACTGGAGCACGCAAAGATAATCTTCCAGAGGGGTATAAGCCTCACGCTAACGCGATTTCTGGAGAGCTTTCAAAAACCCTTTTCATCCCCACCATTAAATAAATCTATGTCTAGACATCGTAGCTACGGAAGATCCAGCGGTTCTGCAAAAAAACGCAACGTCCTCAAACGCTTCGAACGCGTTGACGTCCTGAGAAAATTAGGAAGATGGAAAGACGGTGAAAACAAAAGAGTCACAGGTCTTCCCAAAACCCCCGTCCAACCGTAAAGTTATTCGCGTCGACATCCGCAATAGCCAGAAAGATCTTCTCATTTCGAAGAGGTCTATTAGCCTGTTTGTGCTCGATGTTTTGAAAGAGCTAGACGTCTCCTGCGACGAGATAGCCATTCATTTTGTCACTGCGCGCGCTATTGCCAAACTCCACGAGAGTTACTTTGACGATCCCACGCCTACGGACACGATCTCTTTTCCTTTAGATGCTCCTGGCAGCACACCAAACTGTTATCTCGGAGAGGTCTTTGTGTGCCCTAAGGTCGCTGTTGAGTATGCAAAAAGACATCAGCTAGATCCTGAGAGAGAGACAATGCTCTACGTAGTGCATGGCATTTTGCATCTCTTGGGATATGACGATTTGGATGCGGAAAGCCGAAAGGTGATGCGCAGAATGGAACGGAAGTGCATGCAGCTCTTAAGAGGCTCCAATGGACGAAAACGGACGCAAAAGGACAGAAAAGGACGAATGGACGGGGCTAAGGACAAAGAAGGAAAATTTGTCTTTTAGGGCCCTGTCTGTTTAGGTCCATTGGGACCTCTTTCTTTCGTTTTGCGTTCAGCCTTTAAATTTGTTATAATTTTTTCTTATGGACAACGCCTTCTACTTTCTGCTTTTTCTTTTCGGGTCGACGCTGCTGACAGTGACCGCTTCTCTTCTCCAACGCCTTGGTCGCAGCTACGTCGAAGAACGGTTTAGAGAACATGCTGCACTTGCATTCTTGAAGCGTTACTACTTGAGATTCTTCTTCAAAGAGAAAACCTGGGAAGGGCTCTTTTTCTGTTTAAATTTTACGCGTCAAGTTTTTCAACTCTGTTACGCTCTCTCCTTCTTTTTCTTTTTGCTTGCTCAAGAACCTTTTTCTCGGACTGTGCTTACAACAGAACACGGATGGGATCTTCTAACTGTTTTAATGATGACAGGGCTAATCATCGCCTTATCTCTCATCATAAATTTTCTCGTTGAGTTTCTTGGACGACTAAATCCCAAAGCGTTTTTGACTCTCACCGCCCCCTTGTCAACAGGACTTCTACTTCTTTTATCCCCACTCACGGGTCCCATTTTTAAGATCTTCAGCTTTTTCTTTCCAAAAACACTGACATTTAAACCTATGGGTCCTGAAGTGGATATGCGGGGTAAAATCCTCCAGCTTCTTCACGATTCAGATCTCGGCCCCTACTTTGACCAGAGCGACAAAAAACTACTCTCATCCGTCGTCTCATTTAAAGAACGGATCGCGCGAGAAGTGATGGTTCCGCGCATCGATCTCTTTAGCCTACCCGTCGACACCACACTTCAAGAGGCAACAGAGAGTTTTCTCGCGCAAGGGTACAGTCGCATCCCCGTCTACCGCGAGAGCGTCGACAATATCATCGGAGTCCTCCTCTTCAAGGATGTGCTGAAACAATACGCTCGCGCCTTTTCAGATGCCGAGCTCGAAAAAAGGCGCACAGATACGATCGAGCGTCTGCTTAAACCCGTCCTTTACACCCCAGAAACTAAAAAAATTTCACAACTCTTGCAGGAGTTCCGCAGCAGACAGATCCACTTGGCCATCGTCGTCGATGAGTGGGGAGGAACCGAAGGAATCATCACAATCGAAGACATTTTAGAAGAGCTCGTGGGTGAGATCGCTGACGAATATGATATCGACGAGGAGATTATGTTCTCTGTCCTTCCCGGCGGTGGCTGGGTTGTGGATGGAAAGATGAATATCCTCGATATCGAAGAAGAACTCGGTATTAAAATCCCCCAAAGCCCAGAATACGACACGCTCGGTGGGTATATCGTCCACCGCGCAGGCGCAATCCCCTCAAAGGGCTGGCGCATCCACCACGACGAATTCGACCTAGAAGTTCTCTCTTCCGATGAGCGCGCCGTCGATAAAATCCGGATTACTCCCCTTCACGGAACCACCACTCAACAAACATATTAAAACCTAGTGATAGGTTGCATAGACGAGACGGGAACACGGCACTTCGTGTCCGCATTCCACTGCTCCGCAAAGCTAGAGTGCCACCGGCACTCTAGCTGGTCTCCGCAGCCCTCTTGAGCTTTAATCCGCTGCGATAAATCAAGTCCTCGTCGGCGGGGTGTGCGAAGCACTACCCCGCCTCCGAGGAAGGGATTTTTCAAAGCGAGGTGAGGCGCAAGGGGGCGGCTTGGGACTAGCCGAAGGACTTGTCCTCGCACGTCTATTTTTCTTCCTTAAGAATTTTAATGCATCGATTCTGACTCTCTTCTTTATGTTGCATAGAATCTTGGGGTTGAGGCAGAATTGCACGCATGCGTCGATCAATCTGTCAGTGCGAACCTGTAGCAACATTCTCTGGTGAACTCGGTACGTGGAAATTCACGTACAGCACCGCCGTTTCCCTTCCAAAAGGCACACGCCTGCGTTTTGATATCATGAGCAAGGGACGCCCCATTGACTGGCAGGTCCCGCAAGCCAACCTCAAAGAGAAGGGCAATCTAATCTGGGCTGAAATGCCTGACGGAAAAACTCTTGCCGCAAAAGAGGTCATGCTTCCAGATGCATTTGCCCCTGTTTTTGAATTTACACTTCTCTCAGAAGTTAAAACAGGCGACAGCTTTTCGATCTATATGGGGACACCTGAAAAACAGAAACCCGAAAAGGGTAACCGCTGCCAAAGCCTCGTTCAGAGAAGACGCCCATTCCATTTGTTCATCGATCCCAAGGGCAAGGGAGATTTCCGCGAACCTGAAATTTTTACGATGGATGTCCGCGGCAACAAGTTACAAAATATCCGTATCATCGTCCCCTCCATCGTTGCAAAAAACCGCCGTTTTGACGTGACCGTGCGTTTTGAGGATAAGTTTGGGAATTTGACCAACAATGCACCTGAAGGAACGCTTATCGAACTCTCGTACGAACAGCTACGCGAAAATCTCACCTGGAAGCTCTTCGTTCCCGAGACAGGATTCCTCAACCTTCCGAACCTCTACTTCAATGAAACCGGGATCTATCGCATTCAGTTGCTGAACACGAACACCAAAGAAAAATTCTTCTCTCCACCGATCAAATGTTTTGCCGAAGCCGATCGGAGTCTCTACTGGGGTCTTCTGCACGGCGAATCTGAGCGTGTAGACTCTACGGAAAACATCGAAGGATGCCTGCGCCACTTTAGAGACGAGTATGCACTGCAATTTTTTGCGACCTCTCCATTTGAAAACGCGGAAGAGACATCCAATGAGACATGGAAATCGGTCTCCTTACAAGTTGCAGAATTTAACGAAGAGATGCGCTTTATCGCCTTCCTAGGCTTCCAATGGTTTGGAAACACCCCTGAAGAGGGCTTAAGGCAGATCATCTACTCGAAGGATGCTCGCCCGCTTCTTCGTAGGAAAGATTCCAAATCTAACAATTTGAAGAAGATCTACAAGAGCCACAATCCCAAAGAGTTTATCTCGATCCCCTCTTTTACGATGGGCAAAGGCTTTGAGACCACGTTCGAAGATTTCACCCCCGAATATGAGCGTGTCGTAGAGATTTACAACGCGTGGGGCTCCTCCGAGTGCTTAGAAAAAGAGGGAAACCTACGCCCCATTTGCTCCTCTGACAAAAAAGGTATTGTCGAGTCGGAAAAGGGATCTATCCGTAGAGCACTTGCACGCAACATACGCTTCGGCTTTGTCGCGGGCGGATTGGATGATCGCGGCGTCTACAGCGGCTTGTTTGAAAGCGACCAGACCCAATACAGCCCAGGCCTTACAGCAATCTTTGCGATCGAACAAACTCGCGAAGCACTCATTCAAGCTCTCCACAACCGCGCCTGCTACGCCACCACTGGCGAGCGCATGGTCATCGGCCTCTTTATTGCCGGTTCTGCCATGGGAACGGAACTCTCTACAAAAGCAAAACCTGGACTCGTTATTAATAGATACATCACCGGTTACGCTGCAGGAACAGCCCCTTTGAAAGAGGTCGCCCTCATCCGCAACGGTGAAGTTTTCCACACATTCCATCCCAAAGAAAGCTCTTTTGAATTCGAGTATGACGACTTCAAGAACCTCGGCGAGATTGCGCTCGCCTCCCCAGACGAACGCCCTCACTTTGTCTACTACTACATGCGCGTCGTACAAGAAGATGGCCACATTGCCTGGAGCTCGCCTATCTGGATCGACTACCCAGATATGACAGCACCTCCTGCAAAAAAGAAAACCAAGAAGTAAATTTTTTTGGAGTGCGGTGACAAGTCACATGCACTCCAAAAAATTAGCGTGTTGATCTTTGTCTTTCTCTTGAAGAGGGTACAAGTAGTCTCTGACAAGCTTCAATAACCGTTGGATGTGCGGGATAGTCCTGAATAAACTGCGCGATCGCCCGATTCACAAACTCTAACTCCGAAGGAGCCTCCCCTTTTCTCTCTTCCATGCGAAATTGCGAGATATAATTATCAATTTGCCGAGGATTATCTTCTCGTTCACTAATTGGCGCTCGATGGACTCTTAATACCTCCGAAGAGACATAGTTGCGAACTTGCTCTGAAAGTGCTCTAAAAGCTGTATGGAGTTCTGCACGAGATGGCATTGGCTCAGGACGATTGGCAAACGCAATATAATCTACAACAGCTTGCGCTTCTGGAGTGTATGGTGGACGAGAGGGCTGCACTGCTTGTCTTCTCTGAGGAACACAACATAAACAGCAGTTGATCAGACACCTCACGAGACCAACAACACAAATGCGGAAAATACGAAAAACAAGGCCGAGTGTGTCGCGAATGCAATCGGAACAACTGTAGCCAGAAGAAATGGAAGAATTTTGTGGGGCAAGAGGAATTGCTCGTCTTATCGGTATAAAAGATGGAAGCTGTTCATTCCCGATTGGCGATAGACCGCTCCCTGCTGGAGGAATAGCTCCGCTCATTCATCATCTCCTTCTTCTACGATACCAACCAATTCTTTCAGGTAGTTCTTCACTGCCGAGGGTCCGTTCTGCATTCTTTCAATAAACTGGAGAGCCGCGTCGTCATCGGTCATCGCAATGTAAAATTTTTCCGATTCCCCTCTTTCCCTATTCTGATTCTGAGCTTTAATGGCGCGTTTATTATCCTCTTTAATTTCTTTGATAAAATTGGGATAGCTAACGATGATAGAGCGTCGTACTTCTTTCTGGATATTTGGGGGAAGAGTCTTAAACGTCTCAAGAAATGTATCCGCATCATACTCTTCATTATCCGGAAACATCTCAAGAAACGCATGCACTTGTTGATGGTTCGGATCCCCAGCTGGCTGGGGTTGTTGAACTTGCACTGGTTGCTGTTGAGGCAAATCGACTATGGCCGGACTTTGTCCTAGCAGTTCAGGACCTTCTAAAGGAAATCCCAGATTCACAGCCGGTTGGGATTGTTGTGGGAGCGGATCTATTCTAATAACCGGATTTTGTCTTGGCGGTTCACGATCTTCGACTGGAGACCCTGGATTCACACGATTTTGCAAATTATCGTTGCGAGGGCACATCCAACCAAACAGGCATCTGAAAAGCACGCTGAACAGGGCTATAATGCAATCGCAGCAAGAGAATCTCTGTGGAGGTCCATTTCTGCGGGGTCTATTGGGAACCGCAGCAGATGCTGATCCAATCGAAGAAGCTCCATTAGCTCGTTGCGACGGAACTATGGCTGCGTTTGAAGCAACCGGACCGTTGATGACAATCCCCGAATTTGCTCGTGATCCTACGCCCTGCATAGAATGGCTCATGTTCGATCCCCACAAAATTTTTGAAGAGCCTTTCGGGCCGCGTGATTAAAAAAATCTCTGTGAATAAAGTATTCGATCGCCAAGTCTTGGGATTGGAATCGTGGAATATGTTGCTGACTGGCGCCCTTCTGATCATCTCCCGTTCCACGCATGATCCTTTCGATCTCAAAAAAATGTGCCTCATACACATTTTCACGCGCGGCATTCTGTGCTTCACTCGGAAGACGTTTAAATGCAGCATAAAAATCATTGCGGAGATCTTTATTACTTTGGTCTGGGAATTGTTTTAAAAATTCACGGACTCTCATTTTTGCCTGGGCTTGCGAAACAGGTGCTGCCTGAGCAATCGGCAACGCGATACCCACCTGCTGTTGAGCTGGCAACGCTCTCCTTCGATTTTGTGGTCTCCTAACAAAGCAACAGCAAAGGCAGGAAAAAAGAGCTGAGATCAATTGGTATACAAAATTGAACGCCCTTCTCCATCCTGAAGCTGCAGGAATAAATTCTTCTGCGGGTCGCAAAGGAGCGAAGGCTAATGGAGCAGCGACGAGAGGTGGTTGCGGATGAACGACCGGATTAACGGCAATGGGTGGCTGTGGTGCAGCAGGCTGCGCAACTGGATTTTGTGGAGGTAGGTTTGCCACCACAACTGCAGGAGCGGCTTGCGCCTGCACAGGTGCTGGTTCTTGTTGAACGGCCTGAACGACAACGCCATTTGGCGCAGGAGCTACAGCAACTGCTGTAACATCTTCACCTACCGCTGCAGGTAAAGGTGCCGCTAAAGGCGCTTGCTGAGGTGCGGGTTGTGCTACGGGTTGCGCAACAGGATTCGGCACTTGCGAATTCTGCGCACCAACTGGCGGTTGTTGAGCAGGCGCAGGCTCTTGGTTTTGAGCAGGGGGAATAGCGATATAGGGCCCCGGAATCAATAATAATGGGTCTTGCGCAGGTGCAGGTGCGATCGAAGATGCCGCTGCAGGAAGCGCGCCATACTGCATCAGCGATGCTTCGACTTCGAGTCTTGGCCGACGCGAAGCTACGCGCTCTGCATATTTAATTCCACCCTTCTCCTCTTTGGGGTCCTTAGGAACAGAGGATTTCTTTGCTGGAGCGAGAGTCGCGCTTCCACCGCCTACAATGGGGTTAGTCATACAAACCCTCGTCATTTGGAGAAGCTTGGGATTCAGGTGCAACTAAGGGTTGTGCTGTTGGCTCTTGGTAATTTCTAATTACCGCAATAATCTGTGGATCTGCGGGGCGCTCTCTGAGCCATGCTTCGAACTGGTCAGTAGATGGGAAACTCAACTGAGTAGCAGCATAGTGCGCTTGGAATGCTGTTAACATCTTGAAACCAAGCATATCTGGAAGTTGACCAATATCGTTAACCCACTTGTTACAACACTGCTCGTACTCCGTCTTTTTTTGTTGCTTTGCAGTTTCTTTAGGCTTCGTTGGAACTTTCTTTGACCCCCATTCCTTCAGAAAATCTTCACGCGATATTTTTCCAGGGCCGGCAGATTCCATGACCGCCTGAAGCATCATAGGTAACACTTGCATCGCTGCCTGCCCGGCAGCTTCAAACTGTTCATGCCGACCAACCGGTTGTAAAACAGAAGACTCTTCTTGCACTTGTTCCTCACCAACAGGCATTTCGTTTGAGCTCAGCCAGTTATAAAAGTCTGTCAAACCCTCCGCACACCAGGAAAAGAAACGCACAACGGCATTCTTCACCGCCGAAAAGCAACCACAAGAACAGGCGTCCAAGACTGAACAGCAGGAGGAGATAGAGGAGAATTCCCAAGATGAGCTGTCGACACTTCTCGGCTCATTCGAGCCCGCAGATGCCGAAGACACCTGGGCTGCTTGCGCTTCTTGTGCTCCGGAATTTACTTGACTCGGAGGAACTGGAGACGCCATAAAAATTCCTTCTTATCTTTGTTTTGTTTGTAAAAATTGTATCAAAATTACCAATTGATTTTAACTTAAAGTAATAGATATGTATTAATTAATATTTTACTTTCCACTTTTCTGCGCAGCAAGAGCCCAGTCTAAGAGCGCGTTGCGAATACTTCGGTGATTCAAATTATCTTTTTCTAGCGCGTCGTAGAGCTCTACTACCTGTGTGGTTATGCGCGCATCTTTTCGTATCTTCTTCCCTGCTGTCGATATCTCGGCATCAGAGGCTGTAACAAGAGCGCTTCTTGCTTTGTCTAAGGCATCCTCTGGCAAATTCAAAAATCTATTATAATACTCTCTTCCTTCATCCGTTTGAAAAGAGATCTTCCCCAAGCTGCTGGGAAAGTCTTGCAAAAACTTGAGCACAACAACCGCCTCTTGAGCCTTGGTAGCCGCTGTAGGGGTAAGCGGAGCGGGTTCTTCTGGTTCTGAAGGGCGTGGGACCTCAACTCGATCTGCAGAAAAGCAGCAGCAAAGAGATCTCCAGACTTGGACAAATGCTCCCCAAATGGTACTGACTAAAAGAAAGAGTCCGCAACAGCTATACACATCTAGTGAACAGCAAGAGCTGCTATCAAAAAAACTCGAAGAGGAGGCCTCTCTTCTTCTTGAAGCGGCAACGGTTGGAGCTTCCCTTTGTACAGGGACAACTTGGCGGCGACCCGAAATGCGTTCCATATGACTGACTCCTGATTGAAGAGAAAAATAGTAACACGGGTGCCACTTTTTAAGAATCTAGAAAGCCGATATGATTCGCGGTAAGATGCTAAAACAAAAACTTTGCTTCGCGCTCTTTCTGCTTTTTCTTGCGCCTCTTGCTGCGGAAGTAGAAGAGGGTTTTGATAAGCGTCAGATCACCTACCTTCTTAAATCAAAAGAGTACAGCAAGAGCTTTTCGCTTTATGAGACCTGGCACCAAAAGCTAGGGCGTCACGATTTTGAGGTTTTGCAACAGATCGCACAAATCCTCCTTGAAGAGGGTGCGCGCGATAGCGATGCGGAAAAACAGCTTCTCACCATCTTTGGAGTGAGCATTTCTGCAACGACCCCCTCTTGGGAAATTTTAGAGGCGGGAATTTCCAGCCGCAATCCACAAACGCAAGTGGCAACGATTCAACTTCTGGGTCGTTTGCAAGATGATCAAAGCGATGAGCTCCTCATCAGAGCAATGTCATCGGAATTTTTCTTCTCAAGACTTGAAGCTGCCTACTACCTTGCACTACGCAAACACAGAGTTGTCACAGGACAGCTCGAAGCGCTCATGTACCGCCTTCCGGAAGAGATGCGCTTCTTCTTCCCGGAGTTTTTCGCATTAATCGGCACCTCCGATGCAATCTCGGTTTTGCGCCACATGATGGATGAAAAAGTGTCGATGGTTCGCATCGAAGCGATTTTGAATGCCGGACGTTATGGAAGGGACGATCTTCTTGCACAGATTCGCAGACAAGCCACCCACCTCAACATGGCTGAACAGGAAGCTTGCGCCTATGCACTTGGAGAGCTTAAGGATTCTAAATCTCTCCCACTTCTCCAAAAGCTTTCCTCTTCTCCATCCTCGAACGTCAAGCTCGCGGCATTGAGAGCACGCGGCCAGCTTGGAGACCTCCCAGTAAAAGAGGAGATCGCGCTGATTGCAAAAGAGCGAGATCTTTTCGCGCTCTCGACTCTGGGCGACCTTCCAGAAATGGCAGATGAGATCGCTCCCCTCATCCACGATAAAGATATGCAAGTGCGGTTTAATGCCACGCTCGCACTGCTCAAACAACGCGATCGCAGGGCCGCACTTCCTCTCACAGAGTTTCTACTACAAGACCGACGCGATTTGGGATTTCAACCCCACTTCTCGTTGGGACGTTCACTCATGGCATGGAAAGTCGTTCCCTCGGCGCGCGAACACACCAAACAGAGCGGCTTTGATCTTGTCGCCCTCTCTCTCGGGGTACGCGAGTATCTTTTAAAACTTGCGCTGGAGCTCCCTGAAAAAGAGTTTCTCTTTCTTGCAGAGCAACTTTTCGACGCTCGGCAGAACGCTCTCGTGCCGCACCTTGTCAATCTCTTGGAAAATCTGCATACAGATGCTGCTATCGCCCTTCTTCAGGAAAAGAGCCAAACTGCTGGCGCTCCTCTTATCCGCGCCTATTGCAACCTCGCCCTGTTCCGTTTACGACATGAAGGTGAACATGAAAAACAGCTGATGGGATGGCTCAGCCAAAAAAAGGAGTCGGAAATTATCCGTTTTCGACCCATGGCAACGCGTACATCTTTCAGACTTCCCGAGGCTGCATTTGAACTCACTCCCGAAGAGAATTCAAGACTCTTCATCGATTCTCTCGAAGCCATCGCAGAGAGACATGAAGAGAAAGGAATCGATCTTCTCCTCACTCTCATCTTAGAGGGAAATCCGAAAAACAGACCTTTGTTGGCAGGGCTGCTTCTCCAAATGATCCAATAGCTGTTGGGTCAAGAGAGACCGGGCACGCACGCGGGCACGGGCAGAGGCACGAAAAAAGAATCATCCCCAAAATGCTCTCAAAAAATCCCTCTTTCGTGCCCGTACCCGTGCCCGCGTGCGTGCCCGATCTTTCTTCTCTTCAGTTAAAGAGAGGTCTAATAAAATTCCCTCCTACGTTATAGTCAGCACCACGCATGAACAAGACCCTGCTTTGTCTATCACTCTTTTTTCTTGCTGGCCTCAAGGCTGAAGAGGCAGCGCCTGCAGCGCAGCAGTTTGACGTCAATCTACAAAATCCCGTCTTCAGTCAAGGCGTCATTGCAACAGAAGAGGGGGGCGTGATTACCGCCCCCGGCATCCGCATCCAAGCTCAGAAAATCAGCTATACGAACCGAACGGAAAATGGGATTGCCGTCCAAAGAATTGAGGCTGAGGGCGATCTCATGATGGAGTATGGGGATCGCATCTTCGTTGGAAAAAAACTCGAATACAACTTCTTAACAAAGACGGGAACACTCTGGGATGGCAAGACCTTCGTCGATGCTTGGTTCCTCGGTGGTGAAAGAATTTTCCTCTCGGATGATGGGAGCTATACGATCTACAATGCACACATCACAACCTGCGAAACAGAAGAAGGGAGCTGGGATCTTCACGCAAGTGCAGTCAAAATCACGAAGCAGCACCTCCTCTCTGCGAAGAGCATCCGTTTTCGTTTTGCGAAAGTCCCTGTCTTCTGGCTCCCAAATTTTAAAGCCAACTTAAAACTCTTTAAAGATCCCCCTATCCGCTACAAGATCAAATGGGACAAGAATCTTGGACCGCGTCTTACAATGCGCTACCGGATCTTCTCCTGGGAAAAGTTCAGCGCCTACTTTAGGCTCGACTATCGCATTAAGTATGGCTTTGGTGCCGCGATTGAAACCGACTACCATACGCCGAATAAATCCACAGTGTTCCGCACACGAAGCTACGGGGCATACGATAAGAGCTGGCCCGATGAGAAAACGAATAAGCGCTACCGTTTTCAGGGCCTTTATCAGACCAAAACCCGCGACGAGAGAACTTTTGTCCACGCTGTTTACGACAAGTTCAGCGACGAGAAGATGCCCGGGGATTTTCGCAGTGATGATTTTGAAGTGAACACGCAAAAACGCACTCGACTCTTGGCAAGTCACCATAGAGAAGATCTGCTCGCTTCTTTGAGTTTGCAGCCGCGCGTCAACAGGTTTCAGAGCATCAACCAAGAGCTTCCCTACGTAACGACCAATATCCGTTCGTTTCAACTTGGAAGAACGGGCATCTTCGCAGAAAACTATTTTAACGGAGGATATCTCGATTATATCTATGCGCACGATCTGAGCCGCTTTCTTTCCGCAACACGTGCGGGCCGCTTTGAAACGAAGAACCAGCTCTATCGACCTTTCAATCTTTCACATGTCACGATCACTCCTACGGTGGGATTTATTGGCATCTACTACAGCAACAACCCACGACACGATGCCATTGGTCAAGCGCTCTTTACCTATGGAGGCACAGCTTCCACCTACCTCTTTCGAGAATACGGTCATCTAAAACACATGATCGAACCCTATGCGGTTTATCAAGGGATCAGCAATCCAACAGCGAAATTGGACCGCCACTTTATTTTCAATATGGATGATGGGTACGCACGGATGAACTCCTTGCGCTTGGGCGTGCGGAACAATCTCTTCTCTTCTAAAAGTTCCGCGTTCCTCCCTCCTCTTGTCACCGATATCTACACGTATGCGTTTTTCGCAGATAAAACCTACAAGCTCACATTCCCAAAATCCTATTTGGATGTTGGGTGGAACCGTCCTTCATACATGCTCTTCGGCGGCGTTGCATGGAACCAAGAAGAAAATGTCTTAGATTACACAAATGTGCGTGGTGCTTTCACCTACAATGAAAACCTGGCCTTTGGAGCTGAATTTCGCCATCGAAGTCGGTTTGATTGGCGCAAAGCAGATCACCAAAACTTTATCCTCGATGTGGCAAGGCCGATCGATGAGCTTCTACAGTCTCCCCTTTCCGACCGAAGAAACACGCTCCTCTTCAGACTCTACGGGCGCATCATGCCAGGACTCACTTGCCTCATTCAATCGCACCACGGTTGGGGCAGAAAAAACGAACCTCCCTACAGCGAATTCAAGCTCGAGGTCTTTAAAATGATCACCGGAAGCTGGCAGCTCAAAGTCGCCTATCAATACACCATCAACAACCCGATCCAATTCACCGCCGCCCTCCAACTCATCAAACCCAAACCCTAACACCACATAGTTGGATTGGCACCGCCACTCCACTATTAAGTACATCTTGTGAAAATGAATAGACGTGCGGGAACACGGCGCTATGCGTCCGTGTTCCCAGCCGCCCTCTTGAGCTTTAATCCGCTGCGACAAATCAAGTCCTCGGAGGCGGGGTGAGGCGCAAGGGGGTCGCAGGGGACACGGACACGAAGTGCTGTGTCACCCGACATGTCTATTCACCCCAGCGGATAAATCCTCTCAACTATCTAATGATGTTTTTTTAATTTGTGGAGGAGGGGGTCGATGGCTTTGCGGTCTTTGTCGCTCATGCGGTCGATGAAGAGAACGCCATTGATATGGTCGTTCTCGTGCATACGGATGCGCGCATTATAACCGGTGAGCTCTTCGCGGAAAGGATTCCCGTTGATATCGAGAGCTTCAATGGTGACTTTCAACGGACGGATCACATTGCCACGAATGCGTGGAATCGAAAGGCACCCCTCATCATCTTCCACCTTCTCTTCACTATGGTCGGTGAGTTTTGGATTGATATAGACCTGAGGCTGTGTGAGCGCCCATCTCCCATTGGAAGTTTCGATGTAGCTGCGCGCAACAAAAAGGCGCACCAGCTGGCCCACCTGAGAAGCTGCAAGACCAAGACCGTCCGACTCAAACACGGTCTCGATCATATCGCGCGCAAGCTGTTGGATCTCGTCTGTAATTTTCTCAACCGGGTCGCACCGCTTGCGAAGGAGTGGGTCGCCGTAAATAAGGATAGGAAGACGCATAGGAGGCTACTGCTGCACCTGTTCGATCGTGGTCGGCTGCGCACGCGTTTTGCTGCGTCCCAGTGCCGACGTCCAGAGCGAGAGAACAACGCATCCTACCATGAAGATACAAGCGAGATAGGCCGTAAACTTTTTCAAAACGTCTGCTGTTGATGTTCCGAAAAGCGATTCTCCAGGATCACCGCCAAAAGAGGCGCCGAGCCCAAGGCTTTTGCTCTCTTGAATCAGAATCACGAGACAGAGCAGAAGTGAAAGCCCCATGAAGAGAAAAAGAGCGATATAATAGATGAGGGTCATGTTTTGATTGTTCCTCTAATGAGTTGTGAAAATGTGGAAACTGTTAATGAGGCACCGCCTACAAGCGCTCCATCGATGTTTGGCATGCTGAGAAGTGCGCCGATATTCTCGGGTTTAACTGAACCGCCATAAAGAATGGGAAGATCGATTTTGAATGATTTCTGTAAAAACGTACGGCAAAGTCCATGCGCGGCATCGGCAATTTCGGGAGTTGCAGTTTTTCCTGTACCAATCGCCCAGACCGGTTCGTACGCAAGAAGAATCTTACTGACATCATCTGCAGAGAAATCCGCAAGACATGCGCGGAGTTGTGTAATCAGAACCTCTTCTGTTTTTCCATCGGCACGCTCCTGCTCGCTCTCTCCAACGCATAGAACAGGAGTGATTCCTGAAGCGAGCGCGCGTTTAACCTTTTTCTGGATAAAAACATTTGTCTCGCCAAAGAGATGACGTCGCTCGGAATGGCCGAGGAGAACAAACTCTGCTCCAGCCTCTTTTAACATTCTTGCCGAAATCTCACCCGTGAAGGCTCCCTCTTCGGCATCGTGCATATTCTGCGCGCCGATGACGATCTTAGTTTTCTGGGCGGCAAGGGCTGCGGCTCTAATGTCCGTGAAGGGAACGGCAAGCATGACGCGGAAGGACGCTGTATCCAGCTGCGACTTGAGTGCAGAGATAAACTCCTCCGCCTCTTTGGCGGTCTTGTACATCTTCCAATTGCCGATGATGAGCGAGGTGCTCTTTTTTCTCATAATAGATCATTAAAAACGTGTTGACAGGAAGAGGATATAATACCCAAGCTTAGCTACATTATGGAAGAAGTTTTTACAGTCACAGAGCTCACGGCGGCTATCAAAAAACAAATTGAGGGTCGCTTTTTCTCTGTGGCCGTGCGAGGAGAAGTAAGTAATTTTAAAGAGCAGTCCTCGGGTCACCTCTATTTCACCCTCAAAGATCAAGGCTCTCAGATCTCCGCCGTTCTCTTCAAGGGCACAGCTCAAACGCTAAAAAGAAAGCCCCAAAGCGGCGACCAGATCCTGGTTAAGGGAGAGCTTTCTGTCTATGCCCCACGAGGAAATTACCAGATCATCGTCCGCGAGGTCACCTTCGCAGGTGTGGGCGAGCTCCTTCTGCGCCTGCATGAACTAAAAGCCAAACTTGAACAGAAGGGCTGGTTTGACGCAAAAAGAAAACGCTCTCTTCCGAAATTTCCCAAAACGATTGGCGTCGTGACAAGTCCCACAGGTGCCGTGATCCAGGACATTTTGCATATCCTAAATCGCCGTTTTTCCGGCTTTCAACTCGTTCTATGCCCAGTCAAAGTGCAAGGAGAGGGCGCCGCGCAAGAGATCGCTCGGGGAATTGAAGAGTTCAACCGCTACAATTTAGCGGATGTTCTCATCGTAGGCCGAGGCGGAGGCTCTCTTGAAGATCTATGGGCGTTCAACGAAGAGATTGTGGCTCAGGCTATCTTCTCCTCACGCATTCCTGTGATCTCCGCCGTAGGCCATGAAACCGATTTTACAATCGCAGATTTTGTGGCTGATCTGCGTGCACCAACCCCCTCTGCCGCGGCAGAACTTGTCATCGCCGAAAAGGCAAAAGAGCTTCAATACTTCTCTCAAATGCAGAGGCGGATCCAGGAAACGACCCGCATGATTGTGCGAAGCCGTAAAGACCGCCTCAAAGCGATTATGCGCCAGCCAGCTCTCTCTTCTCCCGATTTTCTGCTCGGAAAATTTTCACAAATGGTCGATGAAGCAAAGGCCGATCTGTTTCAATCGCTCCAGAGGCAGGTGCAGGAAAAAAAATTAAAGCTCCTCGGCCTACAAAGACAAGCCAGAGCGCAAAACCCTCTCAATCGTCTTGCTCACCTAAAACAGAAGCTGAGCATGACCGCCTCTCACCTCCGATCGATCAACCCGAAAAATCTACTTACCAAGGGTTATGCCATTGTCTTTGATGAAAAGCAGAACTCCGTTATCCTTTCAGCTAAGCAGGTCAAGGAAAACGAGGCTCTCCGGATCCTCATGCATGACGGGACTATCGAGGCACACGTAAAATGACAGAACAGAAGAAAAGTTTTGAAGAGGCGTACTCACGACTCGAACAAATTCTCGAGAAGATGAACTCCAATACAGTCTCTCTTGATGAGTCGATCAAGCTTTACGAAGAGGCAGACAAACTCATCCAGCACTGTCAAGGAAGACTTACCGAAGCTGAACAGAAGGTTGAAATCCTCTTAAAAAATCGCGACGGAAGCCTTGTGCTAAATGAAAAAGAGCAGCCCACACGCCAAGAGTTTAGCCCCCAAAAAACTTTTGTATGATTATTGGACTCTTTCCTAATTCCGATCAGAGACAGTCGAGAAGTCTTGCCATCGGCATTCGCGAGTTTCTGGTGAATCAAAAGATCACAGTTGTCGCAGAGGATCAAGAAGCTGCCATCATCGGCGCTACCCCTATTTCTCAAGTTGATCCCAAGGATATCCGCTTTTTAATCTCCATGGGAGGAGATGGCTCAATCTTGCGACTCGTCCACAAAGCAATCGATCTCGATGCAGCCATTCTCGGCATCAATCTTGGCCATCTGGGATTTCTCGCTGATGTACCAGTCTCCGACATCTACCCCAGCCTACAAGATCTTTTGAGCGGTGCCTTCCGCATCGAAGAGCGCGTCATGATCCGCGGTGAGAGTTTACACGGCGATGGCTGCTTTGCTGTGAATGATATCGTTATCCATCGCGCCAAAAATCCCAGCCTTGTCGAGATCGCTATCCACGTCGACGGTCTCTATTTGAACACGTTTGAAGCTGATGGAATCATCGTTGCAACACCGAGCGGCTCTACGGCCTATTCGCTTGCCGCAGGCGGCCCGATCGTCAGTCCTGCTCTTGAAGCTCTTGTGATTACACCCATCAGTCCACACACAATTTCCAACCGCCCAATTGTTCTCACCTCGCAACATGAGATCCAACTCCAGTACCTCAGCGAGTATGATCCCCTAGAAGTTCGCGCCGATGGCCTCTCCCCTCAACTCCTCCAGACCGGCGAAGTCTTCCGCATCACCCGCGCGAAAAAAAACTTTAAACTTGTCAGCCTCTTCAGACGCGACTACTACTCCACCCTCCGCACCAAACTCGGCTGGGCCGGCAAGCTCCGCTAAAATTTGAGCGCGAAGCGCTCCTTGGAGTGCGGCGCTATGCGCCGCCTTGTCTGAACAAATCTAAGGCGGCGCTTAGCGCCGCACTCCAAGGAGTTCGCCCTAGGCTCGCTCAAAGAGACTTTCGTTCTCTTCTTTCTTTGAGAAAAAGCCCTCTCTCCCTAAAATCCCTCATGTGTTTAAGAAGCTTGTATTTCCTTTAAAGCGGCAAGAGTGGCTCCTGTTTGGATTCATGTTCTTGATCGTCTGCTTGGTCAACGTGAATTTCAGCATTTTGCGCAGCATGCGCAATGCACTTGTTGTCGCAGATACAGGTGGAAGCGCAGCTTTTATACCCTACTTCGAGCTCTTTGGAACCTTCCCCGCTTCGATCCTTTTAACTTGGGCTCTCTCGCGTCTCATGCGCATCTTCTCACTTCGTGCCATCTTTTCGATGACGATGCTCTTTTTTCTTCTCTTCTTCATCGTCTTTGCTTTTTGGGTTTATCCTCATCGTGAGTCGATCCAGGGTATTTTAGAAGAGAAGCTCGGCTTCCTTTTTGGGCTGACCCGCTTCAAAGTCATTTTTACACACTGGCCCGACATGACCTTCTACATCATGTCAGAACTCTGGAAGGTCGCTCTGCTCTCCGTTATTTTTTGGGGGTTCATCAACCAGATCCTCTCTGTCGATGAGGCTAAACGTTTTTATCCACCCCTCATGCTCGGAAGCAGTATTGGAACTATCCTCGCAGGACCCATCACTGTTTTTTGCACCTCTCAACTGAGCTGGAATTTTTTCGCTCTTTCACCACACCGTTGGCAACACTCTCTCTACCTCCTAACGATTTGCATGTTGATCTCCGGCCTTGCCACCCTCGCAGCTTTTCATCTCCTTTCTAAAAAGTTGCTAAACCGTGGGCCTATTTCACAACCCGTTTCCCGTGAAGAACAGAGCAGGAAGAAAGAGCCCTTTTCGACAAAGCTTCTCTCACTCTCGTCGAGTTTGCGCTATCTGATGAAATCTCCTTATCTCTCCGCTCTTCTCCTCATTGTTGTTGCTGAATATATCTCGTATGCACTTGGCGAACTGATCTTTTTGGAAACGCTGAAAGAGGCGTATCCCGCCCCATCCGATTACTGTCAGTACATGGGAAATCTCTCGCTCTGGACCGGCATCCTCACCGCCATCTCTGCGCTCGTCATTACACCCTATCTTCTTCAGACGTATGGCTGGGGACGCTCGGCTCTCATCACTCCTGTGTTGATGGTCATTGTGACATTCACCTTCTTCGCCGTGATTTGCTGCGGAAAAGCCGGCATCTTTCCAGGCACCTCTCCCCTTCCCATCGCCATCCTTTTAGGGAGCTTACATTTCTGTTTGGGCCGCTCTGCCAAATACACTATCTTCGACTCGACTAAAGAGCTCGCTTTCGTGCCGCTCGATCAAGAAGGCCAGGTGAAGGGCAAGCTTATTATCGACGGAATTGGATCTCGTCTTGGCCGCGGCGCCTCCTCTATGCTCAGCATCTTCCTTTTTCTTCTTATGGGTGGTCCAGGAGAGAGCGCCCTCTTCGCCGGAATTCTCGCCGTCTCTTTTGCACTCATCTCCCTTCCCGCCGCTCGTTTTCTTGGATCAGAATTCGAAAAGAAGACACCTGTCGAAATCTCTTAAAAAAATTGATTTGCATACAACTCCTTTGTTGATTTACAAATAAATTTTGTCCCTCAACAACAGGAGAAGAAAAATGAGACCTTTTTTACTCACAACAGCAACACTTGCCACTGCACTTTCCTATGCGGATGGTGGGACCAAACAAGAGAAACTCTCTTCACAAAACTCTCCGAAAATGGCCGAAGAAACCTACGCCCCAAAACCCGCGCAGGGCTTTTTTGTTTCTGGAGATTTTCTCTACTGGATCGCACATGAAGGAGGATTAGAATACGCAACAAGAGGGATAAAAAACACGCCAAGCGCTGGTGGTGATCTAAGCGAGCCAATTCCACAAGGTAGAGCGCGTGATGTTGATTTTAGTTGGGATCCAGGTTTTCGTATTGGTGCTGGGTACACCCTTCCAAAAAGCTTCTGGGATCTCGGGCTAACATGGACAAGCTACCACACGCGCGCACATGGGTCCGCTTCTCATGAAGGAGATTTCCGTTTTAATCCTCTCTGGTCCGTCCTTAACCTCCCTGGCACAACCATTGATCTAGGAGCTTTAAACTCCGCATCGGCAAAATGGCGGCTCTGCTACAATACGCTTGATCTCGAACTCTCTCGCTACTTCTTCCCAAATAAATATCTCTCTTTGAAGCCCCATGCAGGCGTAAGAGCTGCTTGGATCCACCAGCATTACAACATCCGTTACCTAGGTTCAGCTATCCAAGCTGGCGCCCTCGTTCAAGCCGATGTCTCACTTAAGCATCACAACGATTACAGCGGTGCAGGCTTTAAAATTGGTCTCGACTCCCTCTGGCACTTCAACCGCTATTTTGGACTCTTTGCAAATGGTTCTTTCAGTCTCCTCGGTGGCAGTTTTTCGATGAAAGAAACAGGAACTCACGTTGGATTTAGTGTTCCGACGCCACAAACAAACATCCCCAATATCGGCTTCCTCAACACCCGTGATAATTTCTTTGCCATTGCACCAGAACTCGAAGTTGCTCTCGGTTTTAACTTTCAAGTCACCCCAAAACGCGAACATTACCGTTTTGAACTCAATGCTGGATGGGAGTACCTCCTCTGGTTTGAGCAGAACCAGATGCGCTTCTACGTAGATGATGTGTTCAAAGGTAAATACATCCGCGAGCGCGCTAACCTGCAGCTGATGGGCTTCACGCTAAACGCCGCGTTGCACTTTTAATTTTATAAATATTCCTCTTGAGCCCCTCTTGGAGGGGCTCTTTCTAAGCAACACTTGTCATCAAATTAATTTTTTATTTGTCTCTTATGAAAAGAAATATTTTACCACTAAATTTTTAATCTTCGGTTTGCTAAAATAGTTGCACTTTTAGAAGAAAAATAGAGAAAAAAGTGCTGATTAAGATTAGCGAACTAAATCGATTAAATCCGCTTCTCTCTTACTGCTCCAGCATCGCAGAAGAGGGGGTTGCCTCTGTCCAAAACATTCCAGCTACAGTCACTGGTGCCTTTAGACAAATTTTTAACATCGGTTTCTTTGGCATTGCGGGTTCCTCTCTCCAAGAATTCCCATCATGTAAAAAGCATCCGAGGTAAAAAAATTATGAATCACATTGCTGTTGTAAATCCCTCTCAAAACGCTCCTCTCTTCGCCCCCTGGGCAGAGAGCTTTGATGGAAACGCTCTTTTGCGTACGATCGGGCTCGTCATTCTTGTCGCTTATGCGGCCTTTCAGATCATCGCACTCTGCTACGATTGTTTTAGTGAGTGTTTTGCTTGTTCGCGTCAACCGGATTATCGCCAGGCGCGAGCGCCTCGGCCAGGTGAACGTTTTGAGGCACTTGAATCCTACTTTCGACCTGCCCACGTCGCTGATTCTGATGCTAGAAATGGCACACAACTTTTTCAGGAAATTATTCGTGAAGCGATCCAAAATATTGAAAAAGAAGCTGACAAGAGCAACTTAAAAGACCTTTTCGTCTGCGTGGATCCAAGCCTCTTTGATTTTATATTCTCATCAGCTGTCTATCGATATGCTTTTGGTAGCAAAAAAGATGAGGCAGTTCCTTACATTTTTAAAAATGCAACACTCAATGAGATCCCAGAATTACGCGCGATCAAGCTAGATCAGGGAGCGCAAAAAGAGCTGGAAGAAATGCTTAAAAAGCCTTCGAATTTTAATCTCGAACCGAAAGATCCCGCAGTCAAAAAGATCATCGCATCCCTAAAAAGAATTGCAAATGACGAACTACAAAAGGGCGGTCTATTTGTTCTCTGGGAAAAAGCAGCCGAAACAATTGATGCTCCCCCAGAAGTGGCTCGCATAGAGAATCGCAACTCGGGGGCCCGACGGTGGCGCATTGAAGATAACAATCCATTTCTGAACTCAGACTCAGATGATGAATAGATAAATATTATGAGTAACATTGCTGTTGTAAATCCCTCTCAAAACGCTTCTCTCTTCGCCCCCTGGGCAGAGAGCTTTGATGGAAACGCTCTTTTGCGTACGATCGGGCTAATCATCCTGATCGTTTACGGAATCTTTCAAGCGATTTCCCTCTGTTTTGAGTGTTTTAGAGACGCACGAGCTGAAGCGCCTAACGCTCTATTATCAGCGGATGGGTTTCAACTACCGCCACCTGAAGCCATGAATCCCGTACAAGACTTTCGTCCCATCGAAGTTAATGATGGTAATGCTCAAGATGGCGCGCAACTTTTCCAAGAAATTATCGAAAAAGCCATGGAAACCCTCCCAAATACAAAAGAAAAAGACGATTTAAGGGACCTCTTTATTGGCGTAGATCCAGGCCTCGTTGAGTTTGTATTCTCATCTATAGCCTATCAATATGCATTTGGCAGTAAAAAAGACGGAGAGATACCCGACTTTTTGAAAAACGATTCATTCATGGCAATTCGAAGATTACGCAGAAGGGTGCAAGTTGCTGCAGAGAGAGAAAAAACTGAAACTGGAAAAAACAAGGGCAAGGCACGAGAAGAGCTGCAACAGCTAGAAAAAGGGATACCACACCTGCCAGAAATATTTAAAAATCCTACAAACTTCAATCTCGCGCAGAAAGATCCAGCAATCTGGATGACTCTCGCAAAAATAAAGGCAATTGCATCTGGTGAATTGCGGGGAGGCGTCTTATTTGTCATCTGGCAACAAGCAGCAGAAGCAATGGAAGCATCTTTAAAGACTCAAAAGTAGATATTCAAGCACAGCTGAGAGTTTCATATGCCGCTCGCGGGCAAGGCGCGCCTCAGCAATGAGAGGAAGAAGCGCGCGAAGCTTTTCGGGCTTTTTTGCACGAAAAAAGAGTGCGATCTCTTCGAAGAGATCCTCCTCTTCTTCATCAGTAACTACTTCTTGAAGCGCCCCCAGATTACGTTTCTCGAAAATCTCCTGCACTATCAGAGCTAAACGATTCTCTCTTTTTTCTACGAGTTGACAGGCACGTCCTACGGAGCCTTGGGCACGTAGGGCGATCTCTTTAGCTTCTTGCTGAGTTACAGAAAAGCGCTGTTCTAAAAATTGAACAATCTCCTCTTGCGGAACGGGGAAGAAACGGATGGGCGTGCAGCGTGAAAGCAGCGTTGGTAAAATCTGTTCCGCCTCATGTGCAATCAGAAAAAAATAGCTGTCGGCTGGGGGCTCTTCTAGCGTTTTGAGAAGGGCGTTGGAAGAAGCGGGAAGCATGCGTTCAGCCTCTTCGAGAATAAAAACCTTTACAGGTGCTTCAAAAGGTGGAAGCGCAACCTCATCCTGAAGCTGATGGACCGATTCTACCGTATGAACGAGCGCTTTCCCTGTGGGCACGTAATGGTGAAGATCTGGGGGGTGACCCTTTAGCGTTCGTAAAAGTTTCTCGGCGAGAGCGCGGGCAAAGAGCGATTTTCCCACACCTTTTGGACCGGTGAATAGAAGCACGTGGGGAAGCTTTCCTCTTTCGAGGAGTATCGAGAGCTCTTGTTTAGCGGAGGGATTACCGAGAAGATGCGAGAAAATCATCGATCGCCTCCACCGCTTGTGAAAATACTTGATCGGGTGATTGCGTTGCATCGAGGATGCGGAACCGCTTTTCCTCTTTCTTCGCTAACTGGTGGAATGCAGCGCGGATCTTCTGGTGGAAAGAGAGTTTTTCAGCTTCGATCCTGTCTTTCCCCTCTCTCATCTTCTTAACCCGCTGCAGACCAATTGTTGGATCGAGATCGAGATAAAAAGTAAGATTCGGTTCTAGGTTGTCTGTTGCAAATCGGCAGAGCTTTCGCACCTCCTCTTCGCCAAGACCTCGCGCAATTCCCTGATAGGCAACTGTTGAGTCGTTGTATCGGTCGCAAAGAACGATCTCTCCTCTTTTCAGCGCAGGAGCGATGACCTCATCGACATGCTCCGCGCGATCGGCAAGAAAAAGAAGGAGTTCTGCACGGGGCACAAGCTCCACTCCATCTCTGTTGAGAAGGAGCGAACGAATCGTCTCGCCAGCCTTTGTGCCGCCTGGGGCACGTGTCTTAAGCACAACGCGTCCCTTCGCTCTCAGCGCCTCGTTAAGGCGTTCGATAAGAGTGGATTTCCCCGCACCCTCTCCGCCTTCGAATGTGATGAATAACCCTTTCATAAGAAGCGATGACCGATGAATGATGAGTAACTGATAGTGGAAGAAGAGGGATCGGGCACGCACACGGGCACGGGCACGAAAGAAGGACCCTTATCGAATCTCTTCATCATACGCTCTATTGCTTATCCCCATCCATCTGTTCTCGATACACTCGAATGTAAATCTCTCTTTATTCTTTCGTGCCCGCGTCCGTGCCCGTGCCCGATCTTTCTTATTCTTTCTGAGGTTGTTGCTCTGGAATCTCTTCCTTTTCAGTCTTGATTCCCTCGAGCTTCTGGACAGCGACGAGCAGGTCATTGTCATGAAGATTCACGAGGCGAACTCCTTGAGTCGAACGGCCCATAACACGTACATCTTTCATCGAGATTCTGAGCGTCTGGCCTGAATTTGACATCATGACCACACTATCCTCATCTTTAACAGAGAGAGCGCTAATGACAAGTCCGTTGCGTTCGCTGACGATGATCGAGCGTACGCCGATGCCTCCGCGGTTGGTCTGGCGGAAATCACCCACGAGAGAGCGTTTGCCATATCCATTTTCGCAGACGACGAGGATACTCTCCTCTTCGCTTGTGACGACTTCACAAGAGACGATCATGTCTTGTTCGTTGCGCAGGGTAGCTCCCTTCACGCCGCGAGCCACGCGTCCGACAGGGCGAACTTGTGCCTGGTCGAAACGGACAGCCATACCATTTCGCGTAAACAGCATAACCTGCTGCCCCTCTTTGGTGAGCCTTGCAGCAATGACCTCATCACCCTCGTCGATATTGATCGCATAGACGCCCTTGCGACGGGGAGAATTAAACTGCTCGAGCTCGGTCTTTTTCACGACGCCATTTTTTGTGGCCAAGAGAATATAGCCCGGGTCTTCGAAGCTCTTAACGCGCAGCACGGTTGCAATTTTCTCGTTTGGCTGTATGTCTTCGAGCAGGTTGATGAGCGGTTTTCCCTTTGTGCGTCTTCCGGCTTCTGGAATCTGCCACACTTTGAGCCAGTAGCATCTTCCAAAGCTTGTGAAGATCATGAGCGTATCGTGCGTAGAGGCGACGTAGATATCTTTAAGCGTGTCAGCCTCTTTTTTCATCTCCATACCGACAACACCAAGTCCACCCCTTCGCTGTTCACGGAAGGTATCGACAGGCATGCGTTTGATGTAATCATCTTCAGAGATCGTGATGAGAACGGGTTCATCAGGGATGAGATCCTCAATGTTAAACTCCCCTTCTGCAGCGATCATCTTCGTTTTGCGGTCAGAGGTATGCTGTTTCTTGATCTCTAAGAGCTCCTCTTTGATGATGCCGCGAACAAGAGCTTCACTGGCGAGAACGGCACGGAAGTGGGCGATCTTGGCGAGGAGTTCCTTGTACTCATTTTCAAGCTTTTCACGCTCGAGCCCGGTGAGTTGATAGAGACGGAGGTCGAGAACAGCATTTGCTTGCCGCTCAGAGAGTCCGTAGCGGGCCATGAGCTCGCTTTTCGCACCGTCTCTGTTTGTACTTGCGCGGATGAGCTTTACGACCTCATCGAGATGGTCAAGCGCTTTCAGATACCCTTCGAGGATATGGGCACGCGCTTCAGCTTTTGCAAGTTCAAAGCGTGTGCGTCTTCGGACCACTTCAATCCGGTGCTCGATCCAGCAAGAGAGCATCAGCTTGACGTTCATCATGCGTGGCAGCCCTTTGTCGAGAGCGAGCATGTTGCAACCGAAAGTGACTTGAAGATCTGTAAATCTATAGAGCTGGTTGATCGTTACGTCAGGAATTTCACCGCGTTTGAGTTCGAGAACAACGCGCATCCCCTCTTTATCCGATTCATCACGAAGATCGGAGATACCCGGAATGGTCTTCTCGTTGACGAGCATCGCAATCTTTTGGATGAGATCAGATTTGCTAATGTTGTAAGGGATCTCATCGATCACGAGCCTTTGGCGATCACCGTCAAGATCTTCTACGCGAATTACACCGCGCAGGAGTAGCTTTCCTCTCCCGGAGTGGTAGGCCTCTTTAACACCGCGCATACCGCAGATAACACCACCCGTGGGAAAGTCAGGCGCTGGCATCACTTGCATGATCTCTTCGATCGTCGTTTGTGGGTTGTCAAGAACGAGCAGAGTTGCCGTGACGAGCTCTCCTAGGTTGTGCGGAGGGATGTTGGTTGCCATACCGACCGCAATCCCCGAGGATCCGTTCGCAAGCAGGTTCGGAAATTTTGAAGGGAATACGGTTGGCTCTGTCTTTGTCTCATCGTAGTTGGGTACGAGATCGACCGTGTCCTTCTCCAAATCTTCCATGAGAGACATCGAAGCGTGCGTGAGGCGCGCTTCTGTGTAACGCATCGCCGCTGGTGGGTCGCCGTCGACCGATCCAAAGTTACCCTGTCCATCGACGAGAGTGTAGCGCATCGCCCATGATTGCGCCATGCGCACGAGGGTTGGATAGATGACAGTTTCACCATGTGGGTGGTAATCGCCCGAGGTGTCGCCGGAAATTTTCGCGCATTTTCTATGCTTTGCACCCGGAGAGAGGTTCAGCTGACGCATCGCATAAAGAATACGGCGCTGCGATGGCTTGAGTCCGTCGCGCACATCGGGAAGGGCGCGCGAAATAATGACCGACATCGAGTAGCGGAGGTAGCTCTCCTTGACCTCCTCTTCGACGTTGCGGGGTAAAATGGTGTCGTCTTTCGTATAGGTCATGAGTTCCTCAAATATCTAAGTTCTTTACAGAGAGGGCGTGGTGTTCGATGAAGGCACGTCTAGGCGGCACATCCTCGCCCATGAGCATCGTGAACATATGATCTGCAGCGATAGCATCGGGAAGTGTCACACGAAGAAGCGTGCGTTTCGCAGGATCCATCGTGGTCTCTTGGAGCTGGTCGGCATTCATTTCTCCAAGACCCTTGTAGCGCTGGATTTCAATGCCTTTCCTTCCATTGGCGCGTAAGAATTCAATCCCCTCTTTCAAGGTGTGAACAAAGGTGTCGCGGCCTGTCTCATCGACCAGATCAAAGAGTTTGCCATCGGCAAGGAGATAGTCATCAAGAGCAAAACCAAAAGTTGCAAGACGCTCTTTTAGATCTGCGAGCATCGCCTCTTCGTAGAGCTCTACGAAAGGGAGTGCTTTTGGTCGATAAAGACGCATCTCTTCGGTCTGTTCTTCGGGAGGAATGGAAGCAAGAGTTCTCTCGTGCTGCTCTTTTTGGAGCTCTTCATGCTTCTTTCTGAGCTCAACAAACTCCTCCTCCGAGTAGACAAATTGAGACGTATCGCCAAATTTCACCTGGAAGCGTGGGAGTTTTCCTGTCTCATTCTTGCTCTGCAGGAACTCGCGGAAGGGGATCCCTTTGCGCTCAACAGACGCGATAAACAGTTCGACATCACGGATCACTTGAAGCAGCATCTCGACCTGCTCTTGTGGGAGAGGATCTGTATGTCCTGCCAAGCGCACCTGGATATCGCTAATACCCAGCTTCAGAAGATACTCATCCATCTCTCTTTCGCTATGGATATAACGGCTCACCTTTTTGCGGCTGACGCGATAGAGCGGCGGCTGTGCGATGTAGATGAAGTTATTTTCCAGGAGGGCTGGCATGTGGCGGTAGAAGAAGGTGAGAAGAAGCGTGCGGATATGAGAACCGTCGACGTCCGCGTCGGTCATGATGATGATCTTGTGGTAGCGGAGCTTTTCTAGGTTGAAATTATCTGCGCCGATGCCGCAACCAAATGCAGCGATCATCGCTCCTACTTCAGAATTTTGCAGGATCTTTTCAAGGCGCGCTTTTTCGACATTCAAAATCTTTCCGCGAATGGGAAGAATCGCCTGAAACCGTCTATCGCGTCCGCCCTTTGCAGAGCCCCCCGCAGAGTCTCCCTCGACAATGAAGATCTCGCAGAGAGCGGGATCTTTTTCTTGGCAGTCTGTGAGTTTGCCCGGAAGACGAGCGGAGTCGAGCGCAGTCTTTCTCAGCGTGAGTTCGCGCGCTTTTTTTGCAGCTTCGCGCGCCTGTGCTGCAATAATCGACTTTTCCGCAATCATCTTGGCAATCGCGGGATTCTCACCTAAAAAAATCGCAAGCTCTTCACCAACGATCTGCTGTGCCACAGATGCGACATCACTATTTCCAAGCCTCTGCTTGGTCTGTCCCTCAAATTGCGGATTTGGAACTTTAACGGAGATGACGGCTGTCATTCCCTCGCGCATATCATCGCCCGAGATCGAGATCTTATCGCTCTTTAGAAGTTGATGCGATTTGATGTAGTTGTTAAGGACACGCGTAAGCGCTGTCGAAAACCCTGTAACATGAGAGCCTCCCTGACGCGTGAAGATGTTGTTCACGTAAGAGAAGAGAGATTCTGTGTAGGTCTCATTCCACTGCATCGCGACTTCAAAGTCGATCGGGCCATCTGTGCCCTCTTTGACGCCATGGATGTAGATCGGCTTAGGAAATATAGGCGCTTTATTTTCATTTAAGTAGGAGACGAAAGAAACGATTCCACCCTCATACGAGAAGGTGACATCCTCGTGCGTTGTATCCCTCTCATCTCGAAAGTTGATCTTGATGCCGCGGTTTAAAAAGGCGAGTTCTCGGAGACGTTTAAGGAGAATATCATAATCAAAAACGGTGACAGTAAAGATCGTCTCGTCAGGCCAGAAGGTGACTTTTGTGCCATGTGCAGCCGTTTCGCCCACCACCTTTAACGCGTGCTGGGGTTTTCCTCTGGCAAAGTCCATTTCATAGACTTTCCCGTTTTGGGAAACGACAACTTGTAATTTTTTAGAGAGGGCATTCACGCACGAAACACCCACACCGTGGAGGCCCCCTGAAACCTTGTACGTGCTTTTGTCAAACTTTCCGCCTGCGTGGAGAATCGTCATTACGACTTCAAGCGCGGTGACCTCTCTCCCCTGCTTCGCAGACTCTTTTTCGTGGCGACCGACGGGAATTCCGCGGCCGTTATCTTCCACGGTGATTGAGTTATCTTTGTGGATAATGACAGTGATCTCATCGCAATGACCTGCAAGAGCCTCATCGATGCTATTATCGACCACCTCGTAAACGAGCTGGTGCAAACCCATCGACTGAGTATCGCCGATGTACATACCAGGGCGTTCGCGTACTGCCTGGAGCCCTTCCAAAACAGTTATCGAACTGGCGTCATACTCTTTCTCTCGTTCTTTTGTCATTGTCGTCATACCTTATCCGATGCGAAAGTTGATATTACGAATCTCTGAAGAAGGAAATCTTTCGCGCAACTTCTTCAGAAGTTTTGGTCTCTCATGCTGAACTAGAAGACTATGCAATGTCGAATTTTTCACTTTTACGGTTAAAATTCCTTCGCTAAAGGAGAGCGCATGTGTCATCGGTGCAAGCTTCTCTCCAATTATTTCCGGCCAAACTGCAAGAATCAGATCTGGCCTCTCGTGGTAGTTCTTGCTGATCTCCGCTAGAACCTGAGGAAGCAGATCCTTCAGTTTTTTTCCGGTCGGTTTTGTGCTGTTCATCATATCGAATTCACCATTTCCGGACTATAATTTAGAAGCAGCATTAGTGCAACAGAAGAGCGCTGAGACCGATTGCGATCAAGAAATAAATTGTCATCGAGAGAAAGTCATTGAATGCCGTGATGATAGGTCCCGAAGCAAGTGCGGGATCGACACCAATTCTCGTGAAGAAGAGCGGAGAGAAGACACCGAGCAGCGTGCCTGAGAGGCAAGCCCCGAAAAGTCCGATGCCCACGATGCATCCCACAACAGCTGGACTCAATGAAACATGACTGATGTGGAATGCATCTAGAGCAAAAACAATAAAGCCACAAATCACACCAAATACAAAACCGATGATGAGCCCCATCATCAGCTCACGGATAATCGCCTGTGTACGGTTTCCAGGAGAGAGGGTACCGATCGCCATGCTGCGTACGAGCACCGTGCTACACTGCACACCGATATTCCCGGATAGCCCTGTAATCAGAGGAACAAAAAAGAGAACGAAGGTTAAAAGGCCTTCGACATACGCTTGAAAGGTGGACATGACGCCCACATTGACGAGTCCTGCAAGAAGCGTCACCACAAGCCAGGGCGTCCTTAAAAGGAAGCGTTTGTGCATCGGCTCCCGTTCGCTCACATTTTCGGCCGTACCCGCCATGCTTGCGATCGTCTCATCCGCAATATCTTCCATCGCCTCTACAACGTCCTCATAGGTCACAACCCCAACGAGCAGTCCCTGCGCGTCAACAACGGGAAGCGCTGCAATCTTATAACGTTCGACGATATCGACCACCGCTTCACGGCTTGTGTCGGGCGTCACTTTGTGAGAAATGGGGCGCATCACCTGTTTTAATGGAAGATGAGGAGGATTAACAATGAGATTACGCGCAGGAACATAGCCACACAGATGATTTCCCTCATCCAACACAAAGATCTCGCGAGTGAGATCGATCCCGGGATGCTCACGAATATGGCGCGCAGCCTCAGCAATTGTCGCCTCCCCTCTGAGGGTGAAGAACTCGTGCGTCATGAGCCTGCCGGCCGTATTTCTTTGATGCTTTTTAATCTCTTTGACCCGCTCCGCCTTTTGCAAATCGAGTAGATCGACGATGCGTCGATAACGACGGTCGACAATATCTTCTAAAACTTTGACCGCTTCATCAGGAGCCATCTTCTCAATCAGCCCCTTCACCTCATGATCCGTCAAATGCAAGAAAACCGCCGCGCGGGTGCAGCTGTCGGTATTCACCATAAACTCAATTTTTGAGCGAAGATTCAATAAATTTTCATAGAGGACGGGCCTGGCAAGGCGCGGCAAGCGGGAAGCCGCATATGCAAGGTCGATCGGCGTGTGTTCAGAGGCAATTTTAGCGAGATCCTGCAGGACAACCATCGACTTCTCCTGGTCGAAGGCAGCAGACAGCTTTTCGCTCAAAATATCATCGATTTTTACTTCATCCATACGTCCCCAGCGCTCTCCCCATTTTAGGGGGCAGAGGCCCTATTAATCAAGGGAGAAGAGGAAGAAGAAAGATCGGGCACGGGCACGCACACGGGCACAAAAGAAAGATCGAAAAAGAACTTTTATTTTGCTGAAAATTAAAAGTGTATCTTTCTCTCTTTCGTGCCCGCGTCCGTGCCCGTGCCCGGCTATCTTAATCTCCCTTCCCCCAGCCCGCTAAAAGAATGTCGGTACACAAATGTTTATATCTGCTAAAGTCCATGCATCCAAAACCATTAAAGCAGCTCTTTATGAACCAACCCATGTACCAACCAGAAAAAATTAGAAATATTGCCATCATCGCCCACATTGACCACGGCAAAACGACGATGCTGGATAGCCTTCTCAAGCAATCCAACGTCTTTAGAGACCATGAGAAGGTCCCTGAGCGGGTTATGGATAGCTACGACCAGGAAAAAGAGCGCGGGATTACAATTTTTGCTAAACACACAAGCATCTTCTTCGAGGACTTTAAAATTAATATTATCGACACCCCCGGCCACGCCGACTTCTCTGGTGAAGTGGAGCGCGTTCTCGGTCTAGTCGGTTCTGTACTACTTCTCGTCGATGCTCAAGAAGGACCGATGCCCCAGACCCGTTTCGTTCTCTCGCAAGCCCTCAAAATGGGGCTGCGTCCGATCGTCGTTCTGAACAAGATCGACCGTCCTCATGCGGATCCAGATCGCGCCCTAAACCTGACTTTTGACCTCTTCGTTGAACTCGGTGCAACCGACGAGCAGCTAGACTTCCCCGTTGCTTACGCTTCAGGTCTCGGCGGCTTTGCTGCGAGAGATCTCAAAGATCCGCGCGTCAATATGCGCCCTCTTTTCGAGCTCATCATCGAGAAGGTACCCGCTCCATCTGGCAGTCTTGATCAGCCCTTTCTCATGCAAGCGATCACGATGAGCTACGATGACTTCATCGGTCGACAAGCTTGCGGACGTATCCTGGAAGGGAAAATTAAAAAGGGCGATAACGTTGTTAAAATCGATAAGAATGGTGCTACCTCCAACCATCGCATTGTACGCATTGAAGGCTACCACGGCCTGAAAAAGATTGAGTTGGAAGAGGCAGGAGTGGGAGACATTGTTGCACTTGCAGGCATTGAGAATGTCGACATCGGCGATACGATCTGCAGCCCTGAAAAGATTGTGCAACTTCCCCCAATTACACTCACAGAGCCCACGCTTTCGATCGAAATCATGGTAAATAACGGACCATTCGTCGGAAAAGATGGAAAGCATGTCACGATGAATAAGATTCGCGAAAGGCTAAACCAGGAAAAACGCGCAAACATCTCTTTGAAGATCGAAGAGGTCGCTTCTCGAGAAGATGCGATCCGTGTCTGCGGTAGAGGTGAGCTTCATCTTGCCGTTCTCTTGGAAGCAATGCGTCGAGAAAATTACGAGTTTGCCATCTCTAAACCTCAGGTTATTTTGAAAGAGGTTGACGGCGTAAAACAAGAGCCGATGGAGCTAGCGCATATCGAAGTTCCTGAATCCTATTCTGGCACTGTGATCGAAGCTCTCTCTCGCAGAAAGGGCGAACTCCGCATGCTGAACACATCGGAGCAAGGAATTACAACCCTTGAGTTTGCCATCCCCACACGTGGTCTTATGGGTTACCGTAACGAGTTCCTGACCGTAACGCGCGGACTGGGAATTTTAACCTCTGTTTTCGAAAGTTATATTCCCTGGAAGGGAGAGATCCCTGGAAGAGAAAAGGGTGTCCTCATCTCTGCCTGTGCAGGAAAGGTTACGGGATATGCTTGTTTTGCTTTGCAAGAGCGCGGAACCCTATTTTCTGGTCCTGGGGAAGAGGTCTATGAAGGGATGATTATTGGCGAAAATAGCCGCGACAACGACCTGGTCGTGAATATCACAAAAGCAAAACAGCTCACAAACGTTAGGGCGTCGGGAAGTGATGAGAACATTATTCTCACTCCTCCTAGGACATTCACACTTGAGCAGGCGATCGACTTCATTCAGGATGATGAACTCGTCGAGGTGACGCCACGCTTTATTCGTCTCCGTAAACGTTATTTGATAGAAAATGAACGCAAACGAAAAGAGAAGTAGTTTTCCTTGTAACGCTGTTACCTAAAGGTGTAATTTTACCACTGAGCACACCGAGAGCACCGAGATGAAGAAAAGAGTCGCCCCAGGTGAAAAAAAACTGTCACCTTCCAGAAAAGAGATCTGGAAGATGTTCGACGCGATCTCTCCTACCTATGATCGCGTCAACCATCTTATGACCGCTGGGCTCGATACGGTCTGGAGAAAGAAGATGGTCTCCTATCTTCCAGAAGGGAAAAATCTTCTTCTTCTTGACTGTGCGACGGGTACAGGTGATCAGCTATTTTCTCTTCTCGACAACTCCCCTAACATCGAACGCGCAATTGGCATTGATCTCGCTGAAGCAATGCTTGCCTGTGCACGTAAAAAAGGAGAGAGAAAGCGTTATTCGAAAAAAATCTCCTGGCAGGTGGCAAGCGTCTCCTCGCTCCCCTTTGATGAGGAGAGCTTCGATTGCATCACGATCTCTTTTGGAATTCGCAATGTCGACGATCTCTCAACCGCACTCGCAGAGTGTAAGCGGGTGCTGAAATCTCGCGGACGCCTCTTGATTTTAGAGACCTCTCTCCCGAAAAATTGGCTTATAAAAAAGTTTCATCTCCTCTATCTCCGCACACTTCTTCCCAAACTCGGCGGATGGATCTCGAAAAATAAAAAGGCCTATGTCTACTTGAATGAAACAACCGAAACCTTCCCCTCTGGAGATCAGTTTTGCGCTATTTTGAAACAAGCGGGTTTTAATCATGTCAGCCACACTCCTCTCACATTCGGTGCCGTCTCGATCTATCGAGCTGATAAATAGCCTAGAAGAGCAGACCGTCTACCCAAAACTCTACTGGAAAAGCAGAGAGCGTGAGCTCGCTGCCATAGGTGCCGCTGAAGTTAGACTTGAATTGCCCGATGAAAAGGAGATGTTCTTTGGGGGGATGGCGTTCTCCTCTTCCAGCAAAGAGGACTCTTGTTGGAAAGCCTTTCCTCGCGCCTATTTTTTTCGTCCAGCTGAGATCTTATTTGGAACAACGAGCTCCCCCCTCCAGCAGCAAAATTCGCCCAATCTAATCGCACGCAAAGACTCCCCTTCTCTTCCTGAGTGGGAGGGGCTTGTAAATCTTGCGATTCAAGCAATCGAGCGCGAGGAACTGGAAAAGGTCGTTCTTGGTCGCAAAACAACCCTCACATTTGATGCAAAGATCAACCCCTTTGCGATCCTCAGACAATTGAACAGCAGAACGGTTTTTGCTCTGCAATTAGACCCCTCAACCACTTTTTTGGGAGCGACGCCCGAGACCCTCTATCGACGAAAAGGAAGAGAGCTTTTTACGCATGCCGTCGCTGGCACAAGGCCGCGAGGAAAAGATCGTGAAGAGGACCTTTTCCTCAAAGCTGAGCTACTCTCCTGCAAAAAAGAGCGTCTTGAATTTGACATCGTAAGAAGAGAGATTTTCAAGTGTTTAAATCCCCTCTCTCAAACTTTCACACAAAGCGAGATTGAAGTTCTTCAGACAAGCCATCTTCAACACCTCTCGATGAATTTTACGTCGACACTCAAGCCTGGCATTTCTGATGCAAAAATTTTGGCAACCCTCCACCCGACTCCCGCAACGGGCGGGCTTCCTAAAGACGCTGCCCTTGCATTCTTGGGACAACATGAGCCATTTGATCGAGGCTGGTACGCAGGACCCATTGGATGGATCTCAGATATTGAAACAGAACTCGCTGTTGGAATTCGCAGCGCGCTCATCATCGAAAATGAGATGCATCTTTTTGCAGGGACCGGTATCGTGAGAGGTTCACACTTCGAAAAAGAGTGGAATGAACTTGAACACAAAATCACCCCTTTTCTCAGAGATTGGAGAGCGCAGTGAACTGACGGCAAAGATCCTTGTCGATCAGCTGATTAAACAGGGTGTGTGCTTTTTCTCTGTCGCTCCAGGATCTCGCTCTACTCCTCTAGCTCTTGCAATTGCGGAGCATTCCGAAGCCTACTCTGTCGTCCATTTTGATGAACGCGGCGCCGCATTCCAGGCTCTCGGATATGCAAAGGCGACAGGCAAGCCTGCTGCTGTTCTCGTCACCTCAGGAACTGCCGTTGCAAACCTCTTTCCGGCAGTTATGGAAGCCTCCCTAGCGCAAATTCCTCTCATTCTTCTCACCGGAGACCGCCCCCCAGAACTGCGAGGTAACGGCTCCAATCAGACAGCAGATTCGGTGAAAATCTTTGGAGAGTATGTCCGCTGGCAAGTTGATCTCCCCTGTTGCGATCCGCAGATCTCTAACGACTATTTGGGAATGTGCATTTCACAGGCTGTTTTTCAGAGTTTACACGCGCCAAAGGGGGCTGTGCAGATCAACTGCATGTTTAGAGAGCCACTCTTTTCGGCAGATCCGATCGACCTCCCTTCGCTACTCTCAACAAAGTATGAACAGAGCATTCCAACTCCCTCTCTGACTACGCTGGAGGAGTGGGCAAAACTTCTCGCCTCAAGAGAGAGAGGTGTAATCATCATCGGCGCAAATGCAACCACAGGCCCTCTCTCCCCTCTTTTTCTGCTCGCCCAAAAGTTAGGGTGGCCGATCTTTGCGGATATCCTCTCCGGAGCGCGCGCAGAACACCCTAATCTTATTGCCTACTACGAGTTGATTTTGAAAACGGTAAAAGATTTAAAGATCGATACCGTCCTTCACTTTGGAGATAGATTCGTTTCCAAAACACTGCTCGAATGGCTCTCGACATGCGCACCTTCTCTCTATTTCCTCGTTGCACCACACCCCGTTTGCCACGATCCTAAACACCAGGTCACGCACCGTCTTGAGTGTGACGCCTCGCTCTTTTCCGAACATCTACTGCCGCATCTCGAGTCCTCCAACAGCGGATGGTGCGAAGAGTGGAAAAATCACGCGGAGCGAGTTGAGAGCGATGTTAAAAAAATATTCGCCGAAACAAGCGCGCTGACAGAGCCAGGGCTGATCGAGCATCTCGTTACCGGTTTGCCGACAGATTGGGCTCTTTTCCTTGCGAACAGCATGCCTGTGCGGGATGCCGATACATTTTTCTTTCCCAAAACAGAAGCCCCCCGTCTTATCTTTGCCAATCGCGGCGTCTCAGGAATCGACGGGAATATCGCCACAATTGCGGGCATTGCACACGGACTAAAGAAACCGGTTTTGGCTCTTCTTGGTGATCAGACCTTCTTGCACGATCTAAACTCTCTTGCTCTTTTAAAAAAGTGTCCCCACCCTGTTGTGCTGCTTGTCATCAATAATGGTGGTGGTGGGATCTTCTCATTTCTACCCGTTGCCTCTAAGACCCAGGTGATGGATGAGTATTTTGCTGCTGCGCACACATTCACATTTGCAAAAGCCGCCGAACTCTTTCAGATCCCGTACCAGCAAATTGACAATGAAAAACAGCTATTCAGGGCGCTGGCAGAAAAAAAATCGATGCTTCTCGAAATGCACACAGACCGCACCGAGAATTTCCATTTCCATCAACAAATCACTCAAAAATTATGCTTAAGTTCTCTGCAAGAGGTTCGATAAACAATCCTGGGCTTCTTTTTCTCCATGGTTTTTTGGGAACCAGCGAAGATTGGAATGAGGTGATTTTCACTTTGGAGAAGCACTACTATTGTATTGCTATAGACCTTCCGGGGCACGGTTCTCCACTCACAAACAATTTCCCTCAAATGCTTGAAAACCTACTACACGAAGAGAGGCTGGAAAAACCCGCACTCATCGGATACTCGATGGGAGGTAGGCTTGCTCTTTTGGCAGCAAAAGCTCTCCCCACTCTATTTTCTCGCACCATCGCCATTTCGGCTCACCCCGGCTTACGAGAGGAAAAGGAGCAGATTAAACGCCTCAATGACGATCTGAAATGGGAGAGACTTTTAAAAACAAAACCGCTCGAACAATTTATTGATGCCTGGTATGAGCAGCCCCTTTTTGCCTCTTTGAAAAAGCGACCGGAACTCTTTGAGCTGATCCGCAAAAGACGAACACAACACAGCGCTCCCGCACTTTCCGCTGTTCTCCACCTTTATGGATTGGGTCTTCAACCCCCTCTTCTGTATTTTTCGCCTGAGACATTTTTCCTCTGTGGAGAAGAGGATGTAAGATACCGAGAGCTTTACGACAAAATCATTCCACAAACTAAACTTTTCACACTCAAAGCGTGTGGCCACGCGCTGCATCTCGAAAATCCCGACGCATGCGCAAAAACCATTAAAACTATTCTGGAGAAACCATGACAACGTGTACCGCACAATGGAAAACTGCCCTTGCATTTACCGATATCAAATATGAAAAATGGAATGGAGTCGCTAAGATCACCATCAACCGGCCCCATGTGCGCAACGCGTTCCGCCCCCTCACCGTCAAAGAGATGTCACAGGCCCTGCAAGAAGCGCGCAATGATGAAGAGATCGGTGTGATCATCCTCACAGGCGAAGGAAGAGACGCCTTCTGCGCTGGCGGGGATCAGAAGATCCGCGGGGAAGCGGGCTATGTAGACGAAGAGGGAACCGCGCGCTTAAATGTATTGGATTTTCAAAAAGAGATCCGCAGCTGCCCGAAACCCGTTATCGCCATGGTAGCAGGCTACGCCATCGGCGGCGGGCATGTCCTCCACGTCGTTTGTGATCTTACAATCGCAGCCGACCACTCGATCTTCGGACAGGTGGGCCCTAAAGTCGGCTCTTTCGATGGGGGCTTCGGATCCAGCTACCTGGCGCGCCTTGTAGGTCAAAAGAAAGCGCGTGAAATCTGGTTCCTCTGCCGCAGGTATACAGCCCAAGAAGCGCTTGATATGGGCCTCATCAACTGCGTCGTCCCCTACGAAGCCCTCGAAGAGACAACCCTATCCTGGTGCCAGGAGATCCTTAAGCACTCTCCCCTCGCTCTCCGCTGCCTAAAATCGGCCCTAAACGCCGACTGCGACGGCCAGGCAGGCCTCCAAGAGCTCGCCGGCAACGCCACCCTCCTCTACTACATGACCGAAGAGGCTCAGGAAGGCCATAAGGCATTTTTGGAGCGCCGCACACCCGACTTCTCGCGCTTTCCTAAGAGACCTTAAGAAGACGTCGAGTTGATCTTTAAGCTGCAGGAAATAGATCGGTTGTGTTGAAAAATTCATTTTCAACACAGCCGTTAAATCTAGGTTTTCATATAAGCACATCAAAACACCTGTTTTGCAAAAAAAACAATAAAAATTATTTTAACTTGTTTTTAAAAACCCGTAATGAAAAAAAATATAGAACAGGCTAAAATGGCAGCACAAAAAATTTAAGGGTGTTGTTATGTCCCAACCAGCAGCTGCTATCTCCCCTTCACAGGGAAATCCGATATCTCTGCTCCCCGTGTCACAAAACCTTAGCGCAGATCGAGCCGTTCAACAATGGCAAATTTCTTCTGTTCCACCAGAGCGAGAAGAACAGGGAATCCTTCAACGCATCTGGAATGCGATTGTATGGCTATTTGAGCTTATCAGCTCATATTTTGGTGCCGACCGTTCTGCCGAGCTAGAACCGCTTGCAAATTATGGATTTTCTCAGGTCGATTGTACATATCGTCCGCAAAACCCCGATGCAATAGATGATATTGCTTTTGCGAATGCTGAGCATGGCTTTGGTTACATTTTGGATGGAACTGGTCATGGGAGTGAAAGCATGGGCCGAGAACTTCGCGCAATCATGCGTGAGTTTAACCAAACTTACTTAGAGGCTTTCCCCAATGCATTTGAAACACTAGATGATGCAAGAGCCTTTGTGGAGAGACAGCTCGTGGGTTTAGCGACTAAAATCAGCACACACCCTACGGGCTTTATTGATTATAGAAATAGGCAAGCAGATTTTAACGACCCGACCTATCATCCAGCGATTAGCTTCGTACAAATTATCAAAATCGGCGAGGAAAGACATCTCTTAAGCGTACAGAAAGCTGACTGCTCCATTTTAATTAAAACAGCGGACGATCAAGTCATCACAATGTTCGCCAACAATCCTGGAGGAGCGGGAATTGGAGCCAACAATGGACGAATCCAATTCACGATAAAAGCTACGCCCCTACAACGAGGCGATGAAATCATTGGTTTTTCAGATGGCATTGGCGAATTTCTGACACAGGAGCAAACGCTCGCAATTGTTCAAACAAATCAAAATCCAGCGACTCTGTTAAGAGAATTTAAAAAGGAGATTCTCACGATTGGAAAAGCAAAGCCGCTCGAAATCCTCAATCATTTAGTTGGATATCATAACGAAAACACAAATAGCTATATTCCCGGCTACTTACAGTTAGATGATTTCTCTGATTCAAAAAATCTCCCTAAAGATCTTAATACTGTTGGAAGAGCGATTGCAAGAGTACTCTTCAATCAGGAGCCCGTGAATGGTAGAGATCTAAAATATCACGATTACGATCGATCAAATGATGATATCGGACTTTTTGTTCTCAGGGCGAATTAAAAGAGGCCCTTCCTCTGGAAAATCTCTAGTCAAGATTTAAGCATTCTCAGAGCGTGTCGGGAAGAAAGCCTCCGACTTGCATATTCCACATGCGGAAATAGAGCTGCTTTTTTTGAAGGAGCTCTTCGTGGGAACCCTCTTCAGCCACGCGTCCTTGTTCAAAGACAAGAATACGATCCATACGCAAAAGTGTAGAGAGTCTGTGGGCAATGACGATGGCGGTCTTGTTTTGCATGAGCGTGGTTAAGCTGTCTTGAATGTACCGCTCCGTTACCGAATCAAGAGAAGAGGTTGCTTCATCGAGGATAAGAATTGGAGCATTTGCGAGGATGGCTCTTGCAATTGCAATCCGCTGCTTTTCTCCGCCTGAGAGTTTTGTTCCACGCTCACCGACTTTAGCTTCATAACCGCCGGGGATATTGCGAATGAATTCATCGCAATGCGCAAGTTTAGCCGCGTGGATGATCTCTTCTTCAGTTGCATCGATTTTTCCATAGGCGATGTTTTCGCGTAGGGTTCGATGAAAGAGAACGGGATCTTGAGGGATGACAGCGATACTTTGTCTTAAAGATTCAAGAGTTACAAATGCAATGTCTTGATTGTCGATGAAAATAGAGCCTTTGTGAATGGGAAAGAATCGTAAGATGAGGTTAATAAAGGTCGATTTGCCAGCTCCGGTATATCCTACAATGCCTACTTTTTCTCCTCCACGAATGTGCACCTGTTTGTCGGTAAAGAGCTCTTTTTCGCTATAGCGAAACGAGACATTTTTGAAGATGATTTCTCCGCTATGGATTTGCAGGGGTTTTGCGTGAGGGACATCGTGAATGTCTTGTGGATCGAGCATGAGGCTGCCAGCTTGTTTTGCAGCTCCAAATGCGGAGAACAAACGCGGAAGAGCGTTTCCTGCCATAAGGACAGAGCTGGTAATGCTCCACATCGAGTTAAAGACTTGCACGACATGCGGGGTAGAAATCTGATCATGAAGCCATAAGTAAACAAGCGCACCGTTGATCAGAAGGAAGTTGGTCACGAGGAAAATGAGAGAGAAAAAGCAGAGCATTTTCTCTGTGTATATCCGTGTTTTGCGATTCGCGATCTCTTCCTTTTCTTGATGGGGAAACAGCTGAGTTTGTTCATATTTAAAGCGATGAAATAAATTCACCGCAAAGTTGTTGGTGAGACTATCGACAATTCTTCCTGAAAGCGTGCTTTTTACTTCTTCGTGTTCTGTTGCGTAAACGTCTATCTTGCGGCTAAATTTAAGGACAATGCTTAAGTGGATGATAATCCATGCGCCCAAACAGTAAGCAAAAATTGGATTAATGGACCAAAAAATGACAGTTGCAGCGACGCAAATGACGAGAGCTGGAAGTATGGGCCAAAAGAGTTGTTGAGCAATCTGTTCTACCTGCGTCGTCATATCGGAAATTTTATTCGCGAGGCTGCCTGCAAAACGTTCATTGAAGTAGCGCGGCGAGTGGCGCTCTACATGTTCAAACATACTCATGCGGATATCCGCTTGGATCTTTGGTATGGCTTTGCCGATTAGAAAGCCTTGCAAACGAGAGACGAGTTCGATGAACAAATAAGCGCCGATCCCGAAAAAGACAAGCGGTTGCAGAGCCTGCCAGGCTCCTTGGCGATCAGATTCAAACGAGATGAAGAGAGCTACGAATCGGCTCAAAATCCACGGCCAAACAAGCGCTTCAAAGGGCCACGCGATCGAATCTAGCAGGTAGACAAAGAAGAACCGCCACTTTTGCTTTGCGACAAACTTTCCTAAAAATCGGAATAATTCTCTATAGGTCATGCCATTCCGCCTCGAAGATTACGAGTAAAACACCTGGCTTAATTTTTACGCATGAAATGGTAGCGCTAAAAGGATTTTTTGCTCTAGTTTAGTCTGATTTAGTGCGCAACAACGGTGATTTTGTATAATTTTTGATATCGGAATTTTATTTGATTTTTTATTCCAACCATCTGATGGCCTGGATCGCCAAACCTAACTCTTTCCCGTTTTTTGGTAAGAATCGAGCTGTTTTGTGAGAAGATCTCTTCTGATCTTTAGTCGCGCACTCTTTCGCTGACCCTCTTCATCGCCTGAACATTGATTGATTTCAGTGTCGCACTCTTGGATCTGGGAGTTAAGTAGTTGTACTGTTTCTGATCGGATATTTTCGATGCGCTCAGCTGATTGTTTTGCTATTTCCTGGCTGCGAACAAGTGTCTCTTGGCTGCTACGTTCAACCTCGTTCATAATCTGTTCACTGATTTGCATTGGCGGCGCTTCATTGGGATGACGGGGTGCATTGTGCTGCGAAGTCCTCGCTATATCAAGCGCATAGGCAAAAAAAATGTTCAAGAACGGGACCGCGAGAAGAATACATATACAGACATGTTTTTGGTTTACGACGTAATTGACGAACTGGTTGTCAGCCATCTCTTGAAAGCAAGAGGGGCAATAGCTCTCAAAGATCGAAAGTGCGACTTTTGCGACAAGGATTGCGCCATTCGTAAGCGTGCTAACAAATGGCACATAATCGAGCGTCTGGTCGATAGAAATAGCGCAATTAGAGATCGATAAACAGGTCATAATCCTCCATTATAAGGCAGAAAATTTTATATAACCGCCGCATTTTTTTGCAATCATGTCTCATGACTAGAAGATTCGCTATGTTAAATTTTACAGAAATTATAACAGGTTTTAATAAAAACCAACACTCAAACATTTATCACGAGCTATATACATCTCGTATATTGCAATTATTTTATCAACAAATCTTATTAAAGATGGTGAGAAAAGAGAATTTTTGTTAAAAATTTTCTCTTAAATTGAAAAATAGACAGGAGCACTATGCGCCAGACTCTTAGAAGTTTTCGTGCAGATCCTACCAGATCGCGCAGTGAGTTGTCTATATGACCTCCCCTATTTCTGATGCAACAATACGAGTCGTAGAGGCTTCTTTATCTGACGCGGAAGAGATTCACTCAGTTGTGAATGAGGCATACAAAAGAGATTTTTTCCGTTTTCCTGAACGCCCGCGCGCATCGTACGAAAAAATTCGCGACTACTTTTTAGATAAAATGCACACATGGTACATCGTTAAAAACGACCAGAATCGGATCATTGCAACGGTCCTTTATTCCAGCGACAAAGCTCCTGAATCTGCCACTGAAGGCGATATCCATATGCTCGCTGCAAGAACTGCGTTTTGGGGGCAAAAGCTCAGTGTCCCTTTGTTACAAAAAATCTATGAACGAGCGCTACAAGATAAAAAATCTAAACTTCAACTGATCGTTGCAAACACGAATTTGGGTTTGATTAAGTTCTACGAGAAACAAGGATTTCGACTCACCGGAAAAACATTTGAACTGCCTTTAACATCAGTACAACCCCAATTTCAACAAAAAGACCCAGATGGCAGATCCAAAATCTGCTGTCTGTATATGGAAAAAGACCTCAAAATTAGAAGCCATCTTTAAGGCAGACCTTTATCATGTCAGCTATCATTGCAGCGATTAATGGCCTGCTACGGGGGTAAACGCCCTATATGGGCGACCCCAAGATCTTATAGATCGAATTACGACGATTAAAAAAGCTCTTAGTAGGGAAGAACCGAGTGGCGAAAGGGAGAAGTCACGATCTCGCCAGCTTTGCTTGCTGCAGAGCGGATCATGCCAACGAGGTGGCAGAGTGCGCGGAACGCAGCTTTAAAGACATTCCCGATTGCAGAGCTGATACGTGCAACGCGACCTTTGAGAGGCGCTGCCGCAGGAGCTTGCTCTGGGCGGAGAGCATACTTTACATCAGCCATCACGCTTGCGGCCTTTTGTGCAACATCTGCAACAGGAGCTGGAAGAAGTCCGGCATTTCCTAAAAGGAGAGCTGGTACATTTTTAAGTAGGTCGCGTTCTCTTTCGGGTGTGATGGGGAAGCTTCTATCTTCTACGCGAAGAAGAGTTCCTGTGTAATCTGTGACCATAGCCATGAGGATATACTTCAGATAGATCGGTAGGATCCTTGGAGCGTTTTCGTGGTAGAGTCGGACGCTGCCTCCCATGAGCTCATCTTGGAAGTTTAGAACGCAATTTGAGAGCACATTTGCAACAGGCGCAAGTGCAGCTTTTAGAGTAAAGTCGGTGAGGTTCAAGGTTGGGTAAAGTTTTTTCAGGTCTTCTGCAACGGCTTTTTCCAACAGTTCTGGATTGCTTCCAGCTGCCCTTACCTTTTCAGAGTTTACAAGTAGTTCTGCAACATCTCCTAGGGAGTTAAGGATAACGGGCACCATGCGCTCGATGTCTTTGAGAAAGGCCAGAATAATTTTCTGTATTGTCGCTTCGCTAAAGCTTGAAATTTGCGAAAGAACGGTATCCAGCATCCTCACACAGGTTTGGAGTAGTTTTGCAGGGATCATCGCAACAAGCTTTTTAGGTAGGTTCGATCTAAAAAACGCTAAACGCTCTTCTTTCGATACGGTCGAAAAGAGCTTAAGATTTCTTGCTAGATTTGCTGAAAATTCTTCAGGATCCCCAATAATTGAGGCAACTTTTTCAAGAAAGTTTCTCTGGAAACCTTTTTTACCTCCCTCTTCAAGCGCTCGTGCACTTTCAACAATAGGTAGGGCATTGAATGCTAAACTTGGAACAATCGCATCTCGAAGAGCAGATTGTCCCTGAAAAACACCAGGAATGAGTGCTTGGGCAAGAAAATATTGCCCCATACCTTGTGCATGTTCGGTAAAAGTTAGTGGTTCCAAAATGGTTTCATGTAGGGGATTTCCAGCCAAATCCAGCTTTTGATTTCCTAGAGTGTCCAATAGAGGCTGTTTACGAGCAGTCGTTGCCCCTAAATAACGCTGTGCGGCAAACGACCCGAGCGCTTGACCGGCTTTAATGCCGACAAATACTCCCATGCTTTGTAAATGTGAACCGAGTTCTTCACGCTTGTCAGATGAAGAGAGGGCGAGATACGCGGTCGTTCCAACGGCGGCCAAGCAGAGCATAGCCCCGAGGAAGCGCGCTTTTTTAGACTTAGCTTTATAGGCAACAGCTCCTGCAGAAGCAGCGACGGCAACGGGAGCCGCATAAGGAACAAGAGATCCTGCCTGAGTGAGGAGTCCTTCAGCAACCTTGCCACCAGCCACGAAACCGGCCGTATCCACAATCGCACCCTTAACACCATTGCCGATTGCCTTTCCGATTAAGCCTTTGCTAAATTGACGAACCTTCGTGCAGACATTCGTAACCTTTTGACCTACAGATGTTTCCATAACACGCGTGGCGGCCCTTCCAATGAGGGCAACAGGGATGAATGACCTGATGACATTAGGTCCCAGCGACACGTGCGGCTGAGGAGTGTTATTTGTTACTTTAGTTGTCATAAACTAATAAAATTACTTGTTAATACACAAATTATAACTAATAACAAATAAACAATTCAATAGTAATATTAATTATAATTTTTTATTATCATTTTACCGCCTAAACAATTAACAATGAATGGTTTAAACAAAGTCTATTTACATCAGAAAACAAGAGGTTTATGCTCGTGCGATAACCTATGAAACATCGCTCTCTTATTGTGGTCTGGGTTCAGGCGACGCGTCCGAGGACGCTGGTGATTAGCCTTGCCCCCGTTCTGATCGGAACCCTCGTGGCCTATACACAACGAAAAACAGGAGATTTTACCCTCTTTCTTTTCACTCTATTTACAGCATGTGCCATTCAGGTTGGGACCAATCTAGCCAATGACTATTTCGACTTTAAGCGAGGAGCTGATACCGCGGCACGTAAAGGCCCCCAAAGGGTTACGCAAGCGGGCCTGGTTTCCCCTCGGGCCATTCAGATCGCCTATATCACAGCTTTTGCTCTAGCGGCAGCTTCGGGCCTCTATTTGATCTGGGTGGGCGGAGCTCTTTTTGCCTGGCTTCTTGCAGCGGCAATCGCCTTAGGAATTCTCTATACCGCGGGGCCCTTTTCGCTGGCCTATTTGGGGATTGCGGATATCTTCGTCTTCAGCTTTTTCGGTCCAGCGGCAACAGCGACAACTTGTATGCTGCAAACTCACGCCTTCTCATGGGATGCTTTTTTCGCAGGTGTAGGACCCGGTGGTTTAGCTTGGGGGATTTTTTTGCTAAACAATCTCCGCGATGTGGATGAAGATCGTCTAGCGGGTAAGAAGACTCTCTGCGTTCGTGGAGGAAAGGGTTTGGGCCGAACGCTTTACACCGTTGCGCTTGCGCTTGCGCTATTAACCCCCTGGATCTGGGTTCAAAGACGCCCCTGGATGCTACTCTCTTTTTTGACGGTTTTTTGGGCAGCGCCCCTCGTACAACGCGTATGGAACACTCATGACGCCTCTCACTTCAATCCTCTTTTTAAACAAACAACGACTCTTCTTCTCCTTTACACCACACTGTTCTGCCTCGGATGGATACTTTAATCTACCGCTACAAGCTTGAAGAGCGCGAAGGCCTGCTTGTCGAGCTGATCGATGAGGAAGGGAAACGGGGCATAGGAGAGATCGCTCCTCTTCCAGGCTGGAGCCGAGAAACGCTGGGCGATGTGATAGAAGAGCTTAAGGCAGGAGAATTGCGATCCCCTTCTGTTCAGTTTGGTCTTGAGTCTGCTTACTTGTCTCTATTACCCATCCAGCTACCTCTCTCTTTTCCGATCTGCTCTCTGCTGATGGGAAATGCTGTGGAGATCTTGCAAGAAGCTGAGTCATTGTCAACGCCCATCGTGAAGGTCAAATTATCGGCGTTAAAAGATGAAGAGGCTCTCGATGTGTTAAAAGAACTACGCAAAAGGTTCCGCCTCCGCATCGATTTAAATCGGCGGTGGATTCTTCAGCGCTCTCTAAAATTTTTCTCCCATTTCTCTCGGGAAGATTTTGATTTTATTGAGGAGCCGTGCGATCGGGTCCAAGATCTGATCCATTTTCCCTTCCCCATTGGAGTGGATGAGTCGCTTCGTGATACTGCGCTCGAAAAACTTGTGTGCATTCCACACCTGAAAGCTCTCGTCTTCAAACCTACTTTGCAGGGTGGTATGCATGTGGGCAGAACTCTTGCAGATCTTGCTATAAACAGGGATCTGGACCTGATCTTTAGCGCCTGTTACGAAAGTGGCGTGGGAATCGCACAGATCGCTCTACTTGCCCGTCATCTGGGCGTCCCTATCAAACCTTTAGGCCTAGACACCTATCGCTACCTCAAAAAGGACGTTTTAAAAAAACCTCTTGATTTTTCAAACGGATGCCTGCATCTTCGCAATCCTCTTTTTGAATTAAAAAAAGAAATATGCTCTGTCCCATTGCTACATCTGCGCGGCGCCTTCCAGAAGCTTGCGCTCTTGCAACCGACGAACTGCGTTTAACCTACGCAGAACTCGACGCTGCTGTCTACTCGCTTTGTACGCGTTTGGGCGAACTGGGTGTCCAAAGGGGTTCTCGTGTTTCGTTTGTTGCCACAAACTGCTGGCAGACAGTCGCCCTTTTCTTTGCTGTTTTCCGTTTGGGAGCCGTTGCCTGCCCTTTAAGTTTTCGACTCCCGGAAAGCTCTCTACAAAAACTGCAGGAGGAACTTGCTCCTTCTATCTTACTTCCTCCCGAATCCCTGGAATTGGGCAAACCTAAACACGGCGATGCAGAGATTGAAGAGCACGCACTCGCTCTCCTCTTGCACACTTCGGGAAGCTCTGGAAAACCGAAAATTGCGGGCTTTACCTTTCACAACCTCTATCTCAGTGCCGTAGGTTCGATGGAAAAACTCCCTCTTATCGAGGAGGATCTTTGGCTTCTCTCTCTTCCCCTTTTCCATATCGGAGGGGTGGCCATTCTGATGCGCGCATTTTATGCGGGGCTCACTGTTGTTCTCTCAAAACTTCCTCTTCAGGAAGCGCTCATTCATCACTCGATCGATTTTCTCTCTCTTGTTCCCACGCAACTCTATCGCTTATTGCAACATCCTGAAACACCTCCTCTAAAAGGCATTCTTCTTGGAGGAGCACCGTTAAGCACAACAATTCTTAAAACGGCGACAGAACGCGGCTTTCCCGTTTTTACCTCTTATGGGCTCACCGAGATGTCATCGCAGGTCACTCTGGATCTTGCTCCCCAAAAAAATAGCGCCGGATTTGTGCTTCCCTACAGGGAACTTAAGATCATGGGTGAAGAGATCTGTGTGCGGGGCGAAACACTTTTCCAAGGGTACTGGGACCGAGTTTCAGGCCTCACTCTCCCTTTAGATGCGGAGGGCTGGTTCCACACGAAAGATCGCGGAAGATATGGAGAATCCGGCGAACTGATTGTGCTGGGAAGAGCAGACTCCCTTTTTATTTCAGGCGGCGAAAACATCTATCCCGAAGAGATCGAAGCGGCGCTCATGGGGCTACCCGGTGTTCTAGAAGCCGTTGTTGTGCCCATCACCGATGTAGAATTTGGGGAGAGGCCAGCAGCTTTCATTGAAACTCGTACACCTTTTGCAGAGGAGAAGATCCGTCAGAAGCTGCGAAAGGCTCTTCCCGGTTTTATGATTCCCAAACACATCTACCCCATGCCCGAAGAAACCGGCTTAAAGAGAAGCCGTTTCAACTTGAGGCAGTTTGCTGAGAACCTTTCGTAACGGTTCAGGAATGGGTATTGATCTCTTGGAACTCTTATCGACAGCGACGTGGACGATGGAAACCTTGCCCACCTCCCCGCCTTTTTTCATAAAGCGAGCACTCACGGTAAAAGATGAGGTCCCGAGACGAGAGAGCGCAGGGAAAATTTCTATCTCATCTCCAACCTGCAAGGGCGCGAAATAATCCCCCTCTGCATGCACGATGGGCATCAGAAACGAGCTCTTTTGAATCAGCTCGTTTAACGAAAGCCCGCTCTCCTTGAGAAAATGTTCAAATGCCTCGAGCGCTAAGCGAAACTGCTCTGCAAAATAGAGAACGCCCGTTGCATCCGTATCTCTGAGATGAATCTCGGTTCTGTAAGAAACCAGCACACTAACCCCATATCAAAATAAAATAATTTTTTAATTGTATGTATTTGGAATTTTATTTGCAACTCATTAAAAATTAAACAACAACGAAAAGGAGTAATGAGCTCATATTTTTATAAAAGCCACTTTCACTCATTTGCCAAAAAAATCGGCTTTTCTATAATCCACCATTTTCCTTCTAACGGAAGATCCCATGACTATAGAGCTCTCTTCTCTGAGTGAAGCTGCAGAAAGTCTTCTACGCGAAGGCGAGGTCCACCTGTTGCATGGTGAGATGATGCCCGCTACGCGCAGCTTCGATGAAGCTGTGAAGATCTCCCCTTCTGATCCCGTTCTTTTTTTCCGTCAGGGCCTTGCGTATTTCGAATATGGGAGTCTAGAAGGAAGAGAAAAATCTCTTTTGATCGCGTGCAAAAAATTTAAGGCTGCTACCACATTTGATGCCAATCTTGTCGAAGCGTGGCACGCATGGGGAAATGCACTTTTTCTTCTCGGGATGACCTATCGTGAGCACCACTACTTTCAAGATGCCGAAGAGAAATACCGCCGCGCGCTTGCGCTAGCTGAACCAGAAAAATATGACGCCTTCGCTGAACTATCTTGGGACCATGGCGCCGCCTGCTTCCAGATCGCCAAACATTCGCAAGAAGCAGTCGACTTTCATGCAGCACTCGAGGCCTTTGAACACGCAGCTTCGATCCAAACCGACCTTCCTCATACATTTTGGGATGATTTTGGACTTGCCGCATTCTGTCTTGCCGAGCGGATCAGTGACATTCGCTTGTGCGTAAAAGCGATCAACTGCTTTAAACATGCGATCTCGCTGAATTCGCGCTCTGCCGAAAGTTGGGCGAATCTCGCACGTGGGTTGCAAAAGCTTTACGAACACACCCACGATGAGGATCACTTCTCACAGGCAAGCGAGTGCTTCGCTTCTGCCGCTGCGCTTACGCCTGAAAATGTGGATCTCTGGCTCTCCTGGGCACGTTTCCTTCTAGAATCGGGTCGCCGAACAGAAGATATTAAAAGGCTGCGCTCTGCAATTGAAAAATGCCATCGAGCTTATGCATGCGATCCGAATCTATCTCTTGCCTGTGCATTTTGGGGGGAGGCTCTTGCCCTATTAGGTGAAATTACCGACCGCATCGATCTGATTTGTGAGGCACAAAACAAGATCTCTCAAGCTGTCGACCTCGACGAAGATTCGATTGATACGATCTACTCTCATGGAATGTGCCTTAACTCCCTCGGCCGCTATTACGATGATTATGACTACTACTACCAGGCCATTGAAAAATTTCAGGAAGGTCTTTCGCGCGATCGCACATCTGCGAAGTTATGGCACGCTATAGCCGAGTCTTACACTTACGTCGCTGACCTCGAAGAGGATTCGGAAGCATGGGAAAACTCTCTGCGCTTTTACGCAAAAGCTCTTGATCTTGCGCCTTCAAGTTATTACATCTTCGACTATGCACTGGCACTTTTCCGCTATGGGAACTTTACACGCGACCCAAAAGTTGTGGAGCAGGCGATTTACGAGTTTGAACGCGCTCTGAGTCTGCAAAAAAATGCGGTCTATCTGCATCCCGATTGGCTCTTTCATTACGCCTGCTCTTTGGATTTCATTGGCGACTTCCTGGAAGAGGAGTCCTACTATGCGCGCGCTATTGAAATCTTCTCTCATGTTTTGATGATCGATCCCGATTTCCCTGGCATCCATCACCGTCTTGGCCTTGCTTTTTCACACATGGGTGACCTACTCGGAGAGACAGAGCAGTTTTCCCGCGCTTTGCACTATTTCAGGCTTGCACTTAAACACGATGAAGAGAATGACCTGATCCTCCTCGACCTCTCCATCACGCTCATCAACATTGCCCAGAGATCGCAAGATTCTTCGGAAGCAGACCAACGCTACCGCGAAGCTGAGCATAAAATTACACAAGCGGCAAAGCTCGGAAACATAGGTGCCTACTACCATCTCGGTTGCCTCTACTCGATCCTCGGCCAGTATGAAAAGGCCATGCGCTTTATTTTAAAAGCTGAACAGGTTGAGTCTCTTCCCCCGTTGGACGACCTCCTTTCCGACGACTGGCTCGATGGATTGCGCACGACCAGCGATTTTAGAGAGTTTCTCTCCCACCTCGAGAAACGATAAAGGCAGCCCCCTCAAGGAAGAAAAAGAATTTAACCACCGAGGGCACCGAGGCGCTACGCGCAGAAATTCAAACTTAATCGTTTCTTCTCGGTGCTCTCGGTGTGCTCGGTGGTTAAATTCTTTTTCTTAGGCTCAGTACTCATTGTTCATCATTTGTTCTGCTCTTGCTCTACTAAGCCCTCCGTGCTATGCTTCGCTGTTTTAAAAGGATTTTACTATGGACAGACGCTCGATTCTCTTTGTTCTATTGCTCACGCTAACGCTTTTTGGTGTGCACTACTGGTTTTCTCCCCCAAAGGAGGAGGCGAGAGTCGCTCCACCGCAAGCAGCTGTAAGCCAAATCAGCGCTGTTGAAAAAACGCAGCCTGCAACGCCTTTAGATACGGAAGAGAAATTCTACGTCCTGGAAAATGCCTACCAGCAGCTTGTTTTCTCCAATATCGGCGGCGCACTTGCGGAGATCAATCTTCCATTAAAAAGCGCCTCCCATCCTGATAGCGTCGTTCGCAAGATCGAATTTGATGAGATCCTAGAAAAGGATTATCCCCAAGTTGCCCACTTCCCAAACCAGGCTTTTTTTACGGCGAATGCAAGTGGCAAGGGGTCTCCTGTGGAAGTGTACAAGCCCACGGAGGGAGGCTACTATCCCCTCTTGAGAAGAAACATCGTTGGTGCGGGTGGTCGCGTGAGCGTGCGGATTCCTCCTCGCTATTATGCACTGAACATTCTCTTTCCAGATCAGAAAATGGGCGAGCATGTCTACAAGCTACGACAACTCGAGAAAGATTTTATTGAATTCGAGCTTTCGCAATCAGGACGCAAAATCGTCAAGCGCTTCTCCCTACCTAAAGATCCTAAAGCTGCGCCCTATTGCGTAGATCTCTCGATCAAAGTTGAAGGAGATACGCGTGGACTTCTACTGACTTCTGGCGTGCCAGAAGTAGAGCTCACATCGGGAAGTTTTTCCCCTTCGCTAAAGTATAGACAGCTCAGAAATCAGAAATCGACGGTAGAGCAGATCGACCTTCCAAAAACGACACTTCCGTTCTCCTCTATCCTTCCCGATTGGATCTGCGATTCAAACGGCTTTTTGGGCATGATCATCGACCCTCTGACCGAGATTGACGCAGGATTTTCGGCTGAGCGCATCTCAGGCGAAATTGTTCCGACACGTCTTGTCGTGATCGATCGAGAACATAACCTCTACCCTGCTGATAAATATCCTGGATATGAGATGCAGATGCCGCTCCGCAATACCACGGAGATTCAAAACTTCCGTATTTTTGCCGGACCCTTTGCAAGCGACATTCTAAAGACTGTGGATAAAACGTACGCCGATCCCGCCAAGCGCTATAACCCTGACTATATCGCCTCGCAGAGCTTTCACGGATGGTTCGCATTCATTTCGGAGCCCTTTGCAAAATTTCTCTTCTTTTTAATGAAGGTCTTTTACCAGATCTCTCGTTCATGGGGAGTTTCGATTATTCTGCTCACAATCGCTCTACGGGTCATGCTGTATCCGCTAAACGCCTGGTCGATCAAGTCGACTGCGAAAATGCAGGAGATTGCACCTCAAGTCTCCGCCTTGCAAGAGAAGTATAAAAAAGATCCCAAGCGTGCGCAGATGGAGATTGTCGGCCTTTACAAAGCGAAAGGCGTTAACCCCTTCTCTGGCTGTCTCCCATTGTTGATCCAGCTTCCATTTTTGATCGGTATGTTTGACCTATTGAAATCCACATTTGAACTTAGGGGTGCTCCGTTCATTCCACACTGGATCGATAATCTTACAGCTCCAGATGTTGTTTTTAGTTGGGGATACCCAATTCCATTTCTAGGATCAGATTTCCACCTGCTGCCAGTTCTTATCGGCTGCGTGATGTATGTCCAGCAGAAGTTCAGCTCTCCATTACCAAAAGACAAGAGCCTATGGACCGACCAGCAGAAACAGCAGAAGTTTATGGGAAATATCATGGTGATCGTCTTCACCGTGATGTTCTACAACTTCCCCTCGGGATTAAACCTCTACTGGCTCTTTTCGATCGTTCTCGGTATTGTGCAACAATGGTGGATGACCAAGAAAAAAGCGACTGCACAAAAGAGCTTTGTTAAGTAGAGCGTAGGAAAGATGCAAGCATGGGATGCTTTTCTTCATGAGCAGGAAAAAGAGCTCGGAAAAGAGACGGTTCAGCGCTGGCTAAAGCCTCTGAAGGTTGTCAATTTCGACGCGGGCAATCTCTATCTTCAGGCCCAAGACTCTTTTCAAATTTCCTGGTTCAATGAGCACATTCAGCCGCGTCTTAAAACTAAGCTTTTTAGTTCAACTGGCCGTCGTATTAAAGTTCATCTCTCTTTACAAGATGAGTCCTATCGTCGCCACGCAAAAAAAGATGCGGAAGGACAAAAAGAGAAGATCTATCGTCCCGCGCTCAACCTCTCACAAGATACTCTTGATCCAGAGGCTACCCTCGAAAATTTTTTCCCAACAAGCGCAAATGAACTTCTTATGAAGTTCGTGAGGGAGATGCTCTCTCAAAACTCAATAAAGAGCTCACTACCAAACCCTCTTTTCATTCACGGTGAGAGTGGATCGGGAAAAAGCCACCTTTTGATGGCGATTGCGCAGCAAATTCAAAGCTGCGGATCAAAGGCCTTCTTTGTTCGTGCTGAAACGTTCATGGAGCATGTGGTGGCTGCAATTCGCAATGGAGCGATGAATGAATTTAGGGTCGCCTATCGACATGTAGACGTTCTCATCGTCGATGATGTGCATTTTTTTGCTCGCAAAGGGGCTACTCAGGAGGAATTTTTCCACACATTCAATGCATTGCATAGTAGCGGAAAGCAGATCATCCTAAGCGCCAACTGCGCCCCACAATTTTTAGAAGCGATCGAGCCCAGATTGATCAGCCGCTTTGAATGGGGCATCGTTTTGCGTTTAGAAAAGATGCGCGACGACGAAACAAAAAGCTGGATGAAGAAGCGCGCGGCAACTCTCTCCCTTCCTCTTGATGACGGAGCGATCAATTTTTTGGTAAAAACGTTAAATAGCCAAACAAAGTCTCTTCAAAGCGCTCTTCACTCTCTCACTCTGAGATCGCATTTAAACCCCGTACGAATTGAAAAAATTGATGCTGAAAAGGTTCAAACGCTCCTTGCAGACTTTTTAGCAAAAGAGAAGCAGAAGGAGTTAAACCCACAAAAAATCCTGCGCGCTGTTGCAGATTATTATGGGGTAAAAACAGATGATCTTCTCGGCAAATCTCAGACAAAAGAGGTTGCCGCACCGCGCCAGATGGCAATGCATCTCTGCCGCCATTTACTCCGTCTCCCCTATCTAAAAATAGGTCTGATCTTTTCCCGCGATCACTCTACGGTAATGAGCAGCGTTAAGCAGGTAGAAAAGAAAATTAAAGACGAAGAAAAAGAGACCTGTTCAGCAAAGGTCGAAATCTCAAGGCAATTGCAGCTAAAAACATAAGATTTTTATTTCACAGATCAAAGAAATCCACGGCGGTGCAAAGCACCGCACTCCAAGGAGCTCGCCTTGCTCTCGCTCAAATTAGATCTTGATGAAACGATCGCCGGGTTTTGGAGGAGCGATAGGTTTTTTCTCATCTTTACGCTCTTCTTCGCGACCTTCCAAGATATCTTTCGCTTTCTTTCTCCAGCGCTCCACGGCTTCCACGAAAAGCGGAGCGAAACGACGAAGCGAATTCGCATCTGCTCCTACACCCATCTCGAGCACACAGTGCATAAGAATGAGCTCTTCAGGAACAGCCACCCCGATTCCCCCTCCAGCCATCTGGCCACCCAACATCGAGCCTTCGAGAAGAGATTCATAGAGTTTCAGCTTGATCTTCTCATCTTTTGGAAGCCCATCAAGAATAGGTGAATAGAGATAAAGACGATCGGAATTTGGTTCGTAGGTGAGGTGCAACGAGAAGGTATTATCGATGCCAAGAATACAGGTGTGGTTCTCGTCAAAAGCCAGCCCCTCGAGATTAAGTTCTTTGCCAAATTCTTTTAGATTCGCTTTGGCGTTTTCCAGTGACATGGATATGTCCTCCTATTCAGTATGTAAAACGTTTCTTGCCACTATACCAATACTTAGAATTATATACGAGTACAAGATACATGCATTAAAAAAATGAGAGGAAATTCATCAACAAAAATCGAGAAATCAGCGATATAGAAGATTTATGGGAAAAATTCATATTGAGAAAGGGTCGCCTTCGCCTTTAGGTGCAACGTCCACAAAAAAAGGGGTAAACTTTGCCCTCTTTTCTGAGCATGCGACTCGCGTAACGCTTTGTCTTTTTTCCCCACATGAAAAATTTCCTTTCTTTGAACACGCCCTAGAACCCAGTGAACATAAGACAGGCGCAATCTGGCATATCTGTTTAAAAGGGCTGCCCTCTCCCGTCGAATATGGTTATAGAATTGAGGGAGAATCCGATCCTCAGAAAGGTTTGCGCTTTAACCCTTCCGTACTCCTCTCCGATCCCTACGCTCTTTCCCTTGCGACTTCCGAAGAGTGGGGGGAAGGATATCCCAATGGAAATACAGTTCCTCGAGGGCGCCTTATCCTTGAAACTCCTTTCAGCTGGCAGGGAGTCTCCCCTCCTCGCATTCCACTGGAAGATCTGATCATTTATGAGATGCATGTGCGCGCTTTTACAATCGATCCTTCAAGCACTGCTAATAACCCAGGAACTTTTCTGGGAATCATTGAAAAAATTCCTTACCTGAAAGAGCTAGGTGTAAATGCTGTTGAGCTCCTGCCGATCCATGAGTTCAATGAGTGCGAAAACAACAGGAAAAATCCTTCCACACATAAAAGACTTTTCAACTTTTGGGGATACTCGACGGTGAATTTCTTCAGTCCCATGAATCGCTATGCATCAAATGCGGGTTGGAGATCTGCCATCGATGAATTCAAAACCATGGTGAGAGAACTTCACCGCAATAAGATTGAAGTGATTCTCGATGTGGTTTTCAATCACACAGCAGAAGGGAATGAGCAGGGGCCAACATTCTCATTCCGCGGAATCGACAACCCGGTCTACTACATGCTGTGCGAAGGCGGCGGATATCAAAATTTTACAGGATGTGGTAACACCTTCAACTGCAATCACCCAATATCGACACAGCTCATTGTGGATTCTTTAAAATATTGGGTAAAAGAGATGGGTGTGGATGGATTCCGTTTCGACCTCGCCTCGATTCTCACGCGAGACCTCTCTGGTGCACCAGTGGCTTCACCTCCGGTGATCTCGGCCATTCATCAAGAGCCAGCTCTTTCGGGAACGAAATTGATCGCAGAAGCCTGGGACGCGGCAGGGCTTTATCAGGTGGGCTCCTTCCCCGGAGAAGGACGATGGGCAGAATGGAACGGGGTCTATCGCGATGTTGTGCGGCGATTCTTGAAAGGCACTGACGGGCAAGCTGGGAGTTTTGCATCTGCGCTTTGTGGATCCCAAAACATCTATGGAAAAAATGACAACCCTTCGCTCAGCATCAATTTTGTGACAGCACATGACGGATTCACGCTGAGGGATCTCGTCAGCTACAACTCCAAACACAATGAGCTGAATGCGGAAAACAACGCCGACGGGATGGATCAGAACGACAGTTGGAATTGTGGGGAGGAGGGAGCAACAGCCAACCGCGATATCCTCCGATTGCGTCAAAAGCAGATGCGCAATTTTCATCTGGCTCTCATGCTCTCCTTGGGCGTTCCCATGCTTTGGATGGGCGATGAATATGGGCACACGCGTCATGGAAATAATAATGGTTGGAGTCATGATGATGAGCTCAACTGGTTTCTCTGGAACGAGCTCAAAAAAGAAAAATCCTTTTTCCGATTCTGTAAAGCTTTAATCCAATTTCGTAAAAACCACTCGCTTTTGCATCGAAAGACATATCTCACCCCAGAAAATATCGAATGGCATGGGCACTCCCCTCATGCTCCCAATTGGAATCCCGATTCGCGCTTTGTTGCCTACACACTCAAAGATGCGCACTCTCAACTTTATGTGGCATTTAATGCACATTTTGAAAGCGCTCACATCACGCTCCCCCCTCCTCCTGCCCGAAAAAAGTGGTATAAGGTCATCGATACTGCCGCCACTTCCCCTGCAGATTTCATAGAAACTCCCGCAACACATCCTGCGCTGCGCTTCACCTATGATCTGCCGGCTTACTCGGCAATTGTCCTTGAATCCCACTAAAAAAGAGAGAAGAAAGATCGGGCACGGACGCGGGCACGAAAGAAAGAAAACTCCTATCCCGGAACCTATCAAGCCTTACTCGTTCTTTCCCTCTTTCGTGCCCGCGTCCGTGCCCGTGCCCGATTTCTTTTTTCCGGTATTCCTAAGAAAATTGGGTCCTGGTATGTTGAGGTTTTTACCAATCATAGGGGGATAATATGAGATCTGTGAATCTTGTTTTGTGTGCTGGGCTTCTCTTCGCAGCAGTAGGTTGCAATAAAAATGAAAATAATGAGAGTGCCTATCTTCAGCAAAAAGCAAAACCCCTCGTCGCCTTTTTCCCTGTTTTCGATCGCACTGAGAACGCTGGCGTCTCCTGGAATCTTTCCGACGAGCTGACTATTGGAGTGCAACGCACACTCGCCCAAAAGGGGCATTTCTCCTTCGTAGCAAATGAGCAGGTGCGTGCCATGACCAAAAAAATCATGGGTGAAAGAGATCCTTTTGCAGCCGATGTCGCATGGATGAAACGGCCATTTAAGGGTGCAGAGTTTGTCGTCTTTTCCGAAGTTCTCGAACATGAAGAGGTCCCCGTCTCTTACATCAATGTGCAAAGCTCCCCTGCAAATCTCAACATGAGCGTTAAGGTGCGGATTGTTGATCTTCGAGCCGAAAATCCAAGAATCGTCCTGCAGGAGATCCTCCACGAGAGCTATCACATCCCTAAGCAGTTTACAAAAGAAAATTTCCGGCAGATCGCTTGGGGCAAAGAGAACTACCACGTATCTCCCGTGGGAATTGCCCATGCAAAACTGATCAAACAGATTGCTAGCCGAATCGACGATTACGTTTCATTAGCAGCCGCTAGATGACTTTAGATAAAGAGATCGTCTTTGGACATTTGCATCTAATTGTACTCTTTGGGCTCCTCGCGTTTGTGACTCACTGGATCGCAAAGCGGAGGGGCCTTTTTGTTCTCCCTCCTTCTGCAGAAAATGAACCCTCTTCGCATCTCCGGGGCATGCAGGTGGCAGTCCCTTTTGCGATTTATCTCCTGATCTCCCTTTTTGTGATTCCAATCGCGGCCAGAATGTTTGCTTTCTTATACGAAGTCAAAGGAGTGATCACACCCCTAGCTTATGCAGGGCTGCTGCAGCTCTCTTCGCTGGTTCTCATTCTCGGCGGGCTTACTGCCTACGCACTGAAACAAAATCCAGCGCTCATGCGCAATATTTGGATTCGTGGAGAGTTAAATAAGGAGCGCGTTCTCTCTGATTTTTTTCTGGGAGTGGTCACCTGGCTTGTCGCTTTTCCGCTTGTTGTCACGATCGCACAAGTAAGCGACCTTCTGCTCTATGTTTTTTTTGGGGTAGAGAGCTATGAGCAGGTCGCCGTTCGATTTCTTAGAATGGCTCTCGAATCCCCTGTTATGCTGACCGTGGCTCTTTTTACTGTCTTGGGCGCCGCACCAGTCATTGAGGAGTGGCTCTTTCGCGGATTTTTACAAACCTTCTTTCGCAAACACCTCGGCGTAAAGGCTGCCATTTTGCTCTCTGCCTTCTCCTTTGCGCTCTTTCACCTTTCCACTTCGCAAGGCTGGGGAAATGTTTCTCTTGCACTCTCACTTTTTGCGTTTGCATGGTATTTGGGTTTTATTTATGAAAGACAGAAGTCGCTCTTCGCTCCTATCGGACTGCATATAGCTTTTAATGCGGTGAGCGCGCTCCGAATCTTGTTTGGCCCTGAAGTTTAAAAAGAGGAATGAAGATGCTGAAAAACCTACTGCTTACTCTACTGATTTGCACCTCTCCGCTTCTCGCCGCAAATAAAAAGGAGGATGGAAAAATCCAGACACTTTCGAAAGAGTGCAGCGCCTTCGGACTCTCGCTCTATACCATTCTCAATAAGCCCGATCCTGCAAATCTTGTTTTTTCTCCCTATTCCATTTTCTCTTGCCTATCAATGGTTGCAATCGGGGCCCGCGAGGATACGGAGACCGAAATGCGACAAGCGCTCCACCTCTCCTACAATCGCAATGAGCTACCAAAAGCCGCATCCACCTTGGCAAAATATCTTACAAGAAGCGTGAATGAGGCCTACACCCTCGATGTCGCAAATGGTCTATGGCTCGATCAAGACACCTTTGTTCTTGCCGACTATCGACATGCCCTCGAAGAGGGATATCAGGCGAATGTTCAAAGTCTTGATTTCTCCAAAACAGCCGAAGCCGTCAGCATCATCAACGAGTGGACTGACAACCAGACCAAACACAAAATTTCGCGTCTTTTACAGCCAAATGATATCGACGGTGCAACACGGATGGTTCTCACAAACGCTGTCTATTTTCAAGGAAACTGGCAAAAACCCTTTGATCCGAAAAAAACGCAGGACGCCTCATTTTATCCAGAACCCGAGTCTACTGTTCAGGTGAAGATGATGGAGCAGACCTCAAATTTCCTCTTTCTTGAAAATGACTCCTTGCAAATTGTTGCGCTGCCTTTTACGAAAAAAGAGGAGAAGAGTTCTCTTGCCTACGTGATTCTTCTGCCAAAAAAAGAGAGCTCTCTTGACGATCTTGAAAAAATGCTTTCAGAAACTACGCTTTCAGGCTGGATCGATCAACTCTCAAACGAGAGAGTCCGGATTAAAATGCCGAAATTTTGCCTCGAACGCCGCACGCCGCTCAATCAGCCCCTTCAAGACTTGGGAATCCAAAAAGCCTACACCGATAAAGCCAATTTCTCGGGGATCAATGGAATGCAAGACCTCTTCCTAAGCAAGGTGGTCCATGCGACATTCTTCTCTATTGATGAGGCAGGTGTTGTCGCCGCGGCGGCCACAGCCGCATCGATGAATGTCACCGCTACACCCCCTTCCACCCCTCTGCGCACATTCATCGCCGACCGCCCCTTCATCTTCCTCCTGATCGATCTCACTACCAAGCTCCCTCTTTTCATCGGCAAGATCCAAGATCCGACCTACACCACAACATGCGAGTAAATGGTATAACCGTGGAAAGTTACGGCATTTCAGACATCGGCTATGTACGCAAAAGCAACGAAGATGCATGGGCCGCTATTCCTAGCTGCACATTCTATGTTTTAGCAGATGGGATGGGCGGTCATCAGGCAGGAGAAGTGGCGTCTGAAGAGGCGGTGCAAACTCTCTCAAAAGAAATCCAAAAGCTATCTCCAAAAACCTCTTCCTCAGATGCGGAGATCTCCCTCAAAAAAATGATCGAGCAGGTCAATCAGAAGATCTACCATCTTTCACATAAGAACCCCGCTTATGCGGGAATGGGAACCACGCTCGCCTGCCTCTGGATCTACGATGAAAAGCTCACGCTCGCCCATGTCGGAGACAGCCGCATCTACCGGTTTAGGAAGAAACAGCTATCCCAACTCACAGAGGACCACTCGCTTCGACAAGAATTGATTTCAAAAGGCGAACTGGACGAAGAGTCTTCGCGGGTATTCAAAAATATCCTTACGCGCGCGATTGGCACTCAGTCTCAGGTAGTTCCTTCTATAAAAACCTACGACCTAGAAAATGAAGACATCTACTTCCTATGTTCCGACGGACTCACGGATGAAATTACCCCCGAAGAGATGGAGTCTATCCTCTTGAAATCCAAGACAATAAAAGAAGCCTCTGATAGCCTTGTTGGCGCCGCAAAAGCAGGAGGAGGAAGTGACAACATCACCATCGTGATGGTCAAGATTTTGAAGCCATGATTCAGCGCATTTATTTAGACAACAACGCGACGACAGAGCTCGATCCGCGCGTACGAAAAGTCATAGAAGAGGAGCTCGCATCACCCCCCTCAAATCCCTCCTCCATACACTTCTTCGGACAGGAAGCACGCAAGCGCCTTTCCAAGGCTCGGCAAACGATCGCGGATTTTTTCCAGGTCAAACCTTCTGAACTCATCTTCACCTCTGGCGGCACAGAAGCCCTAAATATGCTGCTGCGGGGTTTCTTTGCCGAAAATTTTAAAGGCCACCTCATCACATCGGATATCGAGCACTCCTCCGTTTATCAGACAGTTAAAGCCTTAGAAAAATGTGGCGTCCGCGTCACCTACCTCTCCACAGGCACAAAAGGCTACGTCTCCCCAGAGGATGTGTCTCAAGCCGTCTCTCATGATACGAGACTCGTTATTCTCGGTGCCGTTAACAGCGAAACAGGAGTTAAAAACCCGATCGCCGAAATCGCAACCCTGTGTGCAACCCGTACACTCCCCTTCCTCGTCGACGGTGTTGCATTGTTGGGCAAGGAGCCATTTACGATTCCACAGGGTGTCAGTGCGATGGCCTTCTCTGCGCATAAGTTTCATGGACCCAAAGGTATCGGCTTCGCCTTCGTGCGCAAGAGTTTTCCTTACCGATCTCTTCTCACCGGCGGAGATCAAGAGTATGCAAAACGTGCCGGAACAGAAAACCTTCCCGGCATCGTCGGCCTCGCAAAGGCAATCGAACTTCTCTCTGAAGAGCTCCCCTCCGCGGAGACGCGCATGAAAACTTTGCGAGACCATTTCGAAAAAAGCCTACGCGCTCATTTCCCAGATCTCATCGTGCATGGAAACGACTCCCCTCGCGTTGGCAATACCTCATGCCTCGCCTTCCCCGGAATCGACGGCGAAACGCTTCTTCTCCACCTCGATATGCAAGGCGTTATGGCGAGCCATGGCTCTGCCTGTGCTGCAGGCGCCCTTGAGCCTTCGCGCGTTCTTCTGAACATGGGCACTCCTCCCGCACTTGCGCGCTCGACCCTACGCTTCTCCCTCTCCCGCTTCACCACGCAAGAGGAGATCGACCGTGCAATGGAAATCCTATCCCAAATCATCAAAACGGCGCGGCCGAGCTGCTGAAATAACATGATAAGAAGGATAAAAATGATATGAATGATGAAAAGAGTCAAAAATCTCCTCAACCATTGATATCATTACTATCCTTCATATCATGTGGTTTGTTGCTCCCCTACATATCTTAATCTATGGTTTGTCTTTCTTTATCATTGTCCCACAGCTTGTGAGACAAGAGGGATGGGGAATTCTTTCTTTCGTTCATCACTCACCATTCATCGTTCATTACTTCTCTTTTTCATCAATAAATAGTGCGGATGTTGATGCTCTTGGCGCCGAGAAGCGATGCCTCTTCGACGGTGAGTTCAAACTGATCGATGCGTATGCTCTCACCCTTGGCAGGAGGATGTCCAAACTTGGCAACGACGAGCTCGCTGAGCGTTTCATGGCCTTCATCTGGAAGATGGACAGCAAACTGCGCGTTGAAATCAGCGATCTTCATAGTGCCATCAAAGGTTCGATCGACAACAATCTGGTGGGTCCTCGGCATGATCTCCTCAAAAGAGGGCCAAGAATCGATCTGGCCGAAGATCTCATCCACAATTTCATCAAGGGTTAAAATTCCCACGGCAAGTCCCGCCTCGTTCAAAACAACAGCAATGCTCTTATTGTTCCTTCGAAACTGCTTCAAAATCTGTAGAATCGATGTGTTTTCCGTAATGAACCAGGGCGGTCGAGCATGCTCACGGACTCGTGTGCCTTCAGGAAACCGCAAAAGATCTCGAGGATAGGCGATTGCAACAATGTTCTCTGGATTCTTGTGGAAGATGGGAAGATATGGAGAGTATTCTGCACGCAAAAGTGCGCGCATTTCGGCAATTGTACAGATCGACGGGACCATTGGCGAGGAAGAAAGTGGTTTCATGAGCTCGCGTGCGCGTTTGTTTTTAAGAGAAAAAATTCTTCCCACGATCGTGTCAAACTCCGCCTGCGCCGGAACACTGGGAATGACCTCTTGCTCCTCGATCACCTTTTGCAGCTCCTCACGTGTAAGATAAAGACCCGGACCCTTCTCATTCTTCATCAAACGGTTAAATGCAAGGCATAGAAGGTCGAGCAGCCAAATAATCGGCCTTAAGATTACGGAGGAGGCATAAAGGATTGGAATTCCCAGCATCACGACATGCTCTGCATACCGCCTACCTGCAAACATCGGAGAGATCTCTGCAAAGATCAAAACAAGAAAAAGTTGGGTCAAAGGGGCGATATCGGGGCTGAGTCCCAAGGTCCCATAAAAGCGACGCGCAGCTTCTGAGCCAACAATGAGCGCAAGATTCACGCCGATTAGTGTCGTCCCAAAAAGCTGAGCCGGATGATTTAAAAGATAGCTCAACCAGATCGCCCGCTTGCTACCACGACTCACGTAATACTGCAAGCGCACCTTGTTAAACGAGACACACGCCATCTCCAGCATGGCATAAAAGCCCTGCACCACCACACTCCCCGCCATCAACCCCAAATACACCTTCGCCTGCGTGTCCATAGTTTAATTGTAGGTTAAATCTTTTGTAGGGCCTATAGACATGTCGGGGACAAAGCACTGCGTGTCATTGTCCCCCGCTTGCCCCCTAGGTCTTCGATCTGCAATGAGAAATCGCGTGCTCGGAGGCGGAGTGTGCAAAGCACTACCCCGCCCGCCTTCGGCTCTCCTGTGCTGCGATTTCTCATTGCAGATCGAAGCCATCGGCTGCGACAAGCACTCCCTCTCCACTCCTTTGTCGTGGAGCCTCTCCCGTGTCATGTCGCAGAACCAAGTTGGGACTTTCAAACTGTCTTCGGAAATCTTTACCAAGCTCTGCGAGACATCTCTAAGCTGTTTTCGGAAATCTTTACCAGGCTCTGCGAGACGACGCGAGAAGGGGCCACACGACGCAGACGTGGGGAAGTGAGCGCGCGAGCAGCCCGACGACTCAGATCGCGCAGCAAAATTCCACCGCAGGAAAGCCGAAGGCGTACGGGGTTGTGTTATACACACCCCGTTTCCGAGGACGGGATTTTTCAAAGCGAGGTGAGGCGCAAGGGGGCGGCTGGGGACTAGCCGAAGGACTTGTCCCCGCACGTCTATAGGTCTTTTCTTAAACATTGACCGATTTTTCTTACCCAACATCATAGCTTTTTTTTGGGGTGGAGGCGGCGGATGTAGACGCGGCGAACACGGTTGGGGTCGGAGGAGAGGACGTGGAAGAGGAAATCTTTTGTGACATACTTGGTGCCGGTTTTGGGAATATCGCCGAGCTGTTCTGTTAACCATCCGCCAATGGTGACCATATTATTTTCGCTCTTCAAAGCGTAGTTGAAAATCTCTTCGAATTCACCGAGTTCCAGCTTTCCGCTCGTAATGATCACATCCTCCCCTGCACGGGTATAACGATTTTTCACATCGCGTCTATCGGCAATCTCACCTACCACCACCTCGACCATATCCTCTAGCGCAATCAAACCACAGACAGAACCATACTCATCGACGACGATCGCAAGAGACTCCTCCCTTTCGTACATCTGGCGCATCAGCGCATGCGCATCCATCGTCTCCGGAGCAAAAAAGGGTTTTTTGAGGATTGAAAGAAGATCCGCCGTCTGATTGAGCGAAGGGCGGTGTAGAAAAAAAAGACGGCTGGTCATGATTCCGACAATCTTATCCAATCCTCCCTGACAAATGGGAATACGCGAACACTCCTGGTCAACAAAGAGATGGATCAATTTTGCCATCGGCTCATCCAGATCAAAGTAGAGGACTTCTTCTCGTGGACGCATGAGCGCCTTAACTGTCGACTCTTTGAGGTTGAGGTAGCCGCAAACAAGTTCTGCCTCATCCTCATTGAGTACGCCTAGCTGCCTAGAAGCTCTCAGTGCATGCTGGAGCTCATCGATCGAAATCTCCTGCTCCTTTTTTAAAAAGAAAAAAGTGCAACGAGAGACAAGATTGGTCACTTTGATGAGAAGCGGTGAAAAGGGCTTAAAAAACCGCTGCGCTAAAAAAAGCGGTGGAGCAACGCGATAGGCAATTTTCTCGTTGTTCGCAAGACCTAGTGATTTTGGAATGACCTCACCGACAATCACCGTGAGAGCAAGAGGGACACCCACGTTCAAAATCCAGGCAGAGAAATCACCAAAAAGCGACGCCACCACGTTCTGGACAAGAAGGTTGCTCAAAATATTTAAAATGATGATCGTCACCAAAAGATCGCGCGGGTTGGAGAGCAGCCGAAAGATCAGATTTTTCCGCGGATCCCGCGCCCTCTGAAACCCTTTAATCGTGATCGAAGAGAGCGAAAAAAGAGCTGTTTCAGAGGCCGAGACATAGGCACTCACGAAGAGGAACAGAATAAGAAGTAGAACGAGAGCAATAACCACTGGTTAATCTTGCCTATTCTCGAAATAGACTTTGCGCTGACCGTCGGGGACCACTCCAAGACCTTTAATCAGGGTCATCTCCACCCAAGCGGGGTCAGCCTGGCTTCGCACCTGCGTCCGCAACTCATCCTGCTCTTGTAGAACAAGAAGTTTTTGCATTTCGAGCTCCTGATAGCGGCCCTGCAGCTCCAGAAGGGTCTTTTTTTTCTTTTGAACACCATGGGAGTAGACCAGATAGCAAACCCCAAAAAAGAGGAGGACCCACCAGTTCCTGGCAAGAAATGAGCGTCGAGGCGTGCCTTTTCGTACAGCCGTGAGCATAGAGCGAGGTGTGGGTTCTATTTGCACCAACACCCTCATTGTGTAAGATATAAGCATTTTTTACCAGGCCAAGAATGAAAAACCTCTGAACCCATCCTAATAACCTCCTTGATGTTTTAAACTATAAATTGTTTTTAAATGCTTATTTAATACTGACATTATTTATAATACTGGTTTTAAAAATATAAATTTGAAAGAGAGCTATGTCCGCAACAAGAGTATTTAAGCACCCATCACTGACTCTTCCGGTCATCCAGACAATACTCGCTTGTGCTGAAAACGACCAGATCCCAAAAGAATTTATCTGTTCGACCCTTAAGCCTGTCTTGCCAGAGTACTTAATGATCAAGGTTCGAGGCATTTTAATGGCTACTCCCTATGCTCCCCCAACAACGGAAGACAGGGCGAAGCGACTTAAAGTTCAGGCTTCTTCTGCACAAAAATTCTCTGATCCAACACTGGAAAGACTGTGGAGAATTTTAAACGCGTGCTCTCCTGTCAAGAGCGGGCGTTCAGAAGCCGATGAAAACACCCTAGTAAAACGCGCACAAATGCGCGCACTCAGCAATGTCTTTTTCGTTGTTCAAGAGAAGCTTGTCGCTGGTTCTCCTATCTTCAAACAGATCTCTTCTTATCTGAATTTCCAGGAGTTGTGCCGTCTTTCTGCCTGCACCACAGAAATGCACTACGAACTCTCTTTTCCAAGTCCGTATATCTGGCGACCCACAGCTGAGACATTTGGTTTGGAAAAATTCTTCTGGTCTGAGTATTCGAGAGAAACGATGCGCAAGAACTTTGAACTTCTACATCGTGTCAATCGGGCCTTCGGTTGGGTCAGAAAAAAAGAACTAAAAAAAACAGAACAGGAAAGCTCCCTCCCATTGCGAGTTTATCAGAATCTACACACCCATTGCGTGGCAATGTCACAAGCAAAAATCCTCGACGCATTTAAAACTTATGTAAAACCATTTGTTGCATCCCTTGTAGAACAGGGCAAGGCAGATTTCCAAGACCCTGACTTTTATTTTCAAAAAGTTTTGAACGCTTTAACCCCTACCGACAACATTATACCTATTTTGGAAATGTATATTGCTTCTGGCGTGATGGGCGGTCCTCGCACGCTAGACTGCTTTTGCCAGGCTATTTTCAAATACCTTCAAGCGACGAATGTTGAATTCTCAGAATCTCTCTTCTTCCATGTCAAACAATTGATACTTCACAGGCCCCCCCCAGCTTCGTTCGATCAACTTCTCTGCGGTTTTATAAAATGTACGCCAACTCAATTTTCAGAGCTTGTGATGTATTGTATTCGCAATGGAGCGAAAGCAACTGAAGAGTCACTTGACCTGTTTTTAGGTCGTGGCGGCGCATATCCCTTAAATCTGCTCCCACAGATTATAAATGCGGGGGCCAAAATCCAGCCTCATCACCTGAGCGTACTCCTCTACACTGTCTGTTCGAGGGAAGAAGGGGACGGTCAGACTATCCTCGATGCCATAGATCTCATCCTAAAAAGTCTACAAGGGGAAAGACTACCGAAAGCTTCCGCCAAACTCCCCAACCATTATCGAGGACCCGTGCCCTGTGATCCACCAGTTGATCTTCTGTATGAAGTAGCCTGTTTTGAGCACACGGATCTGATAAAAAGAGTAGTTTCTCTTGGCTATGAACCAGATAATAGCGATTCCGACGACAACACCCTACGGCACGCGCTTATCAATAGGTTTTCCTACAATACGATCAAAACTCTCTATGAAGTCGCCGGAGCGGAGATTCATCCAAATACTGCAAAATTGTTGATCAACGAATACGCTAGATCCACCGCAGAAAAGAGTGCGCTGTTAAAGCTCTTTGGCCTAACCTAGAAGTAATTTATGATGCCGGCTTGTGCATTGCGAGATTCAGGATTAGAAAGAGCCACCCCAGAGCGGGCCCTTGCATATTTCAAAGCAGGTGATGAAGAGACCGCTTGGGAGATGTTTAGAGCCTCCCTGCCTGAAGATCTGATGGAAAAGATCAATGCGATCTTTATGACAAGATTTTCTCCCCTACCCGGGCTCTATTTTAACCCTTCAACGACGGGATATAAGATCCGTTTTGCAGCGCTCCCCGACCTCCTGAAAAAGCAGTGGGATCTTCTCTGTGGCGGAAGCGAAGTTGCAAAAAAGGATGAGTTGCTTTTTAAGCGCGCCAGGGTTGTTGTAATTGAGAGCTTTCTGAATTTACGCCGATCCTCTTTTCAGAAACACCCTAAACACGCGGAATTGATTTTTTCCTATCTCGATATACCGGATTTCGGACAGATCTCTGCATGTGCGAGCTGGTTTAAGGATCGCCTATCGACACCCAATCCAGGAATCTGGAGACCCGTTGCATCAACGCTTCATCTCCCTCAGGGATTTTGGCCAGAATATTCGCGCAAGTGCCTACGCAGAAACTTCGAATTTTTGCGTCGAGTGAACCATACCTTTCGCTCAATTACACGAAGTACCCCATCCTGCCCCTTTGGAAGTTACACACTCAAAACACTCATCGCTGAATATTCAAAACTCAATCCTGGAGGCTTTAACTTTCAAACGCAAGACACCCGTCGCTCATTTAAAGAGCATACTCTTCCCACAATTAAGGCGATTTGCGCAAATAGCCCTAAGCCCGGCAAATATTTTCACAACTTTCTTCGGTCTGTCAGATTGACGCAAATAAAAACCCTCTCACTGATAGAAATGTTTTTTGCTGCCGGAGAGCGAGGGAATAAACACACACTTAACCTTGTTTGCACCTTAGGCTTCGAAGATCGTCACGACACGTTTCCAGCTCTTGAACTGATCACGTATCTTGGCGCAACCCCTCTATCTTTTGATCGGCTAATCTTGCTCTTTTCTGAAGTTCCCAAGGAGAAGTTTGTATCCATGCTGAACTATCTCCTCGAAAAAGGAGTAAAAGCCACTCCCTTTTCTTTGGGATATGCCCTCGCAAAAGAACTCCCCCTCAACCTACTGAAGCCGTTGATCTTCAAAGCTGAAGCCATACCGACCAGTTCTCATTTAGCAGTGATGATCAGAAAATATAGTCAAAGACACCCACAGGCAGGAATCGTCGAAGAGATCATAGAGGCGATCGATATTTTTTTTAAACATCCCGAATTTTGCAGAGAGGTAAAACTTCTCTCGTCTTCTCCAAACTCATGGGGAGAAGTTTTTCGTTTGGCAGCGAGATTTAAAAACGAAGCTCTGATGAAAAGACTCATTCAGGTCAAAATAGGACCCAACAATGACGAATCAGCGGATAATACCATTTTTCGCGCCATTGCCGAGAAAGCTTCACTCATTGAGATCCAGCTTCTTTTGGGATTCGGAGCGAAACCCTCGAAATACGCTTACGACCTGATTCTTGCTTACAGCACAAATACCGAGACGCAAAAAAAGCTTATCAGTCTTCTTCGAAAAGGCTGAAACTAGGCAACAGGCAAGGTGATGTTTCTCTGCCCCATGTATTTGCCTTTGCGATCGGCATAGGAAACTTCACAAGCCTCAGCAGCCTCATAGAAGAGCACCTGCGCGATCCCCTCGTTTGCATAGATCTTTGCAGGAAGCGGTGTGGTGTTGGAAATCTCAAGAGTCACATACCCTTCCCACTCGGGCTCGAAAGGAGTTACGTTCACGATGATTCCGCAGCGCGCATAGGTGGACTTTCCGATGCAGAGGGTAAGAACAGTTCGAGGAATGCGGAAGTATTCTACACTGCGCGCAAGAGCAAAGGAGTTGGGAGGCACGATACACACATCGACCTCCTGATGCACAAAGGCATTTTCGCTAAAATTTTTTGGATCGATGATCGAGTTGTAGACGTTGGTGAAGACCTTAAACTCATTTGAGACGCGCATGTCATAGCCGTAGCTTGAAAGGCCGTAGCTTACAATTTTTTCATCCTTCACATAGCGCACCTGTCCATCGACAAAAGGCTCGATCATTCCATGCTTTTGCGCCATTTCACGAATCCAACGATCAGACTGTAAGCTCATCTCCCTCTCCTTTTTTCAGAACGTATTTTCAGAACGTATAGCGCGCAAAGTCGTTTTCCTGCTACTGTTTTTATGAGAGCGTAAGAAACACCATGGAACACCCCTACCTTCAATCCAGCTGGACAAAACCAGACGAGCAGTTTGAACTGCAATTGCGTCCGCAATCGCTTCTAGAGTTCATTGGCCAAGAGGCGCTGCGCAAACGTCTAGATATTTTTGTCGGGGCTGCCAAGCTGCGCAAAGAGACATTAGGCCACATCCTGTTCCACGGGCCACCAGGGCTCGGAAAAACCACACTCGCCAACATCCTCGCAAAAGCGATGGGAAGCAGCATTGTGATCACAAGCGGTCCTGTTCTCGAAAAACCCGGCGATCTCGCAGGCATTCTTACGAATCTGAAAGAGGGAGATATCTTCTTCATCGACGAAATCCACCGCATGAGCCGCCAGGTTGAAGAGTATCTCTACAGCGCGATGGAGGATTTTTCGCTCGATCTCCTCATCGACTCGGGGCCCAATGCCCGTAGCGTCCAGGTGAAACTCAACCGCTTCACCCTCATCGGCGCCACAACACGCAGTGGACTTTTGAGTGGGCCGATGCGTTCACGCTTTGCTTTTACCTGCAGACTCGACTATTATGAACCCCAAGTGCTAAAAGAGATTGTGATGCGCACAGCGCAAATTTTGGGTGTCACGCTTGAGAAAGATGGCGCACTTGAGATCGCAGGGCGCGCACGAGGAACCCCGCGCGTTGCAAATCACCTGCTACGATGGGTACGTGATTTTGCGCAGATGCAAGGGACGCAGAAGATCGACAAAAAGATGGTAGATAAAGCTCTTGAGATGCTCGCCATCGATCAATGCGGACTGGACGAGATGGACAAGAAACTTCTCAACGTCATGATCGACCACTACGCAGGCGGTCCCGTGGGAATTAAAACCCTCGCCGTCGCTGTCGGAGAAGAGGAGTCAACACTCGAAGAGGTTTATGAGCCCTATCTGATCATGCAGGGATTTCTAAAGAGAACTCCCCGCGGAAGAGAGGCTACAGCTCTTGCTTACGAACACCTAAGAGGGCATAAGAAAAAATAACAGGAATAAGAGGAATAATATGAAAAAATTGCTAGTTGGAGCTCTACTCTGCACAACTCTTTCTCTACAAGCCACCGCAAAATATGAGCGCTTTGATCGCGATCCTTCACAAAACGACAAGCCTGCAACCATCCGCGTGCTTCTTGAAAAGAACGTCAGCCAAGCTCTAGTCGAAGTGCGTGGAAGACATATGATCTACACCCCCACAACCGGAAGACAGCTCGCATCTGGAACCGTCGGTAAGCGCGAGTTCATCCGTCACGAAGAGGGTGGCCTGAAGTGGGGTAACCTGTTTACGAATGTCTACGATCTACGCATCATCCCCGCTGATCCTCAAACTTCGATCCTTGTCAATGGAAGCCAGTATCGTGGCTGTATCGAAATCTACGATGTTGGTGGAAAACTCACCATCATTAACGAAACTGACGTGGAAAACTTTTTAAAATCCACACTCAACACCCAATTTTCTGAAGAGTTTGATGATGAGGTAATGGAAGCTGTAGCGATCGTCGCACGCACCAACACCTACTACTGGATCGACAAGAACCGCCACTCTCGCTGGCACATCGACGCCAAAGAATCCAACTACCAGGGCTATGGCGCCACACTCCAAAACCTTCTCGTGGATAAGGGAATCGACAACACACGCCATGTCATTTTGACACAGCAGAAGTTCCCCTTTGCTGCCGCATGGACAAAGAATTCTGCGGGTCAAACTGCTGACTACACTACACTCTTCCGCAAACAGGTCACTGGCTGCAAAGGCATGGAAGCTCCTTTCGCAGCGCACGATCGTGAAAAGACAGCCTGGGCCTTTTCGATCACCAAAACAGAACTTGCCACCATCCTCGGCCTCAAAAGCCTCAACGGACTCGATCTCTTCATCGACAAAGCATCGCGCAAAGTCTATGGCGTTCGCGTTCGTGATCAAGCCGAAATGAAAAATATCGACTTCCTCACCCTGCAAAGAATGCTCGGCGAAAAGAGGCTCCGCAGCAGCGACTTCATTGTCAATGTTAAGGGCAATGCCGTCTTCTTCCAAGGCTATGGCGAAGGCCACGGCGTTGGCCTCTGCCTTCACAGTGCTACCAAAATGGTTGAGAATGGAGAGAAGGCACCAAAGATCCTAACCTCCTTCTTCCCTGATGCGCAGCTTGAAAGAGCCCGTACGCTCGTGAAGTGATTGGTAAGAAAAGGGCCGGAGATGACTCAAAGCCCAAGACGATGTCCTTAAGGCTGCTACCTTCCGGTCCTGACCTGGTTCGGACGGTCCTACTCTCTGAGGTCCCCGGCGAAATGAAAAGTCTAATGACTCGAGTGAAGAAAGAACAGCAAAATCTTTTTTGGAAAAGAAAAGGCTGCCATTTTCGGTGACAGCCTCTCACATCTAGGAGTGCCTATTAAGGGCTAGGTAGAGAGTCTTCTTTTTTGGGAAGTTGATAGGGAACAAGCTCTGTTGATCCAAGCCCCTTTTTGAGATTCTCTTTATTTACCTCAGCACTCTCTTTTTGTAACTTCGTTAGATATCCCGTGTACTGAAGCGTGAGCTCTAGGACATTTGTAGAGAGAACTCCAGACAAAGTCTTTCGCGCCGCGGCCTCAATCTCAAAATGCTCTTCAAGCATATGTGAGTAACGCAAAAATCTTAAAGATTTATTGCAGGGGGCCTAAGAAATCAGACCCGACTTTGTTGAGAAAGCTTCTTGATCTGCTGGAGCCAGTAGTTCAGATAGTAGCGCTCTTCGGGATAACTCCTCCCCTGTAATTCCTCATACTTCTGCTGCAAGAACTCCTCGCTAACCTCGTTCCAGTCGGAGATGAGAATCACCGGAAGCCCCTCGTAGAGGCTATCGGAGGCGGAGTGCTTGATAATGGGAACCACCCCCATGTAAAAGGCTTCCCAGGTGCGGACGCAGTCGAGACCGTTGCCGCGGGGGCTTAGGATGAACTTTGCTCCCGCGAGATCTTTCAGGTATTCGACATAGGGCTTGCGCGATGCGGTGGTGCAGAAAGATTTGTCCTTAAAGATTTCAAAGACTTTGGAGCGCTCGCTGATACAGGTGCCAAGGGTGAAGTTGTTGTAGAGCAGCATGGTCTTAGGAAGCGCTTTATACTCTTTCTGCTTCGCCTGTATCACGCTTAGATCGCCATTTCCGCAGTAGCGATTTTCGAGGCCAATCGGAATGGGGTGGAGTTTTTCATGTGTACACCCGTCGACATTTTGTCCGAACCAGGCGATCAATTTGGGATCATCGAGGTACGAGGCAAATTCTCCGGGGATTGGAAGATCGCTGTTATGTGTAACGAGGATGTACCTCTGTTTAATCTTTGGGTGAACCTTTTCAAAAAAGCGGGGAAGATATTCGGTCTGTACAAAGATCGTATCGCCGCGCCGCACCTTGGAAGGATCGATCTTTTTATTTGTTTTATCGAAAACAAACTTGCAATAAGCGCGAAACCCATCGCCAGTGATATAAGGCGGACTCGGCCGCCTATCTTTATGGGGCTTTGATGCAAAACAAAAGAGAGCAAGCAGGATAATCAGGTAGCGCATGAAATATCGATTTTCTTAATTCTTTGAGCGCAAAGCGCTCCCTGGAGTGCGGCGCTCTGCGCCGCCTTACTTGAACAAATCCAAGGTGGTGCATAGCCCCGCACTCCAAGGAGCTCGCTTCACGCTCGCTCAACATACCCCCTAAAAGGTAAAAATCACACCGGCAAAAAGCCCGTGCATGAGTGCATTCCCAGAGGTATCTACGCGATGGTGGGCGACATGTGTGGAATCGGACGAGTTGCTGAGCTGTTCTGGGGCGAGAGCAACGCCCGCTAGATAGATCATCTGATAGCCTGCGTGCAAATTAAAATGGGGTGTGATTTGAAAGCCGAAGGAAGCGGCGACATCGGCAAGGAAAACAGGATTCCACTTACGCTTAGTAAAATCTCGGACCACGATTGTATTGTTATCATCCCCCAAGAAGGTATGCTGTTGGGAGCGATCCAAAAATGGGCCAAATTTCGCAGTGAGGTTCCAAGTGATCTGATCGGTGGGATTCCACTCAAAACAGCCCCCAATTTGCGGACCGCCCATGAGGTTGCGCGTCTTGGTATTGTAGTTGCTTGTATCGGCTCCCTTTGTGAATGCGAGAGTAAATTTCTCTTGAAGATACATATAGCGCAATCCGAGGATCCAGGAGACTGAAAAGTAGTCTGCACGTCTCGGTGTGAGATGTCCCCAATAGTTGAACTCTGCATTATAAAAACGGGAGTAGTAATTTCCCTCGGCGCGATCGGCGTCGACAAAATCATCTGTGAAAGAAGAGTCGTGAAAAGGATAGCTCAGCGTCCCTCTTCCATGTTTGATATCTTTTCCATGCCACTCATTCAAATAGAGGAAATTCCCTTCGAGCGACCATCTGCGGTTTGGCCGATAGGCAAGACTTGCACGATATCCAGGCTCAAAGTCAAAATCTTGCATGAGTTTTTTTGTCCCCAGTGCACTCGAAGCATGACAGGAAGTGCAACCGCTCTGAGAAGTCCTGTCGACAATCGTATGATTGTGAAGCAATGAGCGTCTCATGTAGACAAATTCCCCGTTGAATGCCCAGTGGTGGCTGAGATTCCAATCTTCGTGTGCGATTATAGAAGAAGTTGCAAGAAGAGAAAATGCAAGTGAGGTGGCAGCTATTCTACCCATTTATGCGCTCAAAGAGTTACGATAACGTCGATTCAGATGAGAGCGATCGGAGATCTTGTGCGTGCTCTTCTGAAGAGCACGAATGAGATCTTCTTTATCTTTACGAATCCAAAAGGTCACACCCGATCCCTCTTTGAAGATGATCTTTTCATAGTTTAATGGCGTGTGAACGCGCCCCCAACCGTAGATCTCCGCTGAAGCGTTGGTGTCGTGAGCGACAATGATTGGCACCCGGTTAAAGAGCTCTCTTACGAGATCTCCTCTCATATGGAAACCAGGATCCACAAAGGCGACATCGTAAGATTTTTTCGCAAAAAGCTCATTGCAAATCTGCTTTAACTCTTTGAGATACGAAGCATTTTTCAGAGCAGGATTGATCCGCTCTTGGCGAGCAATCTTATCTGCGATCTTAAAGTTCTTGCTTCCGCGTTTTAGAATCGGTGTCCAATTTTTATACTTGGCAAAGAGAAGCTTACTCTCATCGAACCAATCTGTCTTTTGTTTGGGAAAAAGAATTTCGCAAGAGGTCACCTCTTGGCAGTGATCCAAAAAATATTTGGTTCCATACCCAACGCCAAATTCAATGAAAGAGCGAACCTTCATGTGCGCGAAAAGTTTCTGAAAGTGTTGCACATGGTCCGTGTAGACACTTTCAACGAGCTTCTCGTATGTGAGCTCCTCCGCCTTCATAGCGGGCAATGATGCGAGTGGCAAAAGAGCGAGCAGTGCGACTCTAAAAATCATGAGAGCGATCATAACGATTTTCTCGTTTTTGCCACCAGAGATTAAAGCGGGCAAATAGTGTTTCGACTTTGAGATTACGCACACACGCTCCTGTCGGACAGCTACGCAGCTTCTGACACCGTTTTTCAAATATCTGGCCATAGGGACACTCCCCCTGCACGCATTGATGTTCCTCCCCTTCTGGTTTGTAGTAGGCGGAAGAAGAAGGACCAAAAATACTGAACGTAGGAGTCTCTGTCGTTGCGCAGAGATGAAGAGCTGCAGAATCCACAGCAAGAACACCCTGCATTTTAGCCATGAGTGCTTGCCAAAGGCTTAGGCTAAGTTCACCAATACTTTGACTGTCGCGAGGAAAGAGCTCGTGAAGCTTATCTGCGAGACGTTTTTCCGTTTCACTCCCCCAGATAAAGAGAAAGGCTGGATGAAGTCGCTCTTCTATCTTTTTCACGAGAGGGAAGAGTGTTTCCTCACCGAGCTGCTTATTTCTCCACTTCGAACCAAAGCAGATCATGAGCCTCTCTCCCCTCATCTTCGAAAGAATCTCCACAAGGCGCACTTCCTCGGCTTCGGAAATTTTCAGTTGTGGAGAAGAGAACTCCTCAGCAGTGAAGTCTTGAAAATGGCTCTGCACAAGATGCAGATTTCGTTCGCGTACGGAGAGGTTTTCAGGAGGGTTATACCGGTGTGTCGTGACAAGCCAGTTGGGTTTCTCAGGAAGAGCATTCCACCCAAAGCCCACCTTCTCTTTTGCTTTTGCAGAGAGTGTCACAAGGGCAGATTTACTATTGCCCTGCAGGTCGATCAGAAGATCATACTCCTCTTCTCTGAGCGTTCGAAAAAATTCACTTATCTCCAAGCGGGTTTTTTTAGAAAAAAGAGTTTTTCGCCAGACACGTGAATCGAGAACAAGCATGCGGCTCAGCTGAGGATGGCCATGCAGAAGCTCAGCGCACCCTTTTTCCACCGCCCAGTCGATCTGTGCTGCAGGAAATCGCTTTCTGAGATAGCTCAGAACAGGAAAGGTATGGAGGACATCTCCGATCGATGAGGTTTTAACAATTAAGATCTTCACAGGCTTAGGAAATGTTGTGCTTGGAGAAAAGCTTCAGGTAGCGGCGCCTTTATCTCAACCTCTTTTTGGGTGATGGGATGGACAAAGCGCAGAAGAGTGGCGTGGAGAAGCTGCCTACGCAGAGCAGGAAGAAAAGTAAAAGATTTACCATATAAGGTATCGCCAAGGATCGGATGCCCCATCTCGCTTAGATGGACTCTTAATTGATGCGTGCGTCCCGTAATCGGCTGGCAGAGAAGGAGTGATGCCTTCTCACCACTCTTTAAACATTCCCAAAGGGTAATTGCGAGCTCCTGCTCTCTCCCCTTCTCCTTCGATCCCCAGAGCGTCTGCCCGTGGTGGACTCCTTTTTTTCCAAGGAAGCTTTCGATTTTTCCTTTCTTTTTTACAACCTTCCCATGAACTAGCGCATGGTACGTCTTGGAGACTTTTTTTTCGCGGAAAAGCTCCACCATCCGTTCTTTCATCTCCGCACTCTTTGCGAGCATGAGAGCGCCGGAGGTCTCCTTATCAAGACGATGGATGAGAAGAAGCTGCCCTGCATAATCTGGAAGAAGTTCGTTGAGAGCAGCGTTCTCACTGATCACCCCAGCGGGCTTATCGACGATGAGTAGATACGCATCTTCAAAGAGAATTTCAGGAGAAATAATCTCCTCTGCCGCGAGGTCGATCTCCACGCGATCGCCTGGTTGTAAAAGCCGCGTCGAGATCCGCTCGATCTTACCGTTGACGAGACAACGCTTGCCATCGATCGCTCGTTTAATCTGTTTAACAGAGTATCGCGCTCCGCACTTATCGCGAAGGAAAGCGAGAAGCTTTTGCGGAAGATCAACTCGAAACTTCATAACTTTTTCACGTGGCGTTTCTTTGAGCGCGGAGCGCTCCATGGAGTGCGGCGCTATGCGCCGCCCTTTCTTGAACAAATCCAAGGCGGCGCATAGCGCCGCACTCCAAAGAGCTCGCCTAGGCTCGCTCAAAAAACTTCGGTCAGAGGTTTTCTAAAAATTCGATCAGTAGGCGCACACCAACACCTGTACCATGCACAGTGTGATAGGGCTTATGCAACTCCGACAAAAACGCCGTGCCAGCAATATCGAGATGCGCCCAAGGCATCCCCTTTTCGATAAACTCTTGCAGGAAGATCGCGCCCATAATTGGGCTCGCCTTGCGGCCACCACCTGAGTTCCTGAGATCGGCGATTGGAGATTTCATCGGCTCAAGGTATTCGCGGTGGAGAGGAAGGCGCCAGAGACGCTCGTATGTCTTCTCACCCGCATGTGTCAACGCTTTAGCGAGGTCTTCTTCGTTGGAAAAAAATCCAGTTACCTCTTCACCGAGAGCGACGACGACACCACCGGTTAGAGTAGCAAGGTCAACGATACGAGAAATTCTGTGATGCTTTTGCAAGTAAGAGAGTGCATCTGCAAGTACTAGTCTTCCTTCGGCATCGGTATTCGTGATCTCCACCGTTTTGCCGCTATGGCTGCGAAAGACATCGCCTGGCTTGTAACTTTTGGGTCCGATCGCATTCTCCGCCGCTGCAATGACCCCGATGATATTTTTCTTAAGGCCAAGAGAAGCCGCGGCGCGCATCGTTCCGAGAACTGCACCGGCGCCGGCCATATCGCACTTCATCGTCTCCATGCTGCCCGTAGGCTTGATGTTCAGACCTCCGGTATCGTAGGTAATCCCCTTACCAACAATTGCCGTGACATCCTTGCTTCCAGGATCTCCTCGATACTCCATGAGGATAAGTGCAGGTTCCTGCATAGCTCCGCGATTGACCGCAAGCATAAGCCCCATCTTCTCTTTTTCTAGCTCTTTTTGCCCAAGCGCTTTTACATGAATGGAGGAGAACTCTTTAGCCAATTGTTTAGCTTCTTGTACAAAACGCTGCGCATTCACATCGTCCGCATTTCCATTCACAAGATCACGTGTGAAACAAACAGCCGTTGTTATCTTTTGTGCTTTCATCAGCGCATCTAAACATCTCTTGTCAGAGCCAACGAGAGTGAGCGCCTCTATGCGCGCTTCGCGATCCTCCTCCTTCTCCTTAAAACTAAAGAGATAGTTGGCAAGAAAGATCCCCTCACCGATGGCACGGCAAACACACGCTTGATCCAACTCCGCGCTAAAATGGAGGATGTTGAGTGTTTTGCACTTTTTTCTGCGGCACACTCTTGTGGCGGCGGCATAACTTGTGCGCACCTTTTCCATCGAAAGATCGCTCTCTTTTCCAAGGCCAACAAGAAGAATCCTCTTCTCTGGAAAACGTGGAAGATAGATAAACTGCGTCTCCCCCTCTTTTCCTTTAAAGTCTCCGGATTCCACAGGAAGCTTTACAAGCGAGAGAAGGGGTTTTAATGAAAAGGCAGGCTCCGCACCCTTCTTTCCCTGCCAGAAGGGAAGAAGGAGAACATCTGCCTTGTTGCGCTCTTTAAAACTTTTGGCGAGTTGTATCTTCATCATCAGAAGGGAATCTCATCTTCGACGAGAGCAGGCTCCTCTTTTCCTTGTCCGTATGCGGACTCTCCGCCTCCACCTGAATGACCTCCTCCGTATCCCATCTCGCCGCCTTCGCGACTTTCGGAACCAGGACGATCTGCTCTTCCAAATGGACTAAACTGCAAGTTGAGAGCGGTGATGTTCATGGAGACTTGAGGCTGGCCATCGCGGTTTGTAAAAATCTCGGGTTTGCTGAGCTCGCCGAACACGATAATCGGGCTTCCTTTTTTGAAGTGGGGGATCATCTTATCAAACTGCTCTCCCCAAACTGTCACACGCCACCAGATCGTATCGTCTGTTTTGTCTTTTGATGTTCGACGCGCTTTTGCCGCAACGCGAAGGCTTGTGACCTTCTGTCCTGAAGAGGTAAAACGCACCTCTGGATCTGCACCGAGATGTCCTGCAATTGTGATCTGATTCATCGAGCTCTCCCCTGTTAGCTATATCTTCGAACACAGTAACAGAAAGCAAGAATTTGCATCAAAGTGCAATCCTGCTACTATGTTTTGCATGAAAAAGATCCAAACAGAACATGCTCCAGCAGCGATTGGTCCCTACTCACAAGCCGTAGAAGCGGCAGGTCTCTTATTTGTTTCAGGGCAGATTCCCCTGGATCCCAAAACAGGAAAGCTCGTAGAGGCAACGATCGAGGCGCAAACGCGCCAGGTCCTCGCCAACATCGAAGCGGTCCTACATGCCGCAGGCCTCTCTTGGAAAAATGTCGTAAAAACAGAGGTCTTCATGAAAGATCTTCAGCAGTTCAAAGAGATGAACGCTCTTTACGCTGAAAAATTTCCCCACGAGATTAAGCCCGCAAGACAAACTATCCAAGCCGCTCGGCTTCCCATGGATGTTCTGATCGAAATCTCCTGCATTGCAAAAACCTAAGATCCTTAATAAAAATAACTTAGGAAAAGTTGCTAACCGCGCGCTTTTGTGGTATAATTTCCTTTAATTAACATTAAGTTAATTACAATTATTAAACTAATAAAGGAAAAATTATGTCATCAATAAATCAAGTAGATGCAAGACGGAAATCGGTATTCGCCGGTCTTGATGAAACCCTGGATGCGCCAAATAGCCCGGATAGTCCTCTTATGGCAGGTGCAACCAAGACCAAAACTCTCGTCTTGAAGACTCTAGATCCGAAAGAAAATAAAGAGAGCGCAACAACCAGCTCGGATGATTGCCCAACAGTTCGCGCCCGTCCCCATAAGTCACATGTATTCACATTTGAGCCAGAAGAGATGAATAGTGTGGATGCTTCCAGGGTTCGAATAGCTCGTTTCGAAAGGCTAGTACAACAAATGACGGAACAACGTCCAAATCTCAACGTTCTTCTTTACGACAACGTCCCCACTCCAAAAAACAAGCAGTAATTCTACGGCGCGGGACTCCGCGCCTTTTTTATTTTCCCATGCATCTGCTCGATCTCAATGCTGCGCTCACGCGTGCGCTTGGTGAGCTCTTGGATTTTGTGAAGGTCTTTCCGTGCTGAAGCATCGGCAAGAAGAGTAAAATCCTCTTCTTGGGCGATTTCAAGAGCGAGAAGCTTCTCTTCCAGACGCAAGATCTCTTTCTCTAAAGATTTTGAACTCTTTGGTTGCACAATCTCTTGCTTTGAAAGAGTTTTTTTGGGAGCACTCTCCTCCTCTTCTTCCCACCCGATCTTTTCGAGAAACTCCTCATAGCTGCCGAGAAAGAGCTGCTGCTTTGCCTGATGGCAAACAATGAGCTTGTCGAGATGAAGGCGTTTTAGAATCAGCTCGCTGTGTGTGACGAGAACAACTGCTCCCTCAAAATCTTCGAGCGCATCAATGAGCGCTTCGACCGATTCAATATCCAAATGGTGTGTCGGTTCATCGAGAAGAAGAAGATTGCATGGCTTTGCCAAAATTTTTCCTAGAAGTACTCGGCTCTTCTCTCCGCCAGAAAGAACGCCAACTCTCTTCTTAGCGAGATCACCAGAGAACATCATCTGCCCGCAAATCCGCCGAACATCAGATGTTGGAAGGCGCGTGTTCGCCTCACTGATCTCCATCTCGATGGTTCTATCTTCGGCAAGTCGCTGAATATGCGTCTGTCCAAAATAGCCGATCGAGGCCTGATCAGAGAAAACGATCTCTCCTTTTACTGGTGTCAGTTCGCGCGCAAGAAGCCGCAGGAGAGTAGATTTTCCATACCCGTTCTTCCCGACAATGGCAATGCGCTCTCCCTTTTCGATGACAAGGGAAAGATTTTGGATCAGCTCTTTCTCCTTTTCATAGAAAAAGTTGATCCCCTTGACGTCGACCATCTTCTCTCCAGGAAAGGGGCGCTCATGGAAGTTAAAATCTAGGGAGTAGAGTTTTTTGAGCTCCTCGAGTGCGGGAATTCTTTCGATCATTTTCTTGCGCGAGCGCGCCTGTCCCGCTTTTGAGGCCTTTGCGCCGAAGCGCTCTACGAAGGACTCCATATGTGCGCGCTTCTTCTCAAGACCGACACGTGTTTTCTCATACACCTCTTCATCCAAAAGAATCTGGTTGAAATAGTCGACTGTTGTCCCCTCGACCTTTTTCATCTTTTTGCGATGGATACCCAAAGTATGTGTGATCACCTCATCCAGAAACTCGCGATCGTGCGAAACGAGGATCAACTCCCCTTTCCACTCTTGCAAAAGCTGTGTTAAAAAGCGGATCGAGAGAATATCTAAGTAGTTTGTCGGTTCGTCGAGAAGCAGACAATCTGGTTCAGAGAGAAGCACCTTCGCTAAATGCAAACGCAAATGGTACCCACCCGACAAGAGCGCCGGATCCAGATCCATCTGCTCTTCCGTAAACCCAAGACCAAACAGTAGCTTCTCCGCCTTGTACGCGGCTTCGCTCTCTTCCTCTTTTAACCCGAGAAGAGCCTCCTCCAAAACTGTCGGTCGCGAGAAGCGAATATGCTGATCGAGATACCCGATTCGATATCCCCTTGAGAAAGAGAGCCTCCCCTTATCGGGTTCTTCCTGACGTGTGAGAAGGCGAAGAAGTGTGGTCTTCCCCGAGCCATTGCGGCCCACAAGCCCGCACCGCTCACCAGTGCCAATGGTAAATGAGGCGCCCTCAAAGACCAGTTCGCCTCCATAGGAGTGTGTAAGATTATCTGCTTGAATCATGGAGACATTCTAGCATGGCCTGACTTTTTCGAAGAATTCAAACACCGAGCACACCGAGATAGATTTAAGAGGCTCTTGTCGAATTAAAGATCTTCATCCTCGCTAAAAAAGAAGTCGTAGACGCACGAGAAGATCGAACCGATACAGCTGCATAGCCCGATAATCGGAGCAAGGAGATAGCTCAAAAATCCTCTTTCTTCTCCTAGCGATTCGTAACGCGCGCGGAACTCTCTCTCGCCAGCCTGGTGGTTTTCGTCTGGCTGCTCTAAAGCCGGAGGCTCAACTAATTGCTCGGCTGGAGCTTCCATCGGCATCTCAAGAGGAAGAGTGGATTCGAGAAGTTGCATTAACTCTGGCGAATAGGGAGGTTTTTCGATGGCAGCCAGAGCGACGGGTATCTCATCGAGAGTTAATTTTGAATCGAGTCTTTGCCCCTTTCCAAGCAAGAAACGAATGACCGTCTCATCGGATCCACGAGCCAGTGCAGAAAAAATAGCAGTTTCAGGAAGAGTTCCCCCTGCATCTATTAATTGCTGAAGAACTTCCGCTGAACGACCAGATTGGATTGCGTCTTCAAGTAGATTTGATGACTCTTGAGAAACTCTTACCCCGCTCCGAAGAAGCATACTTACAGCGGCGTCGGGACCGCGAAAAAGCGCGTGATTGAGAGAGCTCTCAGTTGGCTTTACCCCCGCATTCAGAAGAAGCCTTACAATCTTTTCTCTCCGTTTTTTTGGATAAAACCCAAATACGGCGTCGAAATTTTGACTTGTAGGCTGCGCCTTTTGATCGAGCAATAATCTGAGTGTTTTTGCGTTCTTTTTATTCACGATGGCCAAATGAAAATTGCAATCTCGTATTTTCTGCTGCGATTGTTCAGATCTCTCTTCTTTTGTTTGCTTTTGTGCTTCTTCTAAATCTTCGTTAGTCTCCCCTAGTAAACGGCTTCGACTGTAGTTTATAAACGTCGCATAGTCTATTGCTTTGCTGAAAAGTTCAAGAATCTCAGTAGATCTTCCACCTTGAAGTGCAAAATCCAGAGAACAGGGAGATCCATCAAGGGCACCTAGTTGAGTGGGCTGAGCTTTTGCATCCAGCAACCTTACCACTAACCCATCAGGATACTTTTTATTTCGGAGCACATTATCCAGTGCGCTTCGTTCATCAGGCTTCTCAAAAACGGTTGGAGCCGCTTTCGCATCCAGCAGCCTCTGTACAAGTTCAGGAGCAGCTCCAAGTCCAATTGCGGTCTCAAGAGTTCCTACTGGAGATCCTTCTTTCCACGGACAGGTTGCGTTAAACGGAACGCTGCCCTTGCTAAGCAACTCTCCGAGCGATTCTCCATCACCATCAGTAAGAGAAGATGTGAGAGCAAGCCTCCACACATCTGCTTCCGGCTGTGCTGAATTCACATTCGAAGCCATATTTTCCCCATTTAATAATCACACTTATTTTTTGTTTTATCTACCCGATAAATCTACCGTGTCACCACGAAGGGAGCTCCAGATGCATGAAAAAATCGCGCCGATACAACTCCACACAGCAATGAAAGGGGCAAAGAGGTATCTCCAGCAGCTTCTTCCCACAGGCCTTTCACCTAAGCCTGCAAACTCTTCTTGATCTCCCTCTTCCTCAAGCACCTCTGCTTGGTCTTGAGCGACCGTCTCTGCTGGTTTTGAGATGGTCCCTCGAAGAAGTGCATGCGTTTGCTGGGATAAGGCTGGGGTTCCAGCTTCGGTACGGAAATCTTGAGCTTCTGTAAATTCGCTGATTCCTGATAATTTCGCCCCTTTTTGAATTAGAAGTTGTACAACTCTATCTTCAGAAAGGCGAGCGGCGGAACTTAAAGAGTGTGGTCCAACTGGAACTCCCTCGTTGACTAAATGTTCAATTACCGTTGAAGGAAGCTTATTTGAAATCGCTCTGTCAAGTAGTGCCGATGAGCTGGTATCGACTGGTGCCTTGTGCTGAAGAAGAGTTCCTACCGTTATTACACGATCTCGGAAAAAAGCTTGCTCAACAGCCTTGGCTGTAGGTTCCGCTTTTGCGTTGAGAAGAATCTTTACGACTGCAGCATTCGTCTCGTTGTTTGTATAACAGGTCACAGCAAACTCAAGATCGGAGCTCTTCGGCACGGCTTTCTTATCAACCAGAGCTTGGATCGATTCCGCAGAGCTTTGCTGAGCGATGGCATAAAAAAAACTTTCTCCCGGCTCCAGCTGCCCAACTTGCGTTGTATTCATTGTATATCTCCCTTTTGAATCATCATTTAAATAGAATTTCTCTCTACAGGATCGAAATGCCTTACGATTGCGCTGTAAATCGAGGCAATCCATCCACAAATAGTTTCAAACATTTCAACTAAAGCCTCTGGAAGCACCCCATCCAAGCAAGCGCAAAACCGCGATGCTGTCTGAGGAGCTTCTTCTCTTGAAGCTGAAGATGCAGCCAAAGCTTCTGGCTGCGCCGCCACCAGAGGAGGATTAGCAGCAGCCGCAGGCTGCACAGCTAGGTCTGTAGGCCCCCGATCGAGCCGCCCTAAAATTTCGCTTCTTTCTTGCTCTGATATATCGATCCGGACTGCTTGTAAGAGCTTTAATGCTTCCACTGAGTAATTTTTTCCTTGCGTCAGCTCTATTGTGCGAAAAGTTGCTTGTGCCTTGGCATCTATCAGGAGCCTCAACGTTTCAATATTTCGATGGCCTATCACCCCAAAATCTAGCGAGCCCCACTTGGGTTCTTCAGTGTTAGTTTGGGGCAATAAGACCTTTGCTCCGACGCGAATTAAAGCCACCGCAACCGCGTCAGTGTACTCTTTCTTCGTTAGGGAGGCATTCAGTGCATCTCGATGATCTGCTTCTTGAAATTGTACGGGTACAGCTTTGAGCTCAAGAAGTCTTAGAACATCATTTTCAGTTGTTGTTGTATATCCAATCGCCTTTTCCAACGTCCCTATCAGACTGTTAAAGCGCCGGTTCTCAGAAGGACCATTGAATGGGGGGACCTTCGCTCGAAAGAGCCGCTCTATTTCTGCGCGATTATTTTGTGAGAACGCATCTCCCCACAGCACGTCTCTCCTCTCATCGTTAAGCCTTTGCATCCACGAGAGATCTTCTTCTTGTGTATTCCCATTTACCGCTTGTGTTGTCATAAAACTTCCTGTTTGTTAGTCGTTTGAGTCTGAAAAAAGATTTGCAATCGTTTGATAGATCTCCTGAAAACAGCTGCATAAGCTCTCGAGGACGTTTACAAGAAACGCCGGCAAAATGTCGTCTAGACAAGTGCAAAAGCGCAGAGCAGGAGAAGGAAGATCACTTCGAACTTCCGCAGAAGGAGCTTCGACTTCTGCTGGTTCTTCTATTACATCGACATTCTCGAGTTTTGGCATCTCCTCTGCAGGTTGGCTTGAAACAGCTGCAGTTGGAGGAAGCAGAGGCTGCTGCTCAGCAGGAGAGCTTACGAGCGGTTCTATGGAGAGAGTTAACTCTGCTTTGGGAACTGCCGAGGTGATGAGTTGGATGATCTCTTGATGCTCACCAGCTCGCTCCGCTAAAGAGAGTGTTGCCAAAGTTGCTTGCGCGCGATTCTCAATGAGCAGACGAATGACGTCAATATCCCGGCGGCCGGCAAGAGCGATGTCTAAGGAGCCAGGAGTCTTTTCTACAGGTTGTGTCACCTCTGCCTTTGCCGCAAAGAGAGCGGTTACAATTTCAAGCGTTGTTGCATTAGAGTAATGGGTGTTTCCAACAAGCACGGTCGAAAGAGCATCTCCGGCATCCATCGCTTGAAATCGCACGGGTGTAGCTTTTGCTTCCAATAAGCGCAAAATGATGGCGCGCGAAAGTCCATGGTAAAAAGCCAGTTCCAGAGTGCCTAAAATTTTCTGAAATGGAGAGGGGGCATTGAATGGTGCAACTTTGCTATCTAAGAGTTTAGTGACTTCGCGGCCTTTTAAGCGACGAAACGCCTCCCTAGAGATCTCATTCACAGTAAGATCCTTTCCACCTTCAATTAGTCTCCTTTGGTATGGCGTAGGATCTTTGTATGGTGTCTTGCCTAGACCTACAACACAGCTCATCAACTCCCACTCTTTGTTGAGAGAGGTGTGCATCTCTATGATCTCTTTTTCAGAAAAGCGCTTTTCAAAAGCACTATTCCACAAGAGCTCCAAGGATCCATGATTTCCAACAACTTGTCCGGACACGTCTTTCCCTTATTCGTTTTTAAATTTACTCTTCTCGATCGAGCTCTCTAAAGCAGTCTATAATTCCACCGAAGATCGCACTGAAAAAGCCACATACACCTTCAAGAATATTCACAAGAAACGCCGGCAGAATGCCATCCAGGCACGCACAAAAGCGCGGACTATTTTCAGACGAGAGTAGCTCGGATTCTCCTTGCGGAATTTCTTGAGGAGGAGCCACGCCTTCAAGAAGGTCAAGAGTTGGTTGCGAATAGCCATTCTGTCTAGCAACATCCAAATAAGCTCGTGAGCCCAAACTTGCACGGGCGCCGATCAGAGAATGGATGATTGCCTCTCCTCGTTTTTGAACAAGCGCATTTGCAAGAGTTCCTGGTTCATTCTCTCTTGAAAGCACGGGCCTTGCGCCATGCTCGACCAAAAGTTGAACGACTTGATCCGTACATTTTTGGCTACAAACAGCTCGTTCAAGATCCCCACGATTGCGTGAAAAAACATCTGGCTGCTCAGGTTTTACACCTTGGTCGAGTAGCGCTTGGATCTCTTCAGAAGTTTTTCCGGTGATAAGCGCCGTCTTAAGCGTCGGAGAAAGATCCGATTTTGTTGGTCTATCACCCCTTAAAATCTGCTCTGCGTTTTCAGGGATCCCCTCTTGGTCAAAATAGCCATTCGTGCGCGCGAGTTGGATTGCCTCCGAGGACGCTTTGGCACCTCTTTTCAACAGCTCCTGCACAACTGGCCAGGAGTACCTTTTTTCAATCGCAAAATCTAGAGTTCCACGCACATAATTACCAACTTTACTCACTGTCGGTTGCGTCGGTTTTACCGCCGTTTGAAAAAGCAGATCGACAACGCTTTCTGGCCTACCGTCAGAAAGAGCGCGATTCAACACATGGTATTCATTGTCTCGAGGAAACTCTACGGGTGCTGCTTTAGCATCGATAAGAAGTCTCAAGATGCTTTCAGACACTTGAGCTTTAACGGCATACTCGATTGCACCAAACTTCAGCTGAAACGGAGAGGGGGCGTTGTACACACCCCTCTGCTCAATCAGATGCTGAACAGAAGACTCTGTAGGCTGACCCTGAAGAAGCTCCTTTCTCCAAGCTTTTTCATGCGGATTTGATGCGCTGACAGTCATAAGCTTTTTCCTAGTTAGTCGTTAAACAAGTTTGAAATCCTTGTGCAGACGTACGCAATCCCTCGGTACAAAGCGTCAATGCCTCGAGAAACATTCTCAAGAACACTCACAAGAAACGCTGGTAAAATATCATCTAAACACGCACAGAAGCGCGGAGATTCCGTCGCATCTTGTGCATCCGATACTGACTCACGGTACAACCTTCCCTCAAACTCATCTTGCTGGGGCCGCACTGGCACAGATGCTCTAGGCGCTGCCGCTGGTTGAAGAAGTGCGATCAGTTCATCCGATCGATTTAGACTTCGCGCCAGATCCAAAGAGCCTCGCATAAAAATCTTTGGCTCTTGTCTTTCCTGTGTGGTAGATAATTGTGCGTTCGCTTCTAGTAAAGAGCGAACTACAGATGCAGGATGGTTTTGGCAAATCGCCAAATCTAAAGAACCGTAGGTGAAGTATCTAGATCGATCTACCAACCGCTCTTGCGGCGGGAAATAGGTGACCGAAGGCCGAGCACGCGCTTTGAGCAGAAGCTCAACAACTTGTGGCGTAGAGTTCAAGATTGCATAATCCAGAGTTCCTCTATCTTCTCTTGTCGTGGGTAAAGGCCTAGCCCCCATTAAAAGCAGGTCCTCGATCACTTCAACGCGCTCTCCTCTTGCCGCAGCATCCAAAAGACTTTGATTGAATATCGCAGGATCGTGTGATTCTTCTTGCCTAACCCCTTTGTCTAGTTTTTCTTGTCGGTGTTTCTCAACTGCAGCAAAAGCTATCTCCGCCATGCGAATATGTTCCTCGCGCTCAGAGCTGGTTGCTGCTGCCTGCTCAACATCCCCACTTTCTGTCGCGAGTAAGGAGGAGTAAGGATCTGGGCCTCCAGGTGGTATTCCTATCGGATTATGTGCCACTACTCGTCTCCTAGTCGGCTGCAAAAGTTTACAACTTCAGTGCAAACGTATGCAATCCCTCGGTATACAGCGTAAACACCGTGAGAGATGCCCTCGAGGATCGAGAAGAAGATGCGGCCTGGTAGTGACTCTGTAAAACCATCAGGCAATGCATGGTATAAATTTTCTAAGAAGCCGAATTCAAAACGTCTCGGCTCATCCGCTGCTACTTGCTCACGAGCAGGTGCAGGCTGTAGCACGGGCGCAACTTCCGGCTCACGATCGACAACAGCTTGTTGAATCAGCGTTTCGATACGTGCTTTGAGTGCTGGGCTATATGGATTATCCCAAGCACCTAGAGGTTGAAAATCTCTCCTCAGAGATCCTCGGCTTTCGATGAGAAGCTGGATAGTCGCTTCTGGTCTTTTCATAAAAATTGCTCTTGCAAGAGCCCCTTCATCGCGTGGAGTGGGTTGTTGTATAGCTGCCCCACGTTGGATTAGAAGTCGTATCACATCGTGCGAAATTGCGGGGTTTCTAATTGCAATATCGAGGTCTCCATTCTGGACTTGAACTCCCCTATCTAACATCGATTGAATCAGTTTCAGGTTGGCGGCAGGGCTTTCTCTACGCAGCGCATTTTCAAAATCTTCGTGTGTTGGTCCGGAAGGACGCTTGGGAGCAGCAGCCGGCGCGGGCGCGTCAAGACTTTGCCTTCTTTGACGGACTGCTTCTGTAATAAGAGCAGTAAGTTCTGGAGATTTTGAAGGATGATCGTGCACTAAACGCAGCGGATGATTTGCATCATCAGATCGAGGTAGAGAGACTTGTACTTTAGCATTCAATATGGAACGGAGAATCTCTACATTCCCCGTGATTTTGAGTGCATATTCGACTGGACCTGGTCTGTCTACTGGAGGGTTGTAAAGTTTGCCTGCCCGGATAAATGCCTGAACAGCCTCATCGTCGCTTTCGCTTGCTAAGGCAGATACAGCAAGATCTTCTCGCCACTCTTTCTCGAGCTCTGGCGAGTAGGGTTTGAGAGCGAGTGGAATAGGACCTTGTGCAGCTGACATAGACTATTATCTCCGATCATGAATTTTTAATTTTGACAGAAAGATTATAGCACATATCCCCCCTTCCATACAAAAGATTTAACGATGATCACCGGCAGAAAGTTTGTAGAAATAAAATTTAAATTTGATGAAGAACCAAGAAGTAAATTATTTTCTACTTTGTTCTGCGGAAGAAAAGATAGGCACCCCAAAGAACAAACGGAAGACTGAGCAGCTGCCCCATCATCAGAGGAAAGGAGGCTGGGAGGAGAGCGCTCTGCTCCTCCTTTAAAAATTCGATAAAAAATCGAGACCCGAAAACCAGGAGAAGGAAGAGCCCCGTCATCTTCCCCTGTTTTTTCCATTTTGGAACCCCCCACATGAGAAGAATGAAGGTGCAAAAATAGATCAGTGCTTCATAGAGCTGCACAGGATGGCGAGGGGTCGGCCAGCTTCCATCTGCAGGGTGACCAAAAACAACAGCCCAAGGGAGGGTTGTGGCTCTACCCAAAATCTCCTGGTTGATGAAATTTCCGATACGAATAAAACATCCCACTAGCGCCGTTGGACCCACGACAAGATCTAGAATTGCAAGCCAAGAAAGGGTGGGAACGCCCTTTTTTGGCCACTTAGAAAGGATGTAGAGTGCCACGGCCACGCCAACGGCGCCCCCATGGCTTGCAAGACCTCCTTCCCAAACCTTAACAGCACCGAAGGGATCGTGCAGGTATCCTGAAATATTTTGATAGAAGAGGAGATCGCCCAAACGTGCACCGATCACCGTTCCAAGGATGATAAACAGTGTGATCCGATCCGCAAGAAGTCGTGCTTTTGTGGGGTCGTATGTCCGCTTCAGCTCTTTGCGCAAAATCCAGTAGCCGCAAAAAAAGCCTAAAGCAAAAAAGAAGCCATACCAGAGAATAGGTCTTCCAAGCAGCGGAAGCACGAAGGGAAACATCTCGCGAGGCGGATCCCAATAAAAATACGCAAGCATATGGGTAGTTTAGTGTATCAGATCAAAATTTTCACCATCGGAAAAACGAAAGAGCAGTGGCTTGAAGAAGCTCTGGAGGAGTATACTCAGCGGCTCAAGAGTGTGCTGCGCATTGAATGGCACCTCGTCAAAGATGACGCGCAGCTTTTGCGTCTTCTGGAAAAAGAGAAGAGCTTTATTGGTTTAGATCCTCAGGGGGTGCTTTTGGAGAGTGTTGCTTTCTCGAAAGAGCTCTTTCGGCGGCTTGCAGAGGGAGGCAGTCGTCTATCGTTTGTAATTGGCGGCTCCGATGGAATTCCACCATCGATTAAAGCGCGCGCGCGAAAACTCCTTAGTCTATCTACTCTCACCTTCACACATCAGCTCACGCGTCTCGTGCTATTAGAGCAGATCTACCGCGCGTTCGAGATTGAGAAGGGCTCCGCCTACCACAAATGAACTTTCTTTAGGGCTTTTGGGAGCGGGCCATTGATGCTAAACGGAAGTAGATCATCGATCCGTTGATGAGAGCAGAACCGATCGCTACATCGATCAAACCGTGAACATCTGCTGGAAGACCAAGAAAGCGCAAGCTAATTCCCATTGCAACCATGAGCGAGATGAGCAGAAGATAGCGCAGAGAAAAAAGCTGCGATAATTTGATTGCCGGCGCGAATGAGATGATGCGCGCCACAACTTTCTTAACTGTTTTCACCAGAACAAATCGTCCTTTAATGAGGCCGATGAGAAGTCCCATCGCAATTAGAATCATCGCACCAGACTCCTGGCTTCCACTCATAGAAGCAAGACGAGAAATGAGCGCGGCTTTTATGCCGAACTGTTCTGCGTGTGTCGCTAGCACAACAAGGTTGAGGCCCTTCATCATCAGGAAAAGTCCGATGACAAGCCAGAGAACTCCAGAAACAATAATCGCAACAGATGGGGATAATTTCATAATGCACTCCGCATTTTCAACTTTAAGAAAGGTCGGGCACGGACGCGGGCACGGGCACGAAAGAAAGAAATCTTCACCATGATTTTTGCCATCATGTCTACTTCACCCGTTTTGCAATACAAAGTTCATTCTCTCTTTTCGCGCCCGCGTCCGTGCCCGATCTCTTTTGATTCTCTTTCTTCGACAAAAAACATTTATCAAATTAGAATCAGCATATCTAATTTTGGAGATAGGCAACAATGAATATTTCTCTTGCGTTCATGCGGATCTTCTTCATGGTCCTCAGCATTTTTTTCATGACGACGTTCATGCTCTCCTCCCCTGCAGGATCTCCGACAAGCAATGCCATCATTGGTGTGATTATTGGGCTGCTTTTTGGTTTCATTCTTGTGGGATTCGACACGCTCTTTCGCCGTTTTAACCTGCGCGCCTTTAACGTTGCAATCATCGGAATCTTCATCGGCTATCTCATGGGCCAAGCGCTCGTGCTTACCTTCGACGCTGTTCTCGATATCAGCTCGATTTCGATGACGCTCCAGCCTCAAACTCTCGAGATCATCAAAATTGGGCTCTTCCTCTTCGGAACATATCTCGGCGCAATCATGACGCTGCGCGCCTCTGACGAGCTCTACATCAGCATTCCATTCGTGAAATTTGCTCCGATGATGCAGAAGAAAAAAGATCTTCTCCTTGACCAGTCGGTGCTTGCCGATGCGCGCATCATCGATGTTGCTGCAACAGGCATTTTTGACCATCAACTGGTTGTCCCGCGCTTTATTCTCAAAGAACTCTATGCACAATCGGAAACGGGAGATGAGGTCACAAAAACAAAAGCGCGCCGCGCACTCGATGTATTGAAAAAGCTCGAAGCGCTTCCTACCCTCGCACTTCGTTATAATGACACCGATTTCCCCGAAGTCAAAGATCTCACAGGAAAAATGGCGCGCCTTGCGCGTCTTATCGATGCCAACCTCCTCTCTGCAGATATCTCTCGCGTGCAGATGGGCTCGATGGATGGAGTTCGTGTCATCAACTTGCACACGCTCGCAAACGCCTTAAAGCCTCTTATGCAGGCTGGTGAATTTATTAAGATCAAGATTCAGCGCTTGGGCAAAGAGGCAGAACAGGGCGTCGGCTATCTCGAAGATGGCACGATGGTTGTTGTGAATGGTGGCGGAAGATATATCGGTGAAACGATTGAATGCCGAGTCCTCTCTGTAAAACACACAACTGCAGGAAGAATGATCTTCTGCAACGCGCTAGACCTAGAAGGACAAGAGTATGAAGAACCAGGTGAGGATGAGTAACGAAATGAAGGGTCTTGGTAACGACATCATCGAGATCGAGCGTGTCGGCGAGAGCTATAAAGAACATGGCGAGCGATTTCTTGATCGCGTTCTTACGCCTAAAGAAAAAGCCTATTGCTTAAAGCATGAGGACCTCACACAACACCTCGCAGCGCGCTTCTGCGCAAAAGAAGCGATCGCAAAAGCCCTCGGCGTTGGCATCGGTGAACACCTCTCTTGGCAAGATATCGAAATCCTCAATGACGCTAAGGGCAAGCCCTGCGTGACCTTCTCCCCAAGCGCAATCAAAGCATTTGGAAATCCCAAAGTCCTCCTCTCCATTAGCCACTGCAAGCTCTACGTAACCGCAGTGGCGCTCTGGACGAGCTAGCCCTCTTTTTTGGAGTGCGCGTGACTTGTCACCGCTTTTCTCTGCCGCGACTTGTCGCGGCACATCTTTGACAGCGAACCTCATAGAAGAGCAGCGACAAGTCGCTGTCTATGAAAGCGGTGACAAGTCACGCGCACTCCAAACCGGATTTAGAAAAAAGAGAAGGGCAGATGGTACCAGACGGTGAAGAAGTTCACACCGTCGGGGTAGGCGTGCGCATAGACTCTGCGCGCGTACTCGAAGCGGAGCGTTCCCCATAGCCAGAACTTGTAGCGATAGGAGGCTCCTAGGTCGATCGACTGGTGGTGGATATTTGCGTAGCCGTGAAAATGGTTCACGTTCACGCTGTTCTTGTGCCCGAAGCCAAAGTCGCCGCGGCCGAAGAGCTGGAACAGGTGCTTATCTTCCCGGTTCCACTCCCAGGAGAATAAAAAGCGCGTCCAGGGCATTCCGCGCTGTGCCATGCCGACTGCCCCAAACCCGTGGGTGCGCATGGTCCAAAAGGAGCCGCTACTCCACTCTTTGCCGAGTGATAAATTGAGCTCGGCATCGAAAAATGAGGCGTAAGGGCAGCTGATATCTTTGAGGCTGAGAGGATTCACGCCACGCAGGCTAAGTCCCATCGCAAGAGAGAGAGGATCGCCGGTCACATCATCAAGAAAGAGGTACCTTGCTTGAAAAGCAAGACTGCGGCAGTTGAATGTCTGTCTTGTGGTATGCGCAAGCTCAACTTCGATATACCCCTCCCAGTTTTTCGGCGAGGTGTACCCCAAACCGAAGAGAAATTGATTATCATAGGAGTGGTGGTGCGTTCCGTGACGCGCGTTGGCCACACGGTTGTAGTAATCAAAGGTGTAGCTTGCATCAAAGAAAAATTCATAGGGCTTCCCGAGCCAAGGCTCGATAGGAAGAGCATCCAGGACGGGCGCCGCTAGAAGGGATAACAGCAGGAAGTTTTTCTGCATCACTCGATTAAGCCTTTGGAAGAGAGCCAGCGCTCTGCATCAAGAGCTGCCATGCAACCAGATCCTGCAGCAGAGATCGCCTGGCGATAAATATGATCCTGCACATCTCCTGCTGCAAATACTCCCTCTACGTTTGTGCGCGTGCTCCCCGCGGCAACTTTGATGTAGCCATTGGATTCGAGCTCCACTTGGCCACCTAGAAATTTGGTATTGGGATCGTGGCCAATGGCGAAAAAAACGCCAGCGGCATCTCGACGCATTTCTTTTTTGCTGTTTACATCTTGGAGAACAATCGCCTTCACAACCGTATCTCCTTCGACGCGCACGGGTACATGGTTCCAGATGATCTCGATTTTGGGGTGGTGCATGGCGCGCTCGGCCAAAATTTTTGAGGCGCGAAGATGATCTCTTCTATGAACGATATAGACCTTGCTGCCGAATTTAGTGAGGAAGATCGCCTCTTCAACGGCGCTATCGCCTCCTCCGATTACATATAGATCGCGGTTGCGGAAGATGGGCATGGCGCCGTCGCAGATCGCGCAGGCGGTGACCCCCTTCTGCCAAAATTCTCCATCACGTGTTCCAGGAATATCGAGACGGCGCGCGTTGGCGCCTGTGGCGATGATGAGCGCTTCCGCTTCAACAGTTGTGGGATTCCCCTTCACAAGGAATGGACGTTTCGAAAGATCGACAGACTGGACATCTTCTGTGATCATCTCCGTACCAAAACGCTCAGCCTGCCGTCGGAATTTCTCCATTAGCTCGGGTCCTTTAATTCCTTCAGGAAAACCAGGATAGTTCTCCACCTCTGTCGTGGTCATGAGCTGGCCGCCGGGCGTGCCTGAGTAGAAACCTTCGTAAACAAGAGGTGCTAAATTCGCACGCGCAGCATAAAGCGCAGCGGTATAGGCCGCAGGCCCAGAGCCGATAATGACAAGCTTTCTTTTTTCCATGATCTTTCCTAATCTTTAGCTTCAATTTTTTTACACAGAAATGCATATTTCTACTAGCGAAATCATGTCGTAATCCTTAGAATGAAAATTTATGAGAAGCATCAAACTTGAAAATCTGACGAAGACGATCAGTGGTGGCGTGATCATCAAGGGGATCACACTGATGATTCCTGCTGGGAAATTTTTTGCTCTTCTTGGGCCGAGCGGTTGCGGAAAGACCACACTTCTCCGTCTGATCGCCGGTCTTGAGACTGCAAACTCGGGTAAAATCTTCTTGGACTCCGAAGATATCACCGACCTCCCGATCCATGAAAGACCTGTGAATATCGTCTTCCAGAACTACGCCCTCTTCCCCCACCTCAATGTATTTGACAACATTGCTTACAGCTTGCGTCTAAAAAATCTTCCAAAGGATCAGATCGAACAAAAGGTTGTGAAGATCCTCGAAGCTTTCCATCTGGAGAACCATATCTACAAGCTTCCTAGCCAGCTCTCTGGCGGCCAGCAGCAGCGTGTTGCTCTTGCTCGTGCTATTGTGAACGAGCCTGATGTGCTTCTTCTCGATGAGCCGCTTGCAGCGCTCGACTTTAAACTGCGTGAGCGGATGCTCATCGAGCTGATCGAGCTACAAGACAAATTGAAGACGACCTTCGTCTACGTTACCCACGACCAGTTTGAAGCGCTCACGGTCGCTGATCAGATGGCCATCATGAACCACAACGGTGAGATCGAGCAGATTGGAAAACCAAAAGAGATTTATGAATTTCCTGTGAGCTCTTTTGTGGCAAAATTTGTGGGAACAACCAACATCTTCGGAGGAAAACTGATCAATCTCGATGGAGATCCAGAGATTGAGATTCCTGACCTCGGCGTGTTCAAACTCCCCACCTCTCAGAGAAAGGAGTGGATGCGTGAAGGGTGTGAGATTCTTCTCAGCTTGCGACCCGAGAAGATCTTTATCTCCAAAAAAGAGGTGAAAAACTTCTCCAACTGCACGAAAGGAGTTGTGCACTCGATCGTCTACCACGGACGTTCTACGCAGTACAACGTCCTTCTTAAAAACCAGATGCGCATCCAGGTGTTTGAGCAGAACGAAGAGCACTTTCCACAAGAGGTGATCGACTACGACAACGAAGTAAACCTCTACTGGCAAAAAGAGAACGTGGTGATCCTCGAAAAATGAAATTTCTTCCTAAGCCTCCGACATCTGAACTCCCCTATGCCACCGGTGTTCCAGCTCTGATCTGGCAGGTTGTTTTCTTTTACATCCCACTACTGCTCATTGTTTTGACAAGCGTTCTGAAGTTCTCCACGAGCGGCACACTCGTCGGAGTCACGTTAGAGAAGATTCTTCCCTTCTTCCATCCGACCTACCTGCGTGTGATTGGCATGTCGATTCTCTTAGCGCTCGGAACCGCTATTCTCTGCCTGCTGATCGCCTACCCGATGGCCTACTTTCTTGCTTTCCGTGGAAAAAAATTTAAAGACCTTCTTCTCTTTCTTCTGATCGTCCCCTTTTGGACCAACTTCCTGCTCCACGTGTATGCCTGGTTCTTTGTTCTCGAGCGCGAAGGATTCCTTAACAGCGTGCTCCGGTACATGGGCGTGATTCAGGAGCCGCTGCACCTGCTCAATTCGATTTTCGCGATTATGGTCATGATGGTCTACTACTACCTCCCCTTCATGGTTCTGCCGATCTACTCGACGCTGGAGCGTTTTGATTTTCGGCTTATGGAGGCCTCGTTCGACCTCGGCGCCACCTGGCTCAAAACATTTAGGCGCATCATTCTGCCGCTCAGTTTGCGTGGGATCCGTGCTGGATTCTTTCTCGTCTTCATCCCCTCATTTGGAGAGTTTGCAATTCCGGAGCTCATGGGTGGAGATAAGCAGATGTTTGTAGGAAGTGTTGTTTCCCACTACATTCTCGGAGAGGAGACAGAGTCTCTCGGCGCGGCATTTACCGTTGTTGCGACCCTCTTCCTGCTCGCTTCTGCTGCAATTCTCTACTATCTCATGAGCCGTTTGATCGCGAGGAGTGCAAAATGAGCAAAATTTTCACCATGATCGGTGTTTTTGCCACCTATCTTTTCATATACGTTCCGATCATCGTGCTCCTTGTTTTCTCCTTTAACAGCGAAGGATTCCCCGCCCCGTGGAAGAGCTTTACGATGAGGTGGTACCAGGAGCTTTTTCATTCGGTTTATCTCTGGAAGGCGTTTTCCAACTCTCTCATCGTCGCCTGCTTTTCTACGCTCATTAGCCTTGTCATCGGGGTTCTACTCATCTTCTACGCCGCGCAAGGGGGAAGGGTAGGAAAAGCGCTCTCGCTTTTTTACGGAAATCTTGTAATCCCTGAAACCGTGCTCGCTGTGAGCCTTCTCAGCTTTTTCACGCTGATCTCGATTCCTCTGGGCCTCACAACGCTGATCGTGGCGCATACAGTTCTTGGATTGGGATTTGTGATTCCGATCGTTTACGCGCGCTTTCTCGAACTCGATTACAATTTGACAGAAGCCTCCCTTGTTTTGGGAGCAACTCCCATCCAGACATTTTTCAAGGTCACGCTTCCTCTGCTTGCGCCCGCTCTTTTCGCCACTGGACTTCTTGTGTTTATCGTCTCTTTCGACGACTTCATCCTCTCCTATTTTTGCGCAGGAAGCTCTTCACAAACACTATCTCTATACATTCTCTCCATGCTACGCTCCGGCGTCTCCCCTGTTGTCAATGCACTTTCCGCACTACTACTCTTTTTGAGTAGCCTGCTTGTGTTCATCTTCTTCTCCCTTAAAACCCGCGTCAGGATCTTCTAATGAAAAAGCTACTGATCCGCAGCGGTGTGGTTGTATTCTGGCTAGCGCTGATCTTCACGATTCTCTACTGGCCAAAATGGGAGGTTCTTCACTTTGAACCGCGCAGCATCAATGTATTTGCCTGGGGAGATATTCTGGAGCCATCCATCGTGGCAGATTTTGAACGGGAGACCGGAATCAAAGTCCATCTCAACTACTACTCTTCAAACGAGGAACTTCTCGTGAAATTAAAGGCGACGAAGGGAGAGGGCTACGATATGATTGTGCCCTCCGACTACGCCGTTGCGCTGCTCATCGAAGAGGGGCTTCTAAAGGAGCTCAACAAGAAGAAGATCTTTTTCTATCCGGATATCAACCCTCTTCTTTTGGGTCATGCTTATGACCCAGAAAATCGCTTCTCGATCCCTTTTGAGTGGGAGATCTGCGGACTAGGAATTGACAAAACCTTTTTCCGCGACAAACCTTTCGAGTCGAGCTGGAAAGCGATCTTTGATCCGAGCACGGTAAATTATAAGATCACCATGCTCAACGATCCGGTGGAAACGCTACTTCTCTCGGCATTTTATCTTTATGGAACGGTCGACGAGCTCGATAGTGCGCAAATGGAAAGTGTTAAGAAACTTCTCTTCACACAAAAGAGATGGGTTGAAGCGTATGCGGATTTTCGCGGAGACTACTTTCTTGCAACGAAGAACTGCCCCGTCGTCGTGGCGTTTAGCTCTTACATCTGGCGATCGATGCGCAAGTTTGACTTTATCGATTTCGCCGTCCCTAAAGAGGGAAGCTTTCTCTCGATCGAGAACTTTAGCATTCCAAAAGCGAGCAATAAAGAGGATCTCGTCTACGAGTTCATCAACTACCTCTTTCGCATGCAGTCGATCGAAAAGCACTTTAACACCTACGGCTTCTTTCCCTCGGTTCTTCATCCCACATTTCTTCTCTCTCTAGATGAGAAGACAAGAACGCTCATTCAATCCTCTCTTAGCGACTTCAGGAAGTACCACTTCACAAAAGTCCTCGCCCCCTACCACGAGATTCAGAACCTCTGGGTGGAGCTCAAGACCCGGAATGAGTGAAGAGAGAAGCTCTCTTTTTTGGAGTGCGCGTGACTTGTCACCGCTTTCATAGACAGCGACTTGTCGCTGCTCTTTTAATGCGTGGCTCGATGCCGCGACGAGTCGCGGCAGGGAAAAGCGGAGACAAGTCTCCGCACTCCAAAAAAGATCTTTTAAAAAGTGACACCAGAGCACTGCATGAGATCATAACTATATGGGTCCAAATTTTCCGCGGTCGTTGTGATCTCCTTGACGCCGATCTCTTTTGTGGGATAGTTCTCTAACAGCGGTTTTTTCCACGCATCAAAGTCGGAGACCTTGGGAAGAGGCTCCTCCTTTGCTGCAGAAGCTTCTGCAGGTTTGACCACGCGTTCAATGCCGAGCAATTTACAGCGCGCAGCAATGCTCACACACTTTTCGTTTGAGACATTCCAAGAGGCCACAATATCTTCCATCAGATTCAGATACCTGCTCCCTTGATTATGGACATCCCTTTCGTGGTAGACAAAGGTTGTTGTGGCAAATACTCGTAGATCCGCGACTTCCCTATCACAAGGCAAGAGCTGAAAATAGGTGATCACAGGAAGCTTTTCAGTGACAATCCGATCGAAAACTTTTCTCACTTTCTCATGATCGAATTCCAGATAAACATCAGTCCTGTCGCTTCTATAGAAGATCCGTCGACAGATCGCATTTACAGTTGAGAGGGGTTCTTCCCAAGAACAATAATCCGCAATCAAACATGCAAGCGGTTTGGGTAAACTTTCGAATGGTAATAGACTCATGCATCCTCCTCTTTGCTAAATACAATCTTGACGGTCGTGGAATCTTCATTCGGTGCTACTTCCACAATTCGCGGCGCTGCTTTTTCAGCTTTATTTGTCGGTAAAATTTTGCACATGAGAAGGATGTTGTAGATGCGAATAATAGAGCTGTCATTGCATACAATTCCGCTGTAGACTTTAGGAATCTCTTGGCATAAAGCCATATCCCAGTGAAAAGCTCTGTAGCGCCCTACCTCACTGCGAACGGCCTCTTTGCGGTGTGCATTCAAAGGCTTTACGCCTGTGCCTTCTGCCAAGTGAAAGATGGTTTTTGCAAATACACCGAGGACTCGATCGCCTTCCCCTTGAATGGCGTAATAGCGAGAAGCCTCGTAAATCGAAGCCAAACAGGTGGCAATTTCGGGGTATCTAAAGTCGATCTTGATCGCCGAAAACCGGTCGTCTGTTTCATCTCTTGTTACCGCAAGCATCTCTTTGGTCGTGGGTAGCATATATTCAAAAATAAGACCCATTGCAACATTGGCAAGCGGGGCGGGCTCCTCAACTGGTGGGACCACACAGCGCTCTAGATGGCAGCTGGTGAGCCTGATGATCTCGCTACTTGCACCGAAGGGAACTACAGCTTTAAACAGGGTGTCCAATTTCTGAATGCACACATGCTGCTGAAACTCTTTTGCACCTGCTTTTGCGGTGATATCTTCATGCAGATGCAAACGCACCACTTCGGTGCCTGTGGGATAGATCGACTGTGCATTTGTTAGGGCAAAGCGGTGCACCCTGTCTTCTCGCATATTCACTACGGTTCGTCGGCAACAGAGCATCGGCGTCCGCGCGAGATCTGCGATCCCGACATGCACCTCATTCAGAAGATTCCACTCCTGACCAAATTTGAGAAACCGTTCCATCAGCTTGAGGATTTTTTCGTACGAAAAGCGCACAGCAACTTCGGTGCAGTTGGGCGAACGAACACTCTCCATAGAATCGAGCAAACTTGCTGGCTCTACTAACGGTCCACACTCTCTGTCGCCAGCATACTCAAGTACATTGAGAAGCAGGTGCGCAGGCAGCGCGTAGGGACTACTCTGAAGGTAGATGCTCATTTTATCTTAAAACTCCGTGTTGAGATGTGAAAAACTGCAGAGATTTTAGCAGAATTTCTCCTTAAACTCGACGCAAAAGATTTATTTAAAAATGGCGACTGGATAAGAAAAAAGGCGACGCTTTGAACGTCGCCTCTTGTTCCACCGCGACGAGTCGCGGCGGAGAAAAGCGGTGACAAGTCACCGCACTCCAAACCGGTTAAGGTTTCTTTTTGCGGATATAGGCTACGACGTCTCCGACGGTTTTGAGCTTTTCAGCTTCTTCTTCGGAGATCTCGAACCCAAATTTCTCTTCAAATGTCATGATGAGCTCTGTGAGATCGAGTGAATCGGCGTTGAGGTCCTCCACGAAGGACTTCTCGAGAGTGACATCAGCGGCATCGACGCCGAGCTGCTCGGTCACGATGTCCATCACCTCTTTTTCAATGGCTACTGTTTTTTCTTCCATAGTTTCTCCTTACTTCTTCTACATACTAAATCTATTCTTTCTACATCACCATTCCACCATCTACCGTCAGAACCTGGCCGGTGATGTAGTTGGATAAAGGGCTCGCCAAAAAGAGAGCTGCATCAGCAATCTCTTTTGCATCTCCCATTCTTCCCATAGGAATCTTCTTCAGGATCATCTCTTTTTGAGGATCCGTAAGAGAATCTGTCATCCGGGTTTTAATAAAACCTGGTGCGATGCAATTGACGCAGATTCCTCGCGATGCAAGCTCCTGAGCGAGGGCTTTTGTAAAGCCAATCATCCCGGATTTGGAAGCTGCATAATTGACTTGTCCTGCATTTCCTGTCAAGCCGACGACCGATGAGATATTGATGATCTTTCCACTACGTGCTTTGAGCATCGCGCGGATGAGCGCTTGCGAGGTGTTGTACACCGATTTAAGGTTGACATCGATCACCTCATCCCACTCCTCTTCGCTCATGCGCATCAGAAGGTTATCGCGTGTGATTCCGGCGTTGTTGACGAGAATGTCGACGGCTCCAAATGTAGCCTGTAGCTTTTGGAGGGTACCCTCAACTGATTTTTTATCTGCGACATTGACAACTTCTGCAGCAAATTTCTGTTCAGGAGAGATGCGGGCCTGTTCGAGCTCTTTCAACACTTCGGCAGCACGCTCTGTGCTTGTTCCAAAAATGACAACATGCGCACCCTCTTTTGCAAAACGGAGTGCAATCTCTTTGCCGATCCCTGCGGTACCACCGGTGACGAGAGCTTTTTTATCTTTGAGCAAAGACATGCTGTGAAAACTCCTCTAAGTTTTGTATTTTTTCGATGTTGAGTGTTGGCGCTTTTACATCGATCTTCTTGTTCATTCCGCGAAGGGTTGTTCCGCAGCCGATTTCGATGTAGAGATCGACGCCTTCAGCATCGATATGTCGGATCCCTTTCTCCCAGAGCACAGATGATGTGACTTGTCGAATGAGTGCCTCTTTGAGCTCGGTGTTAGAATTCGCGGGAGCTCCCAGTGTGTTCATCACGACACTTGCAGAGCTATCTTTAATTGCTGTGCGCTCGATGAGAGGTCTGAGCTTCTCTTCCGCTTCTCGCATATGTGGTGTATGGAAGGCTCCAGAGACATCGATAGGAAGGACTCTTTTTGCACCTTGCTCTTTTAAAAGAGGTTCGACTGCTTCAAGCTTCTTCTGAGAGCCAGCAATCACGACCTGGCCTGGACAGTTGAGATTGGCGATCCAGACTCCTTCCGGAAGCACGCTCTGCACCTTTTCGGGAGAGAGCCCTAGGACAACGCGCATGGTTCCCGGCGCTGAGAGGCATGCATCATGCATGAACTGTCCGCGCGCGCGGACAAGAGAAAGGCCATCTGCAAACGAGATCTTGCCCGCGGCTACAAGAGCTGTGTACTCCCCTAGGCTTAAGCCTGCGCAGATCGTCGGTTCGATTTCGGGAAACTGTTCGCGGAAAACGCGGAGAATTGCAAGGCTTGTGACAAAGATTGCGACCTGGCTGTTTTTGGTGAGCATGAGTTCATCTGCCGGACCTTCAAAAATGAGTTTCGAGAGGGAAAAGCGAAGAAGGTCGTCTGCCTCTTCAAACACCTCACGAGCAGAGGGAAACTGGTCGTAAAAGTCTTTACCCATCGCCACATACTGTGCTCCCTGGCCTGGAAATAGAAAGACGATCTTTTTACTCATTTTCCCTCCGTCTTAGTTAAAAGAGAGGATCCCCAAGTAAGTCCTGCACCGAAGGCGGTGAGGAGAAGGTTGTCTCCGTTTGCAACTGTTTTTTCTCTTAGGAGCTCGTCGAGTGCAATTCCAATCGAAGAGGCGGAGGTATTTCCATACTTGTGGATGGTGAGATAGACCCGCTCCATCGGAATGTCAAAACGTTTAGCGATCGCTTCGATGATGCGTATGTTCGCCTGATGCGGCACAAGCCAGCTAATCTCACTTTCTTTTAAGCCAGCGCGTTCGATGCACTGCTTTGAAGCAGATTCCATACGCCGCACGGCGTGTTTAAAGGTCTCTTTTCCATCCATATGGATCGTGTGGAGGTTTTCTGCGACCGTCTGCTGAGAAGCTGGACGGCGCGATCCTCCTGCGGGCTGGATGAGAAGTTCTGCCTGTTCCCCATCGCAACCTAAACAAACCTGTTGGATGAGAAGCCCTTTACCCTGGTGACTCACGACACACGCAGAGGCTCCGTCTCCAAAAAGAACACAGGTATTTCTGTCTTTGTAGTTAACAATCGAAGAGAGTTTTTCTGATGCGACGATAAGAACATTTTTATACAGGCCCGATTCGATATACGCTTTTGCAGTTGAAAGCGCGTAGATATAGCCCGTGCACGCAGCCTGAAGATCAAAAGCGGACGCGTTAGTCAACCCTAAACGCGCCTGGATCAGGCACGCGGTGCTCGGAAAGATGTGATCAGATGTCAAGGTAGCAACGAGAATGAGGTCGATCTCTTCGTTTTTAATCCCCGCGGCTTCAATAGCTCTCTTAGCAGCTTCAACGCCCATATCGGAGGGGAACTCATCTTGACGTGCAAGACGACGCTCTTTCATGCCGGTACGCGTGACGATCCACTCATCCGATGTCTCAACCATCTTCTCCAAGTCGGCGTTGGTTAAGATGCGCTCGGGTAAATAGGAGCCTGTTCCGATAATTCTGGCTGTCTTCATAAAACAAAATTTTAATGTTAAACTTCGTTCAATTTTACACCAGTGAGAGAAAAATTGGAAGAACTTCGAGAGAAGTGGGTAGTAAAAAATTTAATATGAATAAATAAAAATATAAGAGAGATCGGGCACGCACACGGGAACGGGCTCGGGCACGAAAAAGAAAAGGCGTTTTTAGATTTCTTTCGTGCCCGATCTTTCTCCCCTATCTCCGGTTGCGCAACAAACCATCGCTCAGTTACCTTACTTTATTATGCCCAAATACCCCGCTCCTCTTTTGAGACTGATCGCTAACCTCAAAAAGCTCCCAGGCGTGGGCAGCCGAACGGCTGAACGCTTCGCCTTTCACCTCCTAAATTGGCCTGAGTCCCATCTTGCAGATCTTGCTGAAAGCGTTGCCACAGCCAAGGCGCGGATCGCCGCCTGCCCTGAATGTCATTGTTTGATGGATGAGACGGGCTGCGAATTTTGTAATCTTTCGAAACGCGAGACGCGTACGCTATGCGTTATCGCCTCTGCCAAAGATGTTTTTGCCCTTGAAGAGACCAAGGCTTTTAACGGCCTTTATCACGTGCTCGGCGGCCTTCTCTCCCCTCTTGATGGCCGGCATCCGCACCATCTCGATCTTCCGGGGCTGAAAAAGCGCATTGCTGAGCATGGGGTACAAGAGGTCATTCTTGCTCTTGATTCCACCCTCGAGGGAGATACCACCGCTCTCTACATTAAGGAGCAGTTGAGCGAGAGTGGTATTAAAGTTTCTAGGTTGGCATTTGGCCTGCCGATGGGAAGTTCTCTCGATTTTGTCGACGGTGGAACTTTATCACACGCTCTTACAGGAAGGCTGGGTTTCTAATGCGCAAACTTTGCCTCCTATTTCTCGTGTTTGCGAGCACATTAGCCGCAGAGGTGCAAGTGGGGCTCGACCTCTTCTTTAGGGATGGCCACGCCCAAGCTTTAAAGGGGAAAAAAGTAGGGCTCATCACCAATCAAACGGGTGTAAACCGTGAGCTGCGAACGGCGGCAGAGCTCTTCAGCGAATCGAAAGAATTTACCCTCGTTGCTCTCTTTGCGCCCGAACATGGCCTTAATGGAAATGCCTACGCGGATGAGAAGATCTCGCACAAGATCGGAAAGACTCCGGTTTATAGCCTCTATGGCGCGACAAGAAGACCCACGGCGCAGATGCTCAAAGGGATCGATACCCTCGTATTTGACATTCAAGAGGTGGGCTGTCGCTCCTACACCTACGTATCGACCCTATTTTACGTGATGGAAGAAGCTGCAAAACGCGGAATCTCGGTGATCGTCCTCGATAGACCTAACCCTATGGGAGGGGTCATCGTCGATGGGCCGATGATGAGAGAGGATTTGCGCTCATTTGTGGGGTATCTCAACGTCCCCTACTGCCACGGAATGACGGTGGGCGAACTTGCCCGTTTTTTCAATGAAGAGTACAAAGTTGGGTGCGCGCTTAAAGTGATTTCGATGGAGGGATGGAAACGGGAGATGAGTTTTAAAGAGACGGGGCTTCCTTGGATTCCCACTAGCCCTTACATCCCAGAGCCCGATACCCCCTTCTTTTACGCATCGACCGGGATTTTGGGGATGCTCGATCTAGTAAATATCGGTATCGGTTACACGATGCCGTTCAAAATTGTCGGCGCTCCTTGGATCCATGCAAAAAACTTCGCACAAAAACTCAATGAGCAGAATCTTGCTGGCGTGAAATTTCTCCCCTTCTACTTTCGCCCTTTTTACGGCCCTTACAAAGGCAAAGATTGTCAGGGTGTCAAAATCGTTATCACCTCTTCTACCCAGTATAGACCCAATGCTGTGCAATCTCTTCTCATTGGGATGTTGAAAGCTCTCTACCCCAAGCAGGTCGGCATGCGGCTTTCCGCTTTGAATTCTTCCAAGAAAAAATCTTTTTGTCAGATTTGCGGAAACCCCGAAATGTTGGATATCATCATGCGCGATAAATATGTGGCATGGAAGCTCATCCCCTTTCAGCAATCTGAACGTGAGGCCTTCCTAAAGACGCGCGAAAAACATCTTCTTTATTAAAACCCCACCCCCTCCCTATAATCAGCTGATACTGGAAAGAATTTTAGATGAATAAAACTACACTACTCTGCATCTCCCTGATCGCATTTACCTGCGCGCCCATTGCTCAGACGAGTGTTTTGCACGCTGCACCGATCGAAGCTTTTGAAGAGAAGCCTGTTGGAAATATCGATGTCACGCTCGAAAATGCTCCGCCTCACCTCTCTTTCGATCCTAAGACCGTTGTCTCCCGCTTAAAAACAAAGATCGGTGATCCATTTTCACAGACAACTTTTGACGGCGACTTAAAGGCTCTTTCCGATGACTACGATCGCGTAGAACCTCTGATTGATGTGGTGAATGGCGAGGTGTACATCACGCTAAAACTCTGGCCACGTCCTACAATCCGCACGATTCGTTGGGAAGGAAATAAGCATTTCAAGACAAAAAAGCTTCAAAAAGAGTTGGGTCTTAAACCCTCCTCAACATTCAATCGTCAAACCTTTAGCAAGGCGTTCAACAAGGTTAAAGAGTTCTACGTCAAAAAGGGGTATTTTGAATCGGAACTCGACTACCGCATTATCCCTGATCCAAAAACGAATGAAGTGGATATCGAAATCCATGTGAAAGAGGGGCGTTCGGGAAAGATCGACAGCATCATCTTTAAGGGCTTTACCAGCGACGAGAAGTCGGCAATCCTCGAGATGGTCCACACGAAGAAGTACAATCTTCTCACCTATTGGATTCTCGGCTCTGGTCTCTACAACGAAGAAGCGCTTGAGCAAGACAAGCTCACGATCGTCAACTATTTGCAGAACGAAGGCTACGCCGATGCAAAGGTCGACATCAAAATTTCCACTGCAAAATCTGAAGGCAAGATCATCATCGAGATCACCGCAAACCGCGGGCCGATCTTCCACTTTGGAGAGGTTACTTTTGATGGCAACACGCTCTTCACCGATGAGCAGATCGAAACGCAGTTTCTCGCACGTCCCGAGGGTGTCTACTCTCCTGACAAGCTGAGAGAGACGGCGCAAGCGATTAAAGAGCTCTACGGACGAAAAGGGTACATCGATGCCACCGTCCAATACGAAACTCGATTAAGCGAAGTCGCACCGGTCTACAACGTCCATTACGAGATTGAAGAGGGCTTGCAGTACAAGATCGGGATGATCCATATCATCGGTAACGTCCAGACGCAGGAGAACGTGATCTTGCACGAATCGCTCCTGATCCCTGGAGAGACCTTTGATTCTGCCAAATTGAAAGCGACGCAAACACGTCTTGAAGGTATTGGCTACTTCAAACAGGTCAATGTTTACGCGGTTAGAACGCAAGAGGATCAATCTCTTGGAGAGAACTACCGCGACGTATTCATCGAAGTTGAAGAGACCCACACCGGAAATGTGAGCCTCTTCGCTGGATTTAGCTCTGCGGATAATATCTTCGGAGGGCTCGATCTCTCAGAAAGTAATTTCAACATCCGCGGCATTACCAAAATTTTCACAAAGGGATTCTCCGCTGTGCGTGGTGGTGGCGAGTACGCCCATGCGCGTGTGAGCATTGGAGCTAAACAACGCTCCTATTCGATCTCCTGGATGACTCCCTATTTCCGCGATACGCTCTGGCGTTTCGGGTTCAACGGCGAGAAGACGGTCAGCAACCTGCAATCTAGTGATTATAGAATTAACACTCTGGGACTCACCGTTTACGCTTCCTACCCCTTAACTCCTTATTGGACGTTTGGAACCAAGTACCGCATTCGCAATGATAGCGTCAACTTCACACATGACATCAAAAAGAAGGCGAGAGAAACCGCAGATAGCGAAGGTCTCCTCTCCGGAGCTGGCATCTCTCTCTCTTACGATTCGACAGACAGCGCGATCAAGCCCCATCGCGGCGTCCGTTCCGTCCTCGATACAGAGTACACAGGTATTGGAGGAGATTTCACCTTCTTCCGTTTCGGCTTCATCAACAATATCTACCAGCACCTTTGGAGACGCGGCACGATGAAGTATCGCGCTGAATTCCGCTTTATTGAGCCGGTCTGGAAGACAAATACCTTTGACCAGATCCCTCTTGCTGAGCGCTTCTTCTTGGGCGGAGAGAACTCTGTCCGCGGTTATAGAGCTTTTGATCTGGGTCCTCGACTCGGGAAGGGAGACGATCCATCGGGCGGTATCTCCTCCTCACTCTTCTCGGTAGAATATTCGCACGAGGTTTTTAGATTCTTGGATCTCTTCGCCTTTATCGATGCGGGATCTGTGTCAAGCCACCGCTTCGCAATTGGCCATTACAACTTGAGCTATGGTGTGGGTACAAGAATAGAACTCATCAATCGCGTCCCAGTGACGCTTGGATATGGATTCCCTGTAAACCCAACGCGTAAAGAACAAGTCAAACACTTCTTCTTCTCGATGGGAGGACAGTTTTAATGTTTTACATGAACAAGGAGCAAATTTTATGAAGAACCGTTTACTTTTTAGCTTACTCACTTCAACACTGCTTTGCACAGGTAGTGCTTTTGCTGCAGAGTCTGCCTCTGTTGGCGTTGTCAATTTCGGAAACTGCGTGACCGACTCTAAGCTCGGCAAGCAAGAGCAGGCCTCTTTCGAAGCGCTGAAAAAGCAACTCTCCTCTCTTTTAGAAGACACTGAAAAACAACTCACCGAGATCAGCACCAAATTGAACGATCAAGAGTTCATGGACGGTCTTTCTCCTGAGGGCGAAGAAGAGTTGAAGAACAAGTTTCAAAACTTGAACGAAGAGCTCAACCGCTACCAGTCTCAGTATTACCAAGTTCTCAATCAAGCAAACATGCGCATCATTCAGATGCTTTCAAACAGCATCAGCACCGCCGCGGAAAAAGTTGCTAAAGATAAGAAGCTCACTATGGTCATCAACAAAGAGGCCTGCTTCTTCTATTCGCCACAGCTAGAAATCACAGCGCAAGTTGTGAGTGAGATGGACAGAACTTATGATCAGGATGGAAAGAAACATGCACAGGCGCCTGCTATTCAACAGGCTCCCGTAGAGGCTGACATCGCGCCAGCACCAGCGTCTGCAACCGTTCAGGCTCCGGCTCCTGCTGCTGCTCCAAAAGCGGATACAAAAACCGCACAAGCTCCTGCACCTGCTCCTAAAGCAGAAGCTAAAGTGGAAGCAAAAACTGCGCAGGCCCCAAAAGTTGAGCCTAAAGCTGATGCAAAAACAGCTCAAGCGCCTGCTACCCCAAAAGCAGAAGCTAAGCCTGCACAAGCACCTAAAGCTGAGACCAAAACGAAATGAGCTATCGGCTTGAGGAGCTTGCAAAAATTTGTGGCGCTACACTGATCGGAGATCCGGATCACCGGATCTCCGGTGTCGACAATCTAGAGTCGGCAACCGGTGAAGAGGCCTCCTTTTTGGCCAATCTCCGCTACCGCGAATTGATGGAAAAATCGCAAGCCGGGGTCATCTGCATCGGCAAAGATGTTCCTGTTTCTGCAGGGAAAAATTTTCTTGTTGCCGATGATCCGTCGCGCGCTTTTCAAAAGATCGCAGAAACATTCCTCTTAACTGAGGAGATGCGCTCTGGTTTTGTCGGGATCCATCCTACTGCTGTCGTTCACCCAAGCGTGAAAATCGGCAACGATGTGCAGATTGGCCCTTACGCTGTGATTGATAAAGGATGCTCGATTCAAGACAGAACTCGCATTGGACCCTTTGTGTCGATTGGTCCCGGCGTGACAATCGGTGCAGATTGTATTTTCCACGCGCATGTTGTTGTCCGTGAAAAATGCACGATTGGTTCTCGCGTCATCTTGCAACCCAGTGCGATTATCGGATCGTGCGGGTTTGGGTACGTCACAGATGCACAAGGAAAACACCAGAAGCTTGATCAACTCGGAACTGTCGTCATCGAAGATGATGTCGAGATTGGTGCCTGTACCACCATCGACCGGGCACGCTTTAAGGTCACACGCATTTGTAAAGGCACAAAAATCGACAACCTCGTACAAATCGGCCACAACGTCACCATTGGCCAGCATAACATCATCGTCTCGCAAACGGGTATCGCCGGTTCTGCAAAAACGGGCAAACATGTGATCTTCGGAGGTCAAGCCGGCGTTGTCGGGCATCTAGAGATTTGCGATAATGTCATGATCGCGACCCGAGGTGGCGTCAGCAAGACGATCACCGAACCCGGCAAATACGCGGGCGGCCCTGTAATGCCTCTTGCAGACTATAATCGCCAGCAAGTCCAGCTGCGCAAGATCGGCGAATACGTCAAAAAGATCGAAGAGCTAGAAAAGAGACTGGCTGTCCTAGAAGCGACCTCCTCGAAAATTTAAGAGAACTTTTTTCATCTCTTCCCTTTTAATTCACAGATCTTGTAAGGAGTGAGAAAAAGGTGATCCCATGCGCATTCCTCCACTTGGTAGCAGCCAGATTCCTCCTTCGCAATTCTCTCCTCAGCATGACCTGAAAGAACTTGTGGAGAATGTAGATCAGATCGTTCAGCAGATGAGCCAGAATCGCGGCAATGTCGAGATGCTCATGCACCTGCGCGATGAGTATCTACAGACTGTCGAAAAGATGAACCAGCTTCTTCCAAGATTGCCCGTCTCAAGCGAAGAAAATTTCAAAACCCATCTCCAAGATCTCAAAATCCAGATGAAGCGCCTCTTCGATACGCTTGTCAAAGGCGGCTCATATGAGAGCATCCATCTCGATACGATCACCGTTTCTAGTGCCATTGCGCTCCTGCGTAATGATGCGAGTGGCTCGTTACCGCGCACCATCAAATAATAACACCCTTCCAATATTCCTTAAGAACTTGTTACATAGAGAATTTATAACTAAGCTCTCACTAGTCTGCTCCTGCAATTCTTATTAAAATTTTACACAAAATTCTGGATTTTCTTTTTGGAGTGCGTGTGACTTGTCACCGCACTCCAAAAAAGAGGGGGGCTAAAGCAGGAGAAGTGCGGGATTTTCGAGGAATTTTTGCACTGATTTGAGGAATTTAGCAGCATCAGAACCATCGATGACGCGATGGTCGACTGAGAGCGTCATCATCATCGTCTTTCCAGGAACAATTTGTCCGTTATTTACAATTGGCTTCTCTTCGATACCGCCTACAGCGAGAATCGCGGCTTGCGGGGGGTTGATCACGGCAAAAAACTCTGAAATCCCAAACATGCCGAGGTTAGAGATCGTAAACGATCCTCCTACATACTCTTCTCTGGCGAGCTTGCCGTGACGCGCTTTCTCAGCGAGATGTTTAATTTCTGAGGAGAGTTGCCCAAGGTTTTTGTAGTCAGCATGGCGAACGATGGGTGTGATCAGCCCTTCAGGAAGACTAACAGCAATACTGATATCGATGGTTTTGAAGCGAATGATACTGGCACTTGTCGAATTAAAGCCGCTGTTGATCTCGGGATGTTCGCGGAGAGCCAGCGCGGAAGCGCGGACGACAAAATCGTTAAATGAGACTTTGAGGCCGCCTGCTTTAAGTTGCTCACGTGCGTGAAAGAGTGGATCTGCTTTCACCTCTTGCGAGACATAAAAATGGGGAATAAAGGTCTTTGATTCTTGGAGGCGACGCGCGATGACTTTGCGCATCGGCGTGAGTGGAATCTCCTCGTATGTACCAGGAGCAATTGTTGGAGTCTCTCTTCTTCCGAAAGCAACAGCGCCTGCGCTCTGGCCGAGATCGAGATCGCGGCTTGTGACGCGCCCATGTGGCCCCGATCCCTTCACGCTGGAGAGATCGATGCCACGCTCCTTAGCAAGGCGTTTTGCGAGCGGAGAGGCTAAAACTCGCTCCCCTACTCCCCCTTCTCTTCCAGCAAATTCATATTTCGTGAGTGGAGGTTCTGGAACAAATGCAGGCTGTTCGAGCCCGAGTCCTGAGGGCTTTACACTCTCTACTTTTTTCTCTTCTTGCTTCTTCTCTGCGGCGGCCGGTGCAGGAGCTGCGGCTTTTTGGACAACCCCTTCAGGAACATAGCCTTCGATACTCTCGTCTGCTTTCTCTGTCATGACAGCAACAGCTTGATTGACCTGCGCCGATCCTCCCTCTTTGACAAGAATTTTGCGCACAAAGCCATCGTCGAGAGAGCTATGTTCAACGGTTGCTTTATCCGTTGCAACCTCGAAAAGAACATCGCCAACCTTTACGCGCTCTCCCTCTTTTTTTCGCCATTTTACAATGGTTCCCTCTTCCATCGTCGGCGAAAGTTTGGGCATGGTGAGTGTAAATGGCATATGATGACTCTATCTTAATACTTCGTTGATCGCATCGATGATGCGCTCTTTTGTCGGCATTGTCTCTTTCTCGAGCACTTTGGAGTAGGGCATCGGCGTCTCTCGCTGTGCCACTCGCTTAATGGGCGCATCGAGATAATCGAGGCAGTGTTCCATAATTTGGAAGCCGATTTCCGCGGAGATTCCCGTGAAAACATGTCCCTCTTCCACAAGAACGCATCGATGTGTTTTACGTACCGATTCGGCAATGGTTGTAATGTCGAGGGGTTTAATGGTACGAAGATCGATCAGCTCGACCGAAACCCCCTTCTTTGCCATCTCCTCTGCGGCAGCTTGACATAGGTTTACCATGCGGCTATGCGAGATCAGTGTGAGATGGGTCCCCTCGCGAACGATACGCGCCTTCCCGATGGGTACGAGATACTCCGTTGTCGGAATTTCCATCTTGTCGCCATAGGAGAGTTCGCTTTCCAAAAAGAGAACGGGATTATTGCTGCGGATCGCGGATTTTAAAAGTCCTTTTGCATCGTAGGGATTACTCGGCGCGATGATGATAAGCCCTGGAAGATTGCCATAGATCGCCTCAACGCAGTGAGAGTGTTGTGAGGAGACCTGCGCGGCTGCTCCATTGGGTCCGCGGAACACAATAGGGACTGAATAGCGCCCCCCTGACATGTAGTGCATCTTAATCGCGTTGGAGATGATCTGATCGCACCCCACAAAAGAGAAGTTAAAACTCATGAATTCGACGATGGGGCGAAGACCAGTCATCGCGGCTCCAATGGCGAGTCCGGCAAAACCGAGTTCAGCAATCGGCGTATCGATTACACGATTGGGGCCCCATTTTTCGAGCATGCCCTTGGTGACCTTATAGGCGCCATTGTACTCTGCGACCTCTTCTCCGATGATAAAGACGGCGGGATCGCGCTGCATCTCTTCATCCATCGCCTGGCGGAGGGCCTCTCGCATCTCAACAACTTGTGTACTCATTTTGCGAACACATCCTCTTCGAGTTCGATCGGATTGGGCCAAGGGCTTTCATCAGCAAATTTCATTGCGGCAAAGACGATCTCTTTCTGCTGTTTGTCCATTGCAAGATACTCTTGTTCGGAGAGCATTCCCATCGATGATAATGTTTTCAGCATAATGAGAAGAGGATCGCGCTCCATGCAGAATTTGAGCTCATCTTTTGAGCGATAAAGAGCAGGGTCAGAGATCGAATGTCCGCGGAACCTCTCTGTAACCACCTCTACCAGGACAGGACGAGAATTTTTTTTCATCTCTTCGTATACATGCAGAAATCCTGCATAGCAGTTGAAGAAGTCCATTCCATCGAATGTGTAGCTCTGCATATCGTAACCGGGAGCTTTTCTCTCGGCAATAGGCTCTACGCAGATGGCGCGATCGACATGGGTTCCCATCCCCCACTGATTATTTTCAATCACGTAGAGGCAGGGAAGATCCCACAAAGAGGCTAAATTGAGTGACTCGTGGAAAGAGCCTTGTGCTACGGCACCATCTCCAAAAAAGCAGATCGAAATTTCGCAAGGAGCTACTGGTTTATTGAGTTTTACATTTTTGGCGTATTTGACCGTAAATGCCGCACCGGTTCCTATGGGAATTTGCCCACCGACAATGCCGAATCCGCCGAGAAGTCGGTCGGTAAAAAAGTGCATCGATCCACCGCGACCTTTTGCATTACCTGTCGTTTTTCCGTAGAGCTCGGCCATCAGTTCGTTTGGAGTTGCTCCCAGAAGAAGGGCGTAGGCATGGCAACGATACGAGCCAGACCACCATTGATCCTTTCCAATGGCAGAGTAGGCTGCGGCCGCTACTGCCTCTTGTCCCATGTAGGAGTGGAAAAATCCACCGATCTTTCCCTGTTGATAGGCCGATTCTGCGCGGATTTCAAAATTGCGAATGAGAAGCATCGATTTCAAGATCTCGAGCAGCTTCTCCTTCCCGAGAGCGCGCACGACCTTTTCAGTCTGGTGCGGGAAAAAATTATAGGTGGGTTTAGCGTGTTTCATCCCTAGAAGTTTGCTCCAGGAACACTCGGGTTCCTCTCTCGCATGATGATATTGGGATTATTGGTCGCAGGAACGGTCCTGAGATCATCGCCAGAATGGGCCTGATAACAGCCAGAAAGAGAAAAGAGCAGACCAGCAAAAACTATAAGAAAAATTAGGCTTTTCATGCCTTCAAGAGTAGCAAGAGGAGGAGGAATAAGTCAATCCGGAGGCAAGGGGAGGGATCGGGCACGCACGTGGACGGGCCCGATCTCTTCTCCTTCATCGTCTTTTTTCGAGGATGGGAGGAGGCGTATAGCGCTTACAGCCGCTCTTTTTCAGCTTTTCGAAATGCCTGTTAAATTTTTTAGCGACATCGGGGTTGTTCAGAATAATCGCATTTTCTCGATTGGAGTGGTCTGCGTAGTAGGTGAAATTGAAGGAGCCTGTCCATACGGCTCTCTCGCCAAAAACACAGAACTTGTCATGCATGAGCGAAGAACCTGTAGAAGAGGAGGCGGGGTCCCACACCCAGATGGGAATCTCTGCTTTTGCAAGCTTTTTTAAAATCGAGGAAAATTTCAGCGAGAAAGGGTCGACGATCACTTCAATGCTAACTCCCCTCTCTTTAGCTTCGCAAAGCGCCTTAGCAATTTTCCAATGGGAGAACGCATAGGCCGCAACTTTGATCGAACTCTCCTCTTTTTCAATTAGACCAGTGAGTTGATCCGCAAGATGATCTTCTGGAGAGAAAAAGACTTCGAGTGGGGTTTCTGCAGGAGCCGCTGCGGTAAGTGGAGAAAAGAGAGCAAGAAAACAAGCGATGAAAATCATAAACACAAATCATGCAATTTTCTAGAATGGAAAGCAAAACCAAAAGAGCACCCATGCGTCCAATTTTTTACGACACCGAGACAACAGGCATTCGTTCCGACAAAGATCGCATCATTGAAATTGCGGCCTATGATCTCCTACAAAACCGCACATTTATCGAGCTTGTAAATCCAGGAATGCCGATCCCCAAAGAGGCAACAGCGATTCATAATATCTCTGACGAGATGGTAAAAGATGCTCCCACCTGGAAAGAGGTTGGTGCCTCATTTTGTGCGTTCTGCGAAGGGGAGGTTGTCCTCATTGCACATAACAACGATGCATTCGATAAGCCTTTCCTCGAAGAAGAGTTCAAGCGCCATAGCATGGAAATGCCCAAGTGGACCTTTATAGATTCGCTTAAGTGGGCCCGCAAGTATCGCAACGATCTCCCACGGCACACGCTTCAATCCCTACGCGAAGTTTATCAGATCCCTGCGAATCAAGCGCACCGCGCCCTTGATGACGTGATGGTTTTAAGCCAGGTCTTCTCGCTGATGACAGATGATCTCAAAATGCAGCAGGTTATCGATCTTCTCTCCGCACCAACAAATGTAACGCGCATGCCATTTGGGAAGCATCAAGGCAAAGCGTTAGAAAGCATTCCCGGTGACTACGTTGCTTGGCTTGCATCAAGCGGTTCATTCGATCGCAAAGAGAACCAGGACCTAAAAGCCGCATTTATCAAGCTCGGAAAACTGAAAGGATAAAAACAGTGTCCGATTGGCACCCTACCTGGATCGAAATCAACGTACAGCAGTTCCGCAAGAATCTGCAAACCGTGCGCGCATTTATTGGGAAAAGACTCTTCTGTTTGCCGATTAAAGCGAATGCATACGGGCATGGGCTTGTGGCAATGGGCAAGATCGCTGCGGAAGAGGGCGTCGATTATTTAGCGGTGGCGCATGCGAATGAAGGAGCTCTATTGCGTCGAGCAGGAGTGAAAATACCGATACTGGTATTGGGAGCGATACATAAAGAACAGGTTGAAGATCTTCTTATAAACGGCCTAGAGATCTCTGTAAGCTCGCGTTTAAAAGCAGAGCTGATCCGTACACAGTGCAAACTTCTTGGAAACCGGTGTAAAGTACACATCGAAGTGGATACAGGGATGCACCGTACGGGCATGCGACCAGAAACCGCGCTCGGGTTGTATCGGGAGCTCGCACACGATCCATGCTTTGAGATCGTAGGGATCTATTCCCACCTAGCGGGAACCGATGCCTACGGCAAAGAGCAGATGCAGGTCTTTCAAGAAGTCTGTAAAAAAATCGACAAACCGGTTATTCGACACATTGAGAATTCAACGGGCATGTTGGCATTTCCGGAATCGCAAATGGATATGGTGCGCCCTGCGCTTTTGACATTTGGATACATGGACTTGGAAGGCATTGCACCTTGCTTTTCACTCAAATCTACAGTCTCCTATTTCAAGGTAGTAGAAAAGGGAAAAGGAATTAGCTACAACCACACTTTTCATACGCAGAGCAGTTCTCGCATTGTGACCATCCCCGTAGGCTATGGCGACGGATATCGCAGAGATCTCTCTAACAAAGGGTATGTCCTTATTCGGGGAAAAAAATATCCGATTGTTGGAACCGTCTGCATGGACCAGTTTATGGTTGATATCGGCAATGATGACGTTTTCGTTGGAGATGAGGTTGTGCTTATTGGCAAACAAGGCAGCGAAGAGATCCCTCTTCAAGAGATAGCCAATATCTGCAACACGATCCCCTATGAAATCCTCTGCGGATTAAACGAGCGCGTTCCCCGCATTTACGTCTAGTGTCCTAAGGTCGTTGAGTCGTTATTCAGAGACTAGCGCTTCTCTATCGGTTCGGTAGAGGGCTTCCCACATCTCCTTGAAGCCTTTGCAGGTCTGCAGAAGTTGGTCTCTCGTGCCTTCGGCAACTTTTTCGCCGCGCTCGAGGTAGATGATCCTATCGGCATGTTCGATTGTGGCTAGACGGTGGGCGATAATGATCTGCGTGACCTCGCCGTGAAGCTCTGCGATCGCCTTTTTGATCCGATTCTCGCTGATTGCATCGAGCGCGGATGTCGCTTCATCCAAGATCAGAATGGGAGCGTTTTTTACGAGAGCTCGCGCAATTGCGAGCCGCTGCTGCTGCCCGCCGGAAAGACTCTTTCCCGCTTCGGCAAGCAGAGAGTCATATTTCTCTGGAAGACGGACAATAAACTCTTCTGCATGTGCACGTCGTGCGGCACTTTCGATTGCTTCCCTTGTGAAGTTACGGCCGTAGGCGATATTCGATGCGACGGTATCATAAAAAAGAAAGGGTCTCTGCGAAACGAACCCGATACACTCGCGGAGCGACTTCTGTGTGTAGCTTGAAAGTGGCTTACCATCAACACGGATCTCACCTTTTTGAACATCATAAAGGCGCGGCATGAGCTGGACGATTGTGGATTTACCGGCTCCGGTGGGACCTACAATCGCAACTGTCTCCCCTTTGCGAACTTTAAAACTGAGGTCTTTGAGCACCCACTCCCCTTCATAGCGAAACCAGACGTGGTCAAATTCGATGCTGTCGTCGAACTTTTTGAGTTCGATAGCGCCTGGCTTATCCTCCAAAATAGAACGCTGTCCTAAAACTTCAAACATACGCTCTGCAGCGACGACACCTCTCTGGATATTTGCGTTCTCATCGGCAAACTTTTTTACAGGCTCATAGATCAAATGGAGGAGTCCACAGAACACGATGAGATGCGAGATGCTCATCTCGAGCGTATAAAGACCAAATAGGACAACACTCGCCAAACAAAGCGTGGTAACGGCGTGTAAAATTGGGCGTGTCAGGAGTCCATATTTTGCTGTTTTGCTCTCGAGCACCGCCATTCTGTCATTCTGCTCTTTGTATTTTTTCAGCGAGAAGAGCTCCATGGCAAAGATTTTTACAGTCTGAATGCCTGCGAGAAAATCGATTAATACTGAGGCAAATTTTTCCTGATTTTTTTGCAGTTGGCGCGATACGCGTTTCACGCGCTTCGCCAGAAAAACAATGGGAAGAATAATGAGAGGAACGCCAAAAAAAATCACCAGAGAGAGCTCCCACGAGAGGTAGAAACACATCCCGAGGTTGGTCACGATAGTAAAGGGTGTCTGAAGATAGTTTGTCATCCAGGAGTTGATCGAGTTGGCGATCTGTCCTGCATCTCCGACCACTCGAGAGGAAAGCCCCCCAATGTTGTGCTGCTGATAAAAACTCATCGGCAGAGATTGGATATGCTCAAAATACTGTTGGCGAAGATCTCGACTCACACGAATCGAGAGGATTTGCGTGGTATAACGACTTGCGAACAGCCAGATCGCTTTAAAGACCGCAACAGCAACTAAAATGGCTACCAAGGCATTGATATTATCTGATACCTGGAACTCCTGCTTGACCTCCTGGATCAGCCAGTTGAGAGGATTAGTCTCCTTCTGGATTGGAGCGGAGACTTTAGTCTCCTGCAAGCTTGAAAGCACGCCGAGAGCAAACATCTCCATTGTGTTGGCAATTGTGAGAGCAAATAGAGTCAAGAATGTGGCCATGAGCAGAGTGAGATGCTTACGGCTACGTAGAGCGGCTTTAAGTAGAAGTTTCATCCGTAAATTTCCCCATCTTGCGGAATTTTTGATAACGCTGTTCGATCAGGATATCAGAAGATGTATGTTTTAACATCTCCCATTGATGGAGAACAAATGTTTTTACATTTTGATACACAACCTCGGGGGCATGATGTGCACCTCCAAGGGGCTCTTTGATGATCTCATCTACAATTTCAAATTGAATGAGATCTTCTGCATGAATTTTAAGGGTTGTGGCCGCGCTCTCTTTCTTATTTGAATCCTTCCAGAGAATCGAAGCGCAACCTTCTGGAGAGATCACTGAATAGTAGGAGTGTTCTAGCATGCCGATCACATCCCCTACCCCCATTCCCAGAGCTCCACCCGAACAGCCCTCACCGACAAGCAGAACAATAATTGGTGTAGGCAGTTTTGCCATCTCCCAGAGATTTTGAGCAATCGCCCATCCTTGTCCACGCTCCTCAGCATCTAAGCCGGGATATGCTCCAGGCGTATCTAAGATCGAAAGGACAGGAAGGTTAAATTTTGCAGCTAGACGCATACAACGCATCGCTTTGCGGTATCCTTCTGGATGGGGCATCCCAAAATTTCTCTTGAGCCTGCTTTCAGTATCGCACCCCTTCTCTTGCGCGATGATCATGAATTTAACGCCGCCGATCTTCCCCAGACCCGCAATCACTGCTGCATCGTCTCGGAAAAGACGATCTCCTGAAAGTTCGGTAAAATCTTCGCAAAGATGCTTTATGTAATCGACCGCACGAGGACGGGCAGGATGGCGACAGATCGTCACTCTCTCCCATGGGGTGAGTTTCGAGTATACGCGCTGCTTCAAGAGTTCAAGCTTCTTTTCCAGGTTGCGCAATTCTGTTTTAGACAGGAGTGAATTCTTGCTGCTCTGCTCTTTCACATCAGCAATTGTTTTCTCGTAATCTTGAATCTGTTTTTCGTGTGTTAACATGAACTTATCCTAAATTAACGCGTTGGTGTTGCGACCTCTATACCGGGCATTCTCGCTTCGTGAAAATCTTTCACGATGACGACGAATGTGGGTTTTGTAATCACGATCGAAAAAAGCTCTTCCATATCCTCGTGGGAAAGAAGAATTGAGCCATCACTCTCATGTTTTCCAATCGCACTTGTGTTCTCAACAGGAGAATTCGTTGGAGTTGGGTAAATCCAAGGGGCACCATGGATACCATATCCCTTTGTGAGCGCAGCGCTCCCCTCGATTGCTTCGTGGAAAGGAATCCAACGAGTGCCAAAAAGCGTGATCATCTCTACCTTTTGCTCGCGTGCAATGCCGGTGATTCCAGGGCTGTAAATCGCAATCTTGCTCCCGAGCGAATACACTCCAAGTGGTGTTAGCGAGCCCGACGAGCTTTTCGGATCGCTTTTTCCGACTCCTACCGAGTAGGTTTTCAGAAGTAGGCGCTCTTTAGTGTCTAAATCGACATAATAGAATCCCATTTTGCAACGCGTGAGATCAACCAGAAGATAGAACTGAATTCGTTTGTCTTTTCGGAAAACATTGAAAGCGCTTCCAGGAGAGATTTTCTGGGTAAAATAGTCTGGCTTCCCGTTCAAACTACGCGCGATAAAATGTCGCGACGTCGCGTAATGAGTTGCGTAGTCTGCAAGCCATGCGGGTCGCCCTTTTAGCCAAGGTACGGTAGTTGAATAGGTCACTGTCTCAACGATCGGCAGCTTTGTAGGGCCGGTAGTAAATAATTGAAAGGTTCGGTCGATATTCGGGAAATCATCAATGGGGCCTTTAGGAACTTCCTTGCCAAGCTTAGCAGGAATTTTTTCAACTTCTAGAGCAGTTTCCTGCCTCGAAATGCTAGGTGATTGAGCAGCGGGGGTTTGGATTTTGGCAGATGAAACGGACTCTCCAGGCTCTTTGCTCGACATTTTTTTGCCGAGACCGACGATGCCGATGATTGAAAATAATGCTATGGTTCCAAATAAAATAATCTTGGGGAAAGTCAAAATCTAAATTCTCCAATTTAGCTAATAATTATCCCTATTGCTGAATAAATTTCAATATTAAGAATTTTAACACCATGGAGTGTTAAAAGAAAAATTCAATAACCCACCCTCCCAAAGGACAACGGACAGGCCCCAAGGGACGAAAACGGAAGTAAAAGGACGAATGGACGGGGCCAAAGGACAAAAAGAAAAGGGTAGTCCTTTGTCCATTGGAGGGGCCGTCCTTTTTTCTAGAGAGTCGGAGCGGGAGGTTTGGGAGAGGCGCCCTTGCCAATCAGTTTGCGCATCTCTTTTCCAGGTGTGAATTTGACAGCTTTGCGCGCGGGGATCACGATAGGCACTCCGGCGTTCTTTGGATTGCGGCCGATCTTCTGTTTTCTCTCGACGACTTCGAAAACGCCAAAATCGCGGAACTCTAAACGATCGCCCTGCGCTAGAAATTGTGTCATTGCATCGAGAAAAGATTGCACGACGTTACGCACATCATTTGGATGGATTCCTCTTTCTTGAGAGATGACTTGAATCAGTTTCTTTTTTGTGATCGTGGTCATATGCATAACTCCTATCAGCTCATGTCTTTAGCCCATTGTTGTATCACACTGATTTTCAAGCAAGCGCTTTTGTGTAAGCCGAAAAAATGAAATGCAAAACAATCTCTCCATGCGCTCCAATAAGACATGTCGGGGACAAAGCACTGCGTGTCTTTGTCCCCCGCTTGCCCCCTAGGTCTTCGATCTGCTTCGACAAATCGAGTGCTCGGAGGCGGGGTGTGCAAAGCACTACCCCGCCCGCTCCGCTCTCCTGCGCTATGATTTTTCTGCGCGATCTGAGTCGTCGGGCTGCTCGCGCGCTCACTTCCCCAACCTTGCGGTTGGGTCCCCTTTTCGCGTCGTCTCGCAGTGCCAAGTTAAGATTTCCGAAAACGGCTTGGAGGTCTTCACCTCGCTCTGCGAGACGACGCGAGAAAAGGGCCCCGCGACGAGACGTTAGTCCCGCGGGAAGACGAGCGCGCGAGCAGCCGATGGCTTCGAGCTGCAATGAGAAATCGAAGCACAGGAGAGCCGAAGGCGTGCGGGG